>Ga0207893_1000020_pt1 | contig 148536 bp, 129 predicted proteins | sample MalvirmetaMSP121_FD_184233 | JGI IMG/M metagenome (GOLD analysis project Ga0207893, IMG submission 184233) | Marine viral communities from the Deep Pacific Ocean - MSP-121 (SPAdes) | ecosystem: Environmental > Aquatic > Marine > Oceanic | place: Pacific Ocean | collected 2001-06-02 | reverse complement strand
AGCGCGCTCGCGGGCTGATCGATCAGGACTACTTCAAGCTCAAGATCCGGCAGTCCGCTACCTCCGAACCTCCGCTCGCGCTCTTCCCCAGGGCCCGATAGTTACCTCATGCTTCTGCACAAGAGCCCGACAAGGCGGCCGACCTCGGCGAGCGCTACGGCGCCAAAATCTATGATTACTCCGAGTACGAGGACCTGCTCGGTTCCGGCGAGATCGACGCGGTCTACATCTCGCCGCCCAACCGGGAGCATGTGGACTACGCCACCCGCGCGCTGGAAGCCGGCATCCATGTCCTGCTTGAAAAGCCGATGGCCATCAGCGTCATGGAATGTCGACGCATCAATCGCGCCGCGCGTGAAACGGGCGCCAAACTGATGCTCGCCTATCGTCTGCATTTCGAACCGGCGACGCTGGACACGCTGCGCAAGGCGCACGACGGCACCATCGGCGAACCGCGCTTGTTCTCCTCCGTGTTCTGCCAGAACGTCGAACTGGAAAACCATCGCGCCCGGAGCGGCTTCTGGGCCGGCCCGGTCGCGGACATGGCGCCGTATCCGATCAATGCGGCCCGCATGCTGTTCCGGGCGGAACCCGTTGAGGTGCACGCCGTGGGCACCCATACGCCGGGCCGGAACTTCAATTTCCACGATACCGTGTCGGTGACCTTGCGCTTTCCGGACGAACGGCTGGCGCAGTTCACCGTCTGCTATTCGGCGCAGAGTCTCGACGAGTACCGAATCGTGGGCACGGACGGCAATATCGAAATGTCTCCGGCCTACATGTTCGGCGCGCTCAAGCAGCGCGTCACCCAGGATTCGACATCGCAGGATCGCGAGTTTCCGGCGGTCGACCAATTTGCCGGAGAACTGGAGTATTTCTCGGACTGCCTGCTGTACGACCGCGAGCCCGAGCCGGACGGGGAAGAGGGTCTGCTCGATGTGCGCATACTCGAAGCGATCGAGCGCGCTCTGGATACCGGACTGCCACAGGTGCTCGACGAATACGTGCGCGAGCACTATCCCAGCGCTGGCCAGGCAAGATCGCTGCCGGCCTCCAGTCCGCCGGAACTGATCAATGCCGCCGCCCCGGAAGGCTGATCGCCTGCCCGTGGCGCCGCGCTCCTAGCTGCGATCCTTGAGATATTCCAGGGCTGCGCCAGGGTCTTCCTCGCCACACAGGGAAGCTGCGACGGGCGCCGCCGCCTGTGCGTCCCGTTCATTCAATACCTTGAACTGCTGCGGAGGCGCCGCCGTCTGGTTCGGGGTCTCCGGGAATTCGAATGCACTGCTGGCCCGGGTATCCGCCTTGGCGACGTCGCTCATGAACCGAAGCGCCTGCTCGTTCGCAGCCGGTTCGGAGCTGGCGACACAATCGCGCGGCACGAACAAGTCGTATTCGCGCATATAGGCGTCGTGGGCGGTGAACAGGACGCAGACGTCACCGGCAAAGCCGGCAAGAATCAGCGTGTCCTTCTTCATGTGCTGCAGCAACAGTTCGAGGGCCGTTCCGAAGAAGCCGGAATGTCGCGGTTTGAGTACGAAGTAGTCATCTTCTTGCGGCAACAGAAGCTCCGAGACCGGCTTGCCAGGGACGCCGGGCCGCGTGCAATGCGCAATGACGTCCGAAAACTCCGCGCGCCAGTTTCCGAAGTTGTCGTTGGCGTAGATCGTCGGGATGCCAGCGGCTTTGGCGCGGCGTTTCAGTTCACGAATCTGGCGGGCCGCGATGCCGGCTGCGTCGAGGAACTCGCGACTCAGATCGGACGAATCCATGTCGTTGATCACATCGATCAGAATCAAGGCCGTCCGTTCGGGCTCGACAGGATCGCCAGCCCGGCCGTGCTTACCGAGCGGATTCATGTTCAATCGCATTCACGGGGGTACGGACCATCAGTAGACGTGCCGGGTTCTTGCGCGATGACGGTTTGCGCAAGGAACTCATCCGGCGATCGTTTGCCCGCCCATCACCGGCAGCACGTGCCCGGAGATGTAGCCAGAGTCGGCGTCGGAGGCGAGAAACACGTAAGCCGGCGCCACTTCCTCCGGTTGGGCAGGGCGGCCGATCGGCGTTCCTTCACCGAAATTTGCCGTGCTTTCGGCACTACGCTCCGCGGGATTCAGCGGCGTCCATACCGGCCCGGGGGCCACACAGTTCACGCGGATGCCCTGCGAAATGAGATTTTGCGCAAGGGATTTTGTGAATGCATGAATGGCGCCCTTGGTGGCCGAGTAGTCCAGTAGCCCCTTGGAGCCTTCCAGGCCGGTTTCCGAGCCGGTATTGATGATCGCGCCGCCGCGCGGCAGATGGTCGATGGCGGCCTTGGCAAGGTGGAAGTGCGCAAAGATGTTCGTGCGAAACGTATGCTCCCACTGCGCCTCATCGATCTCGTGGAGCCCGTCCCTGTGTTGCTGATAGGCCGCATTGTTGACGAGGATATCGAGCTTGCCGAAATGCTCCACCGTGCGCGCCACGGTTTCCCGGCAGCAATCGGCCACCGAGAGGTCGCCTGGCAGCAGCAGGACACGTCTGCCGGCCTGCTCTATCGCCGCAGCGGTTTCCTCCGCGTCCTTCTGCTCCTGTGGCAGGTAGGCCAAGGCCATGTCCGCGCCCTCGCGCGCGAACAGTACCGCCACGGCCCGGCCGATGCCGGAGTCTCCGCCGGTGATCAAGGCCACCTTGTCCTTCAGCTTGCCGGCTGCCCGGTACTCAGGTGCGGCGTATCGGGGACGTGGCGCCATCGCGTGCTCGTGCCCCGGCGGCGAAATGCCCTGATCGGAAAACGGGGGTGTGGGTTGCTCTTGCATCGATAGCTCCTTGATGACCGGGGTGAATCATCGGTGAATCATCGGCGCCGGCAGCTGCGCCCAGCGCAGCGGGCGAGGAAGGATCTGGCTGAACCTTTCATTGCATCTCGAGCGCTGCTGTCAGGATGCATCCGTCCACTGTCTGCGACGTGAATGCTGCGGCGCAATTGGGTCGCTGCGGACGGCACTCAGCCCTGGGTCTGTTTCCCGCTGAAGCTCGATATCGGTTTGTCGACGTCGCGGCCAAGTCCGTCCGAGAATGCCTTCAGCGCCTCCACCAGCGGAGCGGCCGCGCTCCAAAGGGCATCGTCGTGCAGCAAGCGATAGGCGCCGGTCACGCCGGGGGCGGCATCGTGCTGTTCCGTCGAATCGAATCGCGTCAGGCGCTGCACCGCATCGCGGATTGCGGACGTGAGCTTGTACATGTTCGCGGGTTCAATCTGCGAAAGGCTCATCAACACCGCACACAGGTTCTGTATCGCATTGAGCGAGCCCGGCTGGCTGAGGCCGCGTACCAGTATCTCCATGAGACCGGCGTTCGCGGTGACCAGATCGTTGGCGAGGCGCAAGGCTCCGTGGCGATGCAGGGACTCCAGCAACCGATCGAGTTCCTCACGCGCCTGCGGTTCGATCGCCGGCGCAGGCGGCGTGTACTGAAGGGGTCTTGCCATTCGATTCGCTCCTACTGCTTCTGAGGCCGGGACAGCGGCGTCGGCGGTTCGGCGTAGTCGGGGCGTCGCCATTTCTGCTCGGCTTCGGCGCCGGCGTTCGGAGTGCGGTGCCCATATCGGAAATTGTGGTATGGCAGGGCAGGGTCGCCGGCGGGCCGGTCGAGCTTTTCGATACGAACGGCGGTCTCCTTGTAGGCCGGCGTATTGACCACCGGATCGTGGTGCTCACCGGTGAGCCGGTTCATGTTCGGTTTGACGTGGTGGATCGGCATGAACACCGTATTGCCGGCGACGCGGTCGGTGACCACCACACGCAGCTCCAGCGCGCCGCGCCGCGACACCACACGCACCCAGCTGCCATCCTCGAGCCCGCGTTCGGCGGCCAGCTGCGGACCGATTTCGACGAACCAGTCCGGCGACATCGGCTTGGTGCCGCCGTCCCGGCCACTCTGGTTGGTGGACTGGAAGTGTTCGAGCATGCGCCCGTTGTCGAGCATCAGGTCGTATTCGGAATCGGCATCCTCGGCCGGCGCCTGCCATTGCACCGGGTGCAGCCGGGCTTTGCCGTCCGGGAACTGGAAGCCGTCGGTGTACAGCAGCGGCGTATCCGTACCATCCTTGGCCACCGGCCATTGCAGCGACTGCCAGCCTTCGAGCCGCTCATAGCTGACGCCAGCGAACAGGTCCGCGATACCGGCGACCTCGTCCATGATCTGCGACGGGTGCGTGTAGCCCCAGTCGTGTCCCATGCGGGCGGCGAGCTCGCGGAGGATCTGCCAGTCCGGGCGGCTGCCGCCTAGCGGCGGCATGACCTGATGGAAGCGCTGGATACGGCGTTCGGTGTTGGTGAATGTGCCATCCTTTTCGGTGCTGGGACAGGCCGGCAGCACCACGTCCGCGAACTGCGCGGTGCGGCTCAGAAAGATGTCCTGCACCACCAGGAAGTCGATGTTCTCGAAGCCGTGTTCGGTGCTCGCGGCATTGGAATCCGAAACCGCGGTTTCTTCACCGATCACGTACATCGCCTTGATCTTGCCCGTGCCGGCTTCGGCCACCATCTCGAAATTGTCGAGCCCGAAGTGGTCCGACAGGGTCTCCGGCGGCACACCCCAGGCCTTGGCCCATTTCTCGCGCACCGCGGGCTGATCCACGTACTCGTAACCGGGATAGACGTTCTTGAGGCAGCCGAAGTCGCTGGCGCCCTGCACATTGTTGTGGCCGCGCATCGGATAGCCGCCGGTGCCGGGCCGGCCGTAGTTGCCGGTCACCAGCAACAGGTTCGACAGCGCGGTGCTGGTGTCCGCACCTTGGCTGTGCTGGGTGATGCCCATCGCCCACAGCAGGCAGACGCTGCCGGCGCGGCCGATCATCTGCGCGGCTTCGATCAGCCGATCCTGGGGCACGCCGGACAGGTTTTCGGCCATCTCCAGGGTGAACGGCGCCAGCGATTCGCGGTAGGCGTCCAGGTTGTTGACCTTCTCGGCGAGGAATTTCTCGTCGGCGAGGCCGTGGTCGAGGATGTAGCGCGTCAGCGCGGAGACCAGCGCGAGGTCGGAACTCGGCCGGTTGCGCAGATAGAGGTCCGCGCGTTCCGCCATTTCATGCTTGCGCGGATCGATCACCAGCAGCTTCTGGCCACGCAGCTTGTGCGCGCGTTTGACCTTGGAGGCGATCACCGGGTGGTTTTCGCCGATATTGCTGCCGACCAGGACGACCAGATCGGCGCTTTCGATGTCCTTGATCGAGCCGGCGTCTCCGCCGTAACCGACGGTGCGGAACAGGCCCTTGGTCGCCGGGTTCTGACAGTAGCGCGAGGAATTGTCGACGCTGTTGGTGCCGATGATCAGGCGCGCGATCTTCTGCGTCAGATAGGCTTCCTCGTTGCTGGCCTTGCTCGATCCGATGAAGCCGATGCTGTCCGGGCCGTGCGCGTCGCGGATTTCGAGCAAGCGCCGCGCGACGAGGTCCAGCGCCTCGTCCCAGGACGCTTCGCGAAAACGGGCGCCATCCGGACCCGCCTCGCGGATCAGCGGCCGTGTCAGGCGCTCCTTGCTGTTGATGAAGTCCCAGGCAAAGCGGCCCTTGACACAGGTCGAAATGCCGTTGGCGGGCGCGTCGATCGTCGGCTGCACGCGCAGCAGATGCCGGTCCCGCGTCCACATCTCGAACGAACAGCCGACGCCACAGTAGGTGCACACGGTTTTGGTTTTCTTGATCTCCGCCTGTCGCAGCTGCACGTCCATTTTCGACAGTGCGGTGATCGGCGGCGCACCGACCGTTTCCTCCAGCGACTTGATGAGGTCGATCATCGGTCGCTTGAGGCGCTGCGGCATCGCGGTGAACGGTCCGGCGTCCGGCTGCATCGATTTTTCGAGCAAGGCGTTGCACGGACAGACCGTCACGCAGTGCCCGCACTCGACGCAGCTCGACTCGCCGATCGGCTTGCCGCCGTCCCAGAGCACGCGCGGGTCGGGCGAGGAATAGTCGATGCTCAGCGTTTCGTTGACCTCGACATTCTGGCAGGCCTCGACGCACTGTCCGCACAAAATGCACTGGTCGGGGTCGTAGGTATAGAACGGACCGGACGCATCCTTTTCGTAGGGCTTGCGCGCATACGGATAGCGCTGGATCGCAATATCCATATCGGCGAAGGTGTTGTGCAGCTTGCAGTCGCCGGTATTGTTCTCGCAGGTAGTGCAGTACAACTCGTGCTTGGCGAGCAGGCGGTCCATGCCTTCTTCGCGTGCGGCCCGGCTCGCATTGTCGAGGCTGGTGACCTTCATGCCATCGTTCGCCATCGTCGCGCAACTGCGTTTGAGCTGTCCGTCGACTTCGACCCAGCAGGTGTCGCAGGTCTGCAGCGGGCCGAGTGCCTGGTGGTAGCAGACTTGCGGTACATCCACCCCATTCGAGTTCATCAGTTCGACGAGTAGCTCGCCGGTTTTACCTTGCAGCGGCCGACCGTCGAGTTCGATCGTGCAGCGTGCTGGGTCTTCCATGATGATTTCCTTGGCAATCCCTGGTTAAGCGATGGCCGTCCAGGCTTTCGAAGCACCCTAGTTGTCGAGACTGAAATGTGACTGAATCCCTTCGCCGTTTCCCGGATTGGTGGCAGGCCGCCAATGAGTCGGGTTCGACAGAGGCGCTGGCGAGAGTGCCGGCCGTCCGGGAGCATTCCTGCGGCTATTCGGAATCGATCGAGTCACTAGCCGAGGAAGTTCCGGTCGCTCTGGTGTACAACGGCAGCTCGCACGCCGTGATGATGGCCACCCCGAAAGATCTCGGCGACTTCGCTGTCGGCTTCAGTCTGTCCGAGGGCTTGGTCGGCGAGGCGCGTGAGATTGAACTCGTCGACTGCCTGCATCTGGCGAGCGGGATTTCACTGCAGATGCTGATTCCGCAGCATCGTTTTGCCGCCGTTGCAAGGCGGGACCGTAAGCTGGGTGGCCGGACCGGCTGTGGGCTTTGCGGCACGGCGGATCTGGAAGCAGCGATTCGGCCCGTACGCACGGTCGCGAGTACGGCACCGCCGCAACGCCAGACCTTGCTCGATGCTTTCTCGCTGTTGCACCGCCAGCAACCACTCAATGCTGCCAGCGGCGCGGTGCATGCTGCCGGTCTGCTGGTCGCTGGCGGCGCCCTCATCGTGCGCGAGGACGTCGGTCGCCACAATGCGGTCGACAAGGTGCTCGGCGCCGCCATCCGGCATGGGCTGCGTCCCTGCGTGCTGCTGGTCACCTCGCGCGCCTCCTACGAACTGGTGCACAAGGCCGCTCAACTCGGCTGTACGACCGTCGCGGCGATCTCCGGACCCACCGCGATGGCTGTTCGTATTGCCGAACAGGCCGGCGTCAACCTGGTGGGTTTCGCCCGCGAGGATCGTATGACGATCTACCACCGAGCCGTCTGAGTACGTGCGGTCGCAACGTGCAGGAGTCATTTTCCAAGACATCATCGCGTGGCCGCCAGCGCACCTGCTACCGTCCAAGGCGCGAGGAACGAACAAGCCGCTGCAGAGGTGATCGAGTCCGGCAGGCCGTCGCGAAATTGGGGTGCCGGGCCGCATGCGCATTTCTCGCTGCTGCCAATCGCGCTATTCCACGACCGCCGGATTGATCTCCCGAGGCGAGCCCAGCATCGCCCGGTGCGAGGGTGGCTGACGGCCGCCGCTGTCCTTGATGCAGAACTGTTCGCCGAGTTCGGCACCGATGAAGGTATTCCCGGATTTTTCCAGTCGTTCGGGATCGCGATATAGCGCGGCGATGACATGCCCGGTGAATTCCGGCGTTTCGGCGATGTCCCAGAAGCCCGCATATTTTTCAGGTTCGCTAGCCATGACACGGCGTGTGCGCTCGGTCTGCAGCATGCCCATCCAGATCGAGGCCGTGCTCACACCGAATGGCTTCAAGTCCACGGCCATGTCGTGCGCGAACTTGTCGACGCCGGCCTTCTGCGCGCCGTAGGCGGGCCCGTGCATGTAGCAGCTGGCGCCGAACGAGGAGGTGAACACGATCAGGCCGCTTTTCTGTTTCACCATCAGCGGCGCCGCATGCCAGCTCGCCACGTATGCCGAGCGCAGGCCGACGTCGAGAATGTCCACCAGGTCCAGCGACTTCGTCCAGAAGCCGCCTTTTTCGATGACATCATCGTGCAGATAGGTTGCGTTGTTGACGAGAATATCCAAGCGGCCCTGTTCGGTCGCGATGCGTTCGAACAGCGCCGCCACCGATCGGTCGTCCGCATGATCGCAGGCCACGGCGATTCCATGACCGCCGGCGGCCGTCACCGCCTCGGCGGTGGCGCCGACGGTGCCGGGCAGGGCGGCGTCACCTTCCTTGAGCGAGCGCCCGGTGACGTAGACCGTGGCACCTTCGGCGCCGAGCGCGCAGGCGATGCCCTTGCCCGCGCCGCGGCTGGCACCGGTGACCAGCGCAACGACCTGATGCAGCGGTTTGTTGTCGGACATCGGATTCTCCTCCTTGTGCTACGCGCCTGATGCCGCCCCGCGCAGCTGAAATTTCATGACCTTGCCGGCGGCGTTGGTCGGCAATGCCGGCACGCATTCGATCTGGCGCGGTACCTTGTAGTTGGCCATGTGCTCACGGCACCAGCGAATCAGCGATTCGGCTTCGATCTTCTGGCCGGGGCGCGGCACCACATAGGCCTTGCCGACTTCGCCCAGCCGGTCGTCCGGCACGCCGACCACCGCGACTTGGGCGATCGCCGGATGCGCCGCCATGCCGCGTTCGATCTCCGCCGGATAGCAGTTGAAGCCGCCGCTGATGTACATGTCCTTGAGGCGGTCGGTGATGCGCAGATAGCCACGCTCGTCGAGCACGCCGATGTCGCCGGTGTGAAACCAGCCCTGTGCATCGATGGCCTCGCGCGTGGCTGTCTCGTCGTCGAGATAGGCCTGCATGACGTTGTAACCGCGCACCACGACTTCGCCGGCCTCGCCGGTGGCGACCGGACGATTGTCGCCGTCGAAGCAGGCGACCTCGATACCGGGAAGCGCACGGCCGCAGGTGCAGGCGATGGTCAGCGCGTCGTCGCCCGCATCGCACAGTGAAACGACACCGCAGGTCTCGGTCAGGCCGTAGCCCGTCAGCACGATCTGGAACCCCAGATCGGCGCGAATGCGTTCGATCAGTGCGGGGGCAATCGCGGCGGCCCCGGTAATGGTGGCGCGCAGGGACGACAGCTTGGTGCTGGCGCGTTCGGGATCGTCGAGCAGACCGACGAACAGGGTCGGTGGGCCGGGCAGCACCGAAATGCGCTGCTCGGCGATGCGCCGAAGAATCGCGCGCGCGTTGAAGATCGCATGCGGCAGCACTGTGCAGCCAGCCAGCAGGCCGCCGAGCCAGCCGACCTTGTAGCCGAACGAGTGGAAGAACGGGTTGACCACCAGGTAGCGGTCCTCGGGCGTCAGCTGGACGATCTTCGACCACTCGGAGATCACGCGCAGGTTCTGCGCATGCGTGGTCACGGCGCCCTTGGGACGACCGGTGGTGCCGGAGGTGAACAGGATGTCCATCACCGAATCGCCCCGCACGGCCTCGCTATGGGCTTGAACTTGTGCGGTGTCGGTATCGCTGCCGCGCGTCAGAAAGTCGCTCCAGAGGGTATCGCCGGTTTCGGCCGCGGACAGCACCACAATATGCCGCAGCGTCGGCGGGCGATGCGGCGCCAGCAGGCTCGGGTAGTGTTGATCGAGGAAGCGGCCCACCGTGAACAGCAAGCGTGCCTGACTCGTTTGGAGGACATATGCGGCTTCGGCTCCGCGCATGCGCGTGTTGAGCGGCACCAGTACCGCGCCCACGCTGTGTATCGCCAGACCGGCCACGATCCATTCAAGACTGTTCGGCGCCCAGATCGCGACGCGGTCGCCGGCCCGGATGCCGAAGGCGATGAGCGATCGCGCGGCGCCCAGGCGCGCGGCATCGAGTTCGGAATAGCTGATCGACTCGCCATTTTCGGTGATCACCGCGGTTTGCCCACCGCGCTGTTGCACCGAGGCGGCGAATGCCTGCGCAACGGTGTTCATGATCGCGTTCGGACGATCAGTCCGCCCACATCAGATAGCCGTTGTCGATGCGCATCTCCGTGCCCTGGATGAATCTGGATTCGTCGGAGGCCAGGAACAGCACCAGATTGGCGATGTCCGTCGGTTCGCAGAATCGCGCCATCAGTTGTTTGGCGTCCTTTTCGCGCACGGCCGGCATCTGGCCGGGTTTCAGCGAGCCGTGCAGGCCGCTGATCATCGGTGTGCGGATGCCGTCCGGATGTATGGAGTTGCAGCGGATCTTGTAGCCCTTCATGCGGCAATGCGCGGCAATGCTGCGCGTCATGGCCGCGACCGCGCCCTTGGAGGCGCTGTAGGCGCAGAACGAGGACACGCCGCCAATGCCGGCCATCGAGGACATGTTGACGATCGAGCCGCCGCCGCGACGCAGCATCGCCTGCATCGCGTACTTGCAGCCCAGGAAATAGCCGTCCGAATTGATGCGCTGGATCTTCTGCCACAGTTCGAGGTCGGTGTCCTCGATCGTGCCGTAGGCGAGGATCGCGGCGTTGTTGACGAGGATGTCGAGACCGCCGAAACGTTCCTCGGTATTGGCCACCACGGTCTGCCAGTCCGATTCGCTGGCGATATCCAGTTTCATGAAACTGGCACGGTCGCCGATCTCCGCGGCGGCCTTGGCGCCGGCGTCCTCGGCGACGTCGGTCAACACCACCTTGGCACCTTCACGCGCCAGCAGACGCGCGTCCTCCAGTCCCGCGCCGCTGGCCGCGCCGGTGACGATGGCGACCTTGCCTTCGACTCTTCCCATGTTCCCGTGTCCTGTTCTGAGGGTTCGGTTCCGGAGGCTGTCGCCACCACGATCGATACCGCAGAACAATTGTTGGGAACCTCGGGTTTTTGCTCTTCGTCCGTTGGGGTGAGCCGCTTGCGATTCCGGCTTCAGTCGGTGGGCCCGGCGTTGATGCCGCCCGGCACATTGTGTTCAAAGCACTTTTCCTCGATGCGTTCATGCAGGCGCCAGCCCTGCGTCGTGCGCACCCAGCGGTCCCGGTACCACAGGCCGAAGAACATCATCTGTCGGCCCCGAGCGGGCAGGTCGATGGCCATCGGGTTGAAACAGACGATGCGTGAGCTGGCCGCATCGCCTGCCAGCCGGATGTCGATGTTGCCGATCATGTGCAGGTAGGCCGGGAACTTCGGCAGGGTCTCGGCCAGCCAGGCTTTGACCGTGAGGTAGTCGCCCTTGATACCGCCCATCGCGGTGTAGTCGATGTGGGCATCGGGCGTGAACACCGCGTCCAGCGCATCGAAAGCGCGGCTGTCGATCGCCGTCGCGTAGTCGGTCATTTTCTGCTGGATGTCGAGCCGGTCCGAAATTGCCTGCAGGTCCATGAGTGCGCTGCCCCCGTGTCGAGTCGGCACTTCTTATGCAGCCGTGCGTGCGTTCGCGCCTCACCTGTCCGGACGAGCGACTGCGTGGCGTGCGCCTTGGCGGCTCATCCCTATGGGTGAAGCCACTGCAGGTGGCCGTTCCGATAATTCACCGCAAGACATTTCGGGTGGACGAAACAGGCAATGGCAAAGATCGAAGCGCTGGCGTACGTGGTGGCGGAAAGCACCGACGTGAGCCGCTGGGAGGACTTCGGGCGGCAGGCCCTGGGCACCGACCGTGTTGCTGGCCCGGATGGTGCGCTGTTCCTGAAAATGGATGAGCGCGAGCACCGCATCATCGCCGTACCGGGGCCCGCGGACCGCTACCTGGCCTCCGGCTGGGAAGTGCCGGACGCCGCAAGCTTCGACGCGGTGCTGGCGGATCTGGAACAGGCCGGCTGCAAGCCCACGATCGGCGGTGCGGTTCAGGCCGCGGCACGGCGCTTTCGCGCACTCGCGCATTTCAGCGATCCGGCCGGCAATCGTCATGAACTGGTCTGGGGCTATACCGGCGCCGAAGCGCCCTTCGTCTCGCCGATTGGCGTGCAGAGCTTCAAGACCGGTCGCTATGGGGTCGGCCACACGGTGCTGCCGGCGCTGCCGTTCGACGAAACCCTGGCGTTCTATCGGCAGGTTCTGGGCTTCGGCACCTCCGACGAATTCGACTTCAGGCCAGCTCCGGACGCGCCGGTGATGCGCATCTACTTCCTGCATGCGGCCAGCGGGCGCCACCACAGCGTAGCGCTGGCGGAAATGCCGAATCCGGCCGGCTGCGTGCACATCATGGTGGAAGTCGATTCGCTGACCGATGTAGGCCTGGCCTACGACCGCCGCGAGAAGCTCGGCCTCAAGCTGATGGCGACGCTGGGCGAGCATGAGAACGACAAGATGACCTCGTTCTACATGATGACGCCGGGCAATTTCGCCGTGGAATACGGCTGGGGCGGCATGATTGTCGATCCCGCCACGTTCCAGACCACCCGCACCGAACGCGTCAGCGTGTGGGGCCACGATTTCTCTGTGGGGTTCCAGAACTGATGGCGATGCTCGACAAGCAAATGGGCGCGGCCCAGGTCGTGGCGCAATTGAGTGATGGCATGACCATCGGAATCGGCGGCTGGGGGCCGCGCCGCAAGCCGATGGCGCTGATTCGCGAGATTCTTCGCTCCGAGCTCAAGGATCTGACGCTGGTCGGCTACGGCGGCCCGGACATGGGCATGCTGTGCGCCGCCGGCAAGGTCAGAAAGCTGGTCTACGGCTTCGTCTCGCTGGACTTCATTCCGCTGGAGCCGTTCTTCCGCAAGGCGCGCGAGGCCGGCACGGTGGAGGCGATGGAGCTCGACGAGGGCTTGCTGCACTGGGGTCTGCGCGCCGCCGCGATGCGCCTGCCGTTCCTGCCGACGCGCGTGGGTCTGGGCACCGACCTGATGAAGATTCAAGGTGATCTGCGCACCGTCCGTTCGCCCTATGCGGACGGCGAGCAGTTGCTGGCGATGCCGGCGATCGAGCTCGATGTGGCGCTGCTGCACGTGCACCGTGCTGACCGGCTCGGCAACGTGCGCGTGGAAAGTCCCGATCCGTTCTTCGACGAATGGTTCGCGCGCGCAGCGCAGCGCAGCTACGTGAGTTGCGAAGAACTGGTGGATCGGATCGCGGACGTCGACGAAAGCGCGGCCAAGTCCAATCTCTACGAGCGCAGCCTGGTGAGCGGCGTGGTGGAAACGCCCGGCGGCGCGCATCCGACCTCGCATGTGCCCGGCTACGGCTGGGATGCGTCGCACATCAAGCGTTACTGCCAGGCGGCCGAGGAAGACGGTGGCTGGGAGCGCTACGCCGAGGCCTTCCTGGGCCGCGACGAAACCGAATACCAGCGGCGCGTCGGTGGCCTGGACGCGATCCGCTCACTGCCGCGACAGGTTTTCTGAGCATGTCCAACACCGCATTCACGCTGGCCGAATTGTTGATCTGCGCCTGCGCCGAGGTCTGGCGCGACGAAGGCGAGGTGCTGGCCACCGGCATCGGCATCATCCCGCGTCTGGCGCAAGGGCTGGCCAAGCGCACGCACAGTCCCGAACTGATGATCACCGATGGCGAGGCCTATCTCAGCAATACGCCGGTCACGCTCGGCGCCCAATCGCACGAGGGCCGGACCTACGAAGGCTACATGCCGTACTCGCGCGTGTTCGATCTGCTCTGGCACGGCCGTCGTCACGCCCTGGTCGGGCCGGTGCAGGTGGATCGCTGGGGCCAGGCCAACATTTCCTGCATCGGTGATTTCGCCAAACCCAAGCGCCAGATGCTGGGGCTGCGCGGCTTTCCGGGCAACAGCATCAATCATGTGAATTCGATGTTCGTGCCCAATCACAGTCCGCGCGTGTTCGTGGAGGGCCAGGTCGACCTGGTCTGCTCTGTCGGCTATCGCGACGAAAACTGGCCCGAAGGTGTGCGTCGCGACCTGATGGGGATTCATCGCGTCGTCAGCAATCTTTGCGTCATGGATTTCGGCGGGCCCGGTCACGCGATTCGCGTGGTTCAACTACACCCCGGTGTGCGCTTCGATGAGGTCCAGGCCGCAACCGGTTTCCCCTTGTTGCAGGCCGAGGCCTGCTGCGAAACCCCGCACCCCACGGACGAGCAGCTCGCCGTGATTCGCGAGCTTGATCCCAAGAACCTGCGTGCGCGCCAGTTGCGCGACAACCCGCCCGGCATTCGGGTGCCGGCATGAACCCGCCGCAGAGCGAGGCGGTCGTGCTCTACGAAGTGCGCGGCGGCGTGGCGCTGATCACGATGAACCGGCCGCAGTACGCCAATGCCCAGAACTCGAAGATGACCTATGCCTTGGACGCGAGCTTCCGCCGCGCGGTCGATGACGATGCGGTCAAGGCCATCGTCTTGCGCGGCGCCGGCAAGAACTTCTCCGCCGGGCATGACATCGGCACGCCCGGCCGCGACGTGGATGTTTCCTACGAGCGGGTCCATCTGCTGCCCGATCACGTCGGCCGGCCCGGTGCCGAGTTTCAGTACGTGCGCGAAGAAGAGGTCTATCTCGGCATGTGCCGGCGCTGGCGCGATATTCCCAAGCCGACCGTCGCGATGGTGCAGGGCGCCTGCATCGCCGGCGGCCTGATGCTGGCCTGGGTCTGCGACCTGATCATCGCCAGCGACGATGCCTATTTCCGCGACCCGGTGGTGCAGATGGGCCTGCCCGGTGTGGAGTACTTCGCGCATGCGTTCGAACTGCATCCGCGCATCGCCAAGGAGTTTCTGTTCCTCGGCGAGAAGATGGGCGCCGAGCGCGCCTATCTGATGGGCATGGTCAACCGCGTGGTGCCGCGCGAGTCGCTCGAAGCCGAAACCCTCAAGGTCGCGAAACGTCTCTGCGAACAGCCGCCGATGGGCATCAAGCTGACCAAGCAGGCGATCAACCACGTCGAGGATTTGCGTGGCAAGCGCAGCGCGATGGACGCGGTCTTCGCCTGGCATCACTTCGGCCACGCGCACAACCAGCTTTTGTCCGGCAACAACCTCGGCGGTCTGGATGCCAAGGCCATGGCCGCGGCCAATCGCAAGGACGAAGGATCGGCATGAGCGCCGTGCTGCAAACGACGCTGACCGAGCGCCTCGGCTGCCGCTGGCCGGTGGTGCAGACCGCGATGGGCTGGGTGGCCGACAGCAAGCTCGTCGCTGCCACCAGCGAGGCCGGTGGCTTCGGCTTTCTGGCGGCGGCGACGATGAGCACCGACACGCTGCGCGCCGAGCTGGCGGCGGTGCGTATCGCCACGCCGCATGACTTCGGCGTGAATTTTCACATGTTCCAGCCGAATGCGCGCGAGGTCATCGAACTGGTGCTCGAAAACGCGGACCGCGTGCGCGCCGTGTCCTATGGACGCGGGCCGGATGCCGCCACGATCCAGCGGTTCAAGAACGCCGGTGTGCTGTGCATGCCGACCGTCGGCGCGCTCAAGCACGCGGTCAAGGCCGTGCAGCTCGGCGCCGACATCATCACCGTACAGGGCGCCGAAGGCGGGGGACATACCGGATCGGTGCCGACCACCTTGCTGCTGCCGCAGGTACTCGACGCCGTGAACGTGCCGGTGCTCGCGGCCGGCGGCTTTCACAGCGGCCGTGGCCTTGCCGCCGCGCTGGCCTTCGGCGCGGCCGGCATCGCCATGGGCACCCGCTTTCTGATGACGGCCGAATCGCCGGTGCCGCGCGAGACGCTGGCGCGCTATGTTGCAGTAAACGACCCGGCGCGAATTCGCGCCTCGACCGCCGTCGACGGCATGCCGCAACGCATGATCGACAATCGCGCATTGCTGGCGCTCGAACACGGCGGCCTGTTGCGCCGCCTGTTCACCGCGCTCGGCAGCGCCTGGCGCTGGCGTGAGCATACCGGCATGTCCGGCACGCAGATGCTGCGTACCTTCTTCGCCGCGCTGCGCGAGGGTGACAGCGCCATCCAGACCCTGATGGCCGCCAATGCACCGATGCTGATTCAGCGCGCCATGGTTGAAGGGCGCCCCGATGAAGGTGTCTTGCCGAGCGGGCAGGTGGCGGCGGTGATCGACAGCCTGCCGAGCGTGGCCGATCTGATCGAATCCATCGTGGCCGAAGCGCAGCTTCGTCTGGCTGCGCTCGACGCCCGTGCCACACCGCCCGCTGCCGCTGGCGGGCGTGAGGCGGCAAAGGCGTTCGGCATCTAGTGCTGCCCTCCATTCAATACCTGCCATGAACCCATTCAAAACGACCATCACCGACGGTGTCGCCGAAATCGTGATCGAGCAACCGCCGGTCAATGCGCTCGACTGCGCCGGCTGGCATGCGCTCGCCGACGAGATCGAGCGCCTTGGCGGCGATCCGGGTGCGCGTGTCATCGTGCTGCGCGCCGAAGGCCGCGGCTTCTGTGCCGGCGTCGACATCAAGGAACTCGACCGTCACCCGGAGAAGATCATTTCGGTCAATGCCGGCAATTACCGCAGTTTCGAGGCGGTGCATCGCAATCCGCTGCCGGTGATCGTGGCGGTACATGGTTTCGTGCTCGGCGGCGGCATCGGCCTCGCCGGTGCGGCCGATATCGTGGTGGCGGCCGAGGATGCGAGCTTCGGTGTGCCGGAAGTCGATCGCGGCGCCATGGGCGGCGGCGCCCACCTCCAGCGACTGTTCCCGGTACAGAAAGTGCGCGCGATGTACTTCACCGGCGAGCCGATCGATGCCGCCGAAGCCTACCGGCTCGGCGCGCTCGAGTGCGTGGTGCCGCGCGCGTCCCTGCGCGGGACCGCGCTGGCGATCGCGCAGCGCATCGCCGCCAAGAGTCCGGCGATGCTCAAGCTCGCCAAGGAATCGCTCAACGGCATCGAAGACGGCAATCTCGAGGACAAGTATCGCTGGGAACAGGGTTTCACGCTGCAGGCCTATATGAGTCCCGATTCGGCCGAAACGCGGCGCGCCTTCGTCGACAAGCGTGAGGCGAGCTTCCGGTCCGCGGAGGCTGCCGAATGAGGCTGGAGTACACCGAACGCCAGCGGCGCTTCCGCGAGGAAATTCGGGCCTGGCTCGCCGAGCATGTGCCGGCCGAAGCGCTGCCGAGTTTCGATACGGCTGAAGGCTTCGCGGCGCATCGCGCCTGGGAGAACCGCCTGTATTCGGGACGCTGGAGTGCCGTGACCTGGCCCAAGGACATGGGTGGGCGCGGCTGCGATCTGATCGAGTGGCTGATCTTCGAGGAGGAGTACTGGCGCGCCCAGGCGCCGTTGCGCGTCAATCAGAACGGCGTGTTCCTGCTGGCGCCCACCTTGATGGAATTCGGCACTGACGAGCAGAAGAAGCGCTTCCTGCCGCGCATGGCGGCCGGCGAGGACATCTGGGCACAGGGCTGGTCCGAGCCCGGCGCCGGCTCGGACATGGCGGCGATCCGCTGCAAGGCGATTCGCGATGGCGACGATTACATCATCAGTGGGCAGAAGACCTGGTCGACGCGCGCGGTCTGGGCGGACTGGCTGTTCGGCATGTTCCGCAGCGATCCGAATTCGCAGCGCCATCACGGCCTGAGCTTTCTGCTGGTTCCTTTGAACAGCCCCGGCATCAGCATTCGTCCCATCCGCCAGCTCAACGGCCTGACCGGATTCGCCGAAATCTTCTTCGACGATGTGCGCGTGCCGGCGAGCAATCGACTTGGTGACGAAGGCGCAGGTTGGAGCATCGCCATGACCACGGCCGGCTTCGAGCGCGGCCTGATGCTGCGTTCGCCGGGACGCTTCCAGCAGACCGCGAAAATGCTGGTGGACTTGTACAAGCATCATCAGACCGAAGCCGATGCCGACCCCTCGGTGCGCGACGCCGTGATGCGCAGCTGGATGGCGGCCGAGGCCTACACCCTGGCGACCTACGCCACCGCCAGCCGTCTGGCCAAGGGCGGGCACATCGGTGCCGAGGCCAGCACCAACAAGATTTTCTGGTCCGAGCTGGATCTGCTGATGCACGACACCGCAATGCACATACTCGGTGCTCGCGCCGAGCTGATGCCGCACGCGCCCGATGCCGGCGACATCGGCCATTGGCTGGACGGCTTCCTGTTCGCTCAGGCCGGGCCGATCTACGCCGGCACCAACGAAATCCAGCGCAACATCATCGCCGAGCGGATGCTGGGGCTGCCGCGATGAATGCCGTCACCAGGCCCCGTAGCGCGGGCCAAGCGAAGCGTGCACACGCGGCCCTGCGCAGCCCGATGATGAGTTCCGGGTTCCGGGTTCGGGATTCCGAGCCTCGAACAGAACCGCCGAAGCGAGCATAGACATGGATTTCACCTTCGACGAACAACAGCTAGCTTTTTCCGATGCGATCCGCAAGTTCCTGATGGTCGAGGCGGCGCCGGAATGGCTGCGCGAAATCTGGGAAACCACGGCCAGCGGACGGTCGGCGGAATTGCGCGGCAAGCTCGCCGACCAGGGGCTCACGGCCCTGTCGGTGCCGGAAGACTTCGGCGGCATCGGTCTGGCCGATCTGGACTGGGTGCTGGTGCAGAAGGAGCTGGGCTACTACGCGATCCCGGATTCGCTGTCGGACACCGCCTATCTGGGCGTGTATCTGCTCAATGGCCTGCCCGCCGACCTGAACATGAAACGTGAATGGCTGCCGCGCGTGGCGGCCGGCAAGGCGCGCATCGCGGTGGGGCACCCGATCAATCCGTTCGTGGCCGACGCGCAACTCGCCGACCTGCTGCTGCTGTGGCACGACGACGAAATCCACGCACTGACGCCGCAACAGGCGCAGCTGAGCTTCAATGCCAGCATTGACGTTTCGCGGCGACTCTACAAGGTGGACTGGACGCCGACCGAGTCCACGCGCATCTGCCCGGCACGCATCGGGCGCGATCTGTGGGCCGGCGTGATCGACCGCGCCTCGCTGGCGGTCGCTGCGCAATTGCTGGGTCTGGCGCAGCGCATGCTCGACCTGGGCATCGACCACGCCGCGCAGCGCAAGCAGTTCGGCAAGCCGGTCGGGTCGTTTCAGGCGGTCAAGCACCTGATGGCCGATGTCGCGGTCCGAATCGAGTTCGCGGAACCGGTGGTGCATCGTGCCGCCTACGCGATGGAGAAGGGGCTGCGCCACCGCAGTCCACTGATTTCCCAGGCACGCCTGCTGGCCTCCGAAGCCTCCACATTGGCGGCACGCAACAGCCTGCAGGCGCACGGCGCCATGGGCTACACCTGGGAAGCCGACCTGCAGATGTTCATGAAACGCGCCTGGGCGATCGAGGCGAGCTGGGGCTCCCGCGCCTTTCACAAGTCACGCCTGGCCGAGCTGATCTTTGCCGAGGATGCCGAACTCGGCCCCGGTACCACTTTCTCCTGAAGGAACTTCCAATGCCTGAAGCCTATATCGTTGATGCGATCCGAACACCGGTCGGTAAGCGCCGCGGTTCCTTGTCGCAGATTCACGGCGCCGATCTCGGCGCACACATCATCAAGGCACTGGTCGACAGGCACGGCATTCCCGCCGAGGACTACGACGACGTGGTGTTCGGCTGCCTCGACGCGATCGGTCCGCTGGCCGGCAACATCGCGCGCACCTGCTGGCTCGCCGCCGGACTGCCGCTGACGGTGCCGGGCGTGACCGTGGACCGCCAGTGCGGTTCCTCGCAGCAGGCCCTGCATTTTGCGGCGCAGGGCGTGATGAGCGGAACGCAGGACGTGGTCATCGCCGGTGGCGTGCAGACCATGAGCCAGATTCCGATCTCCTCGGCCATGATCGCCGCCCAGCCGCTGGGCTTCGACGACCCGTTCTCCGGATCCAAGGGCTGGGTCGAACACTTCGGACCTGAACTGGTCACCCAGTTTCGCGGCGCCGAGATGATCGCGGACAAGTGGGACATCTCACGCGAAGCGATGGAGCAGTTCTCGCTCGAAAGCCATCGCCGCGCGCGGGCCGCCATCGCGGAAGGCCGGTTCAAGAACGAAATCGTGCCGATCGCGGGTCTCGATCACGACGAAACCACGCGTGAGACCTCGCTGGAAAAGATGGCGACACTCGAACCCTTGTCGCCCGGCGGCCGCTTGACGGCGGCGGTCTCCAGTCAGACCTGTGACGGCGCCTCGGCGCTGCTGGTGGTGTCAGAGACCGCGCTGAAGCGCTATGGACTGACGCCGCGCGCCCGCGTCCATCACATGAGCGTGCTCGGCGACGATCCGATCATGATGCTGACGGCCCCGATTCCGGCCACGCGTCACGCGCTGAAGAAGGCCGGCATGCGCATGGCCGATATCGACCGGGTCGAGATCAACGAGGCCTTCGCGCCGGTGGTGCTGGCCTGGCTCAAGGAGATCGACTATCCGCACGAGCGGACCAACGTCAATGGTGGCGCGATCGCGCTCGGTCACCCGCTGGGCGCCACCGGCGCCAAGCTGATGGCAACGCTGCTCAACGAACTGGAACGCAGCGGTGGCCGCTACGGCCTGCAGACCATGTGCGAGGGCGGCGGCGTGGCCAACGTGACGATCATCGAACGACTTTGAGCGCCTCCGCAGTGGGGTCTGTGTACAGCGTGGAGTAGTCAGGAACATGGGTATTTGCGACAAGCGGACCATCATCGTCACCGGTGCCGGCGCCGGCCTCGGGCGTGCGCACGCACTGGCGCTGGCGGCCGAGGGCGCGGCGGTGCTGGTCAACGACATCAAGACCGAGGCGGCGCAGGCGGTCGCCGACGAGATACAGGAGGCGGGCGGCCAGGCCATCGCCAATCATGACGACATCACCTCGATGGACGGCGCGCGCGCCATCGTCGCATCGGCGGTCTCGGCCTTCGGCGAGGTGCACGGCGTCGTCAACAACGCCGGCATCGTGCGTGACCGCATGTTCGCCAGCCTCAGCGAAGCCGACTGGGATGCCGTGATCAAGGTGCACCTCAAGGGCCATTTCTGCATCACCAGCACACTGGTTCAGCGTTGGCGCGACGCCGCCAAGGCCGGCAACAGGCTCGATGCGCGCATCGTCAACACCAGTTCGGGAGCCGGCCTTCAGGGCTCGGTCGGGCAGAGCAACTACGTCGCCGCCAAGGGCGGCATCGCATCGCTGACGCTGGTGCAGGCGGCCGAGCTGGGGCGTTACGGCATCACCGCCAATGCCTTCGCGCCGGCGGCGCGCACCGGCATGACCGAAACCGTGTTCGCCGATCAGATGAAAAAGCCCGATGCCGGCTTTGACTACTACGCGCCCGAGAACGTGTCGCCGCTGGTGGTGTGGCTGTGCAGCCCCTTGTCGGCCCATGTGAGCGGACGCGTGTTCGAGGTCGAGGGCGGCAAGCTGTCGGTGGCGGACGGCTGGCGCAGCGGACCGTCGCGTGACAAGGGCGCGCGCTGGAACCCCGCCGAACTGAGCGAGGTGGTCGACGCCTTGATCGACGAGGCGGTCCCGCCGCAAAAGGTCTACGGAACCTGATCCGCATGTCGTTCGCGCTGACCGAGGATCAGCTGATGATCCGCGATGTGGCCGAGGGCTTCCTCGCCGAGCGATCGGATTCGCGCGCTGTTCGGAGCGCCGGCGAGAGTGAAACCGGTTTCGATTCAGTGCTGTGGGAACGCATCGGTGCCGAACTGGGCTGGTGCGCTCTGCCGGTCGCCGAAGTCGACGGCGGGCTCGGTCTGGGCCCGGTGGAAATGGTGCTGACGCTGGAAGCGATGGGGCGCCATCTGCTGTGTTCGCCGTACTTCGCCACCGTGTGTCTCGGCGCCAATCTGATCGAGGCTGTGGCAAACGCCGAGACGCGGCAGCGCGTCCTTCCATCCGTGGTGGACGGCTCGCGGCGGCTGGCGGTCTCGATGCCCGATGGAGAATGGCATGGGGCCGAGGCCGTGTCCGCCTACCGCGCCGGGGAGCAATGGACGCTCAATGGTCACGTGGCGCGCGTGGTGGACGGCGCCAGTGCCGATTGCCTGCTGATCGTCGCCGCCCCGGACGGCGAGGACAGCCCGGGCCTGTTCGCGGTCCGCGCGCAAACGCCCGGTCTCGCCGTGACGCCGCTGAATACCTGGGACCGCACCCGGCGATTCGCCGATGTGGAGCTGAGGAATGTCGTTGTGTCACAGCTTGATCGTCTGGACGATCCGGCCTGCAGCCAGGCCGGATTCCGGCTGGCTTCGGCGCGGGCACGCTTGTATCTGGCCGCCGAACTGCTCGGCGGCGCGCAGCGCTGCCTCGATCTGACGCTGGCCCATGTGATGGAGCGCAAGCAGTTCGGCCGCACGATTGCCTCGTTTCAGGCCGTCAAGCATCGCTGCGCCGAAATGATGGTGCGCGTGGAAGCGCTGCGTTCCGCCGTGTTCGGTGCGGCCAAGCTCGTGGAAGGCGAGGCGCCGCTGCACGCGCTGGAAAGCGAATGTTCGATGGCGCGGGCCCTGGCCTCCGAGACTGCGTTCTTTTGCGCTCAGGAAGCGATTCAGTTGCACGGCGGCGTCGGCTTCACCTGGGAATACGATCCGCAGCTCTACTTCAAGCGCGCCCAGGCGAGCACGCACTGGTTCGGTACGACCGAAGCGCTGCGCGAGGCCATTGTGAACAATCTGCTGAAAGACACTTCGGGTTCGGCTGCGGGCGAGGGGAATGCACGCGACACACCGGCGGCGTCTGCGAACCCCGACGAGCTCTTCCGCGCCGAAGTGGCCGCATGGATGCGCGATCACCTGTGCGGCGATTTCGAGCCGCTGCGCTTTCGCGGCGGTCCTGGCGACGAGGAAGCCCTTCCCGAACTGCGCAAGGCCTGGGAGCGCGAATTGGCGGCCGGCGGCTGGACCTGCGTCGGCTGGCCGGAATCGGCCGGCGGACGCGGACTGTCGATCGAACAGCAGGTGATCTTTCACGAGGAATATGCGCGCGCCGGCGGGCCGGGGCGGCTGGGACATATCGGCGAAGGACTGATCGGACCGACCCTGATCCGCTTCGGCAGCCCCGAGCAGAAGGAGCGCTTCCTGCCCGGCATCGTGTCCGGTCGCGAGTTCTGGGCGCAGGGTTACTCCGAGCCGTCCGCTGGCTCCGATCTGGCCAACGTGCAGACGCGCTGCTGGCAGGACGAGGACGGCCACTGGCGCGTGCAGGGCCAGAAGATATGGACTTCACTGGCGCATCAGTCCGACTGGATATTCGTGCTCGCGCGCAGCGAGCCGGGCAGCAGGGGCCGGCGTGGGCTTAGCTTTCTGCTGCTGCCGCTCGATCAGCCGGGCATCGACATCCGTGGAATCCGGCAATTGTCCGGCAGCGCCGAATTCAACGAAGTGTTCTTCGACGGTGCGGTGGCGCAGGCCGGCCATCTCGTCGGCCAAGCTGGCGACGGCTGGACCGTTGCGATGGGCCTGCTGGAAGCCGAGCGCGGCGTATCGACGCTCGGGCAGCAGATGCACTTTGCCCACGAACTGGACCTGGTGATCCAGGCGGCCCGGGCCAGCGGACGCTCGCACGACCCGATCGTCCGCCAGCGGATCGCCGCTGCCTGGAGCGGCCTGCGCGTGATGCGCTACAACGCCCTGCGCATGCTGGCCGGCGGCGAAGATCTGAAACTTCCGCGCGAGGCCCTGATCTACAAGTACTACTGGTCCAACTGGCACCGCGATCTCGGCAAGCTCGCCGCCGACGTACTCGGGCCGCTGGCCGACGTGGTGTCGGACGATCCGGCGATCCGGCCCCTGCAGCAGCTGTTCTTCTTCTCGCGCGCCGACACGATCTATGCCGGTACCAATGAAATCCAGTTGAACTTGATTGCAGAGCGCGGGCTGGGCATGCCGCGCGAGGTGCGTCCTTCGTCGTAGAGCCGGCAGTCGGGGGCGAGCGGTTAGACTGCGAATCCACACCGTGTCCCAACACCGATGAGAAGCTCTCCGCTCACCTACGCCCTGCTGATCAGCAATATCCTCATTTTCGGCTTGCAGACCCAGGTCCGCGACGGCCTGATGCGGACCTTCGCGCTGTGGCCGCTGGGCGCCGGTTTCGAGCCCTGGCAGATCGTCAGCAGCGCCTTCTTGCACGGCAGCACCCTGCATCTGGCCGCGAACATGTTCGGACTGTGGATGTTCGGCCGCGATGTGGAGCAGGCGGTGGGCTCCACCCGCTTCGCCTGGCTTTATGCGGCCAGTGTGCTGACCGCCAGCCTTGCGCAACTGGTGGTGACCAGCGCGGCCGGCGAGGCCGTGCCGACGGTGGGCGCCTCCGGTGGCCTGTTCGGCCTGCTGGCGGCGTTCGCGATGCTGTTCCCCAAGCGCAAGCTGATTTTCCTGCTGTTTCCCATGCCCTTGCCGGCGCCGGTCTTCGTCTCGATCTATGCGGCGTTCGAGCTGTATTCCGGGATTCAGGGCACGATGTCCGGCGTCGCCCATTTTGCCCACCTCGGCGGTCTGGTCGGCGGCATTCTGGTGCTGCTGCACTGGCGTCGGCAGGCACGCGGCGGCGCGTCAGGGCCTCGGTAAGATTTCGCCAGGCCTTGGGCGCCGCCGTGCCAAACCGCAACCGACTTGGCGTACCATCGTTTCCGGAAACAGGCCGCAGAGCCGAAACCGATGGAGGAGACGATGCAGAACAAACCCGAGGCCCGCATCGAACTGCGTACCGAATCCCATCCTCACCGCTTGCATCTGTGCCTGACGGCCTGCGTCAATGCCGTGCTGGTGTCGCTCGCGGTGGCGGCCGTACTCGCCGGAATCGGAGGCGGCTGGTCGGTGCTGATCATCGCCGCTGCCTTGCTCGCCGTACTGATCAATTCGACGCTGTTCTGGACCAAGGATGGCAAGGATGAGCAGTTTCGGCGGTTTACCCGCTGGTTCTACTGATTCCAGCAATCGGCGCCGGACCTCGACGGAATTCCGCTGGCTGCGGCGCGTGATGCACGGACGCACAATGGCCGCATGAAGATCATGCCTGGATGGTTTGCGGCGCTGTCATTTCTGGCTCTGCTTCCATTGACCAATCCGGCTTTCGCGGAATTCGACCCGCAATACCGCAACTACGCGGCGCTGCTTGCCGCCCATGTGCAGTGGACCGAGGGGGGACACGCCAGCACGGTGGACTACGAGGCCCTGGCTGCGGACCGCGCCTCGCTGAAGACGGTTCTGGATGAGCTCTCGTCGCTCAGCGAATCCCGGTTTTCGGCATGGCCGGACGCCGATCAGAAAGCCTTTCTGATCAATGCCTACAACGCGTACACCCTTGCGCTGATACTGAGCCGCTATCCAGATCTTGAGTCGATCCGCGATCTCGGCAGTCTGTTTCGGTCGCCGTGGGAAAAGGCCTTCATTCCCCTGCTTGGCGGCATGCGCAGCCTGGACTGGATCGAGCACGCGCGTTTGCGGGCCGACTATCCCGATGCGCGCATACACTTCGCCGTGAACTGCGCCTCCGTCGGTTGTCCCGCCCTGCGCCCCGAACCGTATCTCGGGGAGCGGCTCGAGCCCCAGCTCGACGACGCCCGGGACCGTTTTCTGGGAGACCGTACGCGCAACCGATTCGACGCCGAGGATCATGAATTGAGGATTTCGCCGATCTTCAAGTGGTATCGGGAAGACTTCGAGCAGGCGGCGGGCAGCCTGGAAGCCTGGTTGGGACAACACGCAGAAGTATTGGGCGAGGACGCAGCGTCAAAGCAAGGCCTGAAGGCTGGCGAATTCACGCTCGAGTTCGGCGACTACGATTGGACACTGAACGACGCATCCTGAGCCCGGCCCGGGCTTTCGGACATGAATGCCGGTCGGCTGGATAGAGCGGCCTCGACCGGTATGCGCCAAGATGGAATCCTGAATCAACGTCCGATCGGCCACGTCGGACTTGGAGGAGCGATGCGATATCCGAACAGCCCCGTGCCGGTTCGCGCAGGCCGGATCGGGCTGGCAGCGATGCTGATGATCTTGCTGAGCGCATTGAGCGCACCGTTGTCGGCGCGCGACACGCCAGTGGTGGTGGAATTGTTCACGTCCGAAAGCTGCTCGTCCTGCCCGCCGGCCGACGCCTGGCTGGGTGAGGTTCGGAACGAGGACGGTGTGATCGCGCTGTCGTATCACGTCGACTACTGGAACAACCTGGGCTGGGTCGACCAGCAGTCCACACCCGAATTCACGCAGCGCCAGCGCGACTACGCGGCAAGGCTCGGCGTGGGCGTGTTCACGCCGCAGCTGATCGTCGATGGCCGCTACAGTGCCGTGGCTTCGCGAAAGCGCGAAACACGTGCCGCGATGAAGCGCGCCGACCGCGAGGATGCGATGGTGCCGACACGCCTGCAATCCACTGCCGACGGTCTGGTGCTCACAGTCGACGAGGCGCCGGATGGGCTGCGCGGTTCCTCGGCGGGGCTGTGGCTGATGAGCTTCGAACCCGAAGTCGCCACCGATATTGGTCGCGGCGAAAACCGTGGTCGGCGCATCCGCTACTACAATGTGGTTCGCAGCATGCGGCACCTCGGCGACTGGAACGGTGAACCCTTGAGTCAGTCGATCCGTTTGCAGCCGGACGAAACCGGACGCGGCCTTGCGGTCCTGCTGCAGACCGATACCGGTGCAGTGCTGGGCGCGGGTCTGGGGCCGTGAACGCCTCCGATATGCGGATCAAGGAGATCCGCAGCGAGCCGATCGAGGACATTCTGGAAACCGTACTCAATGGCTATCAGCTGCGCGTGGAGATCGTCTCCGAGACGATCTACTGCGGCTCCTGGTACGACGACGAGCGGCAGACCCAGCGCGGCCAGTTCCATTTGATCGGCGCCGGGGAATGCGAGGTGACCGGCCCGATGCTGTCGCATCCGCACCTGCTGCGCGGCGGTGATCTGGCGATATTTCCGCACGGTACACGCCACCGTCTGGCCGCCGCGTCTGGTAACGCCAACACGGCAGACAGCTATACCTCCATGCTCTGCGGTGAGCTCGAGTTCATCAACGGCAGCCGCAATCCGGTGCTCAACGCCTTGCCGGAGTGCCTGATCGTGAATGCGCACGACGGTGGCGAGTCGTTCCGGAAGCTATCGGAAGTGCTCGGCCAGTTCGCGCGCGATCCGCGCCTGGGCCAGCGCATCGTCATGAACAAGCTGGCGGACAGCCTGTTCACGCTGGCGGTCTGCGAGTACGCCCATGGCGCGAGCGATCCGCGCGGGATTTTCGCGGCCCTGGCGGATCGCCATCTGGCGCGCGCGCTGGACGCCATCCATCGCCGCCCCGGTGAATCCTGGACGCTGGACGGACTGGCGCAGCTCGCCGGCATGTCCCGCTCCGCCTTCGCGCAGCACTTCACCGAAGTGATGCAGATGCCGCCGATTGCCTACCTGACAGCCTGGCGCGTGACCCAGGCCAAACAGCTGCTGCGTGAGCGCCGACTGTCCGTGGCCGCCATCGCCGAACGCATGGGCTACAAGAGCGAAGCCGCGTTTCGCAAGCTGTTCAAGCGCATCGAAGGGGTGGGTCCCGGCAAGATTCGATCCGAGGCCAGATCCGGTGAAAGCAGCGAGCATCCGCCGGTCGAGCGCTGAGCGCTCGCGGGCGAACCACATCGGTCTGCTCAGGCGCGCCGGATTCCCGGCGCGTTGGCCTCCACATGAAAGCGTGCCACGGTGAGACAGTCGCTGTCGCGCTCGGTGATCGTGCTGGTATTGCGCACGGCCACGTCGAGACCGTCGGGTTTGAGGTCGAACAGCAGATAGCCACGGCGTTCGCAATCGCCGTAGTGCACATGCGGATTGGCTTCGAGTTTGGGATTGAACACCGAAGCCGGCATGCCCGGTGAAGTCAGCGAGGTGCCAGCGAACTCACTGGCGATGATCCGCGAGTCCGGATCGCTGAAGTCGGATTTGACGTCCGAGGCGACCGTGGCGTGGATGTCGCCTCCCAGAATCACCGGATTGTCCGGTCTGCGCTTCTGCAGGGTTGTCAGCAGGCGTTCGCGCGCGGCCGGGTAGCCGTCCCAGCCGTCCGTGGACCAGACAGGGCCGTCCGTACCCGGCGAGGGCAGGGGAGACAGCAGCGTCTGCTGCACCACGAAATTCCAGCGCGTCCGACTCTGCGCCAACTGGCGATCCAACCAGTCCTCCTGGACCGCACCCAGCATCGTGCGCTTCGGGTCAAGCCGTTCCGGGCAGTCCTGATCCTTGGCGGCGAACACACTGCCGCCCATGCCCGGACGTGAGCAGGCGATCGGCGATCGATACTGGCGATCGTCCAGGATGTGAAAGCCGGCGAGCGATCCCGCCTGCAAACTGCGGTTGAGCGCCAGACGTCCGTTCTTGAGCAGCGCGGACATCGGCAACGGCATGTTTTCGAAATAGGCCTGCAAGCCGGCGGCGCGACGCGCCACAAAGCTGGGATCCAAGCCTTCGCCTACATCATCGGCCCAATCGTTCATGACTTCGTGGTCGTCCACGGTCATCGCCCAGGGGGCGGACTGGCGCATCGTCTGCAGCTCGGAGTCCACACCGTACTGGGCGTAGCGCGCTCGGTATTCCGCCAGCCTGTAAGGCTCGGCGTGCGCGTGCCGCCGAACCCGTCCGGCGGTGGCGTTGTATTCGTAGATGTAGTCGCCCACGAACAACACCAGGTCGGGGGCATCGCCCTGCATGTGCCGGTAGGCCGAGAAGTAGCCCATCTCGAAGTGTTGGCAGGAGGCAAGCCCGAAGCGCAATTTCGACATCGCCGCGCCCGGTGAGGGCAGGGTGCGCGTGCGGCCCACCGGGCTGCTCTCCCCGCCGGCGATGAAACGGTAGAAATACCAGCGATCCGGTTCGAGCCCGGTAACCGGAACATGGGCACTGTGGCCGAGCCCGGCCATCGCGTACCAGGTGCCGCGTTGCACCACGTTCGAGAAGGCCTCGTCGCTGGCCACTTCCCAGTCCATCGGCACCTGCATCACGCCCATGCCGCCGTCATTCATCGGGTCCGGGCACAGCCGCGTCCACAAGGTCATGCCGGATTCCGAGGGGAATCCGGAGGCCACGCCCAACTTGAAGGGATAGTCGGTAAACAACACCTCGCGACTCGCGGCGCCGGCGCTGGGCAGATTCCAAGGTGCAAGCGCCGCCGCGAATATCGTCTTCAGCAACGCCCTTCGCCTTTTTGATTGCGGCATCCCGCGGATGCGTTCCAGACGTTTCAGCGCAATTGAATCCAAGTCTGACATTCGGGCTTCCGGACTGATAGGCAGCGGTGCGACTGTGGGGCAGGGACGCTGCAAAGGCATGAACGCTTCTGTCGCAGGCAGGAATCGTTCCGGATGGGGCCGCTGTCCACCTTAAGATTACGAGTGTAATATTTTTCCGTCACTGAGTTGGAGAAGGACATGCCGGTTTCTCCGGAAAAGAAGCGACAGACGCACCAACGCATCGTCAGCACTGCGGCCCGGGAATTTCGCCAACACGGCCTCAACGGCATTGGCGTGGCCGACCTTATGCGTGCGGCCGGTCTTACGCACGGCGGGTTCTATGCACACTTTGCCTCGAAGGACGAGCTGATCGCGGAAGCGATCACCGCCGCGCGCAGCGAAGCTGGCGAACGTCTGCACCAGTCGCTTGAAGAACACCGTGATCCGACAGCGCTGCAGCGTTTCATCAAGTCCTACCTATCGCCCTTGCATGTACGGTCACCGGCACAAGGCTGCCTGTTCGCATCACTGGGTGGGGAACTGGGCAGGCAGTCGGAACAGGGCCGCGCCGCCGCCACGCTTCGGGTCGAAGACCATGTTGAGATGCTCAGCGCAGCCATAGCGGCTGCCGATGAAGATGAAAGTGCTGGCGAGTCGCGCCAGCAGGCGATGGGCTTGCTGGCGGCGTTGGTCGGCGCCGTGGTGCTGGCACGTGCCGTGGACAACGAGGCGCTCTCCGGTGAAATCCTGAGGTCCATTCGGCAATTCATTGCGAACGGGCTGGCGGCAGATACACCCGGAAAATAGTTGGCAGTTGCTGCGTTTCCAAGCGCGGATGCGGCTCGCTACCATGAGGCTTGGTACATCGCTGGTTCCGGAGGGCTGCACATGAATCTGACGAGCAAGACCGCGATCCTGGTCATCGACGTACAGAACGATTTCTGTCCCGGCGGCGCCTTGGCCGTGAACGACGGCGACCTCGTGGTGCCCGTCATCAATCGACTGCTGCCAGCCTTCGACGTCTGCGTGTTCACCCAGGACTGGCACCCGCACGATCACCAGTCATTCGCAGCCAATCATGGCGATTGCGAACCATTTTCAACCATAGACATGCCATACGGCACCCAGGTGCTGTGGCCGATGCACTGCGTGCAGGACACGGACGGCGCCGACTTTCACGAAGACCTCGATATCGACAAAGCGCAAATGATCGTGCGCAAGGGCTTTCGTCCGCACATCGATTCGTATTCCGCGTTCTTCGAGAACGACCGCCGGACGTCCACCGGCCTGCATGGATACCTGCACGAGCGCGGCGTCGATTCGATCGTCCTGGCCGGACTGGCCACCGACTACTGCGTCGGCGATTCCGCCCTAGACGCAGCGCGCCTGGGTTATGAGGTCACCCTAATCGAAGACGCATGTCGCGCCATCGACCTGGAAGGCTCACTGGCCACCGCAATCCGCCGAATGCGGGAGGCCGGAGTGACGTTCGCTCGCAGCGAGACGCTTTGATTCGAGCTCAGGTACTTAAGCGGGCACCAGGTCACGGGATCCGATCAATTACGCATAATAGATATTATGTTAAGTTTTACATTCCCATTAGCCGTTTCTCGGTGCCTTTCAGCCGATCCTTGTGCCTGTTGACACGATTTGTAGCTCGTAGCGACAAGATTCGACGCTCGCACCGACATGAATTTTTGCTTTGGTAGAGCAACAAATCTGGCCGGCGGCAGGTTTCAACGTCTGGCGTATGCGAACGCCGCCTCAATGGCAAGGTCGCCGTCACCTAGTCAACTCAAATCTGCCAGCAGTCCAAGAAACTACCGACGGCTTCGCCGCCTTTTGGGTGGTTCGCCGACATTGTGGCTCAACTTTTCCGTTCGAGCCGGCTGATCGCCCGTTTCGCCAATCGGGCATCGGCTCAGTGCAGCACGGCATCGCCCTCGCGGACGGCGGCAAGAATCTGCCCGGTGCTGGACTGACGGCGGATGCCGTCGTAGTCGCCGCGCATCGCCTTGAGGCACTGCCGCTCGGTTTCGATCTCGCCGGCGGTGCGTACACCGAGCCGGCGCAGCACCGGCACCGGCGGGCACCAGCCCTGGACCGCGTGCTGCAACAGGAAGGCGAGCACGGCACCGCTGAGCAGCAGTGCGCGCCGGTCGGCGACGACGCCGGCGACGAGACCGCCGAGGGCAAGCGCCGAGGCATTGGTTTCAAGCACGCGTTCGATGTCCCATTCGCGATCCAGCTCGGACAGGCGCGCGCGGATCTGCTCGGGGTTGCGGGCGTAGTGCCCCAGCCGTCGCCGCATGTCGAGCTCGATGCGGGCGTTGACGGTGGCCGCGGTGTTCTGCGGAACCCGGTCGATGGTTTTGCCTAACACAGTATTCATGGGATCTCCTGAGTCATTGGCCGTATGGGCCTGGTGGTACAGGGGCAGCGAATGCCGGCAACGCAAGTCTCAGTTTTGCTTCCAGCGCTCCGGCACCTCGCGCATGAAGATCTGCACGGTCTTGGGGCCGACGCCCTTGAACGCGCGCAGGCGCCGTTCGCGTTCGGTACGGCTGTCGCAGGACGCGGCGAGCTTGCTCAGGCTGCCGCCGTAGTCCTCGTTGAGTTTCTTGCAGGTTTCGAGCAGGCGGCTCGCGGTGGACTCGTCATAGCGCTTGTAGTGGCCCTCGCCGAGCATGTCGACCAGTTCCTGCCAGCTGCAGTTACAGAGCTTGCGCGGTGTGTCGCGGCCATGCTTTTCGACGATCACACGCCAAGCGTCCGCAGCGATCTTGCCGCTGATGCGCTTGCCGAACAGGTAGCTGGCGAGAAACCACTTGAACAGTTCGCTGTCCTCGCCCGACCGCGGGTCGAGGCCGAGTTCCGCCGCGCCGATCTTGGCCGCCATTGTCGTCTCCTGTCGTCGGTTTGACTCCCGAGTTGAACAGCCACTGCCCGAATCGGCGGTGAATCAGACCTGCTCGGCCCGCACAATGGCGCGGGCAAGGCCAGCGAGGACGAAGCCGATCGCCCCCCTTCTCCACCGAGTCCGCCATCAGCTCGAAGCTCAGCGAAACGACCAGCGTACCGGCGCCGAACGCGATGATCGCCGCCAGCGTGCGCCGCGGGATCGGCAGCGCCAGCCCGCAGGCGACACCGATCGGAAACGCGGAACTCGCCAGCAGGCCGTAAGAGCAGGGCCTGCGGCCTCATTCCGCCGTCTCGGCCTGGGCGGCGGCGCTGCCGAGCGCCTGCGCCGAGGTGTCGACGGCGCTGGCGCCGACGCGATACAGACCATCGATGAAGTCGCCGAAGCCGCCGCGGGCGCGCGCGACGAGACGGGCGCTGGTGGCGACCCGGGGTGCCGCGCTCCAAGCGATGGCGAAGCCGGCGCGTTCCAAAGCCGCGGCCAGGGCCACATCCTCGCCGACCGCCAGCGGCGCGAACCCGCCAACGGCCAGATACGCGGCGCGCGAGACGCCGAAATTGGTGCCGTGGACGTGGCGGTGGCCGTCCCGATCGCGGTAGCCGGCATCAAAGCGCGCACGCACCTCGGCGCTGTGCGCGCCCCAGTCGCGGACCGTGACCGAGCCGCAGACCGCGTCGGTCTTGAGGTTGAGCTGGCACGGCAGCCAGTCGGCGGCGACCACCGAATCGGCATCGGTGAATGCCAGCCAGCGGGCGCCACGCGCCAGCAGCCACTCGGCGCCGCGACGCCGCGCATGGCCGACGTTGCGCACGTCGACGGCGAGGCAGCTCACGCCGTAGGCGCCGGCGATTTCCGCGCTGGCATCGGTGCAGGCATCGAGCACGACGACAATCTCGACCGGCTCGCCGCCAAGGTCCGGGTGCCGCGCCGCGGCCAGCACCGCCGCCAGAGAGTCTCCCAGCAAGGCTTCTTCGTTGTGCGCGGGTATGACAATGCCGATCATCTCGTTTCTTGCTCCGATGGTGTGGGGTCGGTCATTGCGGAAAGGCCTTCACGGGCGGCCACCGATGTCGGGTCCGGCGACCAGGCTTCCAGCAGAAAATCGGGTTCCTCGTGGCGCAGCAGTCGCGGCAGGCCGAGTGCGGCGAAAGCAGCGTGCACCGCATCGCCATCGCGCACGGCTTCGGCAAAGCGGTGGCGCCAATGGCAGGCCAGCAGCACCGCGCCATCGCTCAGGCCGGCGCGCGTGCGGCGCAGCAGTTCGTCCAGATCCCGGTCGCCGAGGTAGTAGCCGAGTTCGCTGACGACGATCAGCTCGAAGACGCCGTCGGGCCAGTCCTGTGGCAGACGGCGGCGTTCCACGCGTGCCTGCGGATATCCTGCCAGGCGCAGGCGTGCCCGATGCAGCGCGCCTTCGTGAAAATCGCAGGCCAGCAGGTGTTCGCAACGGCCGGCGAGTTCGACGGCCAGTTCGCCGGTGGCGCAGCCCGCTTCCAGCGCGCTGCGATAGCGACGGTGCGGCAACGCAGCCAGTGTCAACGCGCGCTTGCGCTGTTCGTACCAGCGTGTGCCGAAGCCCCAGGGGTCCGCACTGTCGCGGTACAGGCTTTCGAAATAATCCTCGTCCACGGCCAGGCCGCTCATGTAAAGAAGACCTCGTAGGAGCGCAGCCATCGCGCAAGCGCCGCGGTGCCGAGGATCGGCGGCGCGCCGCGCGTGGCGTCGGCTTCGAGCTGGCTGCGATGGCAGGCGATCGCGGCGCGCTTGCGCGCCAGCGCCGCGTCTCCGAGTTCGAACCGGATGGCCCGCTGCCAGGGCACGCGCTCGGAGCCTGGCTGCGCCCAGTGCCACATCCACACCGGCATCTGCAGCAGGCGCGCTCCGCGGGCGGCACAGGCCCGGGCCGCGGCCTGCCCCACCGCTTCGTGATCGGGATGGCCGTCGCAGGCCCAGGTCGCGAACACCACATCGTCTTGCCGCAGCGTCTCGGCGAGCCGGTGGGCCAGACCGGAGATGTCCGAGGCGAGTTGCCCGTCCGCGTAGCCGAGTCGGTCGATGCCGGCGGCAAGCCCCAGCGCCTGCAAGCCCTCGCTGCGCTCGGCGCCGCGTCGTGCCGCCAGCGCCTCTGCGCGCCACAGCGCTGAACCGGGATGCGAGCCCTCGCCTTCGGTCACGCCGACGATCAGTACCTCACGCCGGCGCTCGGCGAGCGCGTTCAGGAGGCCGCCGGCACCGAGGACCTCGTCATCCGGATGCGGCGCGACGATCACCGTCCGCCGGCCCGGCGGCACCAGTTCGTCCAGCCCGACACACGGCAGCTGCGCGAGACCTCGCCACGATCGCCACGCGGCCTCCGGTGTGCCCTCGCCGACGATCTCGCGGCTTGCCATGCGAAGCGCTACAGCGTCCACGGCGCCTCCCGCGATGCGGCGAGCAGTTCGCCGAGCGTCTGCAGATCGCGTTCGGCATGGCACTGCCGGATGAACACCGGCAGGTCCGCGGCACGGCGCGCGAAATCGCCGTGCTGACAGAACGGCGCCGCGCCGAGCGCACGACCGACATGGTCAAGCACGAAGCCGGCGGTGCGCTCCGCGGCCGCGCGGGCGCGCAAGGCGATCAGCTGCGCATAGGCCGCCGGACGGCGGTCGATTTCGGCGGCCGTTTCGCGCAGCAGCGCGGCGGTGCGGCTCAGGGCCACGTCCACCGCCCCGAGATGGGCGGCGGCATGCGGCTCCGGCCGCTGCGCGATGCGCTGACGCAGCGGCTCGGCCAGGACCGCCGTCGCACCGTACCAGCAGGCGGCGATGCCGGCGCCGCCGTGCCAGAATCCCGGCCGGTTCACATAGGCCCCGAGTTCGCCGACCAGCCGTGCCTCGGCACCGTCGAAGCTCACTTCGACGCTGGCCGATTCCGCCATGCCGACCGCTTGCCAGCCCTCGTCGCTGACCCGCACGCCGGACTGGTTCATCGCCACGGCCGCCAGCAGCGGTCCACGATCGGCGCCGCCGTCCTCGCGCTGCCAGCAGGTGACGAGGGCGTGACTCACCGATGCGGCACCGGAGCACCAGGCCTTGCGACCATCGAGCCGCAGCGTGTACCGACTGTCTTGCCGGCTCTGTGCGTACAGACGGGCATGCGGCGGTTCCGCGGCCCATACGCCCCAGCTCGCGGTCCAGGATTCCTCGGGCGCATCGCCCAGTTCGGCGCGGATCGCCAGTGCGTCGGTATGGCCCTCGTAGAGCTTGACCAGGCTCAGGTCATGCGCGGCGACCGCGGCCAGTGCGCGCCAGCGGTCGAGCGTTTGCCCGCCGCCGGGCAAGGGCAGCCGGTCGAATCCGGCCTCGATCAGCGCCGCAAGCTTGTCGACCGCGGGCGTCGGTCCGCAGCGCTCAAGAAGCTCGCCGATTGCGGTGGCCGTGGCCGGCTCCGGCAGGCTGCCGGCACCGGAATCCGGCGGCGTCATTGCGTTGCCCCGCGAAAAGTGGTGCTCATGCGTCCACCATCACGCGGCCGCTGCGCTCCCAGTGCCGGTGCTGGGCGATGCTCCCGACAAACTGTTGCGTGAACGCCTTCCAGTCCACCGACTCGCCCGCCACGGTGACCACGCCGGCATCGTCGACGATCTGCTCGGAGTCTGCGTAGTCCACCTCGGGCAGCCGCTCGCGCTGGAGCAGCACCACCGCCGCGCCGCTGGCCGCCACCGCCTTGCCGTGGCGGAAGGCTTCCTTGAAGAAGTGCACGGCGTCGGCATCCTGGCCAATCGCCTTGGCACTGGCCTCGCCGCCGGCGACATAGACGGCGTCGAACAGGGTCGAGCGCGAGGTCATGAACGACAGGTCCGGCTTCATCTCGCTGCCGTCTTCGGCGGTGATCGTGCCAAGGCTGCCGGCGATCAGCATGCACTGGCCGCCGCCGTCGCTGACGGCTTTCTTCACGGCACTGACGCCGGCCGCGTCGAAGCCGTCCATCGCCAGGATCGCGAGCTTGCGCGTGGCGATCGTCTCCGGGTTTCCGGTCACCATCGACAGCGCCGGCGATTTTCCGGGCTTGGCCGCGCCGCGGCGCTCGTTGGGCGGGGTGCCGGTGTAGTCGTCGAGATAGCTCAGGTCGGGATCCGGTTCGATGCCGAGATTGGCGGCCACGCCGGCGGCCAGGTTCTCATCGATGTGGGCAAGCAGCGCGACCACCCGGCTGCGCACATGCGGCACGTCGCATTTGCCGAGTTCGAAGGACAAGGCCTCCATGATGTGCTGTTGCTCGACCGCGCTCTGGCTCTGATAGAACAGCGTGGCCTGCGTGAAGTGGTCGGCGAAGCTGGGGCTGCGCGCGCGCAGCTTCTCGCCGTCCACGCGCGTAGCCACGGACTGGAAGCTGCGCGGCGCCCCGCCCTGCACCGGGCAGTTGCCGGCCAGCGAATTCGGCTCGTAGGCGGTGCGGCCGCGGTCGATGGCCTGCCGCCCGTAGCCGTCGCGCTGCAGGTTGTGCACGGGACAGACCGGCCGGTTGATCGGGATTTCGTTGAAGTTCGGACCGCCCAGCCGGATCAGTTGGGTATCCAGGTACGAAAACAGCCGCCCCTGCAGCAACGGGTCCTCGGAGAAGTCGATGCCCGGCACGATGTTGGCCGGGCAGAACGCGACCTGCTCGGTTTCGGAAAAGTAGTTGTCGGGGTTGCGGTCGAGCACCAGCTTGCCGATCTTGCGCACCGGCACCAGTTCCTCGGGAATGATCTTGGTCGCATCGAGCAGGTCGAAGTCGAACTGGTCGGCCTGATCCTCCTCGACCACCTGCACGCCGAATTCCCATTCCGGATAGTCGCCGTTGTCGATCGCCTCCCACAGGTCGCGGCGGTGGAAGTCCGGGTCCTGGCCGCCGAGCTTCATCGCCTCGTCCCAGACCAGGGCGTGCGTGCCGAGCTTGGGCTTCCAGTGGAACTTGACGAAGCGCGACTTTCCGCTGTCGTCGATCATGCGGAAGGTATGGATACCGAAGCCTTCCATCATCCTGTAGCTGCGCGGAATCGCGCGGTCGGACATGATCCACATCGCCATGTGCATGGATTCGGGCATCAGCGACATGAAGTCCCAGAATGTGGAATGCGCGCTTTGCGCCTGCGGGATTTCGTTGTGCGGCTCCGGCTTCACTGAATGGATCAGGTCCGGAAACTTGATCGCGTCCTGGATGAAGAACACCGGGATATTGTTGCCGACCAGATCCCAGTTGCCGTCGTCGGTGTAGAACTTCACCGCGAAGCCGCGTACGTCACGTGCGGTGTCGGCGGAGCCGCGAAATCCTGCGACGGTCGAAAAGCGCACGAACACCGGTGTCTTCTTCGACGGGTCCTGCAGGAAACTTGCGCTGGACAGCGTGTCGCCCAGCGGCTCATAGACCTGAAAGTAACCGTGTGCGGCCGCGCCGCGCGCATGCACCACCCGTTCCGGAATCCGTTCATGGTCGAAGTGGGTGATCTTTTCGCGCAAGACGAAATCTTCCAGCAGCTGTGGGCCGCGGATTCCGCTCTTCAGGGTGTTCTGATTATCGGCGACGCCGATGCCCTGGTTGGTCGTCAGGCCGCCGCCGTCATTGCTGCGATGAAAAGCGGATAGCTGGTCCTGCTTGCTGTCGTGATCGGGGGCGTTTTGTTTGGCCATGTGCGTCTCTCCATAAGGCAGTGTTCGGCATTGGATGGGCATGCGATCTCGGCCGCCCCGCTACCGTGAAGACGGCGTCGTTAATGCAGGGTGAAGCCGGCGCGGATTTGCATTTGCCTGCCTCGACGACATCCAAAAGCGGACGAAACGAACGATCGGAGCTCGGGAGCAGACATGCGCGGACGGTGCGCATTTGGCGCGCCCGGCCAGGAAAGCTCGCTGCAAGTTCCATAGACTGCGAAGCTTGCGATCTATGGCGCCGGTCCGGTCGGCTGGCCGCCTGTGCCAGGATGCTCGGCGTGGAACGCATCTTCATGGTGGACCACCATCCATACCGTCTGGCATTCGCTGCGCAGACCTATGGTGCCGAACCGATCAATTTCGACGATGCTGTTCCGGCCGAGAAGATCGTCGAGGCCGCTGAGTTTCGGGGCGTGGACGCCAGCATCGATGCGATCGGCTTCGAGGCCAAAGGCAGTACTGTCGAAACCGCGTTGACGAAACTGAAGATCGAGCCCTCGAGCGGCGCGGCCCTGCGTCAACAGCATGTTGCGATCGTGCAGCCGTGCTTGAGCGGCCCGCGCCGTTCATAGCTGGTTCTCATCATGCGGTGGAAGACAGGTGCCGGCCTTGAACTGCGTGACGAACTCCTGCGATGGAACGGCCGGGCCGAACAGGAACCCCTGACATTCCTCGCAGCCGGCCTCCCGGAGAAAGTCGAGCTGCGATCGCCCTTCGACACCTTCCGCCAGAACCCGCAACTGCATCGTCCGGGCAATGGCGATGATGGTCTGGACAATGCCGACATCGCTGGTATCCGCGGGCAGTCCCTCGACAAAACTGCGGTCGATCTTGAGCTTGTCCACCGGCATGCGCTTGAGATAGCTCAGCGATGAATAACCGGTCCCGAAATCGTCAATCGCCAGCTGCACACCCAATGCTTTGAGCGAGTCCAGTTTCTCCAGCGTGTCCTGGCCAAGGTCCATCAGTCCGCGCTCGGTGATCTCCAGTTCCAGGCAGTGCGCGGGGGCTCCGGTCGTGGTGATCAGCTCGGCAATACCCTGTTCAAGGTTCTGCCCTCGCAGCTGCTGCGGCGACAGGTTGACGGCCAGGGTTTCGATCCTCAGACCCGAATCGATCCAGCGCTTGAGGTCGCGGCACGCCATTTCGAGCACGAACCGGCCGAGTTCGAGGATCAAGCCACTGTCCTCCGCGACCGGAATGAAATGCTCGGGAGAAATCAGCCTGCCATCGGCTCCGCGCCAGCGCAGCAGCGCTTCGGCCCCGATGATGCGGCGCTCCGAAAATCGGTAGATCGGCTGGTACCAGACCATGAAGTCGCCCTGCTCCAGCGCCCGCCGCATCTGCGTCTCCAGCTCCAGCCGTCGGCTCGCCTGCTGGGTCAGCGCTTCGGTGTAGAAACGCAGTGTATTGCGCCCCTGGTCCTTGGCCCGGAACATCGCGGCGTCGGCGTTGCGGATCAGAATTTCACCGGTGTCGCCGTCGGCCGGATAGACGCTGATTCCGATGCTGGCCTGAATGTAGAGTTCATAGCCGCCGCCCAGCTTGAATGGCTGCGTCAACGACTCCAGCAGGGCTTCGCCAAGCATCGCCGCATCGGACGAGTTGTCGAGGCGTTCCAGCAGGATCAGAAATTCGTCTCCCCCCAAGCGGCCGAGCGTGTCGTCCTCGCGCAAGCGCGAACGCAGGCGCTGCGCCACCGCAACCAGAAGCCGATCACCGATCGGGTGCCCCAGGCTGTCATTCACGGTCTTGAACCGATCCAGGTCCATGAACAGCACCGCGATCTGCTGCCCCGCACGCTGCGCCTGCTCCACGGCATGCTCGACGCGCGAAGCCAGCAACAGCCGGTTGGGCAGACCGGTCAAGGCGTCGTGATGAGCCAGGTGCGCCAGCTGTTCCTCACTGCGCTTGAGCGAACTGATATCGCTCGCGACGCCGACATAATGAGTGGGTTCGCCTTCGGTGCCACGAACCACGCTGATATTGAGCAGTTCGGGATAGATCTCCCCTGACTTTCGGCGGCTCCAGATCTGCCCCTGCCAGTGGCCCAGCGCAAGAAGGTCACGCCACATCGCCTGATAGTAGGTTTCGTCGTGCCGGCCGGATTTGAGAACACGCGTGTTTTTGCCGAGCACGTCCGCGGGCACGTAGCCGGTCACGTCGGTAAACGCCTTGTTGACCGAAACGATGTTGGCCTCCAGATCCGTGACCATGATCGACTCGGTGGTACTCGCGATGACGGCGGAATCCAGCCGCATCCGGTCCAGCAGCAACTGCCGCTCCGTCACGTCGGTGGCGATGCCGTGCCAGACCAGCGAGCCATCGATGTCCCGCGTGGCGCCCGCTTCGACATGGACCCAACGAATCCGGTCTTCGAAATTCAGACGTCCGTCCCAACTGAAACTCTCGGCTTCCCCGCGGGCCTTTTTTCTGAGTTGCTGGAACGCGGCAACGTCATCCGGGTGCATTCGACCGAATAGCCGCTCCGGGTCGCCCAGTGCCTCGGATTCCCTGATCCCGAGCAGTTTGCAGAACGCCGGGCTGACATACTCCAGATGAGCTCGACCTAGGCAGTCCGACCGATAACGGAACACGCCGGCTGGTATCCGGTTCACGAGCTCACGGTAATGCGCCTCTACACTGCGCTGTTCGGTGACATCTCTCAAAAAAGCGACGACTTGAGCAGGCTCGATACCTGGCATCGCCGTGGCGCTCGACTCGAACAGAATCACCCCGCCATCCTTGCGCCGGTGATGGGTCTCGAAGCGATGCTGCTTAGCCTGAATCACCCTCGTCGCGATCTCGGACACCTCCAGCGGATTGCTTTCGACCCGGAACTCGCTGATGTTGTGGCCGAGCAGTTCCGGCTTCTCATAGCCGAGCATGTGGCAGTACGCCTGGTTGACATCGAGGATGTTTCCTTGCGCGTCAAGGCGCAGGTAGCCGTCCGTCATCGTGTCCAGCATCAGCCGGTTGTTGTGCAGTTGACGCTCGAGATCCAGTTGAACCCGGCGTCGTTCGGTGACGTCCTGAGCCGTACCCACCGTCCGCAGCGGCGTGCCGTCACTGTCCATCACGAACTGCGCGCGTTCCTCGACGTACTTGATCTCGCCCGAAGGCTGCTGAATGCGATGTATCAGTTGATATTGCTTGCCGCGTTTCGCCGCATCCTCGAAGGTCGCCTTCACCCATTCCCGATCATCCGGGTGCGTGGCCTCGAGCGAGCTTTCGAAATCGGGGGTAAAGGACTTCGGATCCCGCTCGAAAATTCGGTAAACCTCGTCCGACCAATGCAATTCGCGGCTCCGGTGGTCGAGTTCCCAATGCCCAATCTGCGCGACACGTTGAGCGCGACGGTGCAAGCGCTCGCTCAGGCGCAGCGCGTCTTCCACCGCCTTGCGCTGGGTGATGTCACGCGCAACGCCGAGCACACCGATCAGATCGCCGGTGGCGCCGTACAACGGCGTCTTGACCGCTTCGAGTAGTCGCGGCTCGCCATGGATCGCTCCCTGCAAACGCTCCTCATTGACGATGGTCCTTCCCGATTCGAGAACCCGCTTGTCGTCGGCACGAAACTGCACCGCCAATTCATGATCGACGAAATCGAAATCCGTCTTTCCGATCACCTCCGCTTCGGAGCGCCCCATGAACCGCTCGAATTGACGGTTGCAGGTGAGAAAGACTCCTTGAGGATCCTTCAGCCAGACCAGATCCGGAATCGCGTTCACCAGCACCCGGAACTTGCTCTCGCTTGATTCGGCGGCGAGTTCGGCTTCACGACGTTCGGTGACATCCTGGATGATGCCCACCACCCGTGATGGCCGGCCGGCCCCGTCTCGTTCCGTACGCGCCACGCTGTGCAACCAGCGTCGCTGGCCGTCACGCGGACGGATGATCGGATACGTTTGTTCGGAGTCATTCTGGCCGGCGGCCTCCATGGCTTGCCGCTCGACCTCTGCGCGGTAGCCGGGGTCAACCAGATCGAGCCAGGCAGCGTCCGATTTCGCCTGTCCGGGCTTGAGTCCCAGCATTTCGTCGACGAATGCCGACGTGGTGTAGCAGCGCGTCCTGAAGTCGTACTGGTAGCTGCCGATCCGAGCCACCGTCTGGGACTCGCGCAACAGACGCTCGCTCTCGGACAAGCGACGGGCGGCCTGCTGCCGCTCGGTCACATCGAGCAGCATGCCTACGATGGCGGGCTTGCCGCCGTACAGGGCCCGGCTTCCGAACACCTCGGCGACGAAGGCCGTCCGGTCCGCTTTCACCGCCTGAAATGAATATCGGAGACTGCCCGGCGTATCATCGAACTGACGCTGCAGCCTTTCGTAAACCTCGGAAAAGCTATCCGGCGCCACCAGGGTCCTGACCATCTGACCCTCAAGCCCGCCTTCCGGATAGCCGAAGATTTCATCGAGCGCGGGATTGGCGTAGGCCACGCGCCGCCCCTGGATCACATACACGCCAACCAGCGATCCCTCCACCAGCTTGCGGAATCTTTCCTCGCTTTCGGCAAGCGATTTCGCCGCCAGCTCCTGATCCTCGCCGAGCTGGAACAGATGCGCGAAAACCAAGGTCGACAGCGTCAGCACGCTCAGAAACGGCCCGGCCACGTGCCGCATGACGTCGCCGAACAGCGCATTCGGCAGGCTCAGCATCCACAACAGCGAAACCAGGTGCACGAACAGGCCCAAGCCAAGAAAACTCACGAGTCCGGGCTTCAGCCGGCCCCGTTGCTTCAGCCAGTGCGCAGCGATACCGATCGAGGTCGCGCTGAGGATCACTGCCACCCCGGTGAATGTGCCGACCCCGCCAAGCCAGCTCCGGTAGGCGATCGCCATCAGTGCGGCCACACCCGCTACCAGCGGGCCGCCGAACAGTCCAGCCAGACTCAGTACCACCGAGCGTGAATCGAAGATCAGACCCGAACTCAGGACGAACGGAACGGCCATACCGATGATCGCTGTGGCGCCGAACAACATGCCGGTCAGCACACCAAACCATGTGCCATGGACCTGCCGTCGGGCCCGAAGCGTGTTGTGCAACATGGCAAGCGCCAGCAACGGCGTCGCGTTGTTGGTCAAATCCTGTAACAGCTCTGCTGTCATCTATTGCATTCTCCCCTCAGCAGCAGATTACTCCCCGAACGCGCGTACGCGAAGTGCCGCATCGCGATCGGCCGGACAATCATCGCCTTGCGGAACTCGCCCGCAAACCGGGCGTCTCAATCATTCCTCGAACGGCCCCACCATGCCTACCGTCTTCGCCTCCCGGCACCCGCGCTGGCTCTGCGGCCTGCTCATGCCGCTGCTGGGCGCGCTCGTTCCATCGCCGAGCCTGGCCGCGCTCAGCTTGGATTGGGATGACCGTTTCAGTGAAACGGAAAAGACGCAGCTGGAATCCTGGATTCGCGAAACCTGCGAGGCGCTGGAACGGGAGGTGGGTCCATTTCCCATGGACGTGCGCATCGAATTTCGCCGGCGCGAGCCTGCGGGAGAGCCCGTCCCCTGGGCACACACCAAGCGCGGCCGACGCGAAGGCGTCGAGTTTTACGTGGATCCCCGCTATGGCCGGAAGCAGTTTAGAGAGGACTGGACCGCACCACATGAACTCAGCCACCTGATTTTGCCGTACGTCGGACGCGACAATGCCTGGTTCGCCGAGGGGTTCGCCAGCTATATGCAATATCAGGTGATGATCCAAATGGGAGTGCTTGCGCGCTCGGCTGCGGACGACCGCTATCGCCGCAATTTGCAGAGTGCGGCTCGCGGCTACCCCTACCCGGACCTGCCGTTCGTAGACGCGGCGGAGCGATTGCTGCGGGCGCGGCAGTATCCGGTCATGTACTGGGGCGGCGCCGCCTATTTTCTGCAAGTTGAGCAGCACCTGCGGAGGGACGGAACCCGTATTCCCGAGGTGCTGCGTGACTATCTCGCCTGCTGCCGCGCGCGCAGCGCGGACCTTGACGATCTGGTGAAGACGCTGGACCGTCTCGCCGATTCCGACGCATTTTCGGTAGTCCTGCGCCGTTTCCGACAATCCGACGGCTTTCCTGCGGCCGACGTCGACGAGTGACAGCAGTGCGCTCTACACGGCTGTTCCGGTGATGTCACACCGCGGTTTTACCAGCGCACGATTCCGGTAATCCCCAGCGTTCGCGGTTCCTCGAAGTTGGCCACGGTAAGACCACCGAAGGCGGGGCCGAAATCGATGAAGTTGGTGGCGGTATCGTCGTCCAGCGCATTGCGGCACCAGATTGCCAGTTCGCCGCTGGCCTCGCCCAGCGCGATGTCCGCCAGCGAGAGGCGCAGATTGAGCATGCCGTGTCCGTCCACCTCGGAATTGGCGGCAAGCTGGGCATTGGGGTTGTAGTCCGGCCCGGAATCCGCCAGTTGGTAAGGATAGGTGTAGAACGAATCGGTATACGAGTAGTCGATCACCACGCGGAGGCGGCCCCATGCCGTCTCGGCCAGCAGACTGTTCAGCGTGAGGTTGTAGGCGTTCTCGGGGGCGTGGACGAAGGCGCGATTGTTGGCCTGGTTGATGCGGTCGGGAATCGCCAGATCGATGAATTCGTCGTACTGCGAATCCAGGTAGGCGTAGTTGAGGCTCAGCGTGGTTCCGGCGGTCAGCAACAGCACGGCCTCGACTTCCACACCCTCGACCGTCGCTTCACCGGCATTGCGGACGGCGGTGGCGGCGGCACCCTGCCCCAGGAAGATCGACGCTTGCAGGTCTTCGAGTTCATTGTGGAACACAGCCAGATTGACGCGTGCGCGCCCCCCCAGCAAGTCGGTCTTGGCTCCGAGTTCGAAGGATTTCTGCTTTTCGGGTTTGAACGGTGTCAGCGTCTCGGCGATGTTGTCTTCCGGCGTGGCCGTCGGATTGCTGTACTCACCGTTGAAACCGCCGCTCTTGAAGCCTTCCGTGTACTTGGCATAAACGTTGACGCTTTCGTTGAAGCGATAGGCGACGGATACCATCGGCGTGGCATCGGTAAACGTCTCCTTGGCGTGGGTGCCTTCAGGAATCAGGTAGTAGTACGGATCATCCGCGTTGGTACGAACGCCGAAGGCCCGATCCAGCTTCTTCTTCTCGCTGGTATAGCGCAGGCCCAGGGTCAGCGTGAGCGCGTCCAGCAACTTGTAGTCGGCTTGGCCATAGGCCGCCCAGGCATCGGTGCCGGTACCGTAGCGCGAGTCGTATTCGGCGGCCCCGTCGAAGAACAGCTGCGGGTTGTTGGTCTGGCCATCGTCGGTGAAATAGTACAGGCCGGCAACGTAGTTCAACCGGTCCAGACTTCCGATCCACTGCAGGTCCTGCGAGAACTGGTCGTAGTCGGTAAAGCGCTGAGTGAAGGCGACATTGAGCGGTGAGCCGTCCAGGTCCAGCGAATCGTTCCATTCGAGGCGGCGGTAGCCGCTGATGGACTTGAGCGTATTGCGATCGTCCAGATCCCAAGTCAAGGTGAGCGAGTGTCCGGCGACACGCGATTCCTCGTAGGACGGCGAATTGACGTCCGCGAATTCCTCACGGTCGGTGGAGACATAGTCGTCCAGACCAAATCCGGGCGCGATTCGGTACAGCTGATCGTAGTTGTTGGACTGATCGACGTTGGACTGGTCGTAGCGGTAGGCCACGGTGAAATCGTCGAGACCGACGTAGTCCACGGCCAGGCGCAGACCGTCGTTGTGGCGATCGTTGAAATCGTTCAGCGGGCTGGTCCGCGAAGTCTTGACCCAGCCATCGCGGCGTTCGGAACGCGCGCCGATGGAGACGCGGAAGCCTTGCATCTCCGGCAGGTCAACACTGGCCTTCTGCACCATGGCGTTGTAGTCGCCGACTTCCAGGCTGGTCTTGCCGGCCCACACCCCCGTCGGTGCACGCGAGATCAGATTGATTGCGCCGGCCAGGGTGTTGCGGCCATAAAGCGTACCCTGCGGACCGCGCAGCACCTCGACATTGGCCAGGTCCACAAGATCGAAGATCGATCCTTGGGCCTTGCCGATATAAACCCCATCCACGTACACACCGACCGCCGGGTCCCAGTAGATCGCCGGGTTGATCTGCGTGATGCCGCGTATCGAAATCTGCGAGATCGTGGAATTGGAGGGGGTCTTGCTGATCTGCAGACCGGGCGCCAGCGCATTGAGGTCATCGAGGCGATCGATGCCACGGTTCTCGATGTCCGCTTCGGTGAAGGCAGTCACGGCCACCGGCACGTCCTGCAATTTTTCCTCGCGCCGCTGCGCGGTGACCACGATTTCCTCCAGCGCCCCCATGCTGCGATTGGTCTGTGTGGCTGCGACCTCCGTGTCTGCCGTTGCGCTTTGCGCGAATGCCGGGACGGCCATCGACAGACCGGCAACACCGACGATGTGGAACAGACGCTTCAACAGGATACGCAGCATGACTCTCCCCATGTTCTTCGATTGGCCGGCAAAAATGACAACTTCCGGCGGCCCTGTTCCGGACCTCGAGGCCTCGCACCCCGAGCCGTCGAATCAGCGCGTGCATGATTGCGGCCTCTCTGCCGCTGAACATCACCCGTAAGGGTGAGCCCGATCCCGATGCTGCGTTCGGACGAAGCCGACCGCGCCGAGTCGCATCAGACTGCGCGTCACGCGCGCAGCAAAAGTGTGCGTCGGCAACCGTGCCAAGCCAGAACTAGGGAGAAATGCCATGAGCCAGACCGGCCCTCGGCCCGACCGTCTTCAGGGCAAGATCGCCATCGTGACCGGTGGTGCACGCGGCATGGGCGCCGCCACGGCACGTCTGTTCGTGGAACACGGTGCCCAGGTGCTGATCGCGGACGTACTGGATCAGGAAGGCAGTGCCCTGGCCCGGGAGTTGGGCGAAGCCGCGCGATTTTCGCACCACGACGTCAGCGATGAAGCCAGCTGGACGCGGCTGGCGGATCAGGCGATGACGATCGGCGGCCACTTGGACGTACTGGTGAACAATGCCGGCGTGCTGCTGTTCGAAACCTTGTTGAATATGGACAAGTCTGCCTTCGAACGCGTGCTCGACATCAACCTCATCGGCACATTTCTCGGCATGAAGGCGGTCGCGCCACTGATGATCGAACGTGGCAAGGGCTCGATCGTGAACATCTCATCGGTGGACGGAATGAAGGCCGCGAACGGCCTGGGCGCCTATTGCGCCAGCAAATGGGGTGTGCGCGGTCTGACCAAGGTCGCGGCGATGGAATTCGGTCACCGCGGTGTGCGCGTCAACTCCGTGCATCCCGGCGGTGTCGACACGGCGATGGGCAACCCTTACGCCGAAACACGCGAGGACGTCAACAAGCGCTACGCCATGGTGCCGATGCAGCGCGTGGGCGAGCCGCTGGAGGTGGCGCAGACCTCGTTGTTTCTCGCCAGCGACGAATCCTCCTATCTCTGCGGCGCGGAAATCGCGGTGGACGGCGGGATGCTGGCCGGACAGTACTACCAGGGCATTGCCGGCGCGCCCGGCGTGCCCTGAGCACCTCGGGCGCGTCGAATGTCGACGCGACGCGTCCCGATCTCCTGCCAGGTCATCGGGCGAGCCTCAGCCTGGATCCGGAATCCAATGCGGACCGATCGTCCCGCAGCGGGCACCGTTGATGATATGTCCGGGCAGCCGGCGGTTTTCGACGTTGAAGAAAGCCATACAATGCTCCCGTCTACGCGATCCCGAACCTCTTCGGCGGCCGTATTCAAGAATTTTCCTGCGAGGGAGCGCAGTGATCATTTCCCTTCGAATTGCGGCGATACGGTTTGTCCAAAATGCACGCGCCCGCCGGTAGCGCCCGTAAGGGCCGGACAAGCCGGCTGCGGGCCCCACAACCCTGTGCGCTGCGCTGTAGCGGCGCTCGGCGGTGATGCCGGCAACGCTCGCGAGCGGCTGGTTGCGGCATGCCGTGTTCGCAGTGCTCAGCTTCATCGCCGGCATCTGTATCGCTGAGGCGCTGATCGCAGCACACGTCGGCCGCTTGTCGCAACGCGAGCATCAGGCCGTGGTGAATCAGGTGGCCAGTACACGCTCGCGACTGGAAACGGTGGTCAGCACGACCATGGCCCAGTCACAAGGACTCGCGGCCTTCGTGGTCAGCGCCGACTCCTTGACGCCCCAACGAATCGAGTCGGTTCTGCGTACGGTGTGTTCGTCCAATCCCATGATTCGGAACATCGGTGTGGCGCCCGACAATGTGGTGCGCCATGTCTGTCCGCAGCAACGTAACCAGGCCGTGTTGGGCTTTCGCTACGAAGACAGCCCCGAGCAATGGCCCGGCGTGAAACGTGCAATGGAACTGCGGCATGCAGTGGTGACCGGTCCGGTGGATCTCGTTCAGGGCGGCCGTGCCATCGTCAGTCGCACGCCGGCCTATCGCCCTGATTCGAGCTACTGGGGCGTCATTTCCATGGTAATGGAACTTCGATCCCTGCTCGCGCAGGCGGACCTTCTGACGGTGTCCGATGGTGTGCGCTATTGGCTCATCGGCGACCCGCTTCCCGGCGACGAGGCCCGCATGATCATGGGCGATGCGGCAACGATCCCGGAATCCGCGCTGCGCATGAAGGTCGCGGTGCCCGGTGGCGCCTGGACCCTGGTCGCCTACCCGGTTGCGGGCTGGACGCCGCCCTGGACGTTGTTCTGGCTGTCACACGCGCTTGGCCTACTGATGTCTCTGATACTGGCGTGGTTGCAGTGGGCGTTGTTGCAAAGTCGTGCCCGGGCGCGGGGCATGGCGCGTGAACTGAGGGAATTGAACGAACGCCTGACGCTGAACAACCGGAAGCTCGAAGAGCTTACGCGCACCGACCCATTGACCGGGATCGCCAATCGTCGCCGCTTCGAAGGAGCCTATGCTGAAGCCTGGAAGCAATGCCGCCTGACCGGGCAGCCGCTGTCCTTGCTGATGATTGATCTGGACCACTTCAAAGCGATCAACGATCAGCACGGCCATGCCGTGGGCGACGGCTGTCTGATCGAGGTGGTTCGGCAGCTGGGTGCCGCCCTGCAACAAGATTCGCAACTACTGGCGCGTTACGGCGGCGAGGAATTCGTGGTCCTGGCGCCGGATCTCGACGCAGCCGGCGCACTCGAATTGGCAGCAGGCATTCGTCTTCGCATCGAATCCTGCGAACTCACATTGCTGGCCGGCGGATCGGTGCCGATCCGGCTGACCACCAGCGTGGGCGTAGCAACCGTGGTGCCGACCGACTCCGATCAGCCCGGGCAGCTGCGTGATGTTGCCGATTCTGCACTGTACGAAGCCAAACGCGCAGGCCGCAACTGTGTCCGTCAACGCGCCGTAGTACGAATTGCCTGAACGCTCTGCAAAATGGCTACCACCGTCATTCCGCGAGCGATTCGAGTGCCTGCCGGATCAGGTGCGCTTTCTCGGCCAGCGCATGCGCATCCGGCTGCTCCGCCTGCGAAAAATCGAAAGCACCCAGGCTCTCGGCCGGCAATATGTGCAGATGCACATGTGCGACCTCGAATCCGGCGATCATCATGCCGACGCGGTTGGGAGACAGCGCCTTCTTGATGGCCTTGGCGATGCGCTGGCCGGTTAGCATCAGATGGCTCGCCAGGGCCGCCGGAAGATCGTCCCAATGGTCAATCTGCTCGCGCGGAATCAGCAGGACATGACCGGGGCGGATCGGCGCGATCGTCATGATCGCCACGCACTGATCGTCCTGCCACACGAAATGGCCGGGCAGCTCGCCCTTGATGATCTTGGTGAAAATGCTGTCCACAAGCGCTCCTGTTGCGAAGTCCGGGCAGACCATCGTAGCAGCCGCGCGATCGGTATTCGCGGCGACGCGCACGGGCTGAAACCTCGGTGTTGAAACGGTAAACTCGTCCCAAGCGTCGCGACAGACGCAACAGCGGTGCCTCGCAAGGGATGGCGGTACGCTCGTGGAACGGGCACGGTGCCGGCTCATCAACAGTCGGGGGACTCGATGAATCAAACACTGTTCGCAGCCGATCAGACTTGGGCGCTGGCCGCCATCCTGTTCGGTGCAGGCGCCTTCGGGCTGTGGTCGGAAGGACGCGGCTGGGCACGCTATTTCTCGGGTGCAGTGATCGCGATCGCGGTGACTTTCGTGCTCAGCAATCTCGCGATCATCCCGATCGCGGCGCCGATCTACGATTGGGTATGGTCGTATTGCGTTCCGTTCGCAATTCCGTTGCTGCTACTGCGCGCCGACCTGCGGCGCATCCTCGGCGAGTCCGGCCCCATGGTGGCTGCCTTCGCGCTCGGTGCGGCCGGCACGGTCCTCGGCGTGTTGGTGATCTACTGGCTGTTGCCACTGCCGCTCGGCGAAGACAACTGGAAACTCGGCGGTGTGTTCACCGCAACTTATGTGGGCGGATCGATGAACTTCGCGGCCACCGCGGATGCGCTGGACCTGCGCGCCGGCGCTGTATTGTCCGGCGCCGTGGCGGCCGACAATCTGGTGATGACGGTGTTCCTGCTGGTGCTGTTCCTGCTGCCGGCCTTGAACGCATTCGCCAATCGCTTCAGTCAGTCGCGCTCGCCCTTCGCTGAGAACGGCGACATCGGTGAACAGCAGGATGAACGCTTACCGATCCGCGAACTCGCGCTGGCCCTCGCGTACGCTGCCCTGGTCTGCGCGCTGGGATTCGGCTTCGAGGATGTCAGCGGGCTGCGCGGCAGCGGAGTGCTCGTCATTACCGCGCTGTCGGTCGCCTTTGCCAGTCTGTGGCCGAGCCGCGCCACCGCCATGGCGGCCTCGGACCGCTTCGGCTTTCTGCTGATGCAGGTGTTGTTCGCCACGATCGGCGCGAGCGCCAATATCGCGGTCGCCTTCGAAGCGGGACCCATATTGTTCGTGTTCGCGTTCGGCGTCCTCACGATTCATCTGCTGTTTCTGCTGGGCCTGGGCCGTCTGTTCGGACTGACGCTTCCGGAGCTGCTGATCGCCTCGAACGCCAATCTCGGCGGACCAACCACGGCAGCGGCGATGGCGGCAGCCAAGGGCTGGAACGCGCTGGTCACGCCGGCCGTGCTGGTGGGTACACTGGGCTATGTCGTGGCGACCTTCAGTGGTGTCGCTATGGCCAATCTGCTGCGGGCGATCGGCTGAGCATCAGTCGTGCCACGCACGTCCGGAGCGCTCGATCAGCGCGAACGCGCCGGCCGGCCCCCAGCCTCCGGCGGCGTACGGCTTGACGCCGAGGCCGGACTGCTTCCAAGCATCGACAATTCCATCGACCCAGTTCCAGGCCTGCTCAACCTCGTCTCGCCGCACGAACAGTGTCGGATTGTTGTCGATCACATCGAGCAGCAGGCGTTCGTAGGCGATGCGACGGCGCTCGGTATCGGCACTGGGCTGCGAGCCCAGACTCAGCGGTAGCGCACGCAGCGCCATGCCTTCGCGGGCCAGTCCAGGCTTCTTGTTGATCAGCAGCATAGAGATGTCCTCGTCCGGCTGCAGATCGATCACCAGACGATTCGCTGTCAGGCCCGCGTTGCCGGTCTTGCCGAAAATCGAATGCGGCACATCACGCAGCTGGATGACGATCTGCGTTCTGCGCTCTGCCATGCGCTTGCCGGTACGCAGGAAAAACGGCACGCCGGCCCAACGCCAATTGTCGATTTCCGCACGCAGCGCGACAAAGGTTTCGGTATCCGTATCCTGCCCACGTTCGTCCGCGTAGGCGCGTGTTGACCGGCCGCCCGTCACGCCGACCCCATATTGCCCACGCACACTGGCATTGCCCACCTCCAACGGTGTCATCGGCCGCAGCGCCTTGAGGACCTTGACCTTCTCGTTGCGCACCGAGTCCGGATCGAGATCGGCCGGCGGCTCCATTGCCACCAGACACAGTAGTTGCAGAATGTGGTTCTGCACCATGTCACGCAGCGCGCCGTATTCGTCGTAATACGGCCAGCGGTCGCCGACGCCTTCGGTTTCGGTCACCGTGATCTGCACGTGATCGATCGTGAGATTGTTCCAGAGTCGCTCGAACAGACTGTTGGCGAATCGCAGCGCCAGCAGGTTCTGCACCGTTTCCTTGCCCAGGTAGTGGTCGATGCGGAACACACGATCCTCATCGAAGGCCTCGCCGACCGCGCGGTTGATCGCCTGGGAACTGGCGAGGTCGCGCCCCAGCGGCTTTTCCAGCACCACGCGCGCCGGCGCGGCCGACAGGCCAGCCGCGCGTAAGGTGCCGCAGATTGCTGAATACAGGCTCGGTGACGTGGCGAGATAAAACATTGGCACCCGAATATCGAGCTGTTTCAGGCGCTCAGCGAGTTCGACCACGCCATCGGCACGCGTCGCGTCGCCGCGACAGTAGTCGATGCGCTGCAGCAAGGTTTCCAGCCCGGCCTCATCCACAGGGCTGCCGGTATGGCGTAACCGAACAGCCTCGGCAACGCGTACCCGGAAATCCTCCGTCGTGCTCGCTTGCCGGGCCACGCCGACAATCCGGAACGATTCCGGCAGAAATCCGTCCACGGACAAGGCATACAGCGACGGGAACAGCATGCGCAGCGCAAGATCGCCGGTCGCGCCGAACAGCACCACGGCTTCCGCACGCAATTCGCTGTCGAGTCTGGGAGGCGTGTCCATAAGCAGCGTGATTCCGGTCAGTTGTCGTCTCGGGAGCCTGCCACGATATCAAGTCGGGCTGGAACCATGGCGATCTGCGCTGCGCTCATCCGGCTCTTGATGCGAAACTCCGGCATTCAGGTTTGCGCGTGCTGAAACTCAGCGTCACTTCTCGCGTGGCGACAGCGCGACATTGCCATTGGCTCCTGGCCAGTCCGGCGCTTCGCTGCGTAGCGGTTCGATCTTGGTGAGCTTGCCGGCGTGCGCCGGGAACCAGCCGGCCCAGGCCGGGAAATGCCGTAGGAAGTGGAACACGAAGAACGTGACGACGCGCTGCCAGATCAGCGGGCGGTGCGCGTGCTCGCTGACGATGCGTTGGCAGTGCTCGTCGATCAGGCATTCCATGTGCTCGCGCAGTCCGGCGTTGAATGACCGGTCGCGAATCATCAGATTGGCCTCCAGGTTCAGCGCCAAGCTCAGCGGATCGAGATTGCTGGAGCCGACCGTGGACCATTCCTCATCGGCCAGTGCGATCTTGGCGTGCAAGGGACGCTCGACATATTCGTAGATTTCGACACCGGCGCGCAGCAGATAGTCGTACAGCGACATCGCCGCCCAGCGCATGATCTTCTTGTCCGGCTGCCCCTGCAGGATCAGGCGCACGCGCACTCCGCGGCGAGCGGCATTGCGGAATTCGCGCAGTATGCGATAGCCCGGAAAGAAATAGGCGTTGGCGAGCATCACCTCCCTGTTGGCCGAACGGATCACGGCGCGGTAGTGCTTTTCGATATCGTCGCGATGATTGACGTTGTCACGGGTCACGAACAGCACCTGGGCGCCTTCGCTCTGCGGCAGCGCCGGGTCTGGTGCCCAGCGCGCGCGTCGGCGCCACCAGCGGCGCGCGGGCTTTCCGGCCATGGCGCGCAGCATGAAACTGCGTATGTCGTCCACCACCGGGCCGCGCACCTTCACAGCGTAGTCCTGTTTGCCCTCGGGGCCGAAATCACGCAGGTGGTCATGGGAATAGTTGATGCCGCCGACCCAGGCGTCGGTGGCATCCACCACCACCAGCTTGCGATGCAGCCGCCGGAACAGATTGGTGCGCATGCCCAGCAACTTGGGCCGCGCGCCGAACACCTGCACCTGCACGCCGGCCGCGCTCAGTTCCGACAGGTACTGCGCGCTGAGGTCCGGTGAGCCGTATCCATCGACCATCAGATTGATGCGCACGCCGCGCTTGCCGGCATCGACCAGCACTTCGTGCAGTTCAAGACCGACCTTGTCCTCGAACAGGATGAAGGTTTCGATCAGCACTTCTTCGCGGGCACCGCGAATCGCATCGAACACGCTGGGAAAGAAGGTCTCTCCATTGATCAGCAGCTCGACCTTGTTGCTGTCCCGCCACGCAGGATCGCTCATATTTCCACCTCGACGCAGAGTGCGGCATGGTCCGAAAGCCGGGACCAGGGCTTGTCCGAAAGAATGTTCGCGCGCCGGATACGGGCGTCGCGATAGTAGACGCGGTCCAGCCGTAGCATCGGCCATCGCGACGGAAAGCTGCGCGCCGCCCGACCGTGCAGTTCGACGAACGCCTCGCGCAGACCGGCTTCGCGGCTCAACGGCTGGTGCGCACGCACGCGCCAGTCGTTGAAATCGCCGGCCACGATCAGTGGTGCGCCCGGCGGCACGCGCTCGTCGGCCAGCTTGCCGAGCAATTGAAGCTGATGCTGGCGATGCGTTTCACGCAGCCCCAGATGTGCGCAGACGACGTGCGTGTCCAGATCCAGGCCCGGCAGCTCCAGCGTGCAATGCAGCAGGCCGCGACTTTCCGAACCGGCCACCGACACATCGAAATTGTGATGCTGTCGGATCGGAAACTTCGACAGTACGGCATTGCCGTGATGGCCGCCGGGATAGACGGCATTGCGCCCATAGGCGAACTCGCCCCAGATCGTATCGGCCAGGAATTCGTACTGCGGCGCCGAGGGCCAGTTCTCGTAGTGCGTGGAATGCTCCTCGTGCTGCCCCAGCACTTCCTGCAGGCACACCACATCGGCCGACACCTCACGCACCGCGTCGCGCAGTTGATGCAGGACGAATTTCCGGTTCAGCCAATTGAACCCCTTGTGCAGGTTCAGCGTCAGCAGTCGAAAGGACGTTCGTGTTGCGTCCGAACTCATCGTGTCTTCATTGTTCCGGGAACCAGCTGTATCGATCATGTTCAAGGCCATTAAGGTTCTCGTCGGGCCAATGAACCCATGCTTAGCGCCATTCCCGCTCCGCGCCTCCCCTCGCCTGCCTGCTTGCTTGGATTCGATGAAACTGAAGAAACACTGGCTGCAGCGCGCCCGAATGATCTTGATGCCGGTGCTGTCGCTGTTCGTGATCGGCTTGGTGGTGACTCGCGTCGATGCGATCAAATGGCACGAAGTGGCTCAGGCACTCACGAGCTTCGACGCCCTCACCATGGCCGAAGCCTTGGCGCTGGCGGCACTGAGCCTGCTGATCTGCAGCGCCTACGATCTGTTCGGCCGGCACTACATCGGACACAAGCTGCCAAAGCCGCTGGTGATGCGGATCGCCTTTGTCGGCTATGTGTTCACACTGAATCTCGGCTCACTGATCGGTGGCATGGGGTTCCGCTTCCGGCTGTACACGCGCTTCGGCCTCAGCGCCGGCGACACCGGCAAGGTCATCGGCACCAGCGTATTCACCAACTGGGCCGGCTACGTGCTGCTGGCCGGGCTGGTGTTCACGATAGCTCCGCCACACATCACGCTGATCCCGCTGCCCTTGCTGCGGGTGCTGGGCCCGGCCCTGCTGCTGGTCACCGCCGGCTATCTGACGCTGTGCTTTATCGGCCACGGACGTGAGTGGGAGTTCAAGCGTTGGAAGCTCTATGCGCCGCCGCCGCTGTTCGCGCTGCTGCAACTGGCCGTGTCCAGCGCAAGCTGGCTGTTGATCGTGGCCGTGATCCACCGCTTCATGCCCGAGGAAGTCAGCTATGCGGCGGCTCTGGTGGCCTTGCTGGCGAGCGCCATCGCTGGCGTCGTCAGTTTCGTGCCCGGCGGGCTGGGCGTGCTCGAATCGGTGTTCATCGCACTACTGGGTTCCGAAGTACCGGCGAACCGCTTGCTCGGTGCGCTGATCGCCTATCGCATGGCCTACTACTTCATTCCGTTCGCACTGGCGATCCTGGCCTATCTGAGCCTGGAATGGCGCGCGCGGCGCGGCGTCGAGGGGCTCGCCGAAGCCGGCGAGGCCAGCTGAGGCTCTGGCCTTTCAGTCCTGTCGGCGGAACGTGGCAACCAGCACGTCACGATAGGCCGGCAGGTCCACGTCGACCGGCTCGACCGGCGTCACGCCATGAAACACGCGGGAGTCTTCGACCAACGCGGCGTCGAAAGGCGCCGACAAGGTGAAGCTGCCGAGTTCACGCCGTTCCAGATCGTGAATCGACGTCGTGCCGCTGGCGATGTTGTGACGCCGCACCAGCATCACCAGCACATAGTCCACGCCATCGCGATGCATGCCTTCCGGTGTAGGCTGGCCAAACTGGGCGGCATGCGCCTCGATCCTGAACTGATGCAGTTCGATGAACCATCGCGATGCTTGCGGTGCCAGCGATTCGAACAACGCCTGCGCCGCCGCCAATATCGTGCGCAGGCTCGCGCTGTTACCGGTCGACTCCGTAACCGGCGCGAACCAGCGGGCGACGCCGCCGTTGAGCGGATTGTAGTCGCGGGTCTGGAAGTGTGGCGCGTGCGCAAGACGCCGTGCCGCCTGCCCGGCCTGCGCCTCGAATGTGGCGTGACGGCGGCGGCGATAGCGCCCGCCATCGGCCATGTGCGTATCGATTTCCAGATCGTTCCAGCTTTCGGCGAAGGTATCCCAGTCGTGCAGGGCACCGGCGAGTTCCAGCAGCTCGCGCATTTCCGCGCCCCGGACAAAGGCGAAGCCTTGGCGCTCGATCCGGCGCTGGAGCGCATTCGTCAATCGTACTTCGCAGTCGGTGTCGCTCAATTCGAGATCCAAGAAGGAAGGCAGGCAAACGACGGAACGTGGATTCTACGACGAGCGCCTTGGCAACTCAGCCGCCCTGTCGAGAGCACAGGCGGATCGTGATCGCAGCCAGCGTTGCGCCGGCGAGATTCGAGATCAGATCCCAGCCGGTATTCACATAGCCGCCCACATTGGTGCTCGGCAGACTCAGCACGGCGATGAACTCGATCACCTCGTTGAGGGCGCCGAAGCCGATGCCCGCCGCCACGCACAGGATCAGCAGGCCAAGGCTGGGCCGGATCGCCGCGCCGTCGGGGGCTCGCAGACTATGGCTGAGCACATGCCAGCACACCCAGGTGGTGGTGCCGAAGCCGTAGGCGTGCACGATCTGGTCGTACTTGAGGTGGTCCGGAATCAGCCACAGCGAATACAGCACAGCCTGATCGCCGTCGTAGGGCCAGCCGGCGGGCACCGGAACCAGGCCGCCGGCCATGTGCAACAGGCCCCAGACCGACAAGGCCCACAGAATCGGTGCGCTGAGCGTCACCCGCGAGTGCAGCAGTCCGATGGCCGCGATCAGCACCAGCATGACCACGATGTAGAACACGAATTCGCCGTTGCCGCCGAGCAGCGATGCGACGACGGCCGCGACGATATAGGCGACGGTAAAGCCGGCCACGCCCCATAGGGGCGGCTTGGCGGGCGACGATGGCGTGCTTGGGTTTTGCATGGTCGGCTGGATCCTGGTCATTGGCGGGAACATACATGCAATTGGCCTGCGCTCGGGGCCTTCCGTGCGCAGGAGCCGGCGGACTCAGGTCATCTTCGCCACCATGCCCAAGGGCAGATGGCGCATCAGCAGGCCCATCAGCTTCCATGGCCAGACCGGCACGCAGGCGGTCTGCGGCTCGCGCTCGATGGCGCGGACCAGCAAACGCGCACCGGTTTGCGCACTGACTTCGAACGGCAGTTTCTGCGCGTGCGCGTTCATCTCGGTTCGGATATATCCCGGGTAAATCGTGGAAACACGCACCGGCAAGCCGATCATCTCGGCGCGGATGCCTTCGGCCAGCGCCGCCAACCCGGCCTTGGACGCCGCATAGGCGGTGAGGTGACGCGGCAGGCCCCGCATCGCGCTCATCGACGAGATCGCAACCAGATGTCCGGCGTTCTGTTTGCGGAAGACCTCGATGGCGGCCTCGCATTGCGCCAGTGCAGCTACGAAATTGGTCTCGGCGGCAAGCCGGTTCTGCTCGAAATGGCCGGTACCGATGCGCTTGCCCTCGCCGACGCCGGCGTTGACGATGACCCGATCCAAGCTGCCGAATTCCTCGGCGCACGCCCGGACCACGCGAAACACGGCCTCGTGATCGTTGACGTCCAGCGCATGCAGGCTGACGCGGATCTGCGGCGCCGCGGCCTGGAGTTCATCGCGCAGCGCCTCCAGCCGATCGGTGCGCCGCGCGCACAGCGCGAGGTTGCGCCCCAGGCCCGCGAATTCGCGGGCCATGCCCTCGCCCAGACCGGAGCTGGCGCCGGTGATCAGGATGTTCTGACGCACTGTCATGAGTTCGCCGCAGGCTTGCGATTGAACACGCGATTGACCTCGCGTTTCACCGCCTTGAAATACACCGGATACGGCACAAAGCGCTTGAAACGCCAGATATTGCGCTCCTTGGGATGCGTGAGGATGTGGAAGTCCCCGTGTTCGACGCCGGCCTTGATCAGGGCCGCGATCTCCTCGGGGCCGACCTTGGCCTTGTTGACAAGCTTGCGCGTGAACGAATCCAGCGCCGCCGTGGCGGCGCGCTGGGTTTCGGCGAGATTGGTGCGGAAGAACGCCGGGCACACCACGCTGACGCCGATACCGTCGTTGAACAGCTCCGCTTTCAGCGTTTCGGACAGCGCCACCACCGCCGCCTTGCTGGCGTTGTACGGCGACATCTGTGGAGGATGGATCAGTCCCGCCATCGAAGCGATGTTGATCAGCCAGCCGGAGCCCTGTTTCTTCAGCAGCGGCGTGAACACCTTGCAGCCGCGGACCACGCCCAGCAGATTGATGTCGACGATCCAGTTCCAGTCGTCGAGGCTGGTGTCCTCGATCGCACCGGCCACCGAGACGCCGGCGTTGTTGACGACGATATCGACGCCGCCCCAGTTGCTTTCCAGCCAGTCGCGCGCCGCGATCAGGTCGGCTTCCTGCCGCACGTCGCAGCCCAGGCTGTGCACCGTGATTCCGGCCGCGCTGAGGACAGCGGCCGCCTCCACCAGCCGCGCCGCGTTGATGTCACCGATCAGGACATTCCAACCGTCCGCGCCATAGATTTCGGCGAGGGCGCGACCCAGGCCGCTGGCACCACCGGTGATGAAAATTCTTTTCTGCGATGGCTTGTCGTGCTGCAGGTCTTGCGTCAAGGCGGGCTCCTCGGTTCGCGCGTTGGCTGTTGTTCTTTCGTCGCGTCGTGTCAGGCATAGGCGTACGGGCCGCCACGTTCCAGAGCCTTCTTGTAGGCGGGCCGCGCATGAACACGCTGCAACCAGTCGTAGGTCTTGGGGTAGCTCGCATCGAGACCACCACGAGCCGATGCGGCTTCCAGCGGAAAACTGATCTGAATATCCGCCGCGCTGATTTCGTCACCGGCGAACCAGGCGGACTCGCTCAACTCGCCTTCGATGTAGTCGAGGTGCAACTTGATCTGCGGGTCGACAAACCCGGCCTGCGCCTTCGCGGCGAGCTTGCGTACGATCGGCCGGAACAGGGCCGGCATCGGCGTCTGCGGCATTCGTGTGAACACCAGCTTCAGCAGCAGCGGCGGCATCAGCGAGCCTTCGGCGTAATGCAACCAATAGGAATAGCGGCGTCGCGCCTCGGTGCCTGGGTCGGGAATCAGCCGGCCCTGACCGTAGCGTTCCACCAGATATTCGACGATGGCGCCGGACTCGGCGATGGTGTTCTCGCCATCCGTGATCACCGGGGACTTGCCCAGGGGATGCACCTTGCGCAGCTCCGGCGGCGCCAACATGGTCTCCGGGTCGCGTTCGTAGCGCTTGATTTCGTAGTCGAGCTCCAGCTCTTCGAGCAGCCACAGCACGCGCTGCGATCGCGAATTGTTGAGATGATGAACGGTGATCATCGGACGATTATCCTTTGAAGCCTGATTCGGGGTTCGCGCCGATTGTGCGTGAATCCCGACAATGGCGAAACGCGAGTCGGCGTACCGTCCGGCTTGCAGGTTTGTCCGCAAGATGGCCTGCAAGACTGATATAAAGGCATCCCACGATCGAGAATTGGCTTCGATGACGGACGATTCCACAGTCGATCCGCGACTGTTCCAGGACCTGGTGCCGCTTGGCAGTCTCAAGCCGGAGCGCCAGAGGGATCTGGCCCGAAAGGCGCATCTGCAGTCCTTGGCGCCCGACGAGTTCCTGTTTCGGCGGGGCGATGCCGCGGACGAAGCGCTATATCTGCTGGAAGGCGAACTGGTGCTGCAGGACGACCAGGGCAAGCCCCTCAACGCCATCCTCGCCGGCCAGATCGCCGCCCGGCATCGTATCGCACACCAGTCGCCGCGAGCGCTCTCCGCGCGCTGCCGCACGGCCTGCCGCGTGCTGCGGGTCGATGCCGGACTGCTCGACGTGATGCTGACCTGGGACCAGACCGGTACGTTCGAGGTGCAGGAACTCGATTCCGGCCCCGGGGATTCCGGCGACTGGATGGGGCGCCTGCTGCAGATGAAGAGCTTTCAGCGCGTGCCGCCGGCCAATCTGCAGGCGATGTTCATGCGGTTGCAGGAAGTGTCGGCGCAGCCCGGCGAGGTCATCGTCAAGCAGGGTGCGGAAGGCGACTACTTCTACGTGATCGTGGAAGGTCGTTGCCTGGTCACGCGTGAACCGCCGTCAGGCAAGGCGGTCCGTCTGGCCGAGCTGGAGTCCGGCAACGTGTTCGGCGAGGAAGCCCTGATCGCGGACGAAACCCGCAATGCCACGATCACCGCGCTGACGCCGTGCCGCCTGATGCGCCTGGCCAAACAGGATTTCCGCACCCTGCTGGATGAACCGCTGTCACGTCGGATCGATCGACACGCAGCGCAGGCGCGTGTGGACGCCGGCGAAGCGGTCTGGCTGGATGTGCGTCTGCCCAGCGAATTCCAGGCGGACTCGCTGCCGGGCAGCATCAACCTGCCACTGTACATGCTGCGGCCACGCATCGGCATGCTGAAAACCGAAACGACTTACGTTGTGGTCTGCGACAGCGGCCGCCGCAGTTCGGTGGCCGGCTTCGTGCTGACGCAGAAAGGCTTCGACGCCTACGTGCTCGACGGCGGTCTGGACGGCCATCGCGGTTGAATCGGCTTGAAACCGGCATACCGTGCCTCCCGGACACGGTGCCGGATCACATCGTGTGCGTGGCCCGATCGGCACCCAGCGCGCCAGCCAGCAATGCCTCGATCTTGCCCTGGGTGGCACCGCCATCCTGCGTGCTGAACTGCACGCCGATACCTTGTGTGCGCTGGCCCTGCGCCGCCTTGGGCGTGACCCAGACCACCTTGCCGGCCACCGGGATGCGTTCGGGATTGTCCATCAAGGTCAACAGAATGAACACTTCGTCGCCCAGGCTGTATTCCTTGTTCGTGGGAATGAACAGGCCGCCGTTCTTGACGAACGGCATGTACGAGACATAGAGCGCGCTCTTGTCCTTGATGTTGAGCGTGAGAATTCCGGGTTGGGACATGTCGAGTCGGTCCTATCGGGCAGCCGCCATGGCGCGGGCGCCGCGGGCGGCGAGTTGCAGCCAGCGCATCATAATCGACTCGATGCTGAGCTGTGCATTGGCATTGCGTGACAGGGCGCGCAGGCCCTCGATGGCGTCGGCCGAAAGCTGTTCATAGACGCTGGCCGGCAGACCGGCGTCTCCGGCAACCGCCGAGCGCAGTCCACGGCCGCTCCAGTCGACCAGCCATTCGAAGAACGCCACGGCGTCACTACGTCCTACCGCGGACGCGGCGGCCAGCGGCGACTGCCGCCGCGAGGCGACCTTTTCCAGCAACGCCGCCCAGTCCCGACGCCGCTCGAGAGTACCGTCCTCATGCCAGCGCATCGCGCGCAGCGGCGCCCCGCCCGCCTCGGTCAAGGCCGATTCGTCGGCGCCTGAAGCGTTTTGAACCAGCCAGCCGAGCGCCATCTCGCGCGGTGGTGTCGGAAAGCGCAGCAACTGCGTTCGGCTACGCAGGGTCGGCGTGAGCAGTCGTGGGCGCTCCGAGATCAGCAGAAAATGCGTGGCCGAAGGCGGTTCCTCCAGTGTCTTGAGCAAGGCGTTGGTGGAAGCGCTGTTGAGCAGGTCAGCCGGATCGACACGTACCACTTTGGCCTGGCCGTAGTGGCTGCTGACCATGACCCGCGACACCATCTCACGGACCGAATCGACACTGATGTCACGCTTGCCTTCTTCAGGCATCAGCTCCATGCGGTTGGGATGGGAACCGGCGGCGAGCTGCGAGCAACTGCGGCACGCGCCACAGGCCCGATTTTCATGCCGGGCTTCACACAACAGGTAGTTGATCAGCGCCTCGGCGAACAGGCGCTTGCCGACGCCCGGCGGACCCGCCAGCAGGATGGCATGCGCCAGACGTGAATCGCGATTGGCATCGACCAGGCGCTGCCATTGTCCGAGCTGCCAGGGCAGCGGCTGCGTCATCAGTTCACTCATAGATGCCGCTCCAGCGCGAGATCGATTTGCGCCGACACCTCGTCCTGCGCGAGCGCCGCGTCGATGATTTCGTAGCGCGAAGGCGCTGCCGCCGCGCGCGCCAGATAATGCTCGCGCACGCGCCGTTGAAACGCCAGGTTCTCGGCTTCGAAACGATTGTTGTCGCCGCGCGCGTCGGCGCGCGCCAGGCCCTGTTCGGGCTCGATGTCGAGCAGCAGCACCAGATCCGGCCTGAGACCCTGCAACACCAGATCGCTGAGCGCGTCGATGTGGCGCAATGCAATACCACGGCCGCCGCCCTGATAAGCGTAGCTGGCGTCGACGAAGCGGTCGCAGACCACATCGCAGCCGGCCTGAAGCGCGGGCCGCACCGTAGCATTGAGATGGGCTGCGCGCGCGGCGAAGATCAACAATAGCTCGGTCTGCGCGTCCACGCCCTCATCCCAATCGCCGAGCACCACGCCACGGATCGCCTCGGCCAGCGGTGAACCGCCCGGTTCACGGGTGCGCCGCACGTCTCGGCCGCGACCGCGCAGCCATTGCTCCACGTGCGACACCTGCGTCGATTTTCCGGCGCCCTCGCCGCCTTCGAGAACGATGAAACGGCCAAGTTCGCTCATGGACGTTTTCCCAATTGATAGCGTCTCACCGCCTCATTGTGCGCCTTCAGACTGGCCGAAAATTGATGCGTGCCGTCGCGTCGCGAGACGAAATACAGGGCATCACCGTCCGCGGGATGCAGCGCCGCATGCAGAGCAGCCCGCCCCGGCAGGCAGATCGGGCTGGGCGGCAGACCGGGACGCGTGTAGGTGTTGTACGGTCCATCGCTGAGCAGATCACGACGTCGCAGATTGCCGTCGAAGGCCGTGCCGAGCCCGTAGATGATCGTCGGGTCGGTTTGCAGTTTCATGCCCATGGCCAGGCGCCGCACGAACACGCCGGCGATCTCTCCGCGCTCCTGCGGCACCCCGGTTTCGCGTTCGATGATCGAGGCCATGATCAGCGCATCGTAGGCGTCGCCGTAAGGCAGGTCAGGCGCGCGCGCCTGCCACTCATCCTCCAGCGCGCGCCGCATCGCGGTATACGCGCGGCGCAGGAATTCCAGGTCCGTGGTGTCCTTGGGAAAGCGGTAGGTTTCCGGCAGGAAGCGCCCCTCGGGGTGCAGTGAGGCATCACCCAGCGCGGCCATCACGTCCTCCGCCTGCAGGGTCTTACGCAAGGCCGAGGATTCGTGCACGGCCTCCATCATTTCGGCGAAAGTCCAGCCTTCCACGATCGTCAGCGAGTGCAGCTTGACGCGGCCCGAGGTCAGCAGCGACAGCGCCTCCAGCGGCGTGATTCGTGGTGGCAGCTCGTATTCGCCAGCCTGGATCGCCGCAGCGCTGCCACGCGCACGCGCGTACAGACGCAGGTACACAGGCTGCCGTGGATTCTGAAACCAGCCCTGCGACTGCCACTGCGCAAGCACGCCGCGCAGGCTGCTGCCCCGTGACACATCCGTGCGCTGCGCCTGCGCCAGATTCATGGGCGCGGACAATTGCTGACGCGCATCCAGCCACACCGCGGTGACCGCGAGGACCGCGATCAGCAGCAGGGCGAACAGAGTTCGTAGAACCCGCATCTCAGCTCAACCTCGGGTGCGCCAGTTCGGCGTCGATGCGCGCCGTGACCGGGCCCGGCGCGGACAGGGTGCGATCCTGATAGCGCCGTACCGGCCAGACACCGATCAGGCTGTTGCTGAGCAGGATTTCATCGGACTCAAGCAAGCTGTCGCGCGCGGCCTCGCACACCCGGGTCTCGAGGCCGATACGCGCGGCGATACGCAGGATGCGGCCACGCATGACGCCGGCCACGCCGCAGCGCTTCAGCTCGGGCGTGTGCAACACGCCGTCGTGAACCCAGAACAGATTGCTGCGCGTGCCACAGACGATGTTGTTTTCAGAGTCTCTCATCAGCAGTTCTTCGTCGTCCGCTCGAAACTCGCGGCTCGCCAGGATCTGTTCCAGGCGATTGAGATGTTTGATGCCGGCCAGTGCCGGCTGTGTGGCCAGGCGCAGTTCGCAGTCGCGCAGCCTTACGCCCCGGCTCCAGTGACTGGAGGGATAACGAGGCGCGGCGGAGCGCATCACGATTCGATCGGTGCCATCATCGTCGGCGCGGTAGCCGCGCCCGCTGGCGCGGCGCGACAGCGTCAGTTTGAGCACGCACGGCGTCACCTCGACGGCCCGCTGCAGATCCTGCCGCAGGATCTCACGATCCGGCGGCGTCATGCGCAGTTGCTGAGCGTCACGCCGGAGATGATCGAGATGGTTGTCGATGTCCAGGATCATTCCATTCCAGTTCAGACAGGTTCTGAATACACCGTCACCGTAGTGCAGCGCGCGCAGCCCGGCCGGCAGGCCGGCTACGGTCTCGCCGTTGAACCAGACCGCCTCAGACATGCTTCGCTCCCAGTGCCAGCAACAGGCCGCGTGCCTTGGCGCGTGTTTCGGCGAGTTCGCGCTGCGCATCCGAATCGACAACGATGCCGGCACCGGCACGCAGCACGACCTGTGCGCCCGAGCTGTCCTGCATCCAGTGCAGGCTGCGAATCAGGATATTGCTATCCATGCGCCCGTCTCGCGAGTAGTAGCCCATGCAGCCGGTATACGCGCCGCGCGCCTCGCCTTCGAGTTCGGCGATGATCTCCATCGAACGCAGCTTGGGGCAGCCGGTGATGGTACCGCCGGGAAACACGGCTCGCAGAACCTGACCGGGGCCCACGGCCTGCCGCAGGCGGCCACGCACATTGGAAACGATGTGATGGACGTGCGCGTAGCTTTCGACCGACATCAGTTCGCTGACCTCGACCGAACCCGGCTCGCAGACACGTCCCAGATCATTGCGTTCGAGGTCGATCAACATGACGTGTTCGGCGCGTTCCTTGAGGTTGCCGATCAGCGCAGCGCGTTGTGCCAGATCGGCTGTGGCATCCGTGAGCCTGGGGCGTGTACCCGCGATCGGGCGTGTTTGCACGCGATCGGCATCGATCTGTACCAGCCGTTCCGGCGAAGAACTGAGCACGGCCTCCCCGTTCCAGCGCAGCGAGCCGGCGAACGGCGCCGGATTGCTGAGGCGCAACCGGCGATACAGTTCGGCCGGCGTGACATCGTCCTCAAGCCGGGCTCGCCAGATCCGCGAAAGATTCACCTGAAAGGTGTCGCCGGCTCGCAGGTAGTCCTGGATCGCCTTCACACCATCAAGAAAGTCCTGCGGCGCATCCTCGCGCACCTCGGTTGCGGCAGCACGCGCCGGCAGATCGGGCAGACCTGGCGCCGCCTGCAGATCGGCGTGCATTGCCTGCAACTGCCCGCCATCCTGCTCGGCGATGAGGTGACAGACCTGCTCGACCCGGTCGTAGATCAGCGCGGCCGGACAACGTACGGCCAGCGCCAGCGGCAGCCCCGATTTGGATGCAGGCAAATGCAGGCTCGGTTCCGCCAGGGCTCCGGCTTCGTACGCCAGAAACAGGAACCAGCCGCCGACAAAGGGTAGCTCCGGATCACGCGAGGACGGCTGCTTTTCGCGACGCACCCAGGCATCCAGGGCCTCGAAGAAGTCATCGCCATCCGCCGACACGCCGTGCGCACGCAGTTGGCGATCGGCGCCAACTTCCAACCGCCCCTGGGGGAACCCGAACAACACGTCGAAGCGGCCGGCCTGGGGATGCGCGGCCACGCTTTGCAGCAGAAACGGATAACGCAGTGGCATCGCCGCATGCAGGCCCAGCAGATCCACCGGACCCGATACACGGGATCGCAGCGTCGTCACCGTGTGCTCCTGGCTTGGATCGGCCGTCGTGGCGCCCGCAGCTGGGCGCACGCCATGAGCGTCAGATGCGGCGGAACGCGACCGTGCCGTTGGTACCACCGAATCCGAACGAATTCGAGACCACGACGTTCAGATCGCGTTCCTTGGGCACCTTCGGCGTGTAGTCCAGATCGCAGCCCTCGCTGGGATTGTCGAGATTGATCGTTGGCGGCACTACCTGATCGCGCAGGGCGAGCAGCGAGAAAATCGCCTCGATTCCGCCCGCGGCACCGAGCAGATGCCCGGTCATGGACTTCGTGGAGCTCACGGACAGCTTGTAGGCGTGCTCGCCACAGGCCTGCTTGATCGCATCCGACTCCACGGCATCGCCAGCCGAGGTGGAGGTCCCGTGAGCATTGATGTAGTCGATGTCTTCCGGATTGAGTGCGGCATCGCGCAGGGTGTTCACCATGCAGCGATAGGCCCCCCCGTTGCCGGGCAAGGTGATGTGATAGGCATCGCTGGACATGCCGAAACCGATCACTTCGCCGTAGATATTCGCGCCGCGCGCCTTGGCCGATTCGTACTCTTCCAGCAGCAGCACACCGGCGCCATCTCCGAGCACGAAACCATCTCGATCGCGATCCCAGGGACGACTGGCATGTTCCGGGTCGTCATTGCGGGTGGACAGCGCCCGAGCCTGACAGAATCCGGCCAGACCTGCGGGACTGGAGCCATGTTCAGCGCCGCCGACCAGACAGGCGTCGATGTCACCGGCCTGGATCAGGCGTGTGCCCACACCGATGGCGTGGGTGGCCGTCGTACAGGCACTGACGACCGAGAAATTGGGGCCGGCGATCTTCAGTTCGATCGAAATGTAACCGGCGACCATGTTGATGATGCTGGCCGGCACGAAGAACGGGGATACGCGACGCGGACCACTCTTGTGGAGCTGCGCCACCTCATCTTCGATCGTGCCGATACCGCCGATGCCGGAACCGACCACCGCACCGATCCGGTCGCGATTCTCATCGGTGATCTCGTAACCGGCATCGGTGATCGCCTGTTTCGCCGCCGCCACGCCATAGTGGATGAAAGGATCCGTCTTGCGGACCTCTTTCGGACCCATCCAGTCCGCAGCGTTGAATTCACGGACCAATCCGGCAAAACGTGTCGTATAGGCCGACACGTCGTACTTTTCGATCGGACCGATCCCGCTTTTTCCGCCAAGGATGTTATCCCAGGCAGTCTTTACGTCGTTACCGACCGGGGACACGATCCCCAGGCCGGTGACGACTACACGGCGACGATTCATTGCGATGAGATTCCGGCGGGCGGAGGGAGAATCAGGAGGCTTGGCCGGTATGGGCCTTGATGTAGTTGATGACGTCCTGGAACGTCACGATCTTTTCAGCTTCTTCGTCGGGGATGTCGATCTCGAATTCCTCTTCGAGCGCCATGACCAATTCGACCGTGTCGAGCGAGTCGGCACCCAGATCCTCAACAAACGAGGCGTCCGGGGTGATCTGATCTTCGCTGACCGACAGTTGCTCGGCGATGATCTTCGTGACCTTCTCTTCTAAGCTGCTCATGCATCACTCCTAAGGAATAGAGATACGCGACCGTGTCTGTTTGTGCTTGCGAATCGCGTTACCGGTTCATCGCCGGCGGGCCAAACCCGACGGCGATTGTAGAGAACTGCGCCTACGCGATCTACCATCGTGGGCGCTTGAGTTTTCTGAGTTTTTGTGCAGTCCAACAATGCCGCCAGGCGGCCTATTGCATATACATCCCACCGTTCACATGCAGGGTCTGACCGGTGACGTAGCCGGCATCGGGTGAAGCCAGGTACAGCACCGCCGCGGCAATATCATCCACGCTGCCGAATCTCGGAATCGAGGTCCGTTCCAGCAAGGTCTTGCGCGCGGCCTCGGGTAGCTCGCGCGTCATGTCGGTATCGATGAAACCGGGCGCGACCACATTGACCGTGATTCCACGACTGCCGATCTCCGAAGCCAACGATTTGCTGAAACCGACCAGCCCGGCCTTGGCCGCAGCATAATTGCCCTGCCCCATATTGCCCATGCTGCCGACCACCGAGCCGACGCTGACGATGCGACCATAGCGCGCCTTCATCATGCCGCGCAGCACCGACCGCGAGCAGCGGAACACGCTGGTGAGGTCCGTTTCGAGGACCTGCTGCCAGTCCTCGTCTTTCATGCGCAGCACCAGCTGGTCCCGCGTCACGCCGGCATTGTTGACGAGTACCGACACCGTTTCGAGTTCCTTGACCAAGGCGTCGATCGCCGTGGGATCGCGCACATCCAGCACCCGGCCCTCGCCACCGAGCGGCGACAGGGCCTCACTGATTGCGACCGCGCCGGCTTCGCTGGTCGCGGTACCGATCACGCGCGCGCCGGCCGTCGCCAGGCGCATGGCGATGGCGCGACCGATTCCGCGACTGGCGCCAGTGACCAGCGCCAATTGTCCCGACAAAGCGCCCGCAGGCGATGAATCTGACGACATTTAGTTCGCTCCCAGGTGCTGCAGCGCCGCGTCAAAGCCGGCATCGTCCTCCAGCGCGAATGCCGGCACATCGGCCGCGACTCGCTTCATCAGCCCACTTAATACCTTGCCGGGCCCGCACTCACATGCAGCCTCCGCGCCAGCGGCGACCAGGGCCTGCACCGTCTGCGTCCAGCGTACCGGGCGGAACAGCTGATCGCGCAGTGCGTCACGGATATCATCGGGATTCTGGCGCGGCTCGGCGTCCAGATTGTGAAGCACCGGGAACGCCGGGGCTTTCACCTCAATCTGGCTCAGCCGCTGGTGCAATTGCTCTGCGGCGCCGCGCAACAACGAACAATGCGAGGGTACCGACATCGCCAGTTTCTTCGCGAGTTTGGCGCCCTTGGGTTTCGCGTTCACCAACAGCCAGTCCAGTGCCTCGGTCTGGCCGGCAACGACGACCTGCCCCGGCGAATTGAAATTGGCCGGCTCGAGGACGTGATCACCCGGATAGTCGGCGCACAGCGCCTCGACCCGGTCGTCGGCCAACCCCAGTAGCGCGACCATGCCACCGGTGCCGGCTGGAACCGCCTGCTGCATCAACTGCCCGCGAAGCTCCACGAGCTTGAGAGCATCGGCAAAATCAAGGCTGCCGGCGGCAACCAGGGCGCTGTATTCACCCAGGCTGTGCCCGGCCACCGCGGACGGCACCGCCTCGCAGCGGCGGGACCAGGCGCGCCAGACCGCCACGCCGGCTGCCAACAATGCCGGCTGCGTACGTTCGGTGCGATTGAGTTCATCATCAGGCCCCGACTGGACGAGTCCCAGAAGGTCCCAGCCTAGGATTTCTGATGCTTCCTTCAAAGTATCGGTCGTCTCGGGCGCACCCAGCGCCGCGAGCATGCCGACCGACTGCGAGCCCTGTCCCGGAAACAGGAGGGCATATCTCATTCGGGAACCTCTCGTTCTCTTTTGTAGGGTCTGGGCCTTTCCAGGCCGCCTGTAAACGAACGGAACACGAAGCCATAAGCCAAGGCACAAAGCGTGCCGTAGAAATGTGACTCCAGCGCAACCCGTCCCCCGATCGCCGCTTCGTCCGAGACCGGCGTGCCGGTGATCGACTCGTAACCTAGTTTACCGAAGAGATACAGCAAACATGCAATCGCGATCCAGTCGCGCTTGAGCGCCTGACGCCCGAGCCCTAGAAGGAACAGGCCGTGAAGCATGCCAGACAGGCCGACGTAGCGGGTCATCGACGGCACGAACGCGTACAGACACAAGGTCATTCCGATGCCGATGATCGCAATCCGGCGCAACCAGACCCAGGGCGACAGCCGGTCCGGGCACAGCAGTACCATCATCACGATGCCGATTTCGTTGAGCATCAGGTGATACCAACCGAGGTGCACGAAATTCCCGCTCAGGAATCGCCACCACTGCCCGTCCGCGATCCGGTCCCGGTCATACCGCAACCAGCCACGTCCAGTGTCTCCGAACAGTTCCAGAACCAGGGACAGCAACATCACCACCAGCGGCGCGATCCACACGCCACGGGAACTCATTGCTCGGTTCCACAGTCCCTGCAAGATGTCGCTTGCCCGGCCAGATCCGGTTTCAGCGCTTTGGACGGCCGTTTCGGCGTCGGTCCGTGGTCCCCGTTTGCTATCATTCATCCAGTCGTTCTATTCGCAAAACTAGTGCTCCCCATGAATCTGACCGCTGCACGGCGCTCTGTCGCCGGCTCCAACTTCTGCCGCCCGAACACATCGCATCGGCGCGCCCAGCGTCAACACGGTTTTACCCTGATCGAGATCATGGTCGTGGTGGTGATTCTCGGCATCCTCGCCGCCATCGTGGTGCCGCGCATCATGAGTCGGCCGGATGATGCCCGAATCGCGAAAGCGAAGCAGGACATTCGTGTGATCGAAAGCGCGCTCGAACTGTACCGGCTCGACAACTTCTACTATCCAAGCACGCAGCAGGGCCTGGAAGCGCTGGTGCAGCAGCCGGGCGGAGAACCGCCAGCGAAGAACTGGAAGCCCGGCGGCTACCTCAAGAGCATGCCCAAGGACCCCTGGGACCGCCCGTATCAGTACCTGAATCCGGGCAGCCACGGCGAATACGACATCTACAGCCTCGGCGCCGACGGCACACCCGGCGGTGACGGCGTGAACGCTGACCTTGGCAACTGGGCCTCGGAATAGGCGGAGCGCCACTCAAGGCGCGATCGGATGACTGGCCAGCAAGCGGGATTCGGGTTTCGGAGGGCCGCTTTCTCGGGACCCGGGACCCGGAACCCGGGACCCGGATTTGAAGCGCCGTGGGACATGGGCCTCGACGCCAATCGTGTGACGTCCGCGCAAAAACCGAGCACAAAGAGAATCGCCTCGCTCCGTCCAAGTCGATGCACGCTTGTATCTCCCGAGTCCCGGGTCCCGGGTCCCGGGCCCCGAAAGAACGGTTTCACCCTGCTCGAGATCATCGTGGTGATGCTGATCATCGGCATCATGGCGACGTTCGCAATGCTGTCGATCGGCGGCCGCAGCTCGGATGACCGCCTGCAGGCCGAGGCCAGCCGTCTGCGCAAGGTCATGGCGCTGGCCGCCGATGAATCCCTGTTCAAGGGCGAACAGCTCGGCCTGCTGGTGGAGACCAACGGGTATCGCCTGCTCGCGCTGGGCAGTGGCGGCTGGACGCCGTATACCGGTGGCGCGGCCTTGCGACCCCATCCGGTTCCGGAACCGATCGTGATGACGCTGACGGTTGAGGGTCGCCCCGTCCCCCTGCATGACGCACAGACGCAAGCCGAGCCCGAGGACGACGATGACGAGCCGCCCAGCGACGGACGTCTCGATCTGAGCGACGGCGACGGAACCAGCAACGGCCCGGCACCGCAGATCATGGTGCTGTCCAGCGGTGAAATGACGCCGTTCTCTCTCGAATTCTCGGTACCCGACCAGCCCTCGCGCTATCGCGTCGAAGGCGACCTGATGGGGCGCGTCAAGTCGGGCAAGGTCGACGAGGGCGACGATGCGAGCGGATGGCCATGATCGGGCGTGAAATGGGGCTTGGGGGACCGGGGACCCGGGACCCAGGTCCCGGGAAAGGCAAGCGTGCATCGACCGGGACGGAGCGAGGCGATTTTCCTTTCGCTCGGCTTCTGCGAGAACGGTGCATGCTCGGCGATGAGGCGCCTATTCCGCAGCGTTTCAAACCCGGGTCCCGGGTCCCGGGTCCCGGGTCCCGAAAAAACGGCTTCACGCTGATCGAGATCATGGTCGCCGTCGCCGTGCTGGCGATCGCGATGGGCGCCTTGCTCGCAGGCATGGCGCAGTACACCAGCGCCGCGTCGCGCCTGCGCGAACGGACTTTCGCGGAAATGGTCGCGCACAACCGTCTCACCGAAATACAGCTCGACCGTGAATGGCCCGACGTCGGCCGCAGCGATGGCGACGTGGAACTCGCCAACATCGAATGGCGCTGGTTTGTCGAAGTCAAGGAAACCCAGGACGACAATCTGCGGCGGGTCGATGTCCGCGTACAGGCACGCGACCGCGAGGAGAACCTGGCGACGCTCTCGGCGTTCCTCGCAAATACGGGGCGTGGCAATTGAACGCGCCCGCCCGCCGGAGCCGAGGCGGATTCACCCTGATCGAGATCATCGTGGTGCTGGCGGTGTTCGGCGTGTTTTCGGTACTGGCCTACGGCGGTCTCAAGAGCGTGCTCGACAGCCGTGCCGGCGTGGAGCGCTCGCTCGACCGGACCGCGGCGATCCAGCGCGCCTACCAGCGCCTGCGCAATGATCTTCAGTCCTTGGTGCGACGCCCGATACGCGACGGTTTCGGCGATACCCAGCTGGCGTTCATGGCCGATGTCAACGGCATCGTCGAATTCACGCACAACGGTTGGCAGAACCCCTTGCTGCAACCGCGCTCGCAGCTCGAACGCGTGGGCTACCGGCTGCGCGAGGACAAGCTGGTGCGCTATTCGTGGCGCACGCTCGACCGATCGCAGGACGCCACGCCGACCGAGGTTGAGGTCCTCGATGGCGTGGAGAATCTGCGCTGGCGCTATCTCGACGCCCAGGCGCAGTGGCAGGAAAGCTGGCCGGCGAATGCCTCCACCATCAGCAACGTGGCGACGCAGGAAGAGGATTCGGGCAGTGTCGGCCTGCCCATCGGCGTGGAACTGACGCTGGAACTCGAGGACTACGGCGAGATCCGCCTGTTGTTCGGCAGCGGTATCGCGCCGGAAGCGGCCGGCTCGCAAAACCCAGGAGCTCCGACATGAGACGCCCGATGGTACGGCCGCCGCGCGGCGTGGCCCTGATCACCGCGGTATTCGTGGTGGCACTGGCCACGATCGCAGCCACTGCACTGCTGGCGTCCACGCACAGCGGCATACAACGCGCGCAAACCTACCTGGAAAGCGAATCCGCGTGGTGGTACGCACAGGGTCTGGAATCCTGGGGCACGGCGATCCTGGAACTGGATGCCAAGGAAACCGAAACCGACAGCCTGGCCGACATCTGGGCACAGCAACTGCCGCCCCTGCCGGTCGAAGGCGGCACGCTGGTCGGCAGCATCACCGACCTCCAGGGTTTGTTCAACGTCAACAACCTGGCCGTGCGCGATGTCCAGAAGCAGCAGACCTATCTGGCGCAGCTGAACAATCTCCTCACCGGCGGTTGCATCGACGGCATGCAGGACGTCCAAGGTTTCGACGCCGGTGGCATCGCCAACGCAATCAAGGACTGGATCGATGCCGACGACGAGCAAACGTTTCCGGGGGGCGGCGAAGATCTGAGCTATCTGAGCCTGACGCCGTCCTATCGCGCAGCCAATCGCCCGATGCAGGACATTTCCGAGCTGCTCGCGGTGCAGGGCATGACGCCGGAGCTGTACCGTCTGCTACGCCCGCACCTCACCGCCCTGCCCGAGGAAACTGCGATCAACGTCAATACCGCCACGCCGGCGGTGCTGTGCGCGCTGGCGCAGGACGACGCGCAGCGCCGCACGCTCGAAACCTTCGTCGAAACCCGCGAGGAACAACCGCTGGAAAACCTGGACGATCTGGCCAGCCCCGACAGTCCGTTTCCGGCCGAACTCGGAGATTACATTTCCGTGACCAGCAATTATTTCCAGGGCCGCGCCGCGGCCTTCATTGGCAGCGGTCGCGTCGTTCTTTATAGTCTGATCCGTCGGCCGACTGGGGGCACTCCAATCATTCTCGGCCACAGCACCGATAGTCAGTAAGCCTTGCGCGAAACCCTCTACATACGCCTGCGCGACTCCGCGTTGGATGCCGCCACGCCTTTTCGCGTGGACGGTGCCGCGCCGGGCGGCACCCGGGTATCGCGCCTGGGCGACGTGCTGGACGAATGCGCCGGTCGTCGCGTCGTGGTGTTCGTGCCAGGCACGGACGTTCGCCTGTCGCAAGCCGCCGTCCCCGCGCGGCAGGCCAGCAAGGCCTTGCTGGCAATTCCCTACGCGCTGGAAGACCAGCTTGCCGACGATGTGGAAACAGTGCATTTCGCGCTCGGCGCCAGACTTGCCGGCGACGAATGGCCCGTGGCCGCCGTGTCGAAGGCTCGGCTCGAAGCCTGGCTCGAACCATTCCGCACGCGCGGCGCGCGCATCGATTTGCTGCTGCCGGAATCGCTATGCCTGCCGCTGCCCGGCGACGGACGCTGGAGCGTACTGATGGAGACCGAATTGGCGACGGTCCGCAGCGCCGCTTTCGGCGGCTTCGTGTGTCGCCCCGCCGATCTGCTGACCTACCTCGATCTCGCTGACCCGGAACGCGCTCTGGGTCTGCAGATCATCACGCCGCGCGATGTTGCGACCGACTTCTCGGCCTTGGGCCGCAGCGTCGACGTGGTTCCCGAGTTCGGTGCCGCTCTCGACGCACTGGTCCGGCATCATCAAGCGGCCAATGCCATCAATCTGTTGCAGGGTGACTATGCGCCGGCCTCGGACATGCGCCGTGCCTGGTTGCCGTGGCGGCGCGCGGCAGTGCTGGCGGCGGCCTGTCTTCTGGTCCTGGCGATCGGCGGCATCGTCGACCTGCTGCGTATCGGCGCGGCGGCGGACGCGCAGGTCGAAGCGAATTTGCAACGATTTCGCCAGCTGTTTCCCGGCCAGACCCGTGTCGAGGCGATCAATCTCGATTCAATGATCGCCGCGGAATTGCGACGCCTGCAGGGTGGCGACGACACCGGACTGCTGTTCCTGATGCAGCGCTTTGCCGCTGGCATGAATGCCTCGAAAGGCCTGTCGCTGCGCGGCCTGCAGTGGCGCGACAATGCCTTGTATCTGAACATGACCGGCACCGATCTGCAGACCTTGGAAACGCTGCGGGCCTGGTTCGAGCAACAGACCGACGTGGCGATGGAAGTGGAGTCGGCCAATGCGGGCAGCTCCGGCGTACAGATCCGCCTCAAGCTCACGGCCGTGCCATGAACGAATCCCTGCGCGAACTGCTGGGTCGCTATCAGGCGCTGGAATCACGCGATCGCCGAATCCTGCTGATCGGCGGCATCGTCGTATTGCTGACGATTCTCTACCTGGCCGTGTGGGAGCCGCTCGCGGCCGCCCATAGCAACGCGCATGACCGGCTCGAACAGGCCCGAGCCACGGCCGAGCGCCTCGAGGTGCTGGGTGCGCAGATCGGCCCCGGCGCGCCACGCAGCGGAGCCACGGCGGTCATCGGCGCCGGTCAATCATTGCTGTCGGTGGTGGACCAGGCCGGCAAGAACAGCACCCTCGGCAAGCCGCTAACGCGTATTCAGCCGGATGGCGACGACACTGTCCGCGTCTGGCTCGAAGCCGTGTCATTCGACGCCCTGGTGCGCTGGATCGACGAGCTCAAGAAGCGCTACGCGCTCGAAGTGGTGTCCGCCGAAATCGAGAACGAGAGCGCCGGTGTGGTCAATGCCCGTCTCTCCCTGGAACGCGCGCGATGAAGCTGCGCTGGCTGATCGTGCTCGGTCTGGTCGCCTTCCTCGTCACCCTGGTGGGCGCGGCACCGGCTGCGAATCTGTGGCAATGGTTCAAACCCGACGGCATCGCCGTGGAACTCGACGGCCTCGACGGCACGCTCAGCCACGGACGTGTCGCCACCGTCAGTGCCGGCGGCCGTCCGCTGGCGGGCCCGCTGGAATGGCGTCTGCAACCACTGTGGCTGCTGCTGGCCAAGGTCTCGGTGTCGCTGCGCAGCGAAGGCGATGTCAACGGCCAGGGACATTTGCGGATCTCGCCGTTGGGCGCGCTCAGCGTCAGCGATCTGGAACTCGAAGCCGCCCTGCCCGACGTATTGCGCAATTCCGGTTACGGCTACCTGCCGATCGATGGACGCTTCTCGCTGGACCTGCGCGCACTCGACCTTGCCGGACGCCTGCCGACCGCAATCGATGGCCAACTCGACCTGCGCAGCCTGCAATGGAAGTTCGGCCGCACGCCGCTGGCCCTGGGCAGCTTTCGCGCGATCCTGAGCACCGAGGGCCGCACACAGCACGCCGCTATCACGACCGTGGACGGTACGCTGGATGTATCCGGCGAAGGCACGCTCGACGCCGAGGGTGCATACGATCTGCATCTGCAATTGAAGGCCAAGCCGGGCACGGAGCCACAATTGCAGAACCTGCTGCGCGGCCTGGGCCGCCCCGACAATCAAGGCTACTACCACTTCCGCACACGAGGAACCGCGAAGCCATGAGTTGGTCCCCGCATGTCACGGTCTCCGTACTCGTCGAGAAGGACGGGCGTTTCCTGATGGTCGAGGAGCGTGTCAACGGCGCGCCGGTGATCAATCAGCCGTCCGGTCACTGGGAGCGCGGCGAGACCCTGTTTGCCGGCGCCATTCGCGAAACCCTGGAAGAAACCTGCTGGGACGTGGAGCTGACCGATCTGCTCGGCATCTACGAGTACGAGCCGCCGGAACTCGGCTACACCTTCATCCGCTTCATGTTCATCGGCCGCGCGCTGCGCGAACGGCCCGATCGCGAACTCGACAAGGCGATCCTGCAATCGATGTGGCTCAGCGAAACCCAGATTCGCGATCAGAGCGAGCGCCACCGCAGCCCGATGGTGCTGCGTGCAATAGAGGACTATCGGGCCGGGCACCGTTTTCCGCTTGGCCTCGTGCAACACCAGACCGATTTCGCCGCTCTGAGCCGAACCTGACAACCGTATCCCGAGGGGGTTACCGAGGTCGGTGGAAGCAAGCCTCGCGCCGCCGGGCGAAATGCGCTGCGAAGGCCAGAAGCAGCAAGAACCATCCCATTGTGCCCCCGGACGAGTTGCCGGAATCTTCGGTCCCGTTCGGGCCGGTTGGCGTGCCTGCGGACTCATCGGCAAACAGTTCGGAGCCTTCGACGCGAATCAGCGTCAGCGCCAAACCGTCCGAGGCAGCGAAGACAAAACGACCCTCGCTCTGCGCAACGGCCCGCATTCCGCCGAAATACGGCAGGTCGACGCCGTCTTGCTGGATACCGTCTTCACCGAATGCGGCGTCCAGGCTACCGTCCCCTGTCAGCTTGGCGACAGTGAGCGTACTGGCCGCGATGGCGCCAACCGCAATACCGTCATCTTTGAGCGCCCGGACCATTAGACATTCCTTGCGACCCTCCAGATCGACCGACTGCGTACCGACTTCGCCGAAGGAATCATCGACTCGCCCGCTTGCCGTCACACGCGCCAGATAGACGCCATCGTCAGGAAAAGCGACCCCGGGCATGCCGGCGTTCGTCCCCGGCGCCGGAGCACAGACAAGAGACTCGCCGTTTGTGTCGACGCTCAGCGCACCGATGCCCTGACCGTATGACAGATAGGGCAAGCGCGCGATACCGCCATCGCCAAAGCTCTCGTCGAGGCCGCCATCCGCGTTGAGTCGGGCAAGAACAGGCCGATCGTCCGCGACCGTATTTTCCCCGGCAACGCCCGCGACCATGATGCGGCCGTCCGGCAGAATGTGGGGCACATAGCCGCCGCCGAACCCGGCCACATCGAGCGAAACCGTTCCGCTTTCGCCGAATTCCGGATCCAAGCTTCCATCAAGGTTCAAGCGGCTCACTACAATCCGCTGAGCGAAGTTTTGCCCTGTCAGCAGCAGGGACTGATTCGACTCGTCGTAGGCAATCCCAAGGTAGGCGATATCGCCGGTTTCCAGGGAAAGCCGACCGTCCGTCCCAAATGCCGAGTCCAGATGACCATTCCGATCGAATCGGAGAATGTTCGCCGACGTCAATGCGCCTTCGTAGGCCCCGGGGGGCGAAGAATGGCTCAACAGATACAGCCGGTCGCTGCTGTCGCGAGCGAGGTCTGCGACGGAATCGGCGTTGTCGGATGGATCGACTACCGCGACGCCACCGTCGCCGAAATCGGAATCGAGATCACCAGGTGCCGCGCGCCCAGCCTGAGGATAGGTGGACACGCCAGCCCCGATCAGCAATGCGACACAGATATGACCAGCAGCAAGTCCCTTGGTCCTCATTTTTCCGGCCTCCTCCGCGCCATGACTACGTGCAGCCTATTCAAATTGTCCCATAGTGAAGCCTGATGCAGGCGCTCTTCGATCGGCACGCCTGCCCACAAGCGCTCATGCGAATGACCGTTGATTGAGCGTGAGTAGGCGATCCAGCTGCTCACGAAGCTCAGCCGGCAATCAACAGTCACGACGCTCTCGCACCCGCTGTGCAGAGCGGGCGCGACTTGCATGGTATCCGGCAACTTCAGCGGCATCGTTCCGGACCCGCCGGCCGGCTACCGATTCCGCAACCGCTTTGGCGATAGGTCGTGGGCACTACGCTACGATTGTCCATTCCGCTTTTGCGCATTTGCGCTGAACTGCGGTTTCATACGCCGCCATTTCCAAGAGCCGTCACTTGTCCGAAACCGCCCCCCACGTCATCGTCGGCCTGTCCGGCGGCGTCGACTCCGCCGTTTCCGCGCTGCTGCTCAAGCGCCAGGGCTACCGCGTGTCCGGTCTGTTCATGGTCAACTGGGCCGAGGACGAGCAGGCCTATTGCAGCTCCGCCGAGGATTTCCAGTCCGCGCGCGAAGTGGCCGACGAACTGGAGATTCCGTTGCATCGCGTGGATTTCTCTCGGGAGTATCGCGAGCGTGTGTTCGCCAAGTTCCTGGCCGACTACGAAGCCGGACTGACGCCGAACCCGGACGTGCTGTGCAATCGCGAGGTCAAGTTCCAGCCGTTCCTCGAATATGCCACGCGCCTGGGCGCGGATTTCGTGGCCACCGGACACTACGCGCGTCTGGAAACGACCGACGGCGGCCCGCGCCTGCTGCGCGCGGCGGACGACAACAAGGACCAGACCTATTTCCTGGCGGCGGTGGCACGCGAGCAGTTCTCGCGCGTGCTGTTTCCGCTCGGCGGCCTGACCAAGCCCCAGGTCCGCGAATTGGCGACGCTGGCCGGCCTGCCCAACCACCGACGCAAGGACTCCACCGGCATCTGCTTCATCGGCGAGCGCCCGTTTCGTGAGTTCCTGGCGCACTATCTCAAGCCGCAACCAGGACCGATCATCGACGATAACGGCCAGGTCATCGGCCGGCATCAGGGGCTGAGCTTCTACACGCTGGGGCAGCGTCGCGGCCTGTCAATCGGCGGCGTGCGCGGCGCGCGTGACGCACCGTGGTACGTCGTGGCCAAGCATGCGCCCGGCAATCGGCTGCAGGTCTCCCAGGATGCGGCGCATCCGCTGCTGATGAACACGCAGGTGCGCACGCGCCCATTCCACTGGATCCGGAAGCCGGAGCCGCTGGCGCAGCGCTTGCACGCGCGGCTGCGCCATCGCCAGGCGCTGCAGGCCTGCGCCGTCACGCGGCTTCCGGACGGCGCCTTGGAACTGCGCTTCGAACGGGCGCAGCGGGCCGCGGTCGCCGGTCAGTACGCGGTGCTCTACGACGGCCAGGAGTGCCTGGGCGGCGCAGAGATCCGCGCCTGATTGCCCAGCGCCGCACCTCGGTTCGTCAGGCCGAGTTCGGGCGGCGCCGGTTCCGGCAACAACAGGGTCACGTCGTCGTCGGCCCACCACAACGACATTCGCGCTTGCCCCTGGCCAGCGGTCGGCCGAGCGGCCATATAGCCGACAAGCTCGGCGACACCGGCTTGGTGCAGCGTCGACGACCGCGAGCCGCGGCGGCATCCCTGGCCTTGCCGGAAGCACTACAGTCTGCCCCCTGCCCATCGGTTCCTAACAGGACAGACACAAACGGCGAGGATTTCAGCTCATCGATGCGACCAAACGTGTGGGTGAACCCAGCGGTATCCAAGCTGCTCAACAACACCCGCGCTGCCTGCGCAGCGGCGCCAAGCGCGGCTTCCCGGCCAGCCAGTCTTTCTCGGCGTCACGCTACAGCAGCCGCTGAGCGTCGCTCTCGAGCGCGCCGGTTCATTCGCTTTCCAGCAATTCGATAAATATCGGGTTGGAGTAGAACCAGAGGTCCTGCCAGGCATCCTCGTTGTCTTCGTCGGGTTGCGGCTCCAGTTCAGCGGTGCTGGTGCCTCTGACGCGCAGATAGAGCGCGTGGCGCACATCGTCCAACCGATAGTTGATGACTTTGTAAGCGCCATCCCGTTGCCAGTCGTCCACTGTGAAGCGGGCCAGTACTTCGGTGGACGGGTTGTGGTCGCTGTCGGCCGCTGCCGCGCCGCCCGAGACCTGACCGACGATCAGATCCACACGTTCGACCTCCGGCCTATCGCCGTGGTGATTTTGCGTGTCCGGGTCCAGGAAGCGGATGCTCACGGAAACGGCCGTCCCTGGCGCCACTTTGAGCGCTTCGCCGATGCCGGCTTGACGGTCGTCCGTACTGGCCTTGACCCACAGCTCAGAAACCAAATCGCCGGTGGTGACGAAGATCCGTCCGGCGCGGATGGCGTCGAAAATGGCCTGATAGCTCTTTTCGGCCAAGACATAGGTCTTGGAATATTCGCCCGGCCAGAAATCCGCGCCGCCTTCGCTCCAGTGGATGTGGCTGTCGGAATTGGCGGTGATCCACCAGCGGCGGCCCTCGCCGAGCATGGAATCCCAGAATCCGCCCAGCCTGGCGGTCATCTGGTCATAGCCGCCCATCGTGGGGTAGTCCCGATAGCCGCCACGCGGCCGCTGGGCTCCGAAATACTTCTCGTACATGGTCGGCGAGAGGCCGCGATCCATCTGGGCGGTCGCCTGGTGCCCCGGAGCGCCTTCCATGCCTACGGCAATATCAGGCGCCAGATCGTTCCAGGCGCGGAGTTCCGATGGCGCCGTCATCCCGTATTCGCCCAGCCCAGGAGCGGACCGGGAGGGATGATGCGCGATCACCAAGGGTGGTCGCGCGAGCGCTTTCATCGCGCTCAGCGCTTGGAGCATGCGCGGCTCGGTATCCCACTCGGGATCCTCCGGCCAGGGCTCACGTTTGTTGAAGCGGCTCTCGATGCGATGCAGGTCATCCGCCTCTGCGTGCGAGTGCGGCATGATCAGACTGGAGTGATCCGCCCCCGGTGTGTCGAATTCCATGCCGAAGAACTGGAGCACTTCCGGTACGGCGGCGCGCGATTCGAGCAGCTCGGGATAGGCATGCTCAAGATTGACCTTCGAGTGCTTGGGCCCGCCGTGATCGGTGGTCACCATCCAATCGAGGCCGAAGCGCCTTGCCATGACGGCGTTCATGGGTATGGGATAGATGGCATCGCCGCCCACGATTGGCGAGGGCGGCTCGGTCTGGCGATCCCAGCCGACGCTATAGCGGCTGTGGATGTGGTGATCACCGGCGAGCCATCGGGCTTCCCCAGGGTCGCTGACGCGGCCCCCGTGCGCCGCCGCCATCCCCGCGAACAGCGTGCCGATCCACAAATGGATGAGGCCAATTCTATGGACCATTGCCGGCTCCGGTGGAGATCGTTCGGGAAGGCGAGAGAGATTCCTGTGCGCCTTGGCGCCGTACGGCACCAAGGCGCGAAGATGCGGCCGCCGCTCAGCGCTGGACGAGTTCGGTGCCGGCGCGGTCCAGGTATTGCCGGCGCAGGGCCGCCAGGTCCGCGGCATCCACGTCCAGCTTCTGCTCGAGGTAGTTCTCGATGCTGCCGTAGTTGGCCTCGATCGCCGCGAACATCGCACGGATCAGTGACGGATCGCTGCCGGTCAGAATGCGCAGCGATTCAGGGTCCCACTTCAGCATCAGCGCATAGCTCGGGTTCTCGGCCGCTTTCTCGCGGGCCTCAGAGCCGAAGTCCACGAGTTTTTCGGTCAGCGCGTAGTCGGCCACGACCTGTGCACGTGGCACACCGAGCGCGGTCAGCAGCAGCGCCGAGGCTCCGCCCGTGCGGTCCTTGCCAGCCGAGCAGTTCACGGCCAGCGGCGCTTCGCCATGGATCAGCTTTTCGAACATGGCGGCGTAACGCGGCGCGAAGCGATCCGGCAAGTCACGGTAGAAGCCCTCGAAGAGTTCCTGTACCCGGGCGGGAGAAGGATTCTCTCCCAGGACCTCGAACAGCGAACCGCCGCCGTCGGACATCGAGTAGTCCCAGCTCAGGTACTCGAGGTCCGGGTTCATGCGCCGCCAGTCGGTAGGCTCGCGCTGGCGCTCCTCGCTCGTGCGCAGGTCGCAGATCACCTCGATGCCGAGGGTTTGCAGGTAGGCGTAGTCCTCATCGGTCAGACCCGCCATCGTGCCGGAGCGGAACAGCGTGCCCCAGCGGACATGGCCCGCGTCAGCCGTCTCGTAGCCGCCGAGATCGCGAAAATTGTGGCCGCCTTCGAGCGGCAGCAGGCGCTCGGCGACCCACAGGCCCTCGCCGCCGGCCGCCGGCTGCAGGTAGACGTAGGGCCGCGGCAGCTCGGGCGCTTCGAAGACGTGACGGCCGTCCGCATCGTCGTCCGAGATCAGCGTCCGCTCGGCGGCGGCATCCGGAGAACTCGCGAGATAGACGTCCACCGGCGTGGCCGCGCCTTCGATACTCCAGCTCAGGCTCAGCTGCTCGCCTTCGCGCTGCAGCTCGGCGGTCTCGATCTCGACGAAGGCGGGCGCGGGCGTGGCCACGGATTGCGGCGGCGCACTGTCGCCGCCGCCACAAGCTGCGAGCAGGGCGCTGGCCAGCAGCGCGGCACTGGTTCGAGTTTTCATTCGCTGGTTCTCCCGAAATACCGCTGCTGACGCCGCTAGAACACCGCGCGCAGGCCCATCATGTACCGGCGCCCGAAACCCTCGACTTCCACGGGCCGCTCGGGACTGCCCTGGTAGCGCACGCCCAGCTCGTCGGTGAGATTGTTGGCGTCACCGTAGACGGTCAGCCAGTCGTTGACCTGATAGCGCGCCGAGAAATCGAGCCGCTCGGTTTCGTCCCAGTAATAGTCGCTGTCGGCGTCCACCGAGATGTCGTCGATCCACTCGCTGCGCCACTGCCAGCTCAGGCGCAGCGACCAGCCGAAGTTCTCGTAGAAGAACGCGGCGTTCATCACGGTATCCGATGTGCCCGGAAACCCGGCGGTCCGTCCCTCGGGGGTCTTGAACTCGCCGTCCAGCACGCTGACGCTGCCTTCGAAACCGAAGCCGAACAGCGCGGGCGGCAGGAAGGACCAGGGCTGGGTGTAGGCCAATTCGGCGCCGTAGAGCTCGCCGTCGCTGCCGTTGAGCGTCGTGCTGTACGCGTAGCCGGTGCGGTCCGCGCCTTCGGTATCGAAGCGATCGTCGCTCACCGTCGTGACCGACGGAAACAGGACGTCGTCGACGAGCCGGTAGAACAGGTTCAGTGACAGCAGCGAGGCCCGCGCGAAGTACCATTCGAGGGAGCTGTCGATGCCGTAGGCGGTTTCCGGATTCAGATCGGGGTTGCCGCCATCGACGAGCTGCTCGTCGTCGACGATGATCGCGCTGGAACGCTGCTCCGCAAACGTCGGGCGGGCGATGCCCGAAACGCCGGACAGGCGGAACTTGAGGTCCTCGCGCACATCCAGGTTCCAGTGGATGCTCGGGAAGACGTCCGTGTACGACTTGCTGACCGACAGCGCCTGCGGATCGCCGTTCTCTTCCTTGATCGTGCCGTCGCTGGTGATGTCGACGGATTCGATACGGACGCCGGCCAGCACCTGGTGGCGCCCGAAGCTCCAGCGGTTCATGGCGAAGCCGGCGAGGATTTCCTCGGTCACCTCGTAGGCGAGTGTCGGGTCCAGCGGTACCGTCAGCCCCTGCTCCTCCAGCGTGCGTTCCAGCTCTTCGCGCAGGCCGACGTTATCGACATAGGTGCCCTGCACGCCGCGCTCGAAATCCGTGTCCCAGGGCTCGTCGGTGACGTACTGCGCATAGTCCAGCGGCACGGGAAACGCGATGGGCCCCGGCGACCCCGTCGCTTCGCGGCTGTCGTACTGAAGGCCGAAGCTCAGGCGGCTGTCGGCGCCCCAGAGCGTCCAGTCGCGGCCGGCTTCGAGGCTCGCCATGTAGGCTTCGGACTCGCTCGTCGTGCCGTACTTGTTGAGCAGATTGAGGCCAAAGCTGGTCTGCGGCAGAAACGCCAGCGGCGTGCCGCGCACCGGCGCCTCGCCGCTGGTGTCGGTGGTGTACAGCGACACGCGCGGGAACTTGGGGTCGCTGCGATCGTAGTGGAGCGAGGGCATCTGCGACGGATCGGTCTGGATCTGGATCACCAGCGGCAGGTCCGTCACCTGCTCGGTTTCCGTGTAGTTCAGCCGCCAGCCCAGGTCCCAGTCGCTGAGCCGATGGTCGCCGCCCAGGGTGTTGGTGAACGTGGAGTTCTCGTAGTTGCCGTCCTGCAGATAGCCGGACATCGGCACCTGCACCAGATCCCCTTCCGCGGCGGTGCGCGTACCGCTCTGCGCGCCGTCGAGGTCGAGCTGATACATGTTGCGCAGCTCGTGATCGAGGAACTCGGTGTACAGCGAGGACAGCACGAAGCGATGGTCGGCATCGGGCGCGAATTCGAGCTTGCCGCTGAACGAATTGGTTTCGCGCTCCAGTTGGTACTTGCGAAAATCGAACAGAATCGGCGCGCCGGCTTCGTCGTAGTCGAACTCGTTGTTGTCGGTCTGCTGCTCCATCATGAAGTGCGAGCCGGCGACGACGACGCCCCAGCGCTCATCGCTCCAGCTCAGGCGCGCCGCGTACTGTTCCTGGTCGCCGTCCGCCAAATCGACGTAGCCCAGGCCGAGATCGAAATAACCCGTGAAACCGGGATTGTCGAGCGCCGAAAAGGTCTGGATGTCGACGCGACCGGCCAGCGCCTCGGCCGGCATGTCCGGCGTCAGCGTCTTGTTGAGCACGACCGAATCGATCAGCGCCGCCGGCACCGAATCGAACCGGAAGATGCGCTCCTCGGCGCCGAGGACGTTGATCCCGTCGAAGGCGACGGCCGTCCAGCGCGCCGGCGCGCCGCGCACCTGGATGTAGCGCTCCTGCCCCTGGTCGCGCTGCACGGCCACGGCCGGCAGGCGCGCCAGCGCGGCGGCGGCCGTGGTATCCGGAAAGCGGCCGATCGTATCCGAGGCGATCACGTTGACGACGTTCTCGGCGGCCTGTTGGCGCTGCAGCGATTCCTCGATGCTGTCCTTGATCGGCGTCGCCGTGACGACGACCTCTTCAAGAACGGCCGGATCGCCAGGCTCCTGCGCCGCGGCTACGGATACGCAAGCCATCGCCCCGATCGCAAGCTTCCCGAACAAGCGCGACAATTTCTGCCGCGCACCCGAAAACGCGCAGCACGTCGTTGGACGTGAATTCACTAGTCGACTCCCCGACAGTCTGTGGCCAAGCCAGTATGTGGAGACCCTGTTACGGCGACGTGACGTTGCTTGCCCCGGCAGCGAGATCGCCCATCCGGGTGAGCTTCGCGAGGCCGTTGCGCAGCAGCTCCCGCGCCGTCTGCGTTTGCCGTGGCTCGGCGCCGAGCCTGGCTTCGACGCGGCCGAGCGCCGTTTCGAGCGTGGCACACGCGACCGCCGGCCGGGACTGGGCAATGCGCAGGCGCGCCAGCATGAGGCGCGCCTCTAATGCACGCGCACGGATTAGGGGTATCGCGGCTGCGGCACGCCGGTGAGCACCTCGTCGACGTAGGCCGCCGCCGAACGTTGCGCCTCGTTCGGCGGCTCATCGGGTAGATAGTCGCCGTGCCCGGCGCGGCGCGCATCAGCGATGCCTTGAGCCGTGACCGACTCCGGCACCGCCTCGGGCGGCCCTCGCCGCGGACGCGGCCCGTGATAGCCCAGCGCACCACGCGCAAGCTCGTCGGCAAATACGAAGGCCTGCAACAGATCGCCGGCCGGATAGGCGAAGCGCAACACCCGGTCCTGGTGGGAGTACAGCGTCGCCACGCGCTGCGCCGATTGGCTCGCCGCGCGGTATACGGACGACGAGGCAAGGCTGTCGTCGTCGATGGCGGCAGCCAGAAGGCAAACCTGATCGGTCCGCCAGCGCCCACGCCGGGCGAGCTCTGCCGCGCGCATCGCGACGCGGCAACCCAGGCTGTGCGCAACGAAGGACAGTGTCGGCCGTCGCGGGCAGGCCAGTTCAACGAACTGCATCAGGGCGCTTGCACTGTCGTCGGCATCCCGATTCTCGAACGAATATGAAAGCGCGCCCGACCAGTGGTCGCCTGGCCACAGAACGCAGACCAGTTCGTCGACTTCCGAGCTGAGCGGCAGCGCTGCGGCCAGACGGTTCAGTGACGCCATTCCGTCCTCGCGGTTCACGTTGAATCCGTGCAGCAGGAAACAGACGCGCTCGGCCGTGAACAGGCGCGCAGCGTCACCCGTCACCAGACGCCCAGGCACCACCGCGCCGCCGGACGAGCGCTCACGAAAATCGCAGACGTGAATCATGAGCGTGCGCGCAAGGCGCGCGTCGCCGCCTGCAGCGCGGACACGACGTCCTTGGCCACGGGTGCCAGCGGCACCGCCGCCACGCCCAGCAGCGCGCCGTGCCACCACGGCCGCCCCAGCGTGAATGCCGCCAACAAGGCCAGAATGATGGCGAGCAAGGAGGCGGCGGCGCGAATCGCGCCCTGGTAGCCATCGATCGCCAGCGTCAGTCCGGCATCGATGCGCGCGTCCACGGCCAGTTCATAACGCCCGAGCACGGTGCGCGATGCGTCGTCGAGTGGGTCTCCGTGCATCAGCCGCTCGGCCACGAGAGTCAATTCTGCCGCGTCCACGGTGCCGACTTGCGCAGCCAAGGCGGGCGCCAGTTCCGGCCTCAAACCGATGCGCATCCCCTGACGCAGGCTGCGTCGCAGTTCACCAACGCCTTCAGGATTGCGATACTGTGCACGTAGAAACAACTCGAAGTCTGTTCCATACGAGGCTGATAATGAGCGAAGTAATGCTTCTCCAAGCATGCTCTTGAGTCGCTTGAATCCGGCCTCTCCCAAGGCCGACCACTTGAACGCTTCGACGATGCCGAAGGCCGCCGTGCCCAGTGCACCCGCACCCAGAACCATCTCGGTGACATTCATCCCTGTACTCCGGTAGGCGCCGGGACATTCGCCGGCGCTGCAAGCCGCGATCAGATCGAATCATGGATGTAGCCCGCAAATCCATGAGCCTGCAAGCACTTTTGCTATAATCCGCGCCCGCTGCGCCGCTGCTGCCGGCGGCCATCGCTCGTCCCGCTAGCCACACTGAATATCTGGAGAAAGAAGCCATGACGGACAGCTTCAAGGCCAAGTCCACGCTGAACGTTGGAACCAAGTCGTACACGTACTACAAGCTCAAGGCCCTGGAGCCGACGTTCAATGTCTCGCGCCTGCCCTACTCCTACAAGGTGCTGCTCGAGAACCTGCTGCGCAACGAGGATGATCTGACCGTCACCAAGTCCGACATCGAGGCTTTCGCCTCCGCCAAGCTGGCCGAACTGCCGGTGCAGGAAATCGCCTTCATGCCGGCGCGCGTGGTGTTGCAGGATTTCACCGGCGTGCCCTGCGTGGTCGATTTCGCGGCGATGCGCGATGCGATGAAGGACCTTGGCGGCGACCCCAAGAAGATCAATCCACTGTGCCCGGCCGAACTGGTTATCGATCACTCCGTCATGGTCGACCATTACGGCAGCAACGACGCCTTCGATCTCAACGCCAAGCTCGAATTCCAGCGCAACAAGGAACGCTACGCCTTCCTTCGCTGGGGCCAGGAAGCTTTCGACAACTTCGCGGTGGTGCCGCCGGATACCGGCATCGTCCATCAGGTCAACATCGAATTCCTCGCCCGCGCCGTGTTCGAGAAGGACGGCGTGGTGTACCCGGACTCCTGCTTCGGCACCGACAGCCACACCACCATGGTCAACGGCATCGGCGTGCTCGGCTGGGGCGTCGGCGGCATCGAGGCCGAAGCCGCGATGCTCGGCCAGCCCTCGTCCATGCTGATGCCGGAAGTGATCGGCGTGCGTCTGAGCGGCAAGCTCGCCGAAGGCGCCACCGCCACCGATCTGGTACTGACCGTCACCGAAATGCTGCGCAAGCGCGGCGTGGTCGAGAAGTTCGTCGAATTCTTCGGCCCAGGCCTGGGCAACCTCGCCACCGCCGACCGCTGCACCATCGCCAACATGGCGCCGGAATACGGCGCGACCTGCGGCATCTTCCCGATCGACAGCGAAACCCTGAACTACCTGCGCCTGACCGGCCGCCCCGAGGAGCAGATCGCGCTCGTCGAGGAATACGCCAAGGCGCAGGGCATGTGGTGGACGCCGGACGCACCGGAAGCCGAGTACTCGGACGTGCTGCACCTGGACCTTTCGACCATCCAGCCCTCGCTGGCCGGCCCCAAGCGCCCGCAGGACCGCGTGTTGCTGACCGACGTGCAGGCCAACTTCAAGAAGGCGTTCGAGGCCGAGCAGAAGATGCGCCCGTCCGCCGGTCCCGCCAAGGTCAACGACAACGGCACCGAGTTCACGCTGGAAGACGGCGCGGTGGTCATCGCCGCGATTACCTCCTGCACCAACACCTCCAACCCGGCGGTGCTGGTCGGCGCCGGCCTCGTTGCCAAGAAGGCGCGCGAGAAGGGCCTCAAGGTCAAGCCCTGGGTCAAGACCTCGCTGGCGCCCGGCTCCAAGGTGGTCAAGGATTACCTGATCAAGGCGAACCTGCTCGACGATCTCGAAGCCATGGGCTTCAACGTGGTCGGCTACGGCTGCACCACCTGCATCGGCAACTCCGGCCCGCTCAACGAGGCGATCTCGCAGGCGATCAGCGACAACAAGCTGTCGGTCTCCGCCGTGCTCTCCGGCAACCGCAACTTCGAAGGCCGCGTCCATCAGGACGTGCGCATGAACTACCTCGCCTCGCCGCCGCTGGTCGTCGCCTATGCGCTCGCCGGCAGCACCAACATGGACCTCAGCTCCGATCCGATCGGCACCGGCAGCGATGGCCAGCCGGTCTACCTCAAGGACGTGTGGCCGAGCACCAAGGAAATCCAGGACACGGTCGCGGCCTGCCTCAACGCCGACATGTTCAAGCAGAGCTACGGCGAGGTGTTCAAGGGCGACGAGCGCTGGCAGTCGATCTCGGTCGCCAAGTCCGAGACTTTCCCCTGGGATTCGTCTTCGACCTACGTACAGAACCCGCCGTACTTCGTCGGCATGTCCAAGGAGGCACCGGGCGTGCAGCCGATCCAGGGAGCGCGTTGTCTCGCGCTACTGGCCGACTCGATCACCACCGATCACATCTCCCCGGCCGGCAACATCAAGAAGGATTCTCCGGGCGGCCAGTACCTGGTCGACAACGGCGTGCCGGTGGCGGAGTTCAACAGCTATGGCTCGCGTCGCGGCAACCACGAAGTGATGATGCGCGGAACCTTCGCCAACACCCGCATCAAGAACGCCATGGTGCCGGGTGTGGAAGGCGGCTTCACGCGCCATCTCAACGGCGGCGCCTCCGACCCGATGCCGATCTACGACGCCGCCATGAAGTACGCTGAAGACGGCGTGCCGCTGGTGGTGCTGGCCGGCAAGGAATACGGCACCGGTTCCTCGCGCGACTGGGCGGCCAAGGGCACGATCCTGCTCGGCGTCAAGGCCGTGATCTCCGAATCCTTCGAGCGCATCCACCGGTCCAACCTGGTCGGCATGGGCGTGTTGCCGCTGAACTTCACGGATGGCCAGAGCGCCGCTTCGCTGGGCCTGGACGGCAACGAGGTTTTCGACATCGAAGGGCTCGTGGACGGCGCGCCGGAAGTCACGGTCAACGCCAAGAAGCCCGACGGCGACGTCGTCAGCTTCAAGGCGCGGGTGCGGATCGACACGCCGAAGGAATGGCTGTACTACAAGCATGGCGGCGTGCTGAACTACGTCCTGCGCGAGCTTGCGGCCTAAGGCTTTAGCAAGCTCAACGCGGTGCCGGGCCGCGGCGAGCTCTCGCCGCGGCCTTTTTATTGCTTATCGTCAGTCGAAACAGCGAGGATCCCATCGTGACGGCCATTGCCGACAAGACCATCTTCATCAGCGGCGGTGCACGCGGCATCGGCCTCGCCGTCGCCTTGCGGCTTGCCCGCGACGGCGCTCGCCTCGTCATCACCTCGCGCAGCGATACCGAATCCGCCGTGGCCGCCATCGAGGAAGCCGGTGGCAGGGCCCTGGGCCTGACACTGGACATGGACGACCCGCAGCAGATCGACCGTGCGGTCGCGCAGACGGCCGATCACTTCGGCGGCATCGACGCCCTGGTGCATAACGCCAGCCAGATTCACCTGGGGCCTCTGGAGCGCATTTCGAGCCGGGCGCTGGAGGTGATGCTGGCGGTCAACACACACGGCCCGCTGCATCTGACACGCGCCGCGCTGCCGCATCTGCGTCGCGCCACCAATCCGCACATCGTGGCCATGGCTCCTCCGGTCAACATGAGCCGGCGCTGGTTTACCGGCCGCACGCCGTACGCCATCACCAAGCTCAGCCTGAGCATGATGGTGATGGGCCTGGCCGAGGAATTCCGCCGCTACGGCATCGCCGTCAACGCGGTGTGGCCTCTGACCGTCATCGACACCGCGGCGCTGAAGCACGCCCAGCACGTCAAGGCCGAGAACTGCCGCAAACCGGAAATCGTGGCCGACGCCCTGCATGTGCTGCTGACGCGTCCGGCTCGCATCAGCACCGGTCGCTTCTTTCTCGACGAAGAACTGTTGCGCGAATACGGCGTCAGCGATTTCCGCAAGTACGCGGTATCACCGGGCAAGCCGCTGATGTCCGACCTGTTCACGGATTGACGGCGCGCGCACCAGCGGCAGGCTCGCTTTGTCGGCCCTCCTTTGACAGAATTGCTGCACAGCAGCATTTCCCGCTGGCGACACATCGCATTCGAGGAAGCTGAGCAATGAGACGTGTGGTATTCAATCAGAAGGGCGGTGTCGGCAAGACCACGATCGTCTGCAATCTCGCCGCCGTATCGGCGGCGCGCGGTCTGCGTACGCTGGTGATCGACCTCGACGTGCAATGCAACACCACGCGCTACCTGCTCGGCGCCGGGCCGTTCCAGCCTTCGAAGAACATCGCCGACTTCTTTGATGGAACGCTCAATTTCAGCCTGTCCAGCCCGCCGTTCGAAAGCTACGCGACGGAAACGCCGTTCGAAAATCTCGACCTGATCGCCGGCAGTCCGGAACTGGAGCATCTGCAGGTCAAGCTCGAAGCCAAGCAGAAAGTGCACAAGCTGCGTCAGGCGCTGGCGAAAGTGCGTGGTTACGACCACATCTTCATCGACACGCCGCCGGGGCTGAACTTCTACAGTCGCTCGGCCCTGATCGCGGCCGACCGTGTGCTGGTGCCCTTCGATTGCGACGAGTTCGCCAAACGCGCGCTCTACACGCTGATCGAGAACCTCGAAGAGATCCGCGCCGACCACAACGAAGAACTGGAGCTCGAAGGCATCATCGTCAATCAGTTCCAGCCGCGTGCCAAGTTGCCGGCCCGAATGATCGAGGAATTGCGCAGCGAAGACCTCAGCGTGCTGGAGCCGTTCCTGTCGAGTTCGGTACGCATCCGTGAATCGCACGAGCAGTCGAAGCCAATGATTTTCTTCGACCCTTCACACAAGCTGACGCGAGAGTACGAGGCGCTGTTCGATGCGCTTGAGCATGGTTGAGCGTCTGAAAGCATGAATTTCGCGCAGAGACGCAAAGGCGCCAGGAAAGGCCGAAGAAGGTAAAAGGCCTTTCTTCTTGAAAGACTTTGCGCCTTGGCGTGTCCGCGCGAAACAAGGCATTTAACCCGCCTGCCCCGCCCCGACACCCAACCAGGTTCCGCCCCAGATCAGGGTCGTGATGCCCAGCACCACGAACAGGCCGGCGGCGGTCCAGCGGATTGCCGTCAACGGCAGACGGGTTGCGATCGCGGCACCCAGGAACACCACCGGAACGTCGGCCAGCAGCATGCCGCTGGTGGTGCCGGCCACCACTTGGAGTAGGTCGTCAAAACGGGCCGCGAGCACCGTCGTCGCGATCTGCGTCTTGTCGCCGATCTCGGCCAGGAAGAAGCTGACGACGGTGATCCACAGCACGCTGCGGCCACTGCGCAGCGCTTCGGATTCGTCGATCTCATCCGGCTTGATCGCCCAAAGGCCAACAGCGATGAATGACAGGCCGACGATCCAATGCAGCCATTCGTCCGGCAGCACCGTCCTGATCCAGCTACCGGCGAGCCCGGCCACGGCGTGATTGAGCACCGTCGCCAGCAGGATGCCGGCCACCACGATCCAGGGACGCCGAAAGCGACTGGCGAGCATAACCGCGAGCAGCTGAGTTTTGTCGCCGAGTTCTCCGAGGAAAACGGTACCGGTGGATATCCAGAAAGTTTCCATTTGAATTTGATTCCTGAACCGGGCGAGTGGATACGAGACAAGGCGCGCGAAGCCCGCCCGGTGGCCGCTTCACGTCAACCTTGGTCTCGCCACACCGGTTCTCCGGCTGGGTGCGCCATGGCCTATGTGATGCAGCGGCCAAGTATGTTGACGCACCCTCCCGCATTGCGCGGGACGGCTACTCCCCAATCCGACAAGAATAACCGAGCGCAGTCAGGCTCGCTATACTCGCTCGCAGAGGTGCCAAGGAGAGGACACCATGACCGCCAAGCTTGAGCGCCAACGAGTCCGTTTTCTACTGGCCGCGTTGATGGGCTTGTGCGCGACAAGCGCTGCCGAGGCCCGCGTCTTTCCCTACGAAAACGTGTTGCAGGAACTGCGGCACGTCGACTTCAAGGGTCGTGATCGCGAAATACTGGTGCTGCGCCCCGCGATCCCGCCGTCCGCCGCTTCAGCACCGGCTGTGGTGCTCCTTCACTACTTCGGCGGCACACCGCAAGCCATGGCGAATCTCACGGTGGCGATGCAGTGGGTGCGAGACCGGGGCGCCTGGGTCTATCTGCCACAAGGCACCTTCGGCGACTGGAGCGATTCGCCAACGGACCTGCGCTTGTCCGACGATGTCGGCTTTCTCTCACAGCTCATACAAGACGCCGTTGCGCAGGACCCGATCGACCACAGCCGGGTCTACATGGCCGGCTATTCGCGCGGTGGCGCCATGTCTCTGTACATGGCCTGTGAACGGCCGGACCTGATTGCCGCGGTCGCCTCGGTGGCATCCACGCTGCATCAGTCGGTGAACCGAAGTTGTTCGCCATCGGTTCCGGTACCGGTCTTGCTGATCAACGGAACGGCTGACGACAAGGTGGGCTACGACAAGCGAACGCTGGGCAATCTCACGCCGATGGAAGCATTTGAACGGTTCGCGAGCTTCAATGGCTGTACCGGCATGCCGCTTGAGCGGGCCGTGCCCGATAAGGTGGACGACGAGACCACGGTCAGCACACTGAACTACGACCAGTGCTCGGCCGGCAGCGCGGTCGGCTTCTACCGCGTGGAGGGTGGCGGGCACACCTGGCCCGGCGCCGGCAGCTTCGTCCCGGAATATGGCCCGACGACAAAGGACATCGACGCAACGGTGGAAATGTGGAACTTCTTCCAGCGGTTTTCCCGGCCATGAATCGTTGCGGAATGCTGCTGCTGGCGACCGCGCTCGGTTGGGTTGCCTTCGACGGCGAAGATGCCCGAGCTGCAACAGGAGCAGGTGCAAGCAATCCCGATCCCGTGGTCAATCAGTTCAGCACGGGCGATCAGGCTCTGCCTGCGATCGCCTCCGCAGCCGACGGGCGCTACGTCGTCGTCTGGCAGAGCGACGATCAGGACGGTAGCCTCAGCGGAATCTATGCGCGCCGCTACACGGCCGCGGGCACGGCAGCCGGTGATGAATTCAGGGTCAACAACGAAACCCGAAGCCGACAGAGCCGTCCCTCGGTCGCGATGGCGCCAGACGGACGCTTTGCGATCGCCTGGGACAGCGAGTCCCCGCAAGGACTTGCGATCAAGTTGCGGGCCTTCTCGGCCGCCGGCGCAGCCCGCGGGCCCGAGCTCCGGGTCGACGAAGGCACGTTCACGGTCCAGCCGCAAGCGGATATCGCCATGGACGCCGCCGGCGGAATCACCGTGGTTTGGCAGGAGCGCCGTCCACTCCTGGGCCTGCTGGACCAGCGCGTAGTCGCGATTCGTCGCTTCGATGCCGACGCTGTTGCCGTCGACGCCGTCCAGACCGCGCACACCGACCTGAGTAATCCGCTGCTGTTTCCACGCGTCGCGAGCAATGCTGCCGGTCAGACGGTCGTGACCTGGCTCCGGTCGGACGGGGCCGGCACCATCCAGGCGCGGGTCTATGACAGCAATGGCTCGGCGCTCGGGCGAGCCTTCGACGCCAGCGAGTCCACGGATCTGCTGGTCGACCGCCCCAGCGTAGCGGTCGCATCGGACGGCAGCTTCTATCTGGCCTGGGACAGCTTCATGGCGGATTTCACCGCCGCCGCCGTTCGGGTCCGCGCGTTTTCGGCTGACAGCCAGCCCCTGGGGGCGGAATATGCCACCGACGCGCGCCTGCAGCGCTACGCTGGACTGGCCATCGACCAAGCCGACCACGTGGCGCTGGTGGCGCATGGAGATGGGATTTTCCTTCAGTGCCTGGGCCCCGACGGACCACTCGGCGCTGCGCGAGGTCTCGATGACGCGGCAGCACCGTACACTCAGCTATTGCCGCGACTGGCGCCTGGCCCGATCTCCGCCTCGGCCTGGATCGCCGTATGGCAGGGATACTCCGACGATCAGGATGGTCGGGATGTCCTCATCAAACAGGCCAGCTGTTCGTCCTGAGGCGGTTCCTTGTTCCGGGGAATCGTTGCCGCGAAGCGCGAAATGCCTAGCGATAGACCTGCGGATTCCACAGATCGGGCGGCGGTGGTGGCAGAGCCGAAAGATCGGCCTGGCCACTCCAGTCGTCGGAGTCGACACCACTGAGTGCCTCGCTGTTGACCCAGTTGCGGAGCCGCGCCAGATTGGCGGCGATCTCCACGTCATCCGGCGCCAATCGGGCGGCGCGGCTGAGCAGATCGACTGCGGTGTGGTAATCCTCCTGCTCAGCCTTGGCCACGGCCAGGTTGTTGAGCGCCACCGGATCGAAGGGATTGACCTTGAGCGCCTCCTCGAATTGATACGCGGCCCGCTCAGGCTGGCCTTGCGCCAGGCTCTGTCGTCCCATGTTCGAATAGGACGAGCCCGGCGACCAGCTCGCGACATCGCCTTGTCCTGCCACGCTTCCATAGGGCGCGCGAACATTGAGCCCTTCGGCCCGGGGGTCGTCGGCGGCGCAGGAGGCCAGCACCAGGGCGGCCAGGCAGAACGGCAGGATTGGCGGCTTCATGCTCAGTCGCTCCCGAAATTGAAGTACGGGCGCAGCATCGTCGGCGGTGACGATACGCGCGGTTGTGCCGAGAACCAGTAACGGACATAGCCCATGACCAAGGATTCATTGTAGTCCTTGGCGTTGTCCAGACTCAGCAACGCACCGGCCGTCAGCTGTGGCGCGATCAGGTATTCGAAGGCGCCGCTGAAGTTGTAGCCGACACCACTCTGACTGCTGTCGCTGTAACCACTGACCAGATCCTCGTCATCGCTGTCCAGCAGCAGATCTTCCACCGCGAGTTGGAGCCCGGCATCGGTCGGGAACAGCGCGGCACCATCCTCCTTGAACGCCTGCAGACCGATCGCGCCGCCGATCCGGTACGAGAAGCGATCACGCGATCCGCTGATCTCGAACGGCACGCCCACGCTCATGTAGAACTGTGGACTGAAATAGCCGCCATGGCCAAAGGTGTAGTAGCGGCGATTCTTGTCGTAGAAAAACGTCGTGAGATTGAGGCCGTAGGTCACGCGGAATCCGCGACGCTGCACGCCACGCGTATAGAAGCCGCCACCGGCTTCGAAGGCATTGTTCTGGTCGACGTTCTCGCCATCGAGCACGTGGTAGCTGCCGTTGACGTAAACGCCATAACGCCCAAGATCGTAGGACATGTCGATGCGGCCACCGGTGCGGGTGATGCCCCCCCAGACACGGCCGGTGGCGGGATCGCGCGTGCCCGCATAAGACAGCAGGCTGTCGGTCACCGATCGGCGCGACAGATCGATCTTGAACGACACATTGTCGACCTGCGGCTTCCATTGCAGCCCACCAACGATGGTCTCCACCGGAAATCCGAGCGGCGACGATCCCACGTCCAGACGCAAGTCCGCGATCGAATAGACGCCGCCGACGGCAACGCCGCTGGCATCCTGTGCGAATCGATAACTGGTGGCGTCGTCGACCAGCGGCATGGCCCCGAACAGAAGCTGATCACGCCCGGACACGGAGCCGGCATCGAGAAACACCGGAACGGCGCGGATGGCGAAACGCCCGGCCTCGGTGCCGGCGATGCTTGCCTCGACCGGAAGTTCGATGTCCAACAGGCGCCCCAGGCCACTCTGACCGTCACGGTTGCGCAAGGCCACGCCGAGTCCGGCATTGGCCGCGCGGTTCGCCTCGATCGACTCGATCTCGCGGATCAGGTCGCTGCGTTCGCGTGTCGGCGGCAGTTCGCGTCGTGCGAAGCTCGGCACCGTCAGCGCCGGATCATTGCCATAGCTCATGACGGGCGCCTGCGGTGCCGGCTGGCTGACATAGGCACCGCGAATATCATTGATCTCCCGCGACAACTCGCGACGCAGCGCCGGGTCGCCGCTGGACGACGACAGCTGCGTGCTCATCCGCGGCGCCGATGCGGGCGGCAGCCCGCCCACCGGGTACGGAGCCTGTCCGCTCGGTGGATCGAAGCGACGAACGGTCTGAGCCTGTCCCTGCGTATAGACCTCGCTGCGGGTCTGGGTTTGCGTGCCGCCGGATTGCGAGGAGTAATACGACGGACCGGCCGGCACCACGCTGGCGTTACTGCCCAGCGGGCCGTAAGGAATCGAAACCGTTCCGTTGCTCTGCTGGACCGTCGATGTCGAGGGGTAGGCGGAGGCCGGGACCGCATTCGACGGAACCACCGGCGCCGGCTCGGCATAGGAACGCGAGTACGGCTGAACTTGGGTGCTGGTGGTCTGGCGGTAGGTCGACGAAGTCACCGCCGACCGGGGCGACGGCGGATACAGCGGAGCCTGCGAGCCCGGTGCCATCGGCGCTGGCGCCGGTCCGGAGGTGGCCGTCGAACGGCTGACCTCAGGCATGAACTGATAGTTCGGATCCGGTGCGGTGGTGAGCTCGCGGCGCGTCGATGGCGCCGAATAAGTCGGCAGCGCCGGCATGGTGGCCGGCGCGGACAGTGAAGATTCGGACCCGGACCGGTAATCCGGTCGCTGACTCAGCCTCGGAGGTGGGAACGGCGGTGCCTGCAAGCTCTCCATCTGCAGCGGGACGGCAGCGTTGCTGGAACGGGTGGACGGTGGCGGCGGCAGCGTCCACGGCGTCTCCGCTGATCGTGTGACGCGTTCACCATTGGACTGCGTCGACAGCTTGAGAAACACGCCGGGTGTCTCATGAGTGCGCGGGGCATCCGTCCCGGTTTGCGATGCAGGCCTGGTCTGCGCTGTCACCGGCTCGGGTTCGGCTCGCATCGGTGCCGGTTCGATGCTGTAGATACTGGGTCGAATGCCTTGATCGACCGAAACTCGTGGAACCGGCTCAAACCTCTCTTCCGGAGTCTGGGACTTCTGGGGTTCGGCTGAGCGTCGCGGTGCCGCGGTCTTGATCAGGTAGCCGCCGCCGCGTGCCGGTTGCCAGGCCGCTTCGCGCGCCCGCGCCGAATCACTGCGCCTCGGGCTCTGCGCAGATGAGGGACGAAAACTGAAACCACCACGATCGCTCGGGGCCGGAAGCGCCCGGCTGCCAGCCGCAGCCGGATCCAACAGATACAACTGCGGCGCATAGCGTCCCCCGAACTCCTGGGCACCCTGCTGCGCATCCAGCGCCAGGGCGCGTTGGTAATACTCCAGCGCGCGCCCGTCTTCGCCGCGCGCCCGGGCCAGCCGCCCGGCCAAGGCATACAGGCGTGCGTTCTGTGGGTCCAAATTGAACGCCTCGTTCAACAGCTGGTTCGCGGTTTCCAGGTCGTTGCGTGCCAGAGCGGCGCCGATCGAACCCTTGTAGGCGTCGAGGTTTTCCGGATCGGTCTGCAGTACCCGATCGTAGATCTGCGCGGCGTGGTCGTATTCTTCGGAATCGTTGTAGAGGCGCGCCAGCGCCATCAGCAGCCGCGGATCATTGGGGTTCACCTGCAGCAGCGGCGCCAGATAGTCATAGGCGCGTGCAAGATCACCTTCCTCGCGCACCAGGTCGGCCTGACGCAGGCGATAGGCCACGCGCAGATTGGCCAGATCGAGTGCCTGTTGCTGGGTCAAGCCGCCGCGCTGCACCAGATCGGTCATCACCACCTCGAACTCCGCGTCCTGTCGCAGCTTGAACAAGAGCGAGGCGTATTGCAGGCGCAGCCCCGGATCGGGATCCGGCGTACCGGACAGCGCTGCGCGGATATAACCCAGCGCCCTGCCCTCGTCACCGACTTCGGCATAGGCCGTGGCCAGTGCGCCCAGCAGTTCGGGGGCGTTGTCGACCTGCGGTTCCACCCGGCGCAGCAGTTCCAGCGCATCCTGGATTCGACCGTACCGGGCGTAAACACCGGCGCGTTCCGTCTGGTAACGCACCCACAGCCGATGCTGAAGCTGCACCATGCCGGTGTCACGCGTCGACAGCGGGATCTGCTCCATCAGCTGCAGCGCGTCATACCAGCGTTGCTGTTCCGATAACAGCAAGGCCTTGACGAAAATCGCTTCGCCCATGTTCGGGTTGCCGGACAGAATGCCGTCAACCAGGGTGTTGGCTTCACGCGTGCGCTTCTGTTGCTGGTAGATGCGTGCCAGATCGAGGCGCACCCAGACGCTGTTCGGATCGAGCAGCAGCGCCTGCTTCAGCAGGTTCTCGGCGCCCTGCTGGTCACCGGCCTCGGTCGCCTCGGTCGCCTGATCCCTTAGATATTGCGCCTTGAGTTGACTGAGGCTGCCGATCTGATTGCGCAGTTCGGGCGGCAGGCGTTCCGCCAGCTGGATCGCCTCCTGAATCCGATTGCTGCGCGTGAGCAAGCCGACCAGTCCGCGTGTCGCATTCATGTTGTCGGGATGACGCGACAAGATTTGTCGATAAAGCTGTTCGGCTTCGCCGATTTCATCCTGCTCGGCGAGCACGTCAGCCAGGGTGCTGCGTACGTCCGAGTCGTCGTCGACGCCATCCGCGGCGAGTGCGCTGCGCAGCAATTGCTCCGCGCGTTCCGGCTGCGCCGCCTGACGCGCCGCTTCCGCCTCCCTTACCAGCGCATAGAACCGTGCACTGGACAGGGCTTCCGACCAGCGCTGCGAGCGCTTGGGGTCGGCAATGCTGGCTTGTTCGAGCAGCGACGCCGCTTCGGCAAAACGCTGCTGACGTAGCCGTACGATGCCCAGACCGCCGAGTCCGTCGGCGTCGCGCGGATCGTCGCGCAGCAAGTCCTCGAAACGAGCAGATGCGGCGGCCAGTTCGCCGCCATTCAATGATTCGTACGCTTCCTGCACCTCGGCAACACGCGGGTCGGCCTGCGGTGTGACGCTGGCCACCGCCTCCTGCACGCTGCGCAGCTTGGCGGCAACCTCCGGATCGTTGCCGTATTCGTCGAGGTAAGCCTGATAGTAGCGCCGGTCATTGGGGTCCGTGGACAACCAGAGCAAGGCTTGGCGCCATGCTTGCCGCGCCTGCACCGACACCGCCGCATTGTCGGCGAGCTGTGCCAGGCGACTGATGCCGTCGCGGCGCGAATCCTCGCGATAGGTCAAGTGCTGCGCCAGCGCCAGACGATAGACCGGGTCATCGGGGTAGTCCTTGGCCAGTCGCTCAATGCCCTGTCGGGCCTCGCCCCATTTGCCGTCGACACCAGCCAGGGTCTGGTAGTACTCGAGACCCAGGCGGCCGCCGGGGACTTCACCGCCGAACAGCGTGCGATAGGACTCCACCGCCTCCTGATAACGCCCCTGCCGGGCGAGGCCTCGGGGCTCTTCGAGTTTGGTCTGATCGATGGCGCCTTGCTGAATCGCGGCTTCGATCCGGGAAATCGCGGGGTGCTTGGGATGCGCTTCCTTGAGCCGCTCCAGGTAGACCTCGGCCGCCTCCGGCTTGTTGCTGCGCGCCTCGGCCATCGCCAGACCCTCCAGCGCCTGTGCGTCGTCGGGTTGCACGCGCAGCAGCTTGAGCCAGGATTCCCGCGCGAGATCGTAGCGACCGCGGTCCTCCCAGTAATGCGCCTGGGCAATCAGCGGTTGCAGTTGGGCATCACCCTCGGCCGCGCCTGCGACGCCGCAAACAGCGGCGCCCATAAGCAGTCCGACGGTCAGACCCGTCAGCGCGAAAATACGCCGCAGCACGATTGCTCCCATCTTGTCTCGAGTTGACCGTTGTCACCGAACCGAAAGCGGCCCGCGACCCATCCCTCACCGAACAGGGCCAAGACCTGATCGTAGTAATGCGCAGGATCACCCAGGCTCCCAGATTCCGCCCCGCCCTCGTCATCACCTGCAATTCTGTTTTCAATCAAACGCTTTTCTTGCTTTTCTAAGAGTCTATCTTCATTCAAGGCATGTAGATATGGCAAGGCGGCTGCTGAAAATCCAAGAGGATTCCCCCCATTGATGCCGCGCGTCGTCACCTGCACCTGTTCCGGCGGGAGTCCGCGCATCCGAATCAGCTCCGCATAACCGTCCAGCATCGATGGCGACAGCGTCGGTTGCGGCGTCATTCCTGCCCATAGGTAGACTCGGATCGCATCGTAGCTTCCGATACCGGTGGTCTTTCGGTCCTGCTGGGCTCCCTGCTCGGGGTACCACTCGAACCAGTCCGGAGCTACCTTGGCTGGCGTGACCTGCGCCAGCATGTCGGTGTATGTGCTCCAGACCCGCGACCAAGGTCCCGATGGATCTTCCATGGCGAAATAGCGGATCTGGAACTCCGGAAGGTAGCTGGGATTGAAGCGCCAGCCATTGGGCTTGAGTGCGAAGCCTTCGGGCGCCGGCAGCAACATCGGGCCGGCCGCCGTGTCGATCACCTCGTGGGCCTTGACCCGCCACAGAATCGCGCGCCCGATTTCCTCGTAGCGCGGCGCGTCCCACAGTCTGGCCGCCTCCATCAGGCTGTATGCCATCCACAGATCTGCATCACTGGCGGGATTGGCATCGATCACACCCCATGTCCCGTCATCGCCCTGGCCCCAAAGCCAGGCTGGCAGGCTCCCCGTCAGATCGCCCCCGGCCAGATTGTCTCGGGCCCAGGCGAGTATCGCGTCGAAAACTTGCCGGTCGTTCGCGACCAGCGCGAAGAACAGTCCGTAGGCCTGCCCCTCCGACGTCGACCGTGCATTGGCTGTGCGGTCGACAATGCGTCCGTCCGGCTGCACGAACACCCGCGCAAATGCCTGCCACGCCTTCCATGGGCGCGCGGCATACCAGTTCATCGCCAGGCATGCGCCGATCGCGAGCAGCACGATCGCCACCAAACCGACAAGCACTTTGCGCATCGCGAGCAAATCCCAGGGGAGCCCACGCCCCGATCAGGCGTGGCCATCCTTCCGCGCAGCCGCCATGCGGCGCAGCAGGCGGAACAGAATGGCCGCCAGCAGCAGAGCGATCACCACCACGAAAATCACGAGTATCAATGGCTGCTGGGACAGCCACCAGCGCAGGCCGAGCAAGAACGGCAGGCGGCCGACGGCGTACTGGTTCTCGAGGCTGTAGTGGTTGACCTCGTCGCCATTGAGCAGCACCAGATCACCCTGGACGAACGGCACCTTGCCGTAATCTGTGAACATGCGGGCGACGTCGAGCAAGCGGTCCGAGTCGCCGGCGGTGAGCACCACCACGGTACGTCCGGACGACAGGGGCGATTCGAAGCTCATGACGCCGCCGAGCGAGCGGCCCGCTTCAAGAATCACCCGGCCCGCATGATTGATCGCGCCTTCGACATCACGCCCTTCCCACCGGGCACGCAGACGTTCCACCGGGCCGATCACGCGCAGCCGGGTTTCACCGCGTGCCACGGTCATCGGCATGTAGTCGGCCCACTGCTCGAGCAGCGGCTGGTTGCCGGCGGCGCCGAACACCAGGATGTCGCGATCGCTCAGCTCGGAGATGCGATCGGCGTGTACCAACTGGAAGCGAATCGCCGGATATCCGGTCACGTCGCCGAGACGCCCCATCACCAGCAAATAGGCGCTGATTTCCTGCGGCGTGATGTTGCTCGGCAGGACAATTCCGGTCTCCGAGAGGTCGGCCAGTCGCGAGAACGGAAAGCCGCCGTCGGCGAACAGGGCCAGATCAGGCAGGAAGGCGTAGTGCGGAATGTCGCTGAGGTCGACGGTTGAATCCTCGTCGATCACACCGCGCAGATTGTCGAGGACGATGTCCTTGCACTGTCCTTCCTTCTTGCGTTCGAAGTAGTACTGCAGCTGAAGCTGATTGTCACCACCGATCTTGTAGTCCGGAATGCTCACCTTGGCTTCGTTGACGGCCTCGAACGACGACACGAACGGCAGATTGATCCGGTCGGCCGAAGCGCCTTCCTCATCGAGGTAGGACAAGGCGATCGCCTCGACAAATCCATCGTTGATGTTGACGTTGAGCGTGGACTTGCTGCCCACGGTCGGCGTATAGCGATATTTGAGGTTCACCTCCATGCCGTCGGACTGCCAGGTGAACAGGTCCGGCGGCAGATGGAAGTTGATGCGGATCGTGTCCGGATACAGGCCGCTGGCCTCGAGTTGCCAGGACTCCGCAATTTCGCCAATCTCGACCGGACGATCGGTCGGAATCCAGCGCGGTGCATCGTAGGGTTCACGGGGCTCGGGCTCACTGAACTCACGAATCGCCGTCGACGGTCCGGCCAAAGCCTCGGACCCCATGGCCAGCGAACGCGCGGCCTGCTTCAGCGCCAGACCGTCAGCCCCCTGGATGACCAGTAGCTTGGCGCCCGGCGTCTTCGGGTTGTCGACAATCGAAATGCTGGCCGAAGCGTTGTTGCTCGGCAGACGCAGTCCTGCTGGTCCGCGCCCCCCCACGACGAACACGACGCCATGGCCGGGCGGCAGGCTGTCGATGTAGGTCGGAAATTCCGCTCCGCGATAGTTCGCCATCGCGCCGAACCACGAGGCGGTCACGCCCGCCGCATCAAGCGCGTCGAGGGTCGGCGTGCCGGAAAAGACGAACGGCAGCGTCAAACGACGCGTGTCGCGGCCATCGAAGAACGGCGACGGCAGCAGGTTGAGGTCATTCGACAGAGACAAGGGCTCGGTATCGAGCTCAAGCACGGTCTGGTTACTGACGACACCCCAGAGACTGGTGTATGCGGGGTCTTCGCACTCGTAACGGTAGTGCGCGATCAGCTGCAGCGTGATCTGGTTGTACTGCACGAACAGGCGCGGGTCGATATCGATCGTGCGCTCGGTTCCACTGGCGGTTTCGGCCGAAATCGGCAGCGTGCCCGCCAGTTCGTTGTTGACCAGTACGTTGAGGTGCGAGACATCCCACAGCAAGGACGGCGAATGCGCGAACTTGAGGTGCAGGCGCGCCCGCGTGACGATCTCGTCATCACGTACGTTAACCGGAACGGACACCTCCCCCTGCAGGCCGCGCAAACGAATCGGCCGCGAAATGCCGAGATCCTCAAGTGTCAGCTGCCGGCTGTGCGAGCGGATCACGCGATCGGTGGTGGCCTGATCCTTCATTGGTTTGCCCGTTCCGGCGGAAGCGGCGGCCTGCTGCTGCGCCGACACCTGCGCCGCAGACTGCGCATGGCTGTCCGGTGCCACGCTCAGCGCCGACAATGCCGCGACCACCAGCAGCCAGGACGCCAGCTTGCTCCGGCGCTTGATTCCCAATGCATTCTTCACCGCGTTCTCCACCGATTTGCTCCCCATGGCGATCAGGCGACCAATGCCCGATACACCGATACCCAGAATTTCCTTGAACGACGCGGACGGCACGTCCATGCCGCGGTCCTCCGACCAACTGACCCAAGCGTCCGCACGACCGAAGATCGCATAGATCAACTGCTTTTCCTGTTCGACATCGAGTTTGCCGAATCTCAGCCCGACGCGTCCTCCCACAGCGCGTACCACTTCGGCCGGCATCCAGACTTCTCGATAGTCCGGTGCCAACGCCACTTCCACGATCGTTCCGTGCGCGACTTCCACGCCCTCGGGCAAGGTCAGGGACGTCCCGGTTTCCGACAGATCGAAGGTCTTGGTCGTGAACACTCGACCGTCCGGCAGAGCGAGCCCTGCCAGCAGTTCGGCTTCGACTCTGATCGCCTTGCGAATCTGTCGTTGCTCCCAGGCGACCGACAAGGCGGCGCCGACGATCAGCAGGTTGTAGATCGTCCACGCCATGTTGAGCAGTACAGTATCGGTTTCGTTGGTGTTCCAGAAGAACAGCCGCCCCACCCCGACGATCATCCCCACCGTATTGAGCAGCAGCAGCACCACATAAGGCTTGGCGATCTGCTGATCAAAATATTCGTTCTCGACGATACCGCCCTTGGCGGTCACATTGAAGGTGCCGAGCTTGGGGTTGATCACGGCCATGGTGGTCGGAATCAGAATGTAGGTCGCGAGTACCGACTCATACACTTCCGCCCAGAAGGAGTGCCGGAACGGTCCCTGCAGACGCGAGTTCGTCAGGTTGGCCAGGACCAAATGCGGCGCGGCATAGGCAAGAATCGTCAGCGCCGGCGCATCGATGATGTGGGCCTCGAAAAACAGGTACGACAAGGGTGCCGTCAGGAACACGATACGCGGCAGACCGTAGAAGAAGTGCATCATCGCATTGAAGTAGCACAGACGCTGGAACCACTTCAGGCCGCGTTTGAACAGCGGGTTGTCGATTCGGAATATCTGCGCCATGCCGCGTGCCCAGCGGATGCGCTGCCCGACATGCGCGGACAAGGACTCGGTCGCCAGCCCGGCCGCCTGCGCAATATTGATGTAGGCGCTGCGCCAGCCGCGCGAGTGCATCTTCAGCGAAGTATGAGCGTCCTCGGTGACGGTTTCGACGGCGATGCCTCCGACTTCGAGCAACGCTTCACGACGGATGACGGCGCAGGAGCCGCAGAAGAAGGTTGCATCCCAGAGATCGTTGCCATCCTGCAACAGTCCATAGAACAGCTCACCCTCGTTGGGCACCTTGCGGAAAGTGCGCAGATTGCGCTCGAACGGGTCGGGCGAAAAGAAATGGTGAGGCGTCTGTACCAGCGCCATTTTTGAATCGTGCAGGAACAGACCCAGCGTGAGCTGCAGGAATGAGCGTGTGGGGACGTGATCGCAATCGAAGATGGTGATGAATTCGCCGGACGTCTTCTCCAGCGCCCGATTGATGTTGCCGGCCTTGGCGTGCTTGGAGTCGTTGCGCGTGATATGCGTGGCACCCACCTCGGCGCAGAACGTCTTGAACTCCTCGCGACGGCCGTCATCGAGCACATAGACCCTGAACTTGTCGGCCGGCCAGTCCATTTCCATGGCCGCCAGCACCGTGGGCCGCACCACTGAAAGAGGTTCGTTGTAAGTCGGAATGAACACATCGACGCTGGGCCAGAGCGATTGGTCATCCGGCAGCGGAACCGGCTTGCGGTGCAGCGGCCAGACCACCTGAAAAAACCCCAGCGCCAACACCATGAACGCGTACAGCTCGGCCCCGATGAGGCCGACCGCGAAGAACATGTCGGTAAAGCTGCGGTGCTGATCGAAGCTGACTGATTCGGTAAGCCGCCAATAGATGTAACGGGAACTGGCGAGCAGACTGATCACCATCAGTGCGATCGAAATCAGGTGCCCTTCAATGTGGCGCATCCGCATTGCTGCCAAGGTGGCTCCGATCGCAAACACCGCCTGCCAGGCCAGGCTCAACGGTGTGGTCACGACCATCAAGGCCGGGATCGACATAAAGGCCAGTGCCACCCACATCACCCAGGGCTTGTCGAGCCAGTCGCTTGCCTGCCATTGACTCAGCCGTTCCCTCACGCCCCCCCCCTCGCCCGGTCAAGATTCATAGAATGGACATCAGCCAGGCAGCCAACTCGCGGAAGTCCCGCGCCGCCCGTGCCTGCGGGTCGTAGGCGGCCACAGGCAATTGTGAGGCGAGCGCCTCTTCCACGGCACCGTCAAAATGAATCACGCCGCCAAGCATTCGATACCCCAATTGATCGCGCATGGCGGCGTAGACGTCGCGCGGCAAAGGGCGCGAATCGTCCATGCGGTTGACCAGATAGAACGAACGCTGCCGTGCCGGAGCGCGATCACGAAAGTCGCTGAGCCAGCGCTCCATCGTCGGCAGGGTCGCGAACGAGGCTGCGTCGGCCAGCAACACGCTGAGCACCACGCCGGCATTCGACAGCACCTGCGGCAGAAACACCGAGCCACCCGGTGGCGTATCAATGACGAAGATCGCGTCGTCCGGTGCATGCAGGGAGGCCAGCCCCTTGCTCAACCAATGGCGGTCGGACGCAACCGTGCGTTCGTAGTAGGCGCGTTCACTCTCACCGACAATCCCGAACGGAACACAGATCACACCGCGATCAGTGCCGCGGCAGCACTCCGACCACGCCACGCCGTTTCTGGAGCCTGGGGCGTGGCCCACCGGATCACAGAAGTCCGTACGAAAGCACAGGCGCGCCGCGTTCTGTGAATCGAGATCCACCAGGTAAACCCGCTTTCCGACTTGCGCCAGCTCCGCCGCCAGGTTCGCGGCGACCGTGGTCTTGCCCACGCCGCCTTTGGGCGACAGCACCGCGATCACGCGCGCGCTATCGACCCTCGTTCGAGGCATATCCACCACTGCGTGCGAACCCGGAGCGTCAGTGATCATCGCCGACCCGTTTCAGGCGGGCGAATACCTCTCGCAGATTCGCATCCCTGGGCTGCGACACGCCGTGTGCCTCGCTGCGGGCGCCGTAATTCAGCCGTAACTTGGCCAAGTCCGGATTGGTCAGCGGACGCGGAGCCTCCAGGCGTCGGAACGTCGAAACCAGACCGTCCGATACACCACGCATCAACGAGGAGGCCCGCGGCTGCGCAGACGTTGGCGAAAATTGGGGCTCCGGATCGGGCGCCGACGGAGGTACTGACTCGGCAGTCGGCGGCTCCGGCTCCGGCTCCGGCATCGCGGGCTGGGTCGGACTGCTTGGCGGCACCGATGGCCAGATGGCCGAGCGCAGTGACACCTCGATCGAACGGCCGTCTTCAGCTGAGGCCGCCGGTGGACGCGACGCACCCGGCTCGGCCGCTGCCTGAGCGGGCGGGGCTTCACTGCGCGTGTGTTCGGCGCCCATCGGTTCCGGCGCGGCCGCAGCTGGACAGGCCGCGCGCTGCGCGGAGCGGTCCACCTCATATGCCTTGAGGCTCGCCAGCAGGCTGGCCGCCAGAGATTCCCTGCCCGGAACCGGCGTTGGTGGCGCCAACGTCGGCTCGACACGAGCAGCCGAGTGTTCCTGCGGGACGTAGGACGCTTGCTGCGCCGAATCGGGGCGCGCATCTGCTGACGGCGGCGTCGGTGATGCTGCCGGCGGAGCTTGGGGTGGTGGCGCCCCTTGGTCCAGGCGTGAGCGTACCGCTCTCAGCAGCGACCAATCTCCGGATTTTCCTGCTTCGGGCTTTTCCGCCTTGTCGTCACGAATCTCGCGGTAACTTCGTGGATCGAGCCCCAGGTGTCCGTATAACTGCTTGATATCGTCATTTCCCTGGTCCGACATGGTGTATCGACCTCAGACGAAAAGGCTTGGATGTGCAAGCCGGAAACGTAAAGCATCGGTCGGCCCTTCGGCCTGACCGACCTGACGCAGCTGCAGTTCATCTCCAGCGCCGAGCTGCTTCAACCAGCCGGCATACAAGCCTTCAAGGACACCACCGGACCACGACATCGCCGCATCGCCGAACGCCTGCCGCATCGGCGCGCAGGCATGAACGATCTCCAGACTCGAATGAATGTCCCGAATCCGGGTCCAGCCCCAGCGGATGCTGCGCAGCTGAACATTGATGCTTTGTTCCAGCGCTTCAAGCGTATCGGCCTGCGGCAGGCTCAGGCGATCAGCCAGGCGGTCGCCGAGCACATAAAAAAAGGCGCGGTTCTCCTCGGCGCTCATCTGAGCGTCGAGTTCGGACGCCAGCGTCTTCAGGAAATCGCCCCATTGCACCGAGCAGTCCGAGGACTGGTAATACAGCAGGCTCGTCTGCTCGATATCGCTCATTGAATCGTGTCCGGCATGGTCCCAGATTATTCGGAGCCTGAAAGGCTTACGCTCCGTTCGATTCTATCCAAGTGAACTAGGTGCGTGAAGGTATTGATTTCAGGCAAATAGCGGAAATTCTCAAGTTGCGGAAAGCCTATTCCGCCATCGTCGCGCGTTGTAGGAGGATTCACGCTGGTGCCCCAGTCATCATGCCCAGTCCATCTTAGGCTCGCGAGTGGGTAAAAATCACTCCAGTTCCCCGTGTTTCTCCTTAGTCTTCGCCTCCCGCCAGCGCGCCTCCATACTGGCCAAGCGCGCAGGATCGCCGATCGTCGGAAACTCGTGCAGATATTTGCGCACGTACCCGTAGCGCCGCTCGAACTTTCGATTGGCGACCGCGAGTGCTTCGCTAGGATCAAGCTGTAGCTTTCGCGCCAGATTGACCACACAGAACAATACGTCTCCCAGCTCGTCTAGCGTGCGAACGACATCCATAGACTCGGACTCGAGTTCCACACGCAATTCCCCCAGTTCCTCGGCGATCTTGTCGAACAGATCCAGCGCCTCGGGCCAGTCGAAACCGTCCGCCGCCGCGTCCAGCTGCAGACTCAAGGCATGCTGCAGAACAACGTTCTTGCCATTCATGCCGTCACACCCTCCAGCCGGGAGATCAGATCGCGCAACATTGCCGCGGTTGCCCCCCAGATTTTCTGTCCCTCGTAGCGCACCTGAACGAACGGCAGCTGCAGACCATCACGCGTCAGGACATGGCGCTCAAACCGTCCAGGTTCCATCAGCAGCCGAAGCGGCACTTCAAACACTTCGGCGACTTCGGCCGGATCGTGCCGCAGCGTCGGCACATCATCCACTAATCCAACGACCGGCGTCACAATGAAGCGTGTCAGTGTCGGATAGTCGTCCAGATAACCGCAGATCTCCACCGCTTCCGGACACAGGCCGACTTCCTCCCAGGCCTCGCGAAGCGCCGTCGCGGCCGCCGAGGCGTCGTCGGGCTCGCTGCGACCACCCGGAAAGCTCACCTGCCCCTGGTGCGACCGCAAGTGATCCGCGCGACGGGTCAGCAGTACCGTCAGCTCACGCTCACGACGCATGATCGGTACGAGTACGGCAGACGGCCTCAGCACGCCCCGCGTCTGCTGCTCGAACCATTTGCGCACAACGGGAGAGTCCATTTCCCGCGCACGGCGGCGTGGTGCCCTGGACTCCGTGTCGGCGAGTGCGGCTCGCAGCCTTCTTTCAAGTTCCTTCGCGTTCAAGAGCAGGAGAATGGTTGGTTGGCGGCACCGGTGACGCAAAACTTCCGATCCGGCGGCTGGCCGGCAGTGTAGCGGAGGCTGCTACCATCCTGGTCTGCGGTCCATGCCACGAAGATGTCTACGCGAGCCGATCCCCCACTGCCGCAAGCGGCTTCCTTCCGACTCGAACAGGATCGGGACCGCTTGGTGCTACGCGCCGAACACCTGCCGAACTATGCTCCGATCGGCGTGGACTGGGCTTCGGACGACGTCCGGCGCCGCATTCGTGGCGGAAAGCGACAATTGCTGGGGCGTGCGGTCGGGCTGCACAAGTACCCGCGGACCAGCGTGGTGGACGCCACCGCTGGCCTCGGCCGCGATGCCTACGTGCTCGCTTCACTGGGTGCCGAGCTCACCCTGCTGGAACGATGCGAACAAACCGCGGCGCTGCTGGCTGATGCCTTGCAGCGTGTTCCGGACGACCCGGCCATTTCCCGCATGCGGCTTTTCGCCACCGAAGCCGTGGAGTGGCTGTACGCACACCCGGCCACCGCAGACGTCGTCCTGATCGATCCCATGTATCCCCACAGCGGCAAACAGGCCCTGGCCAAGAAGGAAATGCAGGTCCTGCGCGCGCTCAGTGGCGGCGACGAGGATGCGGATGCCCTGCTGCCCGCCGCCCTGGCCTGCGCGACGCGGCGCGTCGTTGTCAAACGACCGCTCAAGGCGCCGCCGCTTGCGAATGCCGCACCCAATTTCCGCATCACGGGCTCTCAGGCCCGCTATGACATCTATCTGCCTGCACGGGGTTCCACCGAAACATGAGTCTGCAACTGACACTGGTTCGTCACGCCAAGTCCGATTGGGGCGATGGCACGCTGAGCGACTTCGAACGCCCGCTGAGCGCACGCGGTCTGCGCGATGCTCCGGAAATGGCCGAACGCTGGCGCCAGCGATATACGCCACCCCAGTTGATCGTCAGCTCCCCGGCGCGGCGTGCCATCACCACCGCGCGGATTTTCGCGGACGTGCTTGGGCTCGATACGGCACGGATCGTGGAAGAAGCACGCATCTATGAAGCCGCGTTGGCCACGTTGCTGACGGTGGTGCGGGAATTGCCCGCCGATTGCGCGAACGTGGTGCTGTTCGGGCATAACCCGGGTTTCAGCGAATTGCAGCATGCGCTGGCGCGGGACGCGGGTGGTGTCTTGCCGGCGGACGTTCCGACCTGCGCCGTCACACGTCTGGCGCTGGACGGCGTCAACTGGAGCGCCGTCACCGCAAACGGCGGACGGGTTGTCGACTACGACTATCCGAAGCGCGTCGACCACTGAGCTGACGAAGCCAGAGTTCGATCTCGGCCCGGAGTGGCTTGGCCCGGCTCGGGCCTGCGGAACCTCAGGTCGATTCCGGATCAAGCCTGCGGCTTGTCCGGAATGGCGCGCTCGGGAACGACGCTCCGATATCGATCAGAATGAGCGTAAGGCCCGTCGCATGTTGCTTCCCAGGCGATAAAAAAAGGACGGCCGCGTTTGCGGCCGTCCTTATTTCGAACCGAAGTCCGATCGCAGCTGGTCGCTTACAGCGAGCCTTCTATAGTCCAGCCTTCGAACCACAGCGAGGTGGCGTCCGGATCGACCGCACCAAGGTAATCGGTCGCGTCGAGATAGTCCGGAATCGCTGTGCTCTCCGGGTAGGTGCCGAGCACTGCAGTCCAATCGATTGGCGCCGCCAGAGAAGCTTCGGCCGCCTGCGGGACATAGCTCTCGGTGAGGTCCGGATCGGCCTCGATGAAACCACCCGCGTTCAGCGTGAAGTTCGTCGTGACCGGATCACCGGTGGTCGCGTCGAAGCTGCTGGCGCCGACCGATCCACAAGACACCATCACGTTGTCATAGACCAGCGAGGTGTTCTGGTTCGACTGCGCGCTGCTGCCGTTGACGAAGACGCAGGCCTTGTAAGTCGTGGCATCGGTGTCGGCGAGCATGATGGAGTTGTGGAAGAAGCCGCCGGTGCCGGCCTTCATGTTGTGCATAGCGGCCGGGTCCGAGCCGCCCACCACACCGTAGAACGTGGCGTTGGCGATAGTCGGCTTGGACAGGAACTCGTTCGTGCCTTCCGTATCCGCTTCGACGGTGGTGCCGAAGGTTTCCGGATCGTTCTGAATTACGAGCACATACTGTAGGTTGCCCTGGAAACCTTCATCCCAGTCGACCGAGTCGTCCAGGTTGTTGGTCAGCACTACGTGCTTCATGTTGACGGTGCCGCCGAAGAATTCGATGCCGTCATCCGAGTTCGAGTTGACCTGTACATAGTCGACTTCGGTACCGGCACCCACACCGACCAGCGAAATGCCGTTGATTTCGTCGCCAGGAGCGAATTCATAGCCACCCTCGGTCACGACGACATACTTCAGCACACCACTGCTGTCGTCGGCGTCGTAGCCGCCCGCGAAACCGGACTCGCCTTCGGCGTCGATGTTGCAGGCCGAATCGGCTGCGGTCGGACATTCATTGTGCGGCGCATAGCCGTGAAGAATCAGGCCGCCCCACTCACCCGAACCGGTGTCGTCGGCGTCGTCAGAGCTGAACACGATCGGCGCGTCGGCAGTACCTTCGGCCATGATCTTGGAGCCACGCGTGATCAACAGATTGGCAAAGGTGCCTTTCTTGCCCTTGATCGCAGTGCCGGCATCGATCGTCAGCGTGACATCCGCCACAGCTGCGCCACTGGCGAGTTCGCCCGGCGTCGCAGACATTTCACGGTTGCCGTTGCCGACCGTCACGCGGTCTTCGAGATACCAAACGATATCGCTGCTCAGCGTGCGGTCTTCCATGATCGTCGACGGAAGGGCACAGACATCGTTGCCGTCGTCGTCCTTGTTCTTCGCCGAAGCCCATTCCGGGCAGTTCTCGGAGACGGTTACCTCGCCTGGCGTTTCACCACCGCCGCCATTGTTGTTCGTGGTTTCGTCGCCCTCGATCAGAATCGAGGACTCGTCACCCTCGGTGCAACCGTAAAGAGCACCCAGGGCGCTCGCCATCGCTGTAATCAGCACAAGCTTCTTGAAAGTCATAACCACTCCGTAAGTCTCAATAGGTTGTTTCTGTCTGAAACGAACTGCGCCTTGGCTCAGAAATTCCAGTCGAATCCGGCTTCCAGCTCCATACCCTTGTCATAGCTCTGGAAGACCTTTCCTCCCTGCGTGAATTCGACTTCCGAATCCAGCAGATTTTTTACCTTCGCCTTCAGCGCGAAGTCCGCGGTCACGTCGAACTTGTAGTTCACGTCGAGCGCCAGCCGGGGTTCCTCGATGACGTCCGGACGGCCGGACACGCCGACGTCGACGATGTTGTCGCCGCTCTGGTTGAGCAGCAGCGTCAACTGCTGACGGGTCGGCAGGTCGTCGTAACCGAGAACCACGTTGAGGGTGTAGTCCGGCTGACCCTGCAACTTGCGTTTCTCGCCGGTCGTCAGGGTCACCTCGGAATCGATATAGCTGCCATTGAAGGCAATGAAGAACGTCCGGTCATAGCGCTCGTCGAAGCTGAAGTCCTTGCGCAGGTCCAGCTCGATGCCATAGAGCTCTGCAGAATCGGCATTACGGAAGGTCCGCGAGTTTCCGGCAGTGCCCGAGGCGGGCTGCACGACGCGCTCGATGGGGTCTTTCAGGTCCTTGTAGAACAGGGCCACGCTGAGGCTTTCCGTGTCCGAGAAGTAGCGTTCCCAACGAAGATCGACGTTGACGACCTCCGATAACTTGAGGTTCGGATTGCCGCGAACGCGGAAATCGAATTCCTTGTCGTAGAACACCGCGTTCGAGGTTTCCTTGAAGTCCGGACGGGACACCGTCTTGGAGACGGCAAAGCGCAGCTGTTGCTCTTCCGACAAGAACCAATTGAAGGAGAAGCTCGGCAGGAATACGCCTTCGTCGATCTTCGAGCTCACCGGTCCCTGGTCCCCCGCCAGTTCGAAGGTATCGGTGGTCTGCGTGTAGTCCTCGTAGCGGCCGCCCAGCACGATCTGATAGCTATCGAGGAACATCAGGTCATACGACAGATAAACGCTGTCGAGATCCATTTCCGCTTCGTAGCTGTCGCTCGGTTGGGTTTTGTCCTGAAATGCGAAGCCCGTCCCCGAATCGCCGGTGATGTTGTCCACCGTCAGCACTTCGCTGACCAGGAGGTTGGGCGCATTGTCGTCCACACCGGACTGCAGGCCGCCGTCGTAACCGTAGCTTTCCGAATCCGCATCACGTTCGCGGCGGATCACCTGGACGCCGAACTGAATCTTCGAGCTACCAAAGCTGTTGGGGTCGAAGGCGTATTCGAGGTCTGAGGAAACGTCGACGTTGTTGTCGACCAGATCGTCGTAACGACGCAGCAGGTTGGGAACCTGCAGATTGTAGATACCATCGCCCTCACGAAGGTCGAATCGGACTTCGCGGCGGTCCGGCGCGTAGCGCCGCGCCTGGGAACCGGTCACCTGCCAGTCCGCGACCAACTTTCCGGAGTCACCGATCACGTGCTCGCCGGAGAACTGCTGGGACAGAAACTGCCGCTCGATCCAGTCGATCGTGTACCGATACGATTGGAAATTCGAATCGCCGTCCAGGCCCTGCGAAACGCGCGTCTTGCTTTCTGTAACTCGCGATACCAGGCTGTTGGACTGGTAGGTATTGCTGCCCATGTTCAGGCCAAGGGCCAGCAGGGCACTTGCATCGATGTTGTTGGTGGCTTCCTCAAACGTGAAGTCGTCGAATACTTCACCGCTACCCGCAGTGTAAGTGCGCGACACACCGGAGTCCTTCTGACTCCAGCCATTGCGATAGTTGCCGGCCGCGAAGTAGCCGAACTCGTTGCCGTCAAATTCGAAGACATCACCGTAGTTCAGGCCCAGCGACACCTTCGGTGTCGCTGTCGTGGTATCAAGGTCGAGGTCGTCCTTGAGCAGCAGACCACCGATCTGACGCAATTCCGTTTCGACGTTCTGCGAGTACTCGTCGTCATACTTCAGAACTTCGGCGATGCTCGGCACTGCGGCAGGAACGTCGCGTGATCCGCCATCCCAACCCAGAAAGTCCATATCACTGCGGCTGGGATCGGCGGCCACGTCATCGCCGGTCAGTCCAGGAACATAGCCAAGGGAGAACGACACCTTGCCAGCGCGCTCCAGCGGGAAGGTACGCGTGTTGATCACCAGGTTGCCGCCGGTGGACTCGCCCGGCATGCTCGCGACGAAGGTTTTCTTGACGTCGAGCTGGCTGACCATGTTGGTCGGGAACAGATCCAGCGGTACCGTTCGCTTCGACGGATCGGTACTCGGCAGCGTCGAACCATTCAGTGTCGTCGTGATATAGCGCCCGCCGAGACCGCGGATGAAGACGTACTTGTCGTCCTGAATCGTCACACTCGGCACGCGTACCACCGAGGCGGCCACGTCGGTATCGCCAAACCGCGCCAGTTCCTCGATGCCGATCGTATCGATCACATTGACGGCGAAGCGCTCGCTTTCCTCGAAAGCGTTCGGCTGCAGTTTGGCGGTGACGACGATTTCCTCAAGCGAGGCATCCTGCGAACTCGAAGTGCTGCCACCCAGACGGATGTTCTCGTTCCTGGACACGCCGCTGACCACGCGCACGTCTTCCGCCATCGGCGCGGTGAAACCGTCGTGATTGATTTCCAGCTCATAGACGCCGCGCGGCAGCTCAAGGCTGTAGCGACCATTGGCGTCGGTGGTGGTCGTGGCGCCAGTGCCGCGAACCGTGATCGTGGCGCCGGCCAGGGGCACGCCGTTGTTGGTAATGCGACCGCCCAGCGATCCCTTGGGGGCCTTGGCCGTCTCGACTGCAGTCTCCGCGCCAAAATACGGCTCCACGGAAACCTGCGCCTCGGCACCGGGCTTCAGCGCGACGTTGATGTCAACGTACTGACCCTTGGCCGAGTTGAAGCGGATGGTCTGGACCGGTGTGCCCTGGTCCGAGAACACGACGCTGTGCGAACCGGCCGCCAAGTCGAACATGACTGAACCGTCGGCGCCAATTTCTGCTCGCGCTTCGCCGTCCAGCACCGCAGTCAGCCCGCTGGCCGGCTTGCCGTCCTGGAACGCATAGATGACCAGCTCATCCTGCGCGATCGCAACCACGGCGTGACAGGAGATCGCTGCCGCCGCGATGTGCTTCAACCCGAATCTTCTCATTTAGACCTCTAGAAATCCGCAAGCAATGGCCGCAAAACTCAAAAGTGATGCGATACGAACCAGGCGGGGAATCAACCCGAGCCGCGTCGTGCGCCGGGTCCGTGGCGCGCCGATGTTCCGCGGGCTCGATGCCCGGCTTGCGCGCCACGGCGCAATACCGAACGGCTTTCCGGTGTGGCGCTGTGGCGCCGGCGACCGAAAATTTCTATCGAAACGAGTGACCCCCGATGTCGCATTCAGATGAAGTGCGTCGTTCCGTCAACGCGACTTGCGGACAAGGCTTTCGTCCCCAAGCACTCCAAATTCATGGCTGCGCAGGCTAGAGGTGTTCGATGACAAGATGGTTACGAAACGATGACGAATCGACGTCACGGCGCCGCATAGCTCGGGCGATCCGGTCGTGGTGTCAACGGGAATCAGGCCGCGGTGAAATCGCCGGGCGCCTTGCGCCGGCTCGCAACTGTCACAACAGTGAAACTTTTGGCGTGCGGCCGGCGGCGAAGGCGGCTAGATCGTCCGCGTTCCGGAGTCCGGAGTACCGAAAGGCAGCGCCCGCAATCCGCTGCGGAAACGACGCGCGTTCTGCACATAGTGCTGTGCAGACATGGCAATGGCCGCCATTTCCTCAGGCGTGAGCGCGCGCACCACCTTGGCCGGCGCACCCACGACCAGAGAGCCGTCGGGAATTTCCCTGCCTTCGGTGACCAGGGCCTTGGCGCCGATCAGACAATGACGTCCGATACGAGCCCCGTTGAGTATCGTGGCCTGCAAACCGATCAGACTGCCGTCGCCGACGGTGCAGCCATGGAGCATCGCCAGATGACCGACGGTCACGTTCCGCCCGATTCCGAGCTTCACACCGGCATCGGTATGCAAGACCGCACCATCCTGGATATTGCTGCTCTCGCCGATCTCGATATCGTCACAGTCACCGCGCAACACCGCGTTGAACCAGACGCTGCTGTTTCGGGCCAAGGCGACGCGACCGATAACGGTCGCGTTGTCGGCCAGCCATACACTGTCGTCGGCAAGACGTGGGCTGTGTCCCTCGAATTCGTAGATCAAGTATCGCTCCGCACAGGCTTCCATCAATGAATCCAAGCATACCGCCGCTGAACCGGACTGCAGCGCGCCCGGCCCGGCTGGCAATCGGCAGCTTGCTGTTGTTGCTCCTGTGGGCCTGCGGCTCCACGACCACACCGCGCCTGCCCACGCTCGAAGAAAGCGATGTGGTGCTGGCCTTCGGCGACAGCCTGACCTACGGCACCGGCGCGAATTCGGATCAGGCCTATCCTGCCCAACTTCAGAGACTCATCGGCCGCGAGGTGCTGAACCATGGCGTGCCCGGAGAAACCTCGGCCGAAGGGCTGGAACGGTTGCCGCGTGTGCTCGATGACGCGCAAGCGTCACTGGTGATTCTGTGCCTGGGCGGCAATGACATGTTGCGCAAGCTCGACCGCCGCGCGATGTATTCCAACCTGGCCGCCATGGTGGAGTTGGTGCGTGCCCGCGGTGCCTCCGTTGTGCTGCTGGCAGTGCCCGAGCCGGCGGTGCTGGGCCTGCACGCCGAGCCGGGTTATGCCGAGTTGGCGCAGCGATATACGATCCCCCTGGTCGAAGACGCGCTCGCGGACATCATCGAGGAGGCCGGGCTTCGCTCGGATCGCATTCATCCCAACGCGGCTGGCTATCGGAGGCTGGCCGAGGCCATCGCCGACACGCTGGCCGACAGCGGTGCGGTCAGTCGCCGGTAGGCCGCTCCGGCGAACCGACATCTTCGATATTGATGCGCCTGTAGGCCGTTTGAATGAACGAATAGGCGGCAAAAAGCAGCAGACCCAGGCCGCTGCCCGCCAACAGCCAGTCACCGGCCGGTAGCTCCACCACGAAATCGAGCGCATCGGCCAAACCGATGGTGCCGCCTTGGTCGTGCTGATCGCCAATGGCGCGGTAGCCGAACAGCACTGCGATCACCCCGAAGCTGAGCCCGCGCGCAAACAGACCCAGCTTCGACACCGGATGAATCCAACGCATGGCGGCGCGGCCAGCCGTCAGGTGGTCGGCGTAGCGCCCAGTCCAGGCCTTGATGAAGTGCGCGAACGCCACAATCGCGAACATAAGGGCCAGAACGGCCGCCGCCGGCGTGGACCCGATGCCGCCCGCGATCGTTGTGGCGATCACACCGCCATCCCCCGGCGGCGAACCGGCACCCCGAACCAGTGATCCCGTAAAGAGCGACAGCGCCGCGTAGCTGATCCCGCTGATGAGCAATCCGGTACGGATGACAATGCCCTTGCCGCCACGGCCATGCCGATCGGTGTCCAGAATCGCCTGCACCAGACGCCACAGCGAATAGGCCGCCAGGCCCAGGACCAGCGCAATCGCGATCAGGCCTCCGAATCGATTGGTAAGGACCCGCTCCAGCGCCTCTTTGCTGTCCATCGTCTCGCCGGCCCCGACCGCCGCCAACGCCGCAAAGAAGCCGATGATCAGATAGACGAATCCGCGCGCCGCGTAACCGGCCCGTGCGGCGACCCGGAAGGCCTGGCGGGCGTAACGCTGAAACATGCTGGATTTGCCCACGCCCGGATTTCCGACCAATGCCTGGAAGCGCCTAACGCAGGATCAAGGCGGCGACCGGACTTGATCGCAGCAGGCTTGTGGTGGTGCTGCCGATGATCAGCTGACGGATGCGCGAATGCCCATAGGCGCCCATCACCAACAGATCCAGATCCTGCTGCCGCAGGTAGTCGATGATCGCAGCTTCCGGCTCGCCGCTCAGCACTTTCACCGTCGGGGCAAAACGCTGCAGCGCAGCTTTCGCCCAGTCCAGCGCTGTTGCGGCACTCGCCGTTTCGTGGCCAACGGTGACCAGATGACAGTTCAATCCGCTCAGCAAGGGGCTCGTCGCCACTTTGTCGACCATCTTGCGGCCGGTCTCGCTGCCATCGAAGGCGATAAGGAAACTGCGCGGCTCACGGAATGTCTCCGCGGCGACCAGCACCGGCTGCTGTACGGCGCGAATCGCGCGCTCCAGGGTGTGGTCGAGATGCACCTTGCTCGGCGTGTCCAGGTGGTAGTGCTGGCCCAGCACGAACAGGCGCGTCTGCGCCTGCATATCGAGCAGGCTGTCGACCAGGGTGCCGTGGCGCTGGCGCGTGTCCGCAGCAGTGACGCCAGCGGCGGCGACCCGTGCGCGCGCGCCTTCCAGCAACTGGCGTCCGTGTTCCTGCGCGAGCCGGCTGCGCTGCTCGTCCAGTTCGCTCAGCTCGGACAGCAGCGCCTCGCTGGCGCCCAGGCCGATGCTTCCGCTGAAATCCATGACCGGCGCGTGCTCGGGGTGCCGGTCGAGCACGTGCAACAGTTCCACCGGAATCTCCAGCCGCAGCGCGGCCCAGGCCGCGAGATCACATACACTCGGGGTGTAGGCGGCTCCGTCTACGCAGGCGCTGAGCTTTTGCATTGTCATCTCCTCAGTGCTCGATCAGCCGTTCGACGGCGTCGGGCTTGTCATGGACCGCAAAACGATCGATCAGGGTGAGGCTGGCCTCGTCCAGACCCAGCACTTCCACCTGGGTTCCCTCGCGACGGTACTTGAGCACGACCTTGTCGAGCGCGGCAACCGCCGAGATGTCCCAGAAGTGCGCGCGGCTCACGTCGATACATACGCGTTCAACAACTTCCTTGAAATCGAAACTCGACACGAAGCGCTCCGAGGAGGCGAAGAACACCTGCCCCACCACGCGATAACTGCGCTGCCGCCCCTCGTCTTCGGTCGCGGAATCCACACGCAGTACCCGACCGACCTTGTGCGCAAAGAACAGGCCGCTGAGCAACACTCCCACGAGCACCCCGCGCGCCAGGTCGTGGGTGGCGACCACCACAAGCACGGTGGCGAACATCACGATGCTGGAGCTGGCGGGATAGCTGCGCAGGTTCTTCAGCGAGTCCCAGTTGAAAGTGCCGATCGAGACCATGATCATCACCGCCACCAGCGCCGCCATCGGAATCTGACTGACCCAGGGCCCCAGGAACACCACCATGATCAGCAGTACCACACCGGCGACCAGGGTCGACAGGCGGCCGCGGCCACCCGATTTCACGTTGATCACGGACTGCCCGATCATGGCGCAACCCGCCATGCCGCCCAGCAGTCCCGAAGCGATGTTGGCGACCCCCTGCCCCGCGCATTCGCGATTCTTGTTGCTGCTGGTGTCGGTGAAGTCGTCGACGATGGACGCCGTCATCATCGATTCCAGCAGGCCGACCACCGCGAGCGTCGCCGAGTACGGCAGGATGATGGAGAGGGTCTCCAGCGTCAGTGGCACGTCCGGCAGCAGGAATACCGGCAGACTGTCGGGAAGCTCGCCCATGTCGCCGACGGTATGGATGTCCAGGCCCAGCAGCATCGACACCGCCGTGAGCACCACGATGCAGATCAGCGGCGACGGGATCGAGCGTGTCAGCAGCGGAAACAGATAGATGATCGCCAGTCCGGCCGCGACCATCGGATAGACGATCCAGCTCACGTGGATCAGCTCGGGCAGCTGCGCCATGAAGATCAGAATGGCCAGCGCGTTGACGAAGCCGGTGATCACCGAGCGCGATACGAAACGCATCAGGCCGCCGAGCTTCAGAGCACCGGCCACGATCTGCAGCAGACCAGTCAACAGCGTGGCCGCGAGCAGGTATTGCAGCCCGTGCTCCTTGACCAGGCCCACCATCACCAACGCCATCGCGCCGGTCGCCGCCGAAATCATGCCGGGACGACCGCCGGCGAAGGCGATGACCACGGCGATCGAGAACGAGGCATAGAGACCGACCTTGGGGTCGACACCGGCGATGATCGAAAACGCGATCGCTTCGGGAATCAGGGCCAGGGCAACGACAAGCCCGGCAAGCACATCGCCGCGCAGATTGGACAGCCAGGTTTGACGCAGGGAACGGATCAGCATGAGTACACGCAGCGGTTCAGCCGGAAGGCCGCTCGCAGCGATGCGGGCTGACGGATTATCCGGCGGGAATTGGATCGGAAGACCAGCGTTGCAAGGATGACGCCGGGTCGGAGCGGCGCGAGTATACCGGCTCAGTCGCGCCCGGCCGAACGCTGCTCACGCAGCTGCGCCTGCTCGACCATCGTCAGGGCCACCTGATTGCGAACGTAGAGTGGCTCCAGAGCATCGGCGCTTTGTGCCGTACCGTTGCGCAAAGCGGCTTCGGCCACCCGCAAGGCGGCCGCGGCATCGGGCAATGCGTTCACGTCCACTGAACTCAGACACTCGCCAAATCGAGTGGCCAGGGCGCCCTCGGCTGCGGCGTATCCGCTCCCGGCGCCCCGAACCGAACCCGCGGGCAGCGGTGCTTGTCGTGGGTCGCATACGATCGGCGCCTGCGTCTCCAGCGCCAAGTCGTCCTCACCGCGCTCGAACGTGGCGAAATAGACTTCGCCCATCCGCGCATCGATCGACACCGCCAGCGGTCCGTCCGCACCCCGATCGAAAGCCTGTTGCGCGATCAGCAGCAGCGAACTGACGGCCACCACTGGTCGCTCCAATGCCAGCGCCAGTCCCTTGACGATGCCGACGCCGATGCGCACACCGGCGAAACTGCCGGGGCCGACACCGCAGGCGAACAGGTCGACCTCGGCCGGACGAATGCCTGCCTCGGCCAGCACCTCGTCGAGCATCGGCAACAGCACTTGGGTATGTCCTCGCCCGACCACTTCGAAGCGCGCATGCACCTGTCCGTTCCGGCTCAAGGCCACGGAACAGGCTTCGGTGGCGGTATCGATCGCAAGAATATTCATGGCGCCAGGGTCCTGAGCCAGTCCTGCGCTTCCTGTGAGCTGTTCACCCGGGTCATCGGTGGCAGGCTGTCGAGCACCGTCCGGCCGTAGCCGCGCGTACGCAGGCGCGGATCGCCCAGCACCAGCAGGCCGAGATCGGTCTGATCACGGATCAGGCGCCCGCTGCCCTGACGCAGCGCCACGATTGCTGCGGGCAGCTGCAATTGCATGAACGGCTGGCCACCGGACTGACGCAGGGCATTGATCCGCGCATCGAACACCGGATCGCCCGGCGCCGCGAACGGCAGGCGGTCGATCGCCACCAGGCGCAGGGCGGAACCGCGCACATCGACGCCTTCCCAGAAACTGGCGGCGCCCACCAGCACGGCGCGTCCGGATTCCGAGAAACCCTCCAACAAGGTGGCGCGGTCGTTCTCGCCCTGCACGAACAAGGGAAAGCTGGTCTCGCGCTGCAGGCGCTGCGCCACCCGCTTGAGCGCGCGATGGCTCGTGCACAGCACGAAGGCTCCGCCCTGGGACGCTTCGAGCAAGGGCAGCAAGGTGTCGACGAAGGTGTCGGTGAATGTCGGATCGTTCGGGTCCGGTAAACCCTGCGGCAGCCACATGCGCGATTGCCGTGCGTAATCGAACGGGCTTTCCAGCTGCACCTTCTCGGCGTCGTCGAGCCCCAGCGTCCCGGTGAAATGCGAGAAATCGCCACCGGCGGCAGCCAGCGTCGCCGAGGTATAGACCCAGGACGTGGCCTGGGCTGCCACGGCCGTGGTATATCGGGATTCCACGCGAATCGGCGTGGTGTGTAGCGCCCCGCCACTATTCAGCGGCTCCACCCAACGCACGCTGTCGTTCTCGCTCTGGTCCAGAAACTCGGCGAGCCGGCGCTGTGCGTCGGCCGTGCGGTCGCGCGCAGCGGCCACGCCCTGGGCGCGATCCGCAATCAAATCGAGTGCGACGAACAGTTGCGCCAGCGCGTCCTCGACCTGGACCAGCGCCTCGCCGGCACCGCCGACGCGCCGGTAGGCCGCCGCCGTGGTGCGCGCCGATACGTTCAGGAATACGCGCTCCAGCGCCACTGCCGCATCGGTCACCGCGGCGGTGGCGTCGGCCGCGTCCGGCACGTCGCCCAGCTCCGAGAGTTCGCGCGCGGTATCGCGCGACAGGTCCAGCAACTGTCGCGTGGACAGACGCGAACCGAAGAAGCGCAGCGCCAATTCGGGAACCTGATGCGCCTCGTCGACGATGACCGCGTCGGCACCCGGCAGGATCTGACCAAAGCCTTCCTGCTTGAGTACGAAATCGGCGAACAGCAGGTGATGATTGACCACGACCACGTCGGCCGCGGCGGCGTTACGGCGCGCGTGCACCACATGACAGCGCTCGAAATCCGGACAACGCGCGCCGAGACAGTTTTCCACGGTGGAAGTGATGCGCGGTACCAGCGGATCGGCCTCGTCGCCGAATCCGAGTTCGGCGATTTCGCCGCTGCTGGTGGCGGACAACCACTGCCGGACCCGCATCAAACGCTCGATCTCCACGCCATTGCGCGCATCGTTGAGCGCCCGCTTGGTGCGATAGATGCACGCGTAATTGCCGCGCCCCTTGAGCAGCGCGCGCCGCACCGGTACGCCCAGAGCCTCCGCCACGCGTGGCAGATCGCGATGAAACAGTTGGTCCTGCAGATTCTTGGTGCCGGTGGAGATCACCACGCGGCGCCCTGCCAGTAAGGCCGGCACCAGATAGGCGAAGGTCTTGCCGGTGCCGGTACCGGCCTCGACCACCAGCGTGCCGCCGTGATCCAGGGTGCGCGCAACGGCCGCAGCCATTGCCACCTGCGCCGGACGCGCGGAAAAGCCTTCGATCGTCGCCGCCAGCGCGCCGGCTTCGGCGAACGCCTGGACCGCCCGCTGCTCCAGGGGCGCGGCATCACGCCCGTTCACGACAGCCCCGGCGTCGCCGCTGTGGTCCGCGGTGTCGATGGAGCCGCCTTTCAGGACGACGGCAGCATGCGCGCGATTTCACCGGCCTTGGCCCGTGCGGCGCTGGCGCCACCGGCGTCACCAAGCTGTTCCCGGGCCGCCGCGATCACTTGCCACAGGTCCTGGTCGATATAGGGATTGCCGCGTGAGTAGGCACTGGCGCGCTGGGCTGTGGCTTCGGCGTCCTGCGCCTGGTCCTGGGCCAGCTGGGTTTTCGCCAGCTCCAGCCAGACGAACGGATTGCGCGGTTCGATGCGGCGTGCGCGATCGAGCGTGGCGGCGGCGACATCGCCATTGCCGGCATCGCGCTGTGCCTGTGCCTGCTGGATCAAGGCCATCACCGCCGGGCCGCTGACCTCGGCGGCACTGCGCGGGAAATTCTGTACCGGCGGCTGCGTGGGCTGCTGCGGAAGCTCGACGCCACCCTCGCTGCCCGGCTCGGGCGGCCAGCTTGGGTAGACCGGCGCGTTGGGGTCATCCGGACGCGGTTGCGGCCAATCCTGGCGTGGCTGCCGCGTCGTGGTGCAGGCCGCGAGCCCGCACAGCAGCAGGCTGATCAGCGGCCAATACAGGCCGCGTCGGTAAGTTCGACTCATCTGAATATGTCTCGAAACCACTGTAGCGCTCCGGGCCGGTAGGCATTGGCGCAGGGGGCGTAGTCTTCCGGCGAATAATCTGCGACGAAGGGTACCGCAATCGGATTCATGCAGCCCTCGTCGGCACGCAAACCGCTCTGCGGTTCGACCAGCACCGTCTCGACGTTGGACGGCGGCAGCGGATCGAAGCTGGACACACGCAGATCGCTCATCACCTGTGACCAGATCGGCAAGGCGCCGCTGCTGCCGGACAGGCCGGTGGATTTGTTGTCGTCGCGCCCCACCCAGATCACCGTGGCGCGGTCGCCGCCGTAGCCGGCGAACCAGGCATCACGGTAATCGTCGGTGGTGCCGCTCTTGCCGGCCAGCCGCGTCGCGGGCGAGATCACGTTGTAGGCACTGGCGCCGGTGCCGAAGATCATCACCTGCTCCATCGCCCAGTTGAGCAGGAACACCGGCGCATCCGGCAGTGCGGTCTTGCCGCGCAGCGGATAGCGGTTGAGCGGCTCGCCGTCGACCGTGGTCACATCTCGAATCGCCGTCAGCGGGTACTGATAACCGCCGTTGCCGATCGTGGCATACATCTGCGCCACGTCGATCGCCGGAATCTCCGCCGCACCGAGCATGATCGACGGCAGCGGCGTCATCGTACCGGGATAGCCGGCAGCCTCGAACATCTTGGCCACCTTGTCCACACCGATGTCGAGGCCCACCTTCACCGTGGCGAGGTTGTAGCTCTTGGCGAGTCCGAGATACAGCGGAAACACGCCGTGCAGCTCATGATCGTAATTCTGCGGCGTCCAAATCGAGCCATTCGGCAGCTTCAGCGATACCGGCTGCTCGTCCACCGGCGTCAGCAGGTTGTAGCGCCCGGGTTCGGACAGCGCCGCCAGGTAGACAAAAGGTTTGGCCAGAGAGCCGATCGGTCGGCGTGCGTCCAGCGCACGATTGAATCCGGCATAGTGCGAATCGCGCCCGCCGACCAGGGCCTGCACCTCGCCGCCTTCCAGGCTCACGACCACACCAGCGCCCTGCAGCGAGTCTTCAACCATCTTGCGGCTCAGTTCGATCCGGTCCAGCCCTTCAGTCATGCGCGTTTCCAGGGATTCCTGGGCGCGCGGGTCCAGTGTGGTGAAGATGCGCAGACCTTCGCTGAGCAGATCCTCGTCCTGATAGTCACGACGCAGTTGTCGCTTCACCAGCTCGATGAACGCAGGGAAACGCTCGACGCCGCCCTTGACGCCGGTAACGCCCAAAGGCCTTTCCAGACCGGCCTGGTACTCGGCCTCGTCGATGTAGCCGGCCTCGCGAAACAGGCGCAGCACCAGGGCGCGACGCGCCTTGGCCCGTTCCGGATTGCGCCGCGGATTGTAGTACGAAGCGCCCTTGGCAAGCCCGATCAGCAGCGCGATCTCGTGCGACTGCAATTCCGACAGTGGCTTGTTGAAATAGAAGCGGCTGGCCAGGCCGAAGCCGTGAATCGCACGGTCGCCGTCCTGCCCCAGAAAAATCTCGTTGAGATAGGCCTCCAGGATCTGATCCTTGCTGTAGTGTGCCTCCAGCAGTAGCGACATCAGGGCCTCATTGGCCTTGCGCGCCCAGGTCTGATCCAGCGTCAGAAAGAAATTACGCACCAACTGCTGAGTGATGGTGCTGCCCCCCTGCACCACCCGCCCCGCACGCAGGTTGGCGAGCGCGGCGCGACTGATGCCGCGAATCGAGATGCCGTGATGTTGGTAGAAATGCTGGTCCTCGACCAGCACCAGCCCCTTCGGCAGCAGTTCCGGCACATCCGCGATCTTGACCAGCACACGATCTTCGCCGTGCGCCGGATGGATGCTGCCGATCGGCAGGGGATCGAGGCGCGCGATCACGCGCGGACTCGGCGCGCCGGGCTCCAGGATTTCGCTGATCGAGTGGCCCGAAAACCGGACGGAAAGACGGGACGAAGGCTGCGCGCCATCCCAGAAGCGAAAGGCGCGCGTGACCAGATCGATGGTCGAACCGGACACCGAGAATGTTCCGGGGCCGGCGGCGTCCGAGACATGACGATAACCGAGACGCCCCAACTCTCGCTGCAGCATCGCCGCGTCCACCCGCAGGCCGGGATACAGCTCCAGCGGCGCGGCGTAGACCTGTGCCGGCAAGGCCCAGCGCGCGCCGGCGAAGCGTGTCCGCACCACGTGATCTAGCTGGACCAGATAGTAGGAGAACGCCGCGAGCGCAGCGCACAGGGCGAGAACAAAAGCGATCAGAAAGCCGCGGCGAACGCGAAACCAGCCGCGAAGCGAGGACCGGGATGAGGATTTGCGCATGGGTGCGCAATGATAATGAAATTGGCTCGCAACCGCGCAGTCAGCGAATAACAAAGATGCGCGCCGCCGCGATATGCTTTGACGCTTCAGCCCTCAATCGAGTCCTGACGTGGACAGCAGTCCCGAAGCTGAAGCTCCTCGTGAAATGGCGGCATCGGCGCGGCCCCGTCCCTTGGACTGGCGCGCGCTGGTCTTGGAGTTGGGCGTTGTGTTCTTCGGCGTGACCGCTGCCTTCCTGCTCAACAACTGGAACGAGGGACGTCAGCAACAGCATCGCGCCCAGGAGTACCTGCAAGGCTTCGCGCAGGATCTGGCCAGTGATCGCCAGCAACTCGAACAGCTGCTTCCAGGCCTGGATACCAAACTGAAGGCGCTGGACAGCTTGATTTTCGCTCCAGATGAGCAAGCTCCGTGGACGCCGGAGCAGGCCTTCGACGTCTTTCGCCACATCGTCGCGAATGTGGTCGCGGTTCCCACACGAGGCACCTACGAAACGCTGCGCAACAGCGGCAGCCTGTCGCTGATCAGCGACTACGCGTTACGTGCAACGCTGGTGGAGTACTACGAGCAGCTTCCGCTGGTCGAAAACAAGGTCGACCTGCTGCAGGACTGGACCTTGAACCGGGTCATGCCGTTCGCCATCGAGCATTTCGACATCGTGCAGTCGCGCGTGCTCGATCCCGAAGCGGTGTCCGGCCCACGCTTCCGCAATCTGGCGCTGTCCTACCGATCCTTGTTGCAACAGCAGCGCGATGCCTATCGCGAACTGCTCGACGCGAACCGGCGCACCGCCGATGCGGTCGCAGCCGCGCTGCCCAGGCCGCAACGCTCAGCCGAAACCGAACACCAGGAATAGTTGCGCAAAGCCGGCCATGCAGCCCAGCGCGGCGCCGACCAGAATCAGCTTCATCTCGTCTTCCTTGAAACAAGGCCTCAGAAGATCTTGAAATTCTTCGGCTGGAAGCTGCTGCATGCGCCCCTGAATCAGCTTGCCCACCACCGCCGCGCGTTCGTGTGCGAACGCATCGTTATTAAACGGCAGCGAGGCCTCGGCCAGCGCCTTGTCGCCAACCGACTCGCGAATCTCCGCGAAACGGCTCGGCCCCAGCGTGGTCTGGACCAGCAGTTTCATGGTGCCGCTGAGCGCACCGGCCACGCCGTCCACCAGCGGACGCATGTGGCGTCGCACGATCGCGGCGGTACGTTCCGATTGCGGCCCCTGCAGCATTGATTCGATCAGGCGGCGCAGCGTGACGATGTCCTCGACCATGATCCGGCAGAACGACTCGGAGACCGCATCCTGACGCTTGAGGAACAGCCCCTGGATGCGCAGGGGCCCGATCCGGATCGGATTGAGCGGACGGAAGATCAGGTTGAGCGCGATCCAGTTGGTGGCATAGCCGACCACCACGCCGCCAATCGGCAGGGTCCACCACACCGGGAACAGGAACCACTGCAACATCTGCAACAAGCCGAAAAAGCCACCAAAAAACCAACCGGAATGGACCAGAAAGCGGAACTCGGTCTGACCGCACTCCCAAAACACGCGGTTGAGCAGTTCCTTGTTCTTTTCGAGGTGGTCCTCGACCAGGGTTTTCACATCCACCAGATGGTCGACATTGAGCGCAATGTCCTGCATCAGGTCGTCGATCAGGTGTGGCAGTTTGGCGCGCACGCGCACCCGCATCATGCGACGCAGCGGGTCCGGCAGATTCGACCACAGCACCGGATGGTGCGCGATCATCATTTCATCGGTCCAGGCGTCCAGCAGCGGATCGACTTCCTCGATGATGTGCTCGGCGACCAGTCGCGGATCCATGACCTCGACGATCTCGCGCATCGAGATCAGCTTGCTCAGGATCGACTGTACCGCCAGACCGGCCATGCGCCGTGCCTTGGACGGGATGATGCCCTGCCAGCCGAGCGGCAGCGGCCCGATATGCACGCCCCAGAAATCCAGCGGGTAAAAGGTCATGCGCACCGCGAGCCAGTTGGTCGACCAGCCCACGAAGGCCGCGACGAACGGAATCGAGATGATCTTCAAACCGTCCTGATGCGCCAATACCGCGTCGACGATGCTCATGCGCGCGCGGCCGCCCGGGCGCAGGAGTCGTTAGTGCCGGCACCTGCGCCGAAGTGTCTACACCGACCCTCCCCCATCTCACGCCTCCCGGATTCGCCCGTCATCGTCGGTCCCCAGGACCGACCTTAGCCTAAACGCTCGATGCCGCGCAGGTAGGGTTTGAGCACGTCCGGCACGACGATGCTGCCATCCGCGTTCTGGTAGTTCTCGAGGATCGCGACCAGCGTGCGCCCGACCGCCAGGCCGGAGCCATTGAGCGTATGCACCAACTCCGGCTTGCGCGTGTCCGGATGGCGGTAGCGAGCAAGCATGCGCCGTGCCTGGAAGTCCTCGCAGTTCGAACACGAGGAAATCTCGCGGTAGCGCTGCTGTGACGGCAACCAGACCTCGAGGTCATAGGTCTTGGCGGCACCGGCGCCCATGTCGCCAGCGCACAGTGCCAGCACGCGATACGGCAGTTTCAGCAACTGAAGGACCTTTTCTGCATGTGCCGTCAGGGCTTCCAGGGCTTCGTAGGAATCCTCCGGGCGCGTGATGTGCACCAGTTCGACCTTCTCGAACTGGTGCATACGGATCAGCCCGCGCGTGTCGCGGCCCGCCGAACCGGCTTCCGAACGGAAGCAGGGCGTATGCGCGACCATGCGCCGCGGCAATTCATCGGGGTCCAGAATCTCGTCGCGGAACAGATTCGTCACCGGCACTTCGGCGGTGGGGATCAGATACCAGTCCGACTCCGCGTCGAGCTTGAACAAATCCTCACCGAACTTCGGCAGCTGCCCGGTGCCACGCAGCGAAGCCGCGTTGACGATATACGGAACATAGACTTCCTCGTAGGCATGCTCGTCCACGTGCAGATCCAGCATGAACTGGATCAGCGCGCGATGCAGCCGCGCCAGATCGCGCTTGAGCACCGCAAAACGGCTGCCCGTGAGCTTGGCCGCCACTTCGAAATCGAGTTGCCCCAGGGCCTCGCCGAGATCGGCGTGATTGCGAACCTCGAAATCAAACTCGCGCGGCGTGCCCCAGCGACGCACTTCGACGTTGTCGTCCTCGCTAGTGCCGTCCGGCACGCTCTCGTGCGGCAGATTCGGCAACGCCATCACGAACTGCTCGATCTCGGCCTGCACGGCTTCTAGCGCGGAGGCGTTCGATTCCAGCTTGCCCTTGATCTGATCGACCGCCGCCAGCAGCGGCGCGATGTCCTCGCCCCGGCCCTTGGCCTGGCCGATCGCCTTGGAGCGGCTGTTGCGCTCGCTTTGCAGAGCTTCGGTTTCGATCTGCAACAGTTTGCGACGCGATTCCAGGCCGGCGAAACCGGCCAGATCGAACGCAAAACCGCGGCGCGCCAGCCGCGCGCGGACCGTCTCGGGATCGCTACGGAGCAGTTTGGGATCCAGCATCGGAAAGCTCTAAGGCATCAGAAAAGGACGCGCATTGTAGACGTTGAAACCGCCTTCACGCTTTGGCTCAGCGCGCGATCCACAGACGCAGGCCATGCACGCTGGCCAGACCCAGCGCCGTGGCCGCCAGAGAACCCAGCACGTGAACGCCGATCAGCAGCATCGCGGCGCCGAACTGCTGGCGCAGCAACAGGCTGGTGGATTCGGCGGAGAAGGTCGAAAACGTCGTCAGGCCGCCGAGAAATCCGGTCGTGATCATCAGCCGCGCTTCCGGCGACAAGGTATGCAGCATCGGCAGCAAGCCCATCGCGACTCCCATCAAATAGCCGCCGATCAGGTTGGCCGCAAGCGTCCCCAGCGGCAAGGTGGCGACGATCGGATTGAGCCACAGGCTCAGCGACCAGCGCAGACAGGCGCCCAGTGCGGCGCCGATGCCCACCACGAAAAATCCGAACAGACTCACTTGGATTCCGGTCCTTTGCGCAGTTGCGCGAGTCGTTCGCCAATCTTGATTTCCAGGCCACGCGTCGCCGGCTGGTAATACACCGTGCCCTCGATGCGTTCCGGCAGAAAGCTCTGCCCGGCGGCGACGGCGCCAGCTTCGTCGTGGTCGTAACGATAGCCTTTGCCATAGCCGAGCCCTTTCATTAGTTTGGTAGGCGCATTGCGGATGTGCATCGGCACTTCCAGGCTGCCGTGCCGGTCCACATCCTCGCGCGCGGCCTTGAACGCCGTATAGACCGCGTTGGACTTGGGGGCCACCGCGAGATACACCGCAACCTGCGCCAGCGCCAGATCGCCTTCCGGCGAACCCAGGCGCTCGTACGCGTCCCAGGCCTGCAGACACATCGGCAGCGCGCGCGGGTCGGCCAGGCCGATGTCTTCCACCGCCATGCGCGTCAACCGGCGCGCGAGATACCCGGCGTCCGCGCCGCCGTCGAGCATGCGTGAGAACCAGTACAGCGCGGCATCCGGGTTGGAGCCGCGCACTGACTTGTGCAAGGCCGAGATCTGATCGTAGAAATTGTCGCCGCCCTTGTCGAAGCGACGCATGCCGCGGCCCAGCAGACGGTCGAGCGCGGCCTCGTCCGCACCACCGCCGGCACGCAGCCATTCGCCCACGGTTTCCAGCAGCACCAGCGAGCGCCGCGCGTCGCCGTCGGCGAGTTCGACAATGCGGCTCAACCAGTCCTCGGGCACCTCAAGACCCGCCAGGCCGCGCTCCGCATCATCGAGCGCGCGCCGCAAGAGGCCGCGCAAATCCTCAGCCGAAATCGTATTGAGCACGAACACGCGCCCACGCGACAACAGGGCGCTATTGAGTTCGAACGAAGGGTTTTCGGTGGTCGCGCCGATCAGGATCAGCGTGCCGTCTTCCACATACGGCAGCAGCGCGTCCTGCTGGCTCTTGTTGAAGCGATGGATTTCGTCGATGAACAGCACGGTTCGCATCGGCGGCTGCGCCTCGCGCGCCGTCTGCGCCTTGGCCACGGCCTCACGGATGTCCTTGACGCCCGCCATCACGGCAGACAGCGTCAGGAACTGCGCATCCACGTGGCGCGCGACCACGCGCGCGAGCGTAGTCTTGCCGGTGCCGGGAGGGCCCCACAGGATCATCGACGGCGGCCGCCCGGCTTCCAGCAGCGCCCGCAACGGCGCCGTTTTTCCGACCAGATGCGCCTGTCCGACAATCTCGTCGAGGCTGCGCGGGCGCATCCGTTCCGCCAGCGGCGCGGCGTTCAGGTTCGCCTCGCCGACCGTCGGCTTCGACGACGCTGGGTTGGAGGTTTCCAGTTCGAGGGCCATCGCGAAAGTTTACGCGCTGTTCTCGCGACGATCAGCGTTCCTGCGAAGCGTCGCCAAACTCGCTCAGCCTGCGTCGACGAGCTCCACGTCGGCCGGCGGCGTGAACTGGAACTGCGCGGCGTCGATCGTCTGGTTGACGCTCAGATCGGTGAAGCGCACATCGGTCTGGCCGCCGAGCTGATCGTGGAAGCGCATGCGCACCGGCGCACCCTCGCGCAGCCACAGCTCGATCGATTTGAAATCGCTGTCGGTCTGGGTCGGCAGCAGCCGCACGTTTTGCAGGCCGTCGCTGCGTCCACCATCCTCGATCGTGAAGCTGTCCGACAGACTGGCGCGCTGCGCCAGCAGTGCCGCCGGGGTTCCGGTCAGGGCCGCTTCGGCGGGACGGCGCGTGACCTGCGCCAAGTCCGGGTCGTAGACCCAGATCGATTCACCGTCGCAGACCATGAGTTGCTCATACGGTGTGTCATAGGTCCATCGGAATTTTCCGGGGCGCGACAGCGCCATGCGGCCGCTGGAACGTTGCAGCACTTCGCCCGAATCGTCGGTCTGCACCTGTTCGTAGTTGGCACTGAAGGTGCGCACGTCCTCGACGAAGCTGCGCAAGGCGCTTTCGGCCTCACTCGCATGAACCGGCGCGGCGCCAAACATCAGGCTCAGCAACACACCCAGCGTGGACAGCAATTTTCTATTCAAGGAGAAGCTCCGGAACATCGTAATGGGCGCGATCATCGGATGCGGTACTGAACCGCCTATGAACCCGGTCCCTCAGCGGGGCGACCGCTCCAGCAGTCGATCAAGGTCCTCGGCCAGGGCGCGCTGGATATTTTCGCCATAGCCGCTGTAGACGTAACGAATCACGCCCTGTTGATCTATGACGAAGCTGAACGGTATTCGGTTGACACCGTACTGCGTGCCGAGCGCACCGTGCGGGTCCGAAGTGAGCATGAGATCGACATCGCTGAGCCGGGTCTTGAGTTCTGCGAACACTTCCGAAGACTGCGCGAAATTGATCGAGGCGACGACCAGACGGTCACGCCCTACGCTGCGCTGAACGCGCTCCAGCAGTTTCATTTCATCGAAACAGGGCGCACACCAGCTGGCCCAGAAACTGACGATGACGACGCGACCGCGAAACTCCGCCAACTCGCGCATCTGTCCGTTCACGTCCACACCGAGCAAGGGCGGCGGCGTATCGCCGGGCAGCAGCATTGCACGCGCCGGCGTCGCCGACAGGATCAGAACAAGAAAGACCATTGGGCCCGCTAGGCCGAGCAGTAGCCGCCTCAACGCTCGCCTGCTCCCGGCACCAGAATTTCTCGATTGCCGCCGGGCCCGCTGGGACCGACCACGCCGGAGGCTTCCATCTGCTCGATCATGCGGGCCGCGCGGTTGTAGCCGATCTTGAGGCGGCGCTGTACCCAGGATGTGGAGGCCTTGCCGGTTTCGATGACCAGGGCCACGGCCTGGTCGTAGAGCGGGTCCTTCTCGGCATCCTCCGTCTCGGCGCCAGTACCGGCATCGGGCTCGCCGGACACCACCGCCTCGATGTAGTCCGGTTCGCCGACCTGACGCAGATAGGCCGCCACCTTGTGGACCTCGTGGTCGTCAACGAAGGCGCCGTGCACGCGATTGATGCGGCTGGAACCGACGGGCCGGTACAGCATGTCACCGTGCCCGAGCAGGGTTTCGGCGCCCATTTCATCGAGAATCGTGCGTGAATCCACGCGCGAGGCCACCTGGAACGCTACGCGCGACGGGATATTGGCCTTGATCAGGCCGGTGATGACGTCGACGCTGGGACGCTGGGTCGCAACGATCAAATGAATACCGGCGGCACGCGCCTTCTGCGCGATACGGGCGATCAGCTCTTCGACCTTCTTGCCGACGACCATCATCATGTCCGCAAGCTCGTCGATGATCACCACGATTGCCGGAACGGACTCCAGATACACCGGCTCCGGCGCATCGCCGTCTTCGAACAGGTCCGACTTCGGCGCCAGCGGGTCGATCAGCGGTTTTCCTGCGGCCACTGCATCGGCGATCTTGCGGTTCAGACCGGCCAGGTTGCGCACGCCGATCTGCGTCATCAGGCGGTAGCGGCGCTCCATTTCACCGACGCACCAGCGCAGCGCATTGGCCGCATCCTTCATGTCGGTCACGACCGGGGTCAGCAGATGCGGAATGCCTTCGTAGACCGACAGTTCCAGCATCTTCGGATCGATCAGGATCAGGCGCACCTGATCGGCCGTGGCGCGGTACAGGATCGACAGGATCATCACATTGATCGCCACCGACTTGCCGGCGCCGGTGGTGCCGGCCACCATCAAATGCGGCATCTTCGCCAGATCGATCACCACCGGATGACCGGCGATGTCCTTGCCCAGCGCCAGGGTCACCGGCGAGGCCGAGTTCTGGTAGCCCGGCCCCGACAGAATCTCGGAGAGCTGCACCACGTCGCGATGGTGATTCGGGATCTCGAGTCCGATCACGGACTTGCCTTCGACCACCTCGATCACGCGCACACTGGCAACCGATAGCGCACGCGCAAGATCCTTCGCCAGGTTGGTCACCTGCGATCCCTTGACGCCCGGCGCCGGCTGCAATTCGAACCGCGTCACCACCGGCCCCGGCTGAGCCGCCACGACGGTGGCGGTCACGCCGAAATCGGACAGGTGCTGTTCCAGATCGCGCGAGATACGTTCCAGATCGACTTCGCTGAAGCCCTGCACCGAGGGGCGCGGCGCATCGAGCATCGACAGCGGCGGCAGCGGATCGCCGGTGAACGGTGGCACCTCCACCCCGGCTTCCTCGGTGATCGGCAGACTCAGCTGCGTTTCGGCCGCGGCGTTAGGCGCCTTGCGCCGCTTCTTCATTTCGCGTTGCAAGGACGGCGAACTTTCGGCCGGCGCTACCGGACGCGCGACGTTGGCGAGTGGTGGCGGCGGCAGACTGACCTCGCGCCGGGCCACGGCAAGCTTCTCGGAGTCCCGCGCCTTGTCACGTGCGGCAGCCGCCTCGGACCGGCGCCGGCGCCAGGACTGCCAGCCATTGAGCAACACGTCACCCACACGGTCGAACAACATCAGCCAGGAGAACGTCAGCGCGATCGGCAGCGACGCAGCCAACAAGGTCAGCAACAGCAGGCTCGCGCCGACCGTGCTCAACACGCCGACCAGCGTGTCCGCCAGCATCTGGCCGCTGATGCCGCCGCTGCCCTGCGGCACCCAATTGGGCGAGGCACCCACGTGCTGCGCGAACAAGGCTGCGGTGCAGGCCACGGTCACGATGGCGGCGACGCCACGCATCGCGGCCGGTATCCGGGCAGTGAGCGGGTTGCGCAGGCTGCGATAGGCATTGAGCCCCAGCGCAAAGACCAGCGCCGGCACCAGATAGGCCACATAGCCCAGCAGCGACAGCAGTACGTCGGCGATCCAGGCGCCGGTCACGCCGATCAGGTTATGGATGCGACCGCCGTCACCGCTCGACGACCAGCCGGGGTCGCCCGGGCTGTAGCTGAACAGCGCGACCAACAGAAATACGGACAGACCCAGCGCCGTGGCGAACAAGGCCTCGTGCAGCAGGCGTTCGATCCAGCCGGGCCCGGTATCTACGGCCTGAGATTTGGGCTTTGGCACAGAAACTGCGGAATTACGTTACGTGGGTGAATCAGTCGTGCAAGTATATCAGTGCGTCCGCCCGACCCGGGGCAGGCTTGGGCCGACCTCGCACTTGAATAATTGCACCGGAACCCTCATCAATGAGGCAGGTCTACAGGAGCATACGAGGCTCCGGGGTTCCGCACCATGCCAAACGAAATCCGCCATTTCATTCTCACGCCCGCCGGTACGGTGCGCGAGTTCTCGCCCGACGAGGCCGCCCAGGTCGCGACCGGCAGCGATACGCTGCCCGAATTCGCCAAGCACCGCCTGCGCTATCTGCAGGTCACCGTCGAAAGCGACAACGGCGCGGAAATTCGCGTGCAAACCGCCGGCGCCTGCATCGAATTCGACGAAACCGGGCGTATCGCCTCGGCCGATGCCCCGGAGAGCGAGGACGAACGCCTCAGCAAGTTCGAATATGACACCTGCATTCAATGGGCCTTGCGCGAAATTCCGGCGACTGCCATCACTTTTCACTAGACGGAAGTCACCGTTTTGCCGCAGCCTGAATCCATGAAGCTGCGGCATGTCTCCTCGATCAGTTCGGTTTCCGCCGAAGCCTGGGATCGCCAGTTCGATCCGGACTACCCGTTTACCCGGCACGCCTTTCTGGCGGCGTTGGAGCGTCACGGCTGCGTGGGCGCTGGAACGGGCTGGGAACCCTGCCATCTGCTGGCGGAAACCGAGGCCGGCCAACTGCTTGGTGCGGTCCCGCTGTACCTGAAGACCCATTCCTACGGTGAGTTCGTATTCGATTTCAGCTGGGCCAATGCCAGTCATCAGCTCGGCAAGCCGTACTACCCGAAACTGGTCAGCACGATCCCGTTTACGCCGGTCTGCGGCCCGCGGTTGGGCACGAGCGCAGCGGGTGTGCAATCGGCACTGGGCGAAGCCCTGCTGAAAACCACGCGCGACAACACGCTGTCGTCCACGCATCTGCTGTTTCTGGATGAAGCCGCGGCTTCATCCCTGGAAGATCAGGATTTCCTGACGCGCCTCGACGTGCAGTTCCAGTGGCGCAATCGAGACTATGCCGACTTCGCCGGGTTTCTCGGCGGTCTGTCCAGCGACAAGCGCAAGAAGCTCCAACGCGAGCGCCGCCGCATTCGCGAAGCCGGCCTGCACTTCCGGCATTGCCGGGGCGAAGACCTCAGCGAATCGGACTGGCATGACATTTACGCGCTTTACGCCAATACCTATGCCGAGCGTGGACAAAGCCCCTATCTGAGCCTGGATTTCTTTCTCGACTACGGCCGGGCCGCCAATTCCCCAATGCGAGTATTGAGCGCACATGACGGCGAGCGACGCGTGGCCGCAGCCATCTGCCTGCACGGCGGCGACACGCTCTACGGTCGCAATTGGGGCGCACGAGGCTACTACCACAGCCTGCATTTCGAGACTTGCTACTATCAAGGCATCGAGTTCTGCATCCGCGAGGGCCTGTCGCGTTTCGACGCTGGTGTTCAGGGGGCGCACAAGCTGGCACGCGGCTTCGACCCGGTCACCACCCGGTCCGCGCACCATCTACAGGATCCGCGGCTGCACTCCGCAGTGGCGGCATTCTTGCAGCGTGAACGCGAAGCGGTGGAAGCCGAGCGCTGGGATCTACTCGAACACAGCGCGTTTCGCGCCGCCGAGCAGGAGCGACAGCGAAGCCCCGACGCATGACCACCGACAACCCCATCCGTCTGCACTGGCTGGATCCGCGCAACCCGCGGCAGGCGTTTCCGCCGCCGGGAAGCGCCATGCGCGACCCCAATGGCCTGCTCGCGATCGGCGGCGATCTCTCGGTCACGCGCATGATCCGGGCGTATTCCCAGGGCATCTTTCCCTGGTACAACCCGGATGAGCCGATACTCTGGTGGTGCCCCGACCCACGCGCTGTGCTCGAACCCTCCGCCTTCCGGATATCCCGCAGCTTCGCCAAGACACTGCGTCGCGGCGATTTCGCCGTTACGCTGAATCATTGCCCGGCGCAGGTTCTGGACGCCTGCGCCGGCCCGCGCCGCGGCAGTCGCGGCACCTGGCTGGGGCCGGACATGCGCAGCGCCTATCTGGAGTTGCACGAGACCGGTTTCTGCCAGAGCATCGAAGTGTGGCGCCACGGCCGGCTCATCGGCGGGCTTTACGGAGTTTCGGTCGGCCGCGCGTTCTTCGGCGAATCGATGTTTTCACGCGAGCCGGACGCCTCGAAGATCGCCCTCGCCTTTCTGTGTCGCCAGCTTCAGGACTGGCGCTATGAATTGATCGATTGCCAGATCAGCTCTCAACACCTGCAAAGTCTCGGCGCCGTCGATATCTCGCGCGAGCGGTTTCTCGCGATGTTGCGTCAAGCGGTCGGCGTTCCCGGCAGAACCGGCAAGTGGCGCTTCGAGATTCCAGTGCCCGCGAGCCGCGAGCACCGCCCGGAGGGACCGTGACCGACGCCCGCATCCGGCTCTATCTGGGCACCGACCATGCCTGCGGCTATCTCGACACCCGCACCGCGCGCAGCCTGTTCATCGACCCGAAGCTGCCGCTGGACGCCCGGCGCTACGCGATGTTCCTGGATCTGGGATTCCGACGCAGCGGCGATTACGTCTACCGGCCGCATTGCCAGGGTTGCAGCGCCTGCATGCCAGCGCGGGTTCCGGTTCGGGAATTTGTCCCCGATCGCGCGCAACGGCGCTGCCTGCGGTCCAATCGCGCCGTCGACGTCACGACCGGCGACGACCTGGATGACGAACACTTCGCGCTGTACCGCCGCTATCTCGCCGCACGTCATCCCGGCGGCGGCATGGACGCCGATGACCGTGAAGCGTTTCGCAGCTTCCTGGGCTGCCGCTGGCAGCAGCCGCAGATCTGGGCGTTTCGTGAGCATGGCCGCCTGCTTGCCGGCGCCGTGGTCGACGTGCTGCCGCATGGCCTGTCGGCGGTTTACACCTATTTTGACCCTGAGCTGCGACCGCGCGGCCTCGGCACATTCGCCGTGCTGACCGAGATTGCCAAGGCGCGTGAATCCGGTCTGGACTACGTTTATCTGGGCTATTGGGTGCCCGGCAGCGAGACCATGGACTACAAGCGACGCTTCAGGCCATTGGAGGTTCTCGAAAACGGGCATTGGTCACGAATTGCCGAATGCTGAGCGAATGCCGATAATGGCCCGCTTTTTTCGAAACCCGAAGGCTCCATGCCCAAAGAAGATCATATTGAAATGGAAGGTACGGTCCTTGAGACCCTGCCCAACACCACGTTCCGTGTAAAGCTCGAGAATGGTCACGTCGTGACCGCTCACATCTCCGGCCGCATGCGCAAGCATTACATCCGCATACTCAGAGGCGACAAGGTCAAGCTGGAAATGACCCCCTACGACCTCAGCAAGGCCCGCATTACCTACCGGGACAAATAAGCGTCCGGGTGGTGTCGCCGCCTTCATCGTCAGAAAGCGGCTGCTTCGATTCCCAAACTGCATGACTGCGACCGTCCCGAACGACGATCGCGGTTTTGTCGTGCCCGTTGTCCGGATTCATGTCGGACACGTTGGGGAGGTGGCCCGGAACCAAAGCGTCAACTGGTGGGCGGGTATGGATTCCGCGTTCCCGCTGCGCGGGGCCCCGGAAGGGCGGCTTTGCCAGTCACCTCGGCGAACGCAAAAAAAGCGGCCCGAAGGCCGCCGTGATGATCAAGCTTGCCGAACACCCGATCAGGCGATCTCAAGCTGCGCAATCTGCTCGCGGCTTTCGATCTCGAAGCTCAATGCGCCGTCGGTCACGCTGACCACCACCCGGCCGCCACCGGAGAGCTTGCCGAACAACAGCTCCTCGGCCAGCGGTCGCTTGATGTTCTCCTGAATGACCCGCGCCATCGGCCGCGCACCCATCTTGATGTCGAAACCGTTGTCGGCCAGCCAGATGCGGGCGTCCTCGTCCACCGTCAGGCGAACACCCTTGGACCCCAGCTGTTCCTCGAGCTGCAGCAGGAACTTGTCGACCACCCGGAACACCGCTTCCTTGGGCAGCGCGGCGAACGGCACGATCGCATCCAGTCGGTTGCGGAATTCCGGCGTGAAGGCCTTGCGGATGATTTCCATGGCGTCGCTGGTGTTGTCCTGCTCCGAGAAACCGATCGAACGCCGCGCCACCTGTTCCGCGCCGGCATTGGTCGTCATGATCAGGATGACGTTGCGGAAATCCACGTGGCGTCCGTTGTTGTCCGTCAGCGTGCCGTGATCCATGACCTGCAACAGCAGATTGAACACATCCGGATGCGCCTTCTCGACCTCGTCGAGCAGCACTACGGCGTGCGGATGCTTGAGCACCTGGTCGGTCAGCAGGCCGCCCTGGTCAAAGCCGACGTAACCCGGAGGCGCACCGATCAGGCGCGAGATGGTGTGCCGCTCCATGTACTCGGACATGTCGAAGCGGATCATCTCGATACCGAGCAGTGAAGCCAGCTGACGCGTGACTTCGGTCTTGCCGACACCGGTGGGACCGGCCAGCAGGAACGAGCCGATCGGCTTGTCCGGATTGCCGAGGCCGGAGCGCGACATCTTGATGCTGGAGGTCAGCGCGTTGACGGCGTCGTCCTGCCCGTAGATCACGAGCTTGAGGTCGCGTTCCAGCGAGGCCAGACGATCGCGATCGGAGCTGGTCACTGCCTTCGGCGGGATTCGCGCGATGCGCGCCACGGTGTCCTCGATGTCCTTGACCTGCACGGTCTTGCGCTTGCGGCCTTCCGGCAGCAGGCGCAGGCGTGCCGCGGCCTCGTCGATGATGTCGATGGCCTTGTCCGGCAGGTGCCGGTCGGTGATATGCCTTGCCGACAGGTGAACCGCCGCTTCCAGCGCCGGGCGCGTGAAATGCACCTGATGATGTTCTTCGAACCGTTCCTTGAGCCCTTCGAGAATCTTGATGGTGTCGGTGACGGACGGCTCGACCACGTCGATCTTCTGGAAGCGCCGCGCCAGGGCGCGGTCCTTCTCGAACACGCCGCGGTATTCCTGATACGTGGTGGAGCCGATGCAGCGCAGTTCGCCGGAAGACAGCAGCGGCTTGAGCAGGTTGGAGGCGTCCATGACACCGCCGCTGGCGGCGCCGGCGCCGATGATCGTGTGGATTTCGTCGATGAACAGGATCGCGCCCTTGCGCTCGCCCAGCTCGGCAAGCACCCCTTTCAGGCGCTTTTCGAAATCACCGCGGTACTTGGTGCCGGCGATCAGCGAACCGAGATCGAGGCTGTAGACCACGCCGCCCTTGAGCAGGTCCGGCACGCGATTCTGCGTGATCAGCCAGGCCAGGCCTTCTGCAATCGCGGTTTTGCCGACACCGGCTTCGCCGACCAGCAAGGGGTTGTTCTTGCGGCGCCGGCACAGCGTCTGCATGACGCGCTCGATTTCCAGTTCGCGCCCGATCAAGGGGTCGATCTTGCCCTTCTTGGCGCGCTCGTTGAGGTTGGTGGCGAACTGTTCCAGGGCGGGCTGCTCACCGCCGGCGGCCGCTTCCTTGTCGGTGGACTCCCCGGACTGCGGGGCTTCGTTCTCGCCCGAGACCTTGGAAATGCCGTGCGAGATGTAATTGACCACGTCGAGGCGCGAAACCCCCTGTTCACCGAGCAGATAGACCGCCTGCGTGTCCTTCTCGCTGAAGATCGCGACCAGGACGTTGAGCGTGGAGACCTGCTTCTTGCCGGCGGACTGCACGTGGTAGATCGCGCGCTGCAGAACGCGCTGGAACGAAAGCGTGGGCTGAACGTCGCGTTCCTCGCCGTCGGCCACCTTTTGCACGTTCTGGCGAATATAGTCACGCAGACCCTGCTCCAGCGCTTCAAGATCGGCGCCCGAGGCGCCCAGCACCTCGTTGACATTGGCATCGGAGAGCAGTGCCAGCAGCAGGTGCTCGACAGTCAACAGATCGTGACCGTCTCCACGCGCCGACAGGAAGGCGGCGTCCAAGGCTTTCTGCAATTCATCGCTCAACATCAGGCTTTCTCCATCACGGTCAGCAACGGGTGCTGGTTCTGGCGGGCGAAGCTGTTGACCTGGGCCACTTTGGTCTCCGCTATTTCCGACGGGAAGATGCCCGCCACTCCACGGCCCTGCGTGTGTACCTGCAGCATGATTTGTACCGCTTTTTCATGTGCATGGTGAAAGAACTTCTGCAGAACCAGTACAACGAACTCCATGGGGGTGAAGTCATCGTTGACCACGATGACCTTGTACATCGGAGGCTGCTGCAGGCGAGGCTTGGCCTCGTCAGTGACGACATCGAGCAGACCTTCGCGCTGGTTCTCGGACATGGCTCCATCATAGCCGGCCCTCGGACAGTCTCAAGCCCCGTCCGCGGGACATTCAAGAAATGCGGCCAGGACGATCCCATGGCCCGCCGGAATCGCACCGTCTGTCGGGGGAAACGGCGCTGTTCACCATATTGGGTCGCCGCGCGTGGAATGCAATCCCCAGGCACGCGGCCGCCGCGGCCGCTATTTGGTCTTGAACACGAACACGCCGTCCCAGTCGACGGGCGGCGGCGTCACGCGTAGCTGCCGCACCCGTTCCAGGTACAGACCGTACAATTTGCGCTCCGGTTCCCGACTTGCAAGCTCGACCCAGGCGGCCTCGGCCTCATTCCAGCGGGCGCCACGATAGGCCTGCAAGGCACCACGATGTCGCGCCAGCGACTCCCTAACGGAACTGCTCAGCTCCTCCTTGGGGCCCAAGGGTTCGAAGATCGTCACCGGGCGGTCCTTGCCCTTGACCCGCACGCAATCGAGCTCGCGCATCGCCCAGTCGGACGGCAGCGCCTCGCGCGTGATCTCGCTGATGATGATCGGCACGCCGTAGACCTTGGTCAGGCCTTCCAGACGCGAGGCGAGGTTCACAGGATCGCCCATCACGGTATAAGCCACTCGGAATTCGGAACCCATGTTGCCGACGCGCATATCGCCGCCGCTGATGCCGATGCCGATCCGGATCGCCGGCCAGCCGCGTGATTCGAACTGCGGATTGAGCGCCTCCACCGCCGCCACCATGTCCAGTGCTGCGCGTACGGCGTTCAGTGCATGCGACTCGTCCGGCAATGGCGCGCCCCAGAACGCCATGATCGCGTCGCCCATGTATTTGTCGATGGTGCCGCGGTACTGCTGGATGCAGCGGGTCTGTGGCGTCAGGAACTGATTCATCATGTCGGACAGCGATTTGGCGTCCAGGCGCTCGGAAATCGAGGTGAAGTCGCGCACGTCCGAGAACAGCACCGTCATCTCTCGAATATCGCCCTCCATCGACACCACCTGGGGCCGCGCCGCCATTTCCTCGACCAGTTGTGGCGGCACGTACTGGCCGAACAGGCGCGAAATTTCTCGCTTGCCGCGAGATTCCACGAAATAACCATAGAGCTGTTGCGCCAGGAACAGGAACAGCGTGAACACCACCGGCACGCCCATAGGCAGGATCGTGCCGAGACGCCAGGCCAGCAGAGCGCCGCCAACCACCGTCAGCGCTACGCCAGCCGCGAGTCCGGCTCCGGCCAGCGGCGGCAGGCGCGGAAACAACAAGCCGATCAGCAGCGCGATCACGGCCAGCTCCACGACCTCCAGCCCCAGGTAATAGGACGGCTTCTTGCGGATTTCCCCGTCGAGCATGCCGGCGATCAGGTTGGCGTGGATCTCCACGCCTGGAAACGCACGGGCCACCGGCGTGACGCGAAGATCGAGCAGGCCGGGAGCGGTCGTGCCCAGCAATACGATTGCGCCGCGCAGCAGGTCCGGATCGGCACGCCGGTGCAGCACGTCGGTCGCCGAAACGTAGGGAAACGAGCCATAACCACCGCGATACGGCACCCAGGCGGCGATCTGTTCGTCCACCGGAACCCGCAGGGCACCGATTCCGACAGCCTCCAGGTTCAGCGAGCGGCGCTTCTGCGGCGGGTCGAACAACAAGGACACCGGCGCGCCACCCAGAGCGGCGCGGGTCACACTGAGCGCCAGCGAGGGGTAGACCTGTCCCTTGTAGGCCTGCATCAGCGGCACGCGGCGGTACACGCCATCGTCGTCCACCAGCGGATTTTCGAAGAAGCCGCCGAGTCCCGAAGCGGCCTGAAGCCCCTTGAGGTTGCCGGTGTATCCCAGCGGCGTGACGTAGTCGACTGCGGCCTCTTCGGCAAACAGCGCAGGACCCAGAGCGCCCTGTTCCGGTGCTTCATCCGCTTTGAGGGACTGCTTGAAGACAAACCCCATGACCACCGCGCGACCATCCAGCGCCTCGGCGAAACGGCGGTCATGGTCGATTTGCGCGGAAACCGCGGCGCTGGCTGCGGCGAACCCCGGCAGTCGGCCGACCGGGCTGTCCTGCAAACGCGACAGCAAATGCGACGGCGATTGGGCATCCATCTCCGGGAACGTCATGTCGAGCCCGAGCACGCGGACGCCATAGTCCTCGAACAGGCGGTCGATCAGATCGGCCAGCAGGTCGCGCGGCCACGGCCACTGACCCTCGGCAGCCAGACTCTTCTCGTCGAGGTCGATGATCACGATCGGTGCCTGCGACGGCACCTGTGCCGGCAGGCGCACGCGGGCGTCATAGGTAAAGGTCTCGATCCGGTCGAGCAGACGCCAGCTCAGCCAACCGCCGCTGTGCAGGGCGAACACGGCAAATACGGCCGCGCCAATCGCAAGGCGCACTATCGAACGCAGCATGACTCCCCCATTTCGAACCCCGGACCCCATTGTAGTGAGGGGCCGCGCCGATCGCGGTGACTCAGCCACCGCCGGAATCCGTGGCGCGACGCTTGCCGCGGGACACCGGACTGGTACCAAGTCTTTCAACCGGAAACAATTTCTGTCCTATCCGGGCTACGCGACGTCACGGTCGCAAGGTATCATCGCGCGACATGAGCAGGGGACTCCCACCGATTTTCGATCGCGGCCTCGCCGTGCTGCCGGCCGTGGTCAGCGCGGCGCTGGTCGTCGTGCTCGGCGTTCAGCTGGCGCATCTGGTCTGGGCCTTTGTGCCGGCGCCGGCATGGACGCCACCGCCGGTGCTGGCCGACGGCAAAAAATCCGACTCCAAAGCCGTTGATCTCAATCTGATCGTCGGCGCCGCCCTGTTCGGGCGCTATGAGGTTCCCAAGACCCGCGCCGCGATCGAGGATGCGCCGGACACGCGTCTCAACCTCAAGCTCATCGGCATACTCGCGAACACCGACACGCAGGGCTCGCGCGCCTTGATCGAAAGCAGCAACGGTGACGAAAAACCCTACGCAATCAACGACGACATCGCGCGAGGCGTCACACTGCAGGCGATTTTCCCGGACCGGGTGATTCTGTCGCGGGCCGGCCAGCTTGAAACCCTGCGTCTGGACAAGGACAAGCCCAGTGCCGCCACCGACAGCCGCTACCTGCCCAGCCAGAGTGGCGGTGACAATGCCGTGGACGTCGCCGAACTGACCCAGATTCGTGAAACCTTGCTGGCCGATCCCAGTCGCGCCCAGGAATTCATCCGCGTGGTGCCGGCCAACGTCGGCGGCAACCAGCGTGGCTACCGCATCTATCCGGGGCGTGACCGCTCGCTGTTTTCGGCCGCCGGACTACGCCCCGGCGACCTGGTCACGGCCGTCAACGGCGTAGAATTGAACGATCCGGCGCGAGCCTTGCAACTGCTGGGTGAACTGAGCCAGGCCACGAGCGTGAATCTTTCGGTGGAACGTGGCGGTCAACTCCAGAACTACACTCTAAGTATTAACTGACATGGTCGTCCGATCCCCTCGCCTGCACCTGATCGCGCTGTTCGCGCTGACGCTCTCGTTCTCGGCCCACGCACAGAACGAAGTCACGCTCAACCTCAAGGACGCCGACATCAACACGCTGATCGCGACGGTCAGCGATGTCACCGGGCGCAACTTCATCATCGATCCGCGCGTCAAGGCCAAGATCACCGTGATCTCGTCGGCGCCGATGTCGCCGGAATCGGTCTATGAGACCTTTCTGGCGGTGCTGCAGGTGCACGGCTTCGCGGCGATTCCGGCTGGCGACACGATCAAGATCGTGCCCGAAACCAGTGCACGGCAGGACGGCGGCGCCGGCACGCGGTCGATCCCCGGTGATGAGATCGTGACGCGCGTGATGTCGGTGGAGAACGTGCCGGCCGCGCAGCTTGTGCCCATCCTGCGGCCGCTGGTTCCGCAATGGGGGCACCTCGCCGCGTACACGCCGTCGAACATGCTGATCATCGCCGACCGTGCCGCCAACGTGACGCGCATGGAGCGCATCATCGCGGAGATCGATCGCAGCGGCGATCAGGAAATCGAGATGATCAAGCTGCGCTATGCTGCGGCTGCCGAGGTGGTACGCATCCTCACCACGCTGGCGCAACAGAACAAGCAGCAGGACCCGACGACCACGCCAGCCTCGATCATCGCGGACGAACGCTCCAACGCGGTGCTGGTCGGCGGCGACAAGTCCGAGCGCCAGAAATACATCGAGATCATCCGCAGCCTGGATGTGGAGCTGGCCGACGACGGCGCGACCCAGGTCATCTACCTGAGCTATGCCTCGGCCGAGAATCTCGCGCCGATTCTGGAAGGCTATGCGGAACAGGCCGACCAGGCGCAGAGCGCGGCGCAAGGTGGTGCGGCACCGGGCGGCGGCCGCGGCGCCGTGGGCTCGCGCATCATCGCCGACCCGGATACCAATGCCCTGGTCGTCACCGCCAATCCCAAGACCATGCGCCAGATTCGCAGCGTGGTGGCACAGCTCGACATCAGACGTTCGCAGGTCATGGTCGAGTCGATCATCGCCGAGGTCAGCGCCAACAAGACCGGACAGCTTGGCCTCGACTGGGTGGTCTACAACCCCGATAACATCGCCGCCGCCGGCATATTCTCCTCAAGCACGCAAAGCGCCCTGAACTCGGCCTCGCAGGCTGCAACCGCCGGCGCCGATACCGAGGATCTGGCCGGCGCCGCGCTGAGCCTGCTCGGTGAAGGCGCCACCGCGTTTCTCGGCAAGATCAACAGTAGCGGAACCAGCTTCGGCGCCGTCCTGCACGCGCTGCAGGGGGACGGCGACACCAACATCCTGTCGGCACCGACGCTGTTGACGATGGACAACGAGGAAGCCGAGATCTCGGTGGGCCAGGAAGTCCCGTTCCTCACTGGCCAGTATTCAAGCACCGGCACCAGCAGCGGCATCAACGGCGCCGTCAATCCGTTTCAGACGGTCGAACGCAAGGATGTGGGTCTGACACTGGGCGTGACCCCGCAGATCAACGTGGGCGATTCGGTCAAACTCAAGCTCAACCTCGAAATTTCCAGCCTGTCGGCCAGCGGCAGCTCGCTGACGCAGATCACCAACAAGCGCACCGTGACCAACACCGTTTCGGTGCAAAGTGGGCAGATGCTGGTTCTGGGCGGGTTGATCGACGACAACGTCACCGATTCGCAGTCCGCGGTGCCGTTCCTCAGCAAGATTCCGCTGCTCGGCAATCTGTTCAAGTACCGCTCGGTGGAAACCACCAAGCGCAATCTGATGGTGTTCCTGCGCCCGGTGATCCTGCGCAAGCGCGGTGAGGCGGACTACTACACCGCTCGCAAGTACAACGGTGTACGCGACGCGCAGTTGCTGCAGGCCGGCCAGGGCGACGTGCCGCTGGTCGGTGGTCCGAAGCCGGTGCTGTTGCCGATTGAGCAGTATCTGCGCGACAACACCGCGCCGGACTTCCCGGACGAAGCGGCGGACGATCCGCGCGCGGGGAAGCCGGCCGAAGCCGTGGCGCCCGGCAGCGTTGAAGGCGAATAAGCGGCTTTATGATGCTTGAACAGGAAGCACTGCGCCGGCCGAGTTATGCGTTCGCCAAGCGCCACGGCATCGTCGTGGCCGGTGTCGTCGACGAGCATGTCGAAATCGTGTGCCGGCGTGGTGTCGGACTTGAATCCGTGCTGGAAGTCCAGCGCTTTCTGTCCCGTCCGGTCAAACCCAAGACCGTGGATGACGAGGAGTTCGACCGCTTCCTGCAGCGTACCTACGAGGAAAGTCGCGGCGCCGCCTCGGAACTGATGGAGGGCCTGGGCGACGAGGAAGACCCGGATCTGAATTCGCTGGCACAGGTGCTGACCGAATCGCAGGATCTGCTGGAGTCGCAGGACGACGCGCCGATCATCAAGTTCATCAACGGACTGCTGATCGAGGGAATCAAGGAGAACGCCTCCGACATTCACATCGAAAGCTTCGAATCGCAGTTGATGGTGCGTTTCCGCGTGGACGGCGTGCTGCGCGAAGTGATGACACCGCCCAAGAGCCTGGCGCCGCGCATTGTCTCGCGCATCAAGATCATGGCCAAGCTCGACATTGCCGAAAAGCGCCTGCCGCAGGACGGCCGCATTTCGCGCTCCGTCGCCGGCCGCAAGGTCGACGTGCGCGTCTCGACGATTCCCACGGGTCAGCACAACGAACGCGTGGTGATGCGCATTCTCGACAAGCAGGCCGGGCGCATCGACCTTGAGCACCTCGGCCTGGAGCCGCAACAGACGGCCGCGCTGCGCCGCATCATCCAGCGCCCCTACGGAATCATGCTGGTCACCGGGCCGACCGGCTCCGGCAAGAGCACCACGCTCTACGCCGCCCTGCAGGTACTCAACGACCGCAGCCGCAACATCATGACGGTCGAAGACCCGATCGAGTACAACATCGACGGCATCGGCCAGACCCAGGTCAACACCAAGGTCGACATGACCTTCGCGCGCGGTCTGCGCGCCATCCTGCGTCAGGATCCGGACGTGGTGATGATCGGCGAAATCCGCGACCTGGAAACCGCGCAGATCGCGGTGCAGGCTTCGCTGACCGGCCATCTGGTGATGTCCACACTGCATACCAATACCGCGATCGGCGCGATTTCGCGGCTGCGCGACATGGGCGTGGAACCGTTCCTGCTGTCCACCTCGCTGATCGGCCTGATGGCGCAGCGCCTGGTGCGCTCGCTGTGCCCGCACTGCAAGCAGTCCTACGAAGCCGATGCGGTCGAACGCGAGCAGCTCGCGATTCAGCACGCCGAACCGGTGATTCTTTATCGCGATGTCGGCTGTCCACAATGTCGCCATACCGGTTTCCAGGGACGTTCCGGCATCCACGAAATCATCGAGATCGACAGCACGCTGGAGTCGATGGTGCACGACAACAGTTCCGAGCAGATCATGGAAACGCATGCGCGCAAGTCCAGCCCCGGCATCATGCAGTCCGGGCGCAACAAGGTACTGGCCGGCGTGACCACCCTGCGCGAAGTGCTGCGCGTCACCTCGGAAGACTGATGTTCGTGAGGCCTAAGGCGACAGGCGTCAGGCGTGCAAAGAACCTGAGGCGATAAAATGGCCGCCTTCGAATACAGCGCGCTCAATGCCAAGGGCCGCCAGGAAAAGGGCCTGATCGAGGGCGATACCGCGCGTCAGGTTCGCGAGATGCTGCGCACGCGCGGCTTGATGCCGACCGAGATCAAACAGGTTGCGGAGATCCGCAATGAGGATCGCAAGCTGTTTTCGCGCAAGGGCGCCAGCCTGTCGGCCAGCGAACTGTCGTTGTTCACACGTCAGCTGGCCACCCTGACACGCTCCGGGCTGCCGCTGGACGAGGCGCTCACCGCCGTTGGTGAACAGTCCGAAGGCAAGAGCATCAAGCG
>Ga0207893_1000015_pt1 | contig 180117 bp, 169 predicted proteins | sample MalvirmetaMSP121_FD_184233 | JGI IMG/M metagenome (GOLD analysis project Ga0207893, IMG submission 184233) | Marine viral communities from the Deep Pacific Ocean - MSP-121 (SPAdes) | ecosystem: Environmental > Aquatic > Marine > Oceanic | place: Pacific Ocean | collected 2001-06-02 | reverse complement strand
GTCAGCGACGAAGAACGAGCAGCCACCTACGAGGCATGGTTACATCGCTACAACCACCACCGACCCCACACCGGAATCGGCGGATCAACGCCCGCCCAACGCGTTCACAACGTCACGGGGAACTACAGCTAGGCGGCATCACTGATGATCCGTCGTTGTTGGGCGAGGAGGCGGCGCAGATCTGCGATTGCGTCTCTTGCGCTTCCTGGTGGCAGGGCTTCAAGTCCCTGCAGATCGAATGAGTTCGCTTCCGCGAGTCGTTGCGTATAGTCGGAGACCAAGCCCAGCAGCACCTGTGATTGATCACTGGAACGGTCGATGGCGATTCCTCCGTCCGCGGCGCTTGCTTCGAGCGCGTCCAAGGCCATGATGAGGTCGTCGATGTGCGAAGTCTTGAGCTCGCCGTGCTGGATCGCGTGCAAGTACGCACCGAGTGAGGAATGGTAGTTCGTCACCAGGTCCGCAACTTCGGGCGTTAGTTGTCGCTTCTTCTTGTCGGCGAGCCAAAGCGCCAAACCGCCGACCGCAACAATTCCGATTCCTACAACGAGAAGTGTCTTGTTCTCACTCAAGCCATCCGCGAGGCGTCTAGCGATGCCTTGATCTGACTTTTGCGGCGTGATCGTTTCTTTGAGGTGGCCGACGATCTGCGTACCGTTCCGGACCACGGTGCCGAATCTAGTCAGCTCTCCGTTTTCGAGTCCGTTGAGAATATCTGGCGGAATGTCGATTGAAATCTGTGTGGCGACCATCGGTGTCCTCCTGCGCGGAGAACGGGCGCTCCGGGTGTAATCGAGCATAGCGAGAGGCTCGAACTGGGCCTTGAAACCGCGACTACACTCCGACTGCGGCTGGACGCTCCGGCACCTAAGGCCTCGCCAGGCCTGCGCCTCACTCGTGCCAAGAGCCGCTACTCGACGCCTGCACTGGGCCTTCTCAGGCCGCGGAGTTCCAGTCGCAAAGCGTTGCACGTCCCGATTCCGATCGAGAGTTGGTTTGGACAGGCCCGCACTAGTCCAGATGAGTACTCTTCGAGTATGCCTTCAGCGGTCCCAGCACGAACCCGTCGGGTCTTTATGGTCGGGGCAGGGGCATCGTCGGCGATGAAACTGCCAAACACGCCATCTCTGATCAACGAGGTCTTGCGGTTTTCTTCGACGAGCGCGGGGAAATGGCTTGCCGACGACGGCTTGCGGCTCCGGCTTTCTCAAGCGTTCGAGTTCTTCTACCCGGACGCGAAAAACGCATACTTCCAACCAGATGTCGTGGACTTCTTTTCGTCTTTGCGCACTTACCTAGACATTGGGGCGGGACTTAGCGGCACCGGATTCAACGATGCAGCGGATCTGTACCGTCTGCTGAAACGCGCAATTGCGCACGTGTTGGTTTCGAGCCAGAAAGCGATAGATCCGCAACGCTTCGAATCCAGCGCGTTTTTGGAGGACTTGGTGCAACCCGGCAACATAATCATCACGTCTAACTGGGACACCCTGGTCGAGTCTTTCGCCGCGGCCAAGGGCATTCCGCTGCGGCTTTCGAGCCGGTCGCGTCACTTCCCCGAAAGCGAAGTTTCATTGTTGAAACTGCATGGCTCGATTGATTGGTGCCAAGTGTCCGCGCGGGTGTCCGGGCATGGGGACGATGACTACGCACACTTGAGCGAACGCCAGAACGCGGACCGACCGTATTCGAAGCAACTTCCTGGAAGCCCGAGCGATCTGATTCGAGTTCGATCGACCGGCGGGGACCTTTGGCAGAAGCTCAAGTCGCGCACCAGGGAGCCTTGGATGGTGACGATGGTCACTGGCAAACAAGATGACCTTGGGCCGCTCCAAGAGGTCTGGAGGGACGCATACAGAGCGCTCAGCTGGGCCGAAACTCTAGAGATCATCGGATACTCGTTGCCGCCTGATGACGTCGAGATTCGCACAATCCTGCGGGCGGGGGTCCGCCGCGGTGAGCGGCCGCCGAAGATCATCGTGCGCAACCCTGCGCCTGACGTCCATTACCGAGTTCGCGCGTTTCTCGATAGAGGTGCTGAATCCGACTTCCAGCCAGTCTCGCTGTAGGCCCCCAACAACGATTGCGTAGGAGACTCCTCCGTCTGACGCGTTGGTGGCATCAGGACTGGGTTGGCAAGAGGCAGGTCGTGTCGTTGCCGCTATTGCGGCGCAACGCGGCGGCGCGGTGCGACGCAAGTTTGAACCTCAGGCTTTTGTCGGGCTTTGTTCTCATCGTTGGACTGAGGCTGGGCGCGATCGCACCCCGTTCGTTGGTGGTCAACCTCCGCCGGCTGGTCACGGGCGGACCACTGTTGGGTGGGTCGACTATGCCTCCATTCTTGCGCGAGGCTGACGTACTTCTGCGTCAGAGAAGGCGGGCCGGCAATGCGTGCGCTCTAGGCGGCACGACGACTGTCATCGCTTGGCGCACGTCCTGGAAGTGCCGCTTCAGAAGCGAAGCTAACCCTGGCTTCGAACTGCAAGTCCGCGCGCTGCTGTCTCTGAACGCGGAGCGGAAACCCGCGCAGCTTGACCTGAACCGCACTTCAGGGTGTTGAGTGCTCCGCATGGAGAACCCCACCTCGCCCCAGATCGCCCTCGGCACCATGTATTTCGGCACGCGGCAGAGCCGCGACGAGGCGTTCCCGATCCTCGACCGGTTCGTCGACCTGGGCGGCACGTGGCTCGACACGGCCGACAACTACGCGTTCTGGCGCGACGACACCGGGTTCGGCGGAGCGAGCGAGCGGATGCTCGGCGACTGGCTTGCCGCCAACCCCGGCACACGCGAGCTGGTGCTGATCTCGACAAAAGTCGGCGCCGATCCGCTCGTCGCCGGTTCGTGGCCCGAATCCATGGAGGGGCTCGCGCCGGCCGTGATCGACGGCGCCCTCACCCGATCGCTGGAGCGGCTCGGCACCGACCATGTCGACCTCTACTGGGCGCACGTCGAAGACCGCAGCGTCCCGCTCGACGATCAGGTCGCGGCGTTCGGTGCGGTCGTCGCCGACGGGCGCGCGCGTCGGATCGGCGCATCCAACCACGCCAGCTGGCGGGTGGAGCGGGCGCGCAGCCTCGCAACCGCATCCGGGGTCGAGCCGTACACGGCCGTCCAGCTGCGGCAGAGCTACCTGCAGCCCGTCTCGTTCGCCGAACTGCCCGACGGCGGGCACACCCTCGTGACCCCCGAATCGCTTGACTTCGTGCGCTCCGAGAACCTCGCCCTCTGGGCGTACAGCACGTTGCTCAGCGGCGCCTACGCGCACCCGGACCGGCCGCTGCCCGCCGCCTATGCGCATCCGGGAACCGAGCGTCGCCGTGCCGCGGTGGACGCCGTCGCGCGCGAGGCCGGCGCCACCGCTAACCAGGTGGTGCTCGCCTGGCTCTTGGGCGGCTCGCCCGCGATCACGCCGATCGTCGGTGTCTCCTCCGTCGCGCAGCTCGACGAGGTGATGGCCGCCCGCGACGTGCGGCTCAGCGCGGAGCAGCGGAATCTGCTGGACTCGGTGTCATGACCGCCACCGCACTGAGAATCGGCCAGGTCGCCGAGGCCACCGGACTGAGCGAAGAGACCCTGCGGTACTACGAGCGCGAAGGTCTGCTCGCGTCCGTCGATCGGGACGCCTCCGGCCACCGTCGCTACACCGCGGATGCGGTCGCCTGGGTCGGGCTGGTCACATGCATGCGCGACGCCGGGCTCGGCATCGCCGACCTGCGCGAGTTCACCGCGCTGCTGCGAAGCGACGGCCGCGAGACGGAGCGCAGCGAGTTCCTGCGGCAGCGTCGTGCCGAACTCGCCGCACGGGCGGACGCGCTCGCCGCCGCGATCGGCGTGCTCGACGAGAAGATCGAGCACTACGCGCAGACGGCCGACTAGACGCGGCCGTTCAGCGCCTCCACGATCTGCTCCTGCGTCGGAAGTCCCGCGAGCCCGGTCGGCGTGCGGTAGACGCGGCACGCGAGATCGTTGGTCGCGCCGTCGGAGGGGAACAAGTCGGTGCCGTCGACCTCGATCGTCGGCGAGCCGGCGAAGGCGGTGCCGATGGTGTCCTCCGGTGTCGCGAGCAGCTCCACTGCCACGGGGGTGTCGGAGAGGCCGAGCTCGTTCAGGGCCGCGCGCAGTCGCACCTCGGCATCGGCCCAGTTGGGGCACTCGTCGATGTGAAGAAGTCGAATTCTCATGGGCTAGGCGTCCTTTCGTCGCACGATGACGACTGAATCCAAGAGTACGGCCGACTCGCCGTCGGGGCCGGTCGCCGGGCGCTCGCGCACCTCGGCGGCCACGGTCTCCCAGCCATCCGCCGGCAGGTCGAGCGTGGCGAGCTCCTCGGCCGGGGTCGGCATCTCGGCGTGGAAGTGCCGCGCCCACGGCGGCGGGGCCGCGTGCGCCACGACGAGCAGGTGCCCGCCCGGGGCGACGAGGGTCGCGGCGCGGCGCAGAATCGCTTCGCGCGAGAGCGTCACGTTCGACTGCAGGAAGCAGGCGCTCACCAGGTCGAAGCGCTGATCGGTGGTCCAGGTCTCCAGGTCGGCGGCGACCCAGGTGTTGCGGTCGGCGGGGATCCCGCGGCGGGCCGCTTCGTCGGCGCCGCGGCGCACGGCGGTCGGCGAGATGTCGACGCCGGTGACGCGCCAGCCCTGTTCGGCCAGCCACAGGCTGTCGCCGCCCTCCCCGCATCCGAGATCCAGCGCGGTGCCCGGCGTCAGCTCACTCGCGACGGCGACGACGGAGGCGTTGGCGCGGCCAGACCACACCTGGGTGGCCGTCGAGTAGCGCTCTTCCCAGTACTGGGCGGCTTCGTTCTGAGACATGACGTTGAGAATACGCGCGACGGCGCCTCCCGGCTGGCACAGTGAAGTGCATGCGACCACCGGAATGCGCCGTCTGCGGCGAACTGCTGGCGGAGCCCGCCGGAGGGCTCGTGCGCTTCCAGCCCACCGACGATTCGCGCGCCTGGCGCGAGCGCGCCGAAGCCGACGGATTCGTCGGTCACCCGCCCGACGAGGAGTGGTTCTGCCCGGCGCACGTCGTTGCCGCTCGTGACCTCGCGGCCACACACACCCGCCCGGCTGCGCTGCGGCGCATCGCCTTCGACGAGCGCCGTGCCGCGAACAGATCGCGGCCGGTCGTGACTCGGCCGATCACACCCCTCGACATCGACGAGCTCGGGCAGGCGTTTCGCGGGCTGGTTCCGGCCCTTGCCGAGCTCGTCGGGGTGCCGGAGCCCCGGTTGGAGCGGGTGAGCACGCGCACCTGGCATCCGATGGATGGCGCCGTCGCCCCGGACTGCCCCTACGTCGATGACATCCGGTGGACCGATGCCGACGCCCCCATCGCGCTCAGCGGCGATCGCGCGTGGTGGAACGGCAACGACCTCGGGCGGGCGAGTGAGACGCTGTCGGTCAGGGTGCCCCGGCGCGGCATCGACGTGAGCATCGTGGGCGCGATCCCCGCCGACGGCTCGACGCGGCAGGTCAGCGAGCTGATGATTCTCCGCGAACTGCCGGACGACATCGCGGCGCTGCTGGCCGCCGCCGTGCCGCCGGTGCCCTAGCCCCCGGCGGGGTCGCGGAGTAGCGTCGAATCAACGACGGAGGAGGCGGCCATGAGCGGAAGCGGCACCAAGGACGAGCCCTGGGAGCTGACCACCGCGCCCGGGTCGAGCGCGTACACGATGTACCGCGACTTCGACGCCGACCCGCCCGCCCTCGTCTGCCAGGTCGGCTCGACGAAGCTGTCGTACCACGTGAGTGCGATCGACGACCTGTACGCGTGGCTGCGCGAGCAGGGGGACTGGGTCGACCTCGGGGCGGCCGACGAGAAGAAGGAGCCCGCCCCCGGCACGGTCGAGGCGTGGGGCCGTGACGCATCCAACCCGGTCGGCGGCTGGTACGGCCTCCGCAAGGGCTACCGCGGGCGCTTCGGCATGTACCTGCCCCCGCTTCTCGAGTCGCTCGGCCTCGCCGAGCTGACCCACGAGGCCCGCAACAACCGCGTGCGCGCGATCTAGCCCCGCTTTTCCTGCTGAGTGCTCGGCGGGGGAGTGGCGGGGGCCGGGTTGACAGGGGGCGGGATGGGCCGCGTATACTCGCCCGCAGTGCTAATGCGCATTAGCAGATCGACAGCAGAGTGCTAATGCGCATGAGCGCTCAACGACACCGCACCACCGGCATCGCCGCCGAACAGAACGAGGACCTCGATGACGAACCCGCAGAACGGCTCGCAGCGCGTCACCCAGCGCCGCATCGCCGAACTCGCTGGCGTGAGCCAGTCGACGGTGTCGCTGGTGCTCAACGGCAAGGCGGATGCGCTCAGCCGCATCCCCGCCGAGACGCGCGAGCGCGTGCTGCGGGTCATCAAGGAGGCCGAATACGTCGCCGACCCCGCCGCGCGCCGCCTTGCCGGCGTCGGCAACCGGCTCATCGGCGTCTTCACCTACGAGCCCGCCTTCCCGAGCGCCAGCCTCGACTTCTACGCCGCCCTGCTCACCGGCATCGAGTCCGAGGCCGAGCAGCTCGGCTACGACCTGCTCCTGTTCACCAGTGCCCCCGTCAGCGGCGGACGTCGCAGCCTGTTCCACGAGAGCAACCGACTCCGTCTCGCCGACGGATGCCTGCTGCTCGGTCAGGAGATGGACGGCAGCGAGCTCGAGCGGCTCGTCGAGAGCGGATTCCCGTTCGTCGCAATCGGTCGACGCGACGCCGCCGGCGTTCCGTACGTCGCCGCCGACTACGTCACCGGCACCGCCGAGCTGGTCGCCCGCAGCTGGGAGCTCGGCCACCGCCGCGTCGCGTTGCTGCACCTCGACAGCACCGGTGAGTCGGTGCTCGACCGCCGCGCCGGGCTCGTTGACGAGCTCGCCCGCCGCGGCACCGAACCGGTGCTCCTGCGCGCCAGCGACGGGCACGACCTTGACGCCGACTGGGCGGCCCTCCGCGACTCCGGCGCCACCGTTCTCTTCGTCGAAGCGCCCGCCCACGCGCTCGCGATCTCCCGCCTCGCCGAGGCAGAGGGCCTCCAGATCCCGCGAGATCTTTCGATCATTGCGCTCGCCGACCCTTCGCGCGGCACCGAGATCGGCCCCGACTTCACCCGACTGAGCCCGCCGCGTACGCAGCTCGGCTCCGAAGCTCTCGCCCTGCTCGGGCGCATCCTCGACCCCCGCACGGAGGTGCCCGCAGACGAGCTGCGCATCACCTTGCCGTGCGCCATCACCGACGGCGCCACGTTGGCGGCGCCTCGAACGGAGACCACTCGATGACCACCGAAACCGGACTGGGCGCCCCGGCGCGCGGCGGACACCGCGACGAGCTCGCCTGCGACATCCTCGTCGTCGGGGGAGGGCTCGGCGGAGTCGCCGCAGCGATCGCCGCCCTCGACGCCGGCCGCACGGTCGTGCTCACCGAGGAGTACCGCTGGCTCGGCGGACAGCTCACCAGCCAGGGCGTTCCCGCGGACGAGCACAGCTGGGTCGAGCAGTTCGGCGTGACCGCACGGTTCCGGGCGCTCCGCAACGGCATCCGCGACTATTACCGTCGCCACTATCCGCTGACCGCGGCGGCACGCGCGCTGCCGACCCTGAACCCGGGCAACGGACTCGTCGGCCGGGTCTGCGCCGAGCCGCTCGCGAGCGTCGCCGTCCTCGACGAGATGCTGGCGCCGTATCGCGCCACCGGCCGCCTCATCGTGCTGCAGCCGGCCGTGCCGGTCGCCGCCTCCGTCACGGATGACCGGGTCGACGCTGTCACTGTGCGTCTCACCGACGACGACCGCGAGGTCACGATCACGGCGGGCTTCGTGCTCGACGCCACCGAGCTCGGCGACCTGCTGCCACTGGCCGGAGCCGAGCACGTCACCGGCTTCGAGTCCCGCGCCGACACCGGGGAGCCGAGCGCCCCCGACGAGGCACAGCCGCTCAACCAGCAGGCCTTCAGCTGGTGCTTCATCGTCGACCACGTCGAGGGCGATCACACCATCGACAAGCCTGCCAACTACGACTACTGGCGCGCGCGGCAGCCCGAGTACTGGGGCGCCCCGATGATCTCGCTCACCGGGCCCGACCCGCGCACCCTCGAGATCTTCACCCGCACCTTCACGCCGAATCCCGACCCGCTCGGTGATGTCGTCGCCGACCAGGGCAAGGATGCTGGCGACCGCGAGCTGTGGACGTTCCGTCGCATCATCGATCGCACCAACTTCGTCGACGGCGCCTACCCGAGCGATGTCGTGCTCGTGAACTGGCCGATGATCGACCACATCGACGCGCCGCTCGTCGGCCCCGGCGTCACCGCCGAGGACGCTGCGCGAGCGATGCAGTCCGCCCGCGAGCAGTCGCTCGCGATGCTCTACTGGCTGCAGACCGAGGCGCCGCGCGCCGACGGCGGCGCCGGCCTGCCGGGGCTGCGCTTGCGCGGCGACCTCGGCCAAGGACCCGACGGCCTGATGATGGCGCCCTACATCCGCGAGTCGCGCCGCATGCTCACCGTCGGGCGCCTCACCGAGAACGAGCTCTCGATCGCCGCATCCGGTCAGCGCGGACCGTTCACCACCGACGACAGCGTCGGCGTGGGCATGTACCGCATCGACCTGCACCCGACCACGGGCGGCGACAACTACCTCGACATGGAAAGTCGACCCTTTGAGATTCCGCTGGGCATTCTCATCCCGCAACGGATGACGAACCTGCTTCCCGCGGGAAAGAACGTCGGTACCACCCACATCACCAACGGGGCCCTGCGGCTCCACCCGGTGGAGTGGAACATCGGCGAGGCGGCAGGAACGCTAGCAGCCTTCTGCCTGGATCGCGCGGTTGGCCCCCGCGCGGTCCACACCGCTCCCGCGCTGCTGCGGGAGTTCCAAACCCTGCTCACCCAAGGAGGCGTCGAGCTGCACTGGCCCGACGTCACCGGTTACTAGGAGAACACCAATGAGATCAGCAAGGAAGCTGACGGGGGTCACCCTGCTAGCAGCGAGCGCGCTCGCACTGACGGCCTGCACGAGTGCCGGCCCGGCCGAACCCACCGAGGACATCGACCTCCGGATGACCATCTGGTCGTCGAACGAGGCGCACCTCGAGCTCTTCAACGGGATCGCCGACGCCTACATGGCAGACCACCCGGAGATCGCGTCGATCACGTTCGACCCGCTGCCCTTCGACGGCTACACCAGCACCATCACCACCCAGATCGCCGGCGGCAACGCCCCCGACCTGGCGTGGGTGCTGGAGAACGCCGCGCCCGACTTCGTCGCGAGCGGTGCTCTGCTGCCGCTCACCGAGACGCTGCAGAGCGTCGAGGGCTACGAGTACGACGACATCTCGCCGAGCGCCGCGGGCCTCTGGATGAGCGGCGACGACCTCGTCGCCTACCCGTTCAGCACCTCGCCGTTCGTCGTGTTCGTCAACGACGATCTGCTCGCCGAAGCCGGACAGCCCTCGGGCGCCGAGCTGCTGGCAAACGGCGACTGGAACTGGGAGACGGTCAGTGAGATCGGGTCCGCGGTGAACGACGCGACCGGCAAGGCCGGCTTCGTCATCCGCGACTTCGAGTACCTCAACTGGGACTACCTCAGCACCGTCTGGAACGGCTGGGGTGCCGCGCCGTGGAGCGACGACGGTGCCCAGTGCACCTTCGACTCGCCCGAGATGGTGGAGGCGTTCGAGTTCCTGCACGCCGCCGCGTTCGAGCAGAACTCGATGCCCGGCCCGGGAACGACCGCCGACTTCTTCGCGGGTGAGGCGGCCTTCACGGTCACCCAGATCTCGCGGGCGAGCCTGCTCGCCGACGGCGGCTTCGGGTGGGACCTGCTCCCGCTTCCGGAAGGCCCCGAGGGGGAGTACTCGGTGACCGGCCAGGCCGGCATCGGCGTGCTCTCGCAGAGCGCCAACACCCAGGCCGCGGCCGAGTTCCTGGCGTTCTTCACGAACCCCGAGAACTCGAAGCAGCTCGCCGCCTACTTCCCGCCGCCGCGCGAGTCGCAGCTCAACGCCGAGACCCTCTCGGCCGCGAACCCGCTGCTCACACCGGAGCAGATCGAGAACGTCGTCGTGCCCGGCATCGCGACCGGTGAGGTGCGGCCCAGCCACACCGACTCGGCCGAGATCAGCCAGCAGGTGCGCGCCGCGCTCGACGCCATCTGGACGGCCGATGCCGACATCGCGTCCGTGCTGTCGACGACCTGTGGCGACATCGAGTCGCTTCTCGCGGGCTGATGACCGCATCCACCCCTTCGGTGCTTCCGGCTCGGGCTTCGGCCCGGGCCGGGGGCGCCCCCGGCCGGCGGCGGTTGGGTCACCGTCAGCGTGACGCGCTCGTCGGCTACCTCTTCGTCGCCCCGCAGCTCATCGGCATCACGCTGTTCGTGCTGGTGCCGCTCGGGCTGATCTTCTACTACGCCTTCCACGAGTGGAACGTGCTCGCGGGAACGTTCACCTTCGTCGGGCTCGACAACGTCGAGAAGCTGTTCACCGATCCGCGCCTCGGCCCGGTGCTGCAGGCCACCGGCATCTTCTCGGGCGGTCTCGTGGTGCTGAACCTCGGGCTCGCGCTGCTGCTCGCCGTGCTGCTCAACCGCCGCTGGCGGGGGATCACCGCCTTCCGCACCATCTTCTTCTCGCCCGTCGTCGTCTCCCTGGTCGCCTGGACGATCGTGTGGGGCTTCCTGCTGCAGGACAACGGTGGCATCAACGGCCTGCTCGCTGTCATCGGCGTCGACGGACCGAACTGGCTGCGCGAGGGGTGGACGGCGATGCTGGCCGTCATCATCGTGCAGGTCTTCAAGAACGTCGGACTCAACATGGTGCTCTTCCTCGCTGCCCTGCAGGGGGTGCCCCAGGAGCTGCAGGAGGCGGCCCGGGTCGACGGTGCCGGACGCGCCACCATCTTCGGGCGGATCATCCTCCCTCTGATCTCGCCCACCATCCTGCTCACCCTGATCATCACGATCGTCGGATCGCTGCAGGTCTTCGCTCAGATCGCCGTGCTCACGCAGGGCGGCCCGGGCATCTCGACGACCGTGCTCGTCTACTACCTCGTGCAGCAGGCCTTCGACTTCCATCAGTTCGGCTACGGATCTGCGCTCGCGATCCTGCTGTTCCTGATCGTGCTCGTGCTGACGATTGTGCAGTGGCAGCTGCGCAAGAAATGGGTCTTCCATGAGAACTGAGCTCGCTCCCGCCCCCGCAGCCGCGGCGCTGCCGGTTGCGACGCGGGTCCCGCCGACCCGCCGCATCACCGTCGCGCCCGCCCGCCGTGTCGTCTTCTACGGCGTGCTCAGCCTCCTGGCGGTGCCGTTCGTCTTCCCGACCTGGTGGATGATCACCTCCTCGTTCAAGCCGGTGGGCGAGATCTTCGCGTTCCCGCCGACGCTGTGGCCCGCGAACCCGACCCTGCAGGCCTACGTGGATGCGTTCACGCTGCAGCCCTTCGCGCAGCAGTACTTCAACAGCCTCTATATCGCCGCGTTCGTGACGCTCGGCACGATGCTCATCTCGTCGCTCGCCGGCTACGCGTTCGCGCGGATCACCTTCCCCGGCCAGAACGCGCTGTTCCTCGTGGTGCTGACAGGTCTGCTGATCCCGAGTGAAGTGACGATCGTGCCGCTGTTCCAGATCTTCAACACCTGGGGTCTGATCAACACGCACTGGCCGCTGCTGCTGGTGACCACCTTCGGTGCGCCGAGCGTGCTGGCGACGTTCATCATGCGGCAGTTCTTCATCACGCTGCCGGTGGAGCTCGAAGAGGCCGCGCGCCTCGACGGTCTGGGGCGCTTGGCGATCTGGTGGCGGATCGCGATGCCGCTGGCGCGCACGGCGCTCGCCGCGGTGGCGATCTTCACGTTCTTGAACGTGTGGAACCTGTACCTGGAGCCGACCGTGTATCTGCTCTCGCCCGAGCTGTTCACACTGCCGCAGGCGCTCACGCGCTACACGGATGCCTACGGCGGAGAGATGTGGAACGTGCAGCTCGCGGCGGCCACCATGACCGCGCTGCCCGTGCTCGTGGTCTTCGTCTTCGCGCAGAAGCAGTTCGTCGAGGGCCTGGCCCAGACCGGACTCAAGGGCTGACCCCGACCCCGCCCTGACCCCGCTCGGCGGGGTCAGGGCGGGGTGTCGAGGTCGGCGCCGGCCCAGAGGTCGGCGCAGTCGACCTCGAGAGCGGCGTGGGCGCGCAGGTAGGGGCCCGCGCCGCGGTCGCCGTGCGCCTCCGCGGCGACGGCGGCCCAGTGATCCCGACCGAGGAGCACCGGATGCCCGGGGCGCCCCTCGAACACCGCGCGAGCGAGCGCGTCGGCGCCCGGCTTCGCGCTCGCGAGCACGCGCGACACCACCTCGGCGGGGAGCCCCGGCAGGTCGACGAGCGTGATGAGGGCGGTCGAGGCGGGGGAGCTCTCGAGGGCGCGCAGACCCGCGCGCAGCGAGGCGGAGAGCCCCTGCTGCCAGTCGTCGGCGACGACGACCGCGACATCGTCTGGCACGAGCGAGCGCGCCTCGGCGGCGCCCGCCCCGAGCACGACGGTGACGTCGGCGCATCCGCCCGCCCGCAGCGCGGTCACGGCGAGCTGCAACCATGGGGAGCCCGCCTCGTCGCGCCGCAGCGCCTTCGGCCCGCCCGCGCGGGTGCCCGCGCCGGCGGCGAGCACGAGACCCGACACGTGCGCGAAATCCACCATGACTACAGTTGAGCACATGAGCGGTGCAGGCCTGATCGGCGAAGACGACAGCGCGTTGCGCGCCGGCCTGACGGCGGCGCTCGGCGTGCGGCGCTGGGTGGATGAGGTCGCCTCGGCGGCTCCGTTCGCCGACCTGGCCGAGCTGCGCTCGGTCGCCTCGGCGGCGGGAGCCGATCTGAGCGATCGCGAGATCGAGGAGGCGCTCGCGCACCACCCGCGCATCGGCGAGAAGCCGGTGGGCGAGGGGGCGGCGCAGGCGTTCAGCCGCCGCGAGCAGGCCTCCGCCGACGCCGACGACGCCGAGATCAACGCGCGGATCGCGGCCGGCAACGCCGCCTACGAGTCCCGATTCGACCGGGTGTTCCTGATTCGCGCGGCGGGACGCTCGCGGGCCGAGATCCTCGGCGAACTCGACCGTCGCATCGAACTCGATCACGAGACCGAGTTGCAGAATGTGCGCGAGCAACTGCTCGAGATCGCGCTGCTGCGCCTGGACCAGACCTTCGGAGAGGACGCGCTCGCATGAGCCGCATCACCACCCATGTTCTCGACACCGCCCACGGGATGCCCGCCGCCGGCGTGCCGGTGCGCCTGCTCGACGGCGACGGCGCCACGATCGGCACCGGCCACACCGACGCCGATGGACGCGTCAAGGAGCTCGGGCCGGAGGAGCTCGCGGCGGGCGTGTACACGCTCGTCTTCGACACGCAGCGCTACTTCGACCTGATCGAGGTGGAGGCGTTCTACCCGAGCGTGACCATCGCGTTCCACGTGCGCGACCCCGACGAGCACTTCCACGTGCCGCTGCTGCTGAACCCCTTCGGCTTCAGCACCTACCGCGGGAGCTGATGCGCGACGCCGCGTGATGTCGGTGGTCTCCGAGACGCTTCGAGTACGAGCGAGAGGAGCGACCGGCATGAGGCAGATGGCGCAGGATGCACCGGACCTCCCCGTCGTCGGCGCACCCATCACGAGCGAGCTCGCCGAGCTGGAGCTGCAGCTCAGTCGTGAGCTCGCGCCGCAGCCCGCCGAGCCGGTGCTGTGGAGCAAGCCCGCGGGCACTCCCGTCTCGGACGCCTCGCACCTGGCCGAGCTGATGGGGCGGCTCTCCGCTCAGGAATTCGGCTTCGCGATCGGCGGCGTCTCCACCGGAGAGCGCTGGGGGCAGGTGTTCAACGTGGCCGAGCGTGGGGAGGCGTCGACGTACATCGTCGAGGTGCACAACGGCGGCAGCAACGACTTCGCCCAGCGCGTGTTCCGCGGCGACCGCGCGAGCGACTACCCGGCCGCGGCATCGGGCAAGCGGCCGCTGCACGACTTCGAGCTGTTCACCGCGGCCGCGGCCGCGCGGCTCGTGTGGGACTGGATCCACGTCGGGCTTCCCGCAGGCGTGCTGCGCACTCTGCGCCACCTCGACGCTGCGCAGCACCGGCAGTACGGACTCGACTGACGCTCAGCCGCCCACGGCCAGGCGTCGGCGCTGCAGGTGGCGGCGCTCGGCCGGATTCGCCACGAGCGCGAGCGCCCGATCGAACGCCTCGGCGGCGCCCGCGGCATCGCCGGAGCGTGCGCGCAGCTCGCCCCGCGTGGCGTGGAACAGGTGGTAGCTCTCGAGACCCGTGATCGACTCGAGCAGCGCGAGCCCGGCGTGCGGCCCGTCCGCCATGGCCACCGCGACCGCGCGATTGAGGGTGACCACCGGCGACGGCTGGATGCGTTCGAGCATCGCGTACAGATCCGCGATCTGCGCCCAATCGGTGTCGGCCGCGGTCGGGGCGTTCGCGTGCAGCGAGGCGATCAGCGCCTGCAGCTGCCACGGGCCGAGGCGACCGTGCGAGGCCGCCTCGCGCATCGCGTCGTTGCCGCGCGCGATCAGCTCGGCATCCCACCGCGTGCGGTCCTGCCGATCGAGCACCACCAGGTCTCCCGCGGCGTCGGTGCGCGCCGCTTCGCGTGAGCGGGCGTAGCGTTCGAGTGCCAGCAGGCCACCGAGCTCCGGGTGCTCCGGCAGCAGCCGCACGGCGGCCTCCGTCAAGCGGATCGCCTGATCGGCCAGCTCGGCCCGGGTCAGCCCCGCCGCGCTCTCGGTGCGGGCGACGTAGCCCTCGTTGAAGATCAGACCCAGCACCGTGGCGAGCACGGCCACGCGCTCGTCGAGGCGCGCCGGGATGCTGAGCGGAATGCCCGCCGCGCGGATCTTGCGCTTCGCCCGCACGATCCGCTGGGCGAGGGTCTTCTCGTCGACGAGGAACGCCGCCGCAATCTCCGGCGTCGTCAGGCCGCCCGCGAGGCGGAGCGTGAGCGCGACCTGCGCGTCGCGGTTCAGCGCCGGGTGGCAGCACAGCAGCATCAGCCGCAGCTGCTCGTCGCCGACCTCCGACTCCTCCACGATCTCCACCTCCTCTGGTTCGTGCCCCGGCCACGACGGGTCGCTCGCCGGCGCCCGCGTCAGCTCGTGCGCGGCCTTCTCGCGCCGCCGCGACTCCGCAGCCGCGCGGCGCAGACGATCGATGGCGCGGTTCTTCGCCACCGTGAACAGCCACGCGGCCGGGTTCTCGGGCACCCCGTCCGTGGCCCAGGTCTCGACCGCTTGCACGAGCGCGTCCTGGACACACTCGTCGGCGAGGTCGAGGTCGCCGAACCGGCCCGCGAGGAGGGCGAGCACACGCCCGCCCTCCTCCCGAGACAGCCGCGTGATCGCGGCGTTGACGTCGATGCGAGTTCCCGCGCTCAGAAGCCCGCGTCGATCAGGCGTTCGCCGGCGTGGGGGCGCCGTCCGCATCCGGCATCTGGTCGATCGGTCGCACCTCGACCGCGCCCGCCGGGATCGGGACGCGCGTGGCCCACTCGAGCGCCGCATCCAGATCGGCCACCTCGATGCGGTAGTAGCCGCCGAGCTGCTCCTTCGTCTCGGCGAACGGACCGTCGATGATCGTCGGCTCGGCGCCCGCGGTGCGGCGCACTGTCGTCGCCGTGTCGACCGGCTGGAGTCCAGCCCCGTCGACGAAGACTCCCGCCGACATCAGCTCGCGGGTGAAATCGCCCCAGGCGCCGACGAACTCCTCGAACCCCGGCTCGCTCGGCTTCGGCTCCCGCATGTCGCGATCGGTCGCGATGATGAGCATGTATTCCATGACGTGCGTCTCCTCTGGGTTCTCTCGGCTCAGCCGAGCAGTCCGATGATGACAGCCGCGAGCACCAGGACGGTGGCATCGTGGCCGATGTAGATCAGGAACAGCGGCCTCGGCATGTCCTGGAACAGCGCGATCGCGGCGTGGCGGGGAACCAGCACCCCGAGCCAGAGCACGCCCGCCGCCGCGAAGGCGGCCGCAAGCAGCGGGATGCCGAACGCGGCCGAGACGACCGAGGTCGCCACGGCGAGGGTCAGCACGAACACCGCCGTTCCGAGCAGCGCCGCGATGTAGACGATCGGCGCCGGCGCGTCGGCGTTGGGGCCGAATGACGCCAGCCGTCGCCACGGGCGACCGAAGACGGGCTTCGCGAACCAGACCACGCCGACGCCCATGCCGACGACCGTGGCGATCGCGATCGCGACCCAGTTGAGTTGGAGTTCCATTCCTGCGTTCCTCTCGAAGAAGCGGAACCGTTCCGCCCTCTCGAGAACATGACGCACGCGGATGACCGGATCGACACCTCCGCGGAAACTTTTTTCAGTAGTCGGTGCGGGCCTCGTTGGCGCGCCAGGCATCGAACGGGGCGACGGCGTCCTCGGTGCGCACCTCATCGACGCTCGGGTGCTGCCACTCGGAGCTCGGCTGCTCGAACATCGCGTAGAACGCGGAGTCGTCGAATCCGCCCTCCGCGGCGTCGTGCCGATTCGCGGTGAACACCACGCGGTCCAGGCGCGACCAGAGCGCCGCCGAGAGGCAGAGCGGGCACGGCTCGCAGCTGGTGTAGAGGGTGGCGCCCGCGAGGGAGAAGTCGCCGATCGTCTGGCAGGCCGCGCGGATCGCCATCACCTCGGCGTGCGCGGTCGGGTCGAGGTCGCGCGTGACACGGTTCTGGCCTTTACCGATCACGGTGCCGTCGGCGGCCACGATGAGGGCGCCGAAGGGGCCGCCGCCGGCGGCCACGTTCTCGGTGGCGAGGGTGACGGCGCGGGCGAGGTGCTCGGTGTCGGACTTCGATACGCCCTGCGGGCTACTCATTCCGCTCGGGCCGGTCATGCGAGGCCTGCCGAGTGGCGCCAGGAGCTGCCCGCATCCGGGGCGTCGTCGCGTGCGATGGTCGCCTCGATCAGCCCGTAGGGCCGGTCGTCGGCGTGGAAGACCTCGTTGTTGTTCTCGAGGCCGAACGGGGCCAGGTCGACGACGAAGTGGTGCTTGTTCGGCGCCACCAGGTGGATCTCGACCAGCTCGGGGAAGGTCTCCAGCACCGCCTTGCCCATGTGCCACAGCGTCTGCTGGAGAGCGAGGGACTGCAGGGTCGCGAACTCGCGGATCATGACCGCCTTCACGCCCGGGTACAGCGCCTCCCAGTCGACGCTGTCGACCGCGGCCGGGTCGACCCGCCACTTCGCGGTGAGCGAGGTTGCCATCACGCGGTCGGTGGTCGGCTGCAGGGTCGTGTACTCGTCCACCAGGAAGTCGTGGAACTCGGAGCCGGTCGACTTCAGGATGATGAAGTCCTTCAGGCCGCCGATCACGTGCGTGACCGTCTCGCCTGCCTCGCCCGGCTCGACCGTGATCGCGGCGGTGCGCACCTCGGGGCCGGTGCGGGTCCAGGTGTGGGTGTGCTCGACGCCCTCGATCACGGCGCGCTGCCAGGTGAACTCCTCGATCTCGACGCGCGCGCCGACGACCGGCGCGACGTCGTCGACGAAGTGGCGGGCGAGCGTGACGCCGTAGGCCTCGGGGGAGGCCACCCCGTGCTTCTTCGCGAAGGCGTAGGCGGTGTTCTTCTGGGTGTCGGTCGGCAGCACGAGCGACTGGTCGCCGGTCAGGTACGCCTCGTCGAACGGGCCGCGCAGCGCCGTCGACACGTTGAGGTCGCGGATCTCGTGACGGGCCGTGTCGCGGACGATGCGCACGAGGTGCGTCTCGGCTTTGCCGTACTGGTGGTTCGTGAGGGAGATGGCCATGGGTGAATCCTCTCAGGCTGTGGGGGATGGGTCGGGGGCCGGGCGCTCGAGCATGACGCCCGCGCCGGCCGCCGGGGCGACGCCGCCGACCCAGGTGCGGCGGACCTCGCCGCGCACCTCCAGGCCGTCGTAGGCGGTCACCGGGTTCTTGTGCAGCAGCTCGCCCGCATCCACGACGCGCCAGGCGTCGGGGGCGAAGACCGCCAGGTCGGCGTCGGCCCCCACCGCGAGCCGCCCCTTGCGCTCGAGTCGGGCGAAGTCGGCGGTGGCGCGCGCCATCAGGTCGACGACCTTCGACAGCGGCACCCCGGCCACTGACGCGGCCGTCCACACGGCGGAGAGCCCCAGCTGCAGCCCGGCGATGCCGCCCCAGGCCTGCCCGAAGTCGCCGTCGCCCTTGAACTTCAGCTCCGCGGTCGAGGGGGAGTGGTCGGTGACGATGATGTCGATGGTGCCGTCGATCAGCGCCTCCCACAGGGCGTCGCGGTTGGCGGCGTCGCGGATCGGCGGGGCGCACTTGAAGCTGGTCGCCGCATCCGGCACCTGCTCGCTGGTGAGCGAGAGGTAGTGCGGGCAGGTCTCCACCGTCAGCGGCAGGCCTTCGGCCTTCGCGGCGCGGATCGCCGGCAGCGCGGCGGCGCTCGACAGGTGCAGGATGTGCGCCCGGCAGCCCGTCTCGCGCACCCCCGCGATCACGCCTTCGATCGCCGAGACCTCGGCGTCGTCGGGGCGACTCGCGACGTAGTCGGCGTAGTGGGCTCCGCCGGCGTTCTCGTGGTCGTGCAGCACGTGCGGGTCCTCGGCGTGCACGATCAGCAGGCCGTCGAACGCGGCGATCTCGACCATCGCGGCACGCAGCTGCTCGGCGTCGAGATGCCCGAACTCGGGCACGCCGCTCGGGGCGAGGAAGCACTTGAAGCCGAAGACCCCGGCCTCGTGCAGTTCGCGCAGGTGCCCCAGGTTCTGCGGCACGGCGCCGCCCCAGAAGCCGACGTTCACGCTCAGCTGGCCGTCGGCCGCCGCGCGCTTGGTCGCCAGGTTCTCGGGCGTCGTGGTCGGCGGAACCGAGTTCAGCGGCATGTCGATCACCGTGGTGACCCCGCCCGCGGCGGCCGCGGCGGTCGCGCTGAGGAAGCCCTCCCACTCGGTGCGGCCCGGCTCGTTGATGTGCACGTGGGTGTCGACGAGGCCCGGCAGCAGCACCTCGTCGGCGGCCAGGGTGATCGTCTCGGTGCCCGACATGACCGGGGCATCCGGGGCGTGCTCGGCGATCGCGACGATCGTGCCGTCGGTGACGCCGATCTCGACGTCGGTGAATGTGCCGTCGATGAGACCGCGTCCGCGGATCACCAGGTCGTAGCTCGTCATGCTGCCACCCCGATCCGGTCGGCGATCTCGGCGAGAGCCTCGGCGAAGGAGAGCTCCTGGCCGGGGCCGGCGCCTCCGGAGAGGTCGACGCCGACGACGCCTTCCAGTTCGAGGAAGCGCGCCGACAGCTCGGCGGCCGCCGCGATGCCCGCCTCGCGCGGGTCGTCCGCCGCCAGGATGCCGTCGAGGTAGCCCTCGGGCAGGGCGAGCGAGGTGAAGCCGCGAATGAGCTCGGCGCTGCCGCGGTCGACGATGATGGGCACGCACGGAATGTACCCGACGGAGACGTCAAGAGCCCGAGCCGACGCGATGAACTCGCGCACCGGCTCGACGCCGCCGGCGTGGTTCACGAAGCAGATGTCGGCGCCGGCGTGCTGCTTCTGCAGCAGCCGGGCGGGGCGCTGGCCGGTGGGCGGCGAGAGCGGGGCCTCGGCCACCGACACGAGGTGTCCGGCGCGCTTCGCGAGGGCGGCGATCTCGGTCGAGTCGAGGTCGAAGACGGGCGCCGCGTCGGGACGCGACCCGATCCGAGTGTGGTCGCCGGTGACGGAGTGCACGCCCGCCGCGCCCGCGTGAGCGAGGGCGGCGAGCTCGGCCTCGAGCGCGACGCGGTTGCGGTCGCGCGCATTGACGCCCATCCAGGCCGCCAGGCCCTCGGCCTGGATCAGGGATGCCCGGTAGGCGGGCGGGAACTGCACCCGGGCGGTGCCCGAGTCGCCGGCGAGCACGACGTCGACGTGCCCGCGGAGGGTGCGTGCGCAGTCGCGCAGCGAGTCGGGGTCGAGGGCCCGCGCCGGGAAGTCGGCGATCACGATCGGGCGGGTCGCGATCAGTTCGCGCATCGCCTCGCCGCCCGCGGAGGGGACCGGATCGGGCACCGGGTCGGCCATCATGCGCGGGGGTTCGCGGAGTGCGGGGGCGATGCCGCGCCAGGTGACGGTGGCGGCGTTGACGAACACGCAGGCGTGGTCGGCGACCTCGCAGGTGCCGTCGAATTCGACGCCCCCACAGGGGCCGTACTCCATGCTCTTCGGGCACGCGAATGCGGCGGGGTCTCGATACGCGCCTGCGGCGCTGCTCGACCGGCTCGAGCTTGTGGGTTGAGTAGTCGACGGAGTCGACGTATCGAAACCGCGCTCGTCGTCAGCCGGCAAGGAGCTTCACCGTCCACTGCGGGTCGGTGACGCTCGCGCGCGTGTAGTCGACGCGGCGGCTCGCCGTCTCAGCGCTGCCGATCCAGAAGCTCAGCCGCAGCGGGCGGATCAGGTGACCGATCCAGGTCGGCGGCTGCCCGATCCCGTCGGCGTGCGCGGCCTTGAACGCCGCCCACGACTCGATGCGATCCTCCTGCGGCAGGCTCGCGAACTCGATCGTGTTCTGCCACGCCAGCTGCTGCAGGTACTCGGACCGATTCGCGTAGGCGCGTGCCTGCTCCTCCGCGGAGGCGACCTCGGCGAGACCCTGGATGACCAGCTGGCGAGCCTCCTCGGGGAAGCGCGCGACGATCGCGGCCCCCGGGTTCGCGGCCAGCTGGGCGACCTTGCGCGATCGCGAATCCTCGTGGATGTAGAAGCCGTGCTCGTCGTACTCGCTCAGCAGCTGCGTGCGCGCGTCGGGGATCCCGTCCAGGCCGACGGTCGCCACGGTCACGACCGGGCGCTCCGGGTTCTCGTTCGAGGGCAGCCACTCGTGGAGAAGCTCCCACGGGTCGGCGGGCACGTTGTGCAGCTTGAGGTTCATCGTGCCGCTCCGGGGAAGAAGCGCGAGACCTCGTCGAGCGCGGCCACGCCGTCGGCGACGAGCTGCGCCGCGAGGCGCTCGCCCACCTCGGCGCTCGAGCCCGTCGGGTCGCCGACGACCCCGGCGGAGTCGAAGTCGTCGCTCAGCCAGCCGAACTGCACCGGCTTGCCGGCGAAGCCGATCCGGGTGAAGTCGGCGATCTGATCGGGAACGGCGCGCTCGGCGAGCTCGAGCGACACCAGGTCGGGGCGCAGATGCATGACGAGCGAGGTCTCGCCCCAGCCGCCGTGGATGCCGAAGCCGCGTTCGTCGGGACCGTCGACCCCGTCGCCGGCGGGAACCGCCACGTTGATGAGGAAGGTGCGAAGCCCGTGCAGACGGCGAAGCTCCCGCAGCGCCACCTGCAGCAGCGCCACGTTGCCGCCGTGCCCGTTGTAGAACACGAGCGTCTTCGCGGGGGTGTTGGCGATCGAGGCGCCGATCTCGCGCAGGGTGGCGAGCAGGGTGTCGGCGCCGATCCAGGCGGTGCCGGGAGCCCAGTGGTGCTCGTCCGACTTGGTGTAGGCCAGCGGGGGCATCCGCCAGACGTCCAGGCCCGTCTCGACGGCGGCATCCACCACGCGGGAGGACATCTCGTCGGCCATCAGCAGGTCGGTGACGAGCGGCAGGTGGGCGCCGTGATGCTCGATCGAGCCGACGGGCAGCACGATGATCGAGTCGGCGGTGAGGGTGGTCGCAAGTGCCGGGCCGGAGAGCTCGGCGAGTTCGCGCGTGCTGCCGCTCACAGCTGGCTGCCGGTGGCGACGGGCGCTGCGCGCTGCAGCTTGCCCGGGTTGAGCAGCCCCTGCGGGTCGGTCGTCTCGGCCAGTTCGGCGGTGCGCACGGGCTCGTAGTCGACGAACCACTGGTGCGGGTTGTGGTAGCCGATGCCGAGCGCCTCGAGCTTCGCGAAGCCCGCGTAGACGTCCTCCGCGCTCGTGTAGCGCCCGGCGAGCATGCCGATCGGGCGATCCTTCTGGCCCTCGATGTGCAGCATCCCGCCCTCGTAGACGGCGTGCACCTCGTCGATGCGGGTGGTGAGTGCGTCGCCGGCGACCTCGACGTGGAAGTAGGTGTTCGGGTACGCCTTCTGCAGCCACTCGATCGGGTGGTTGTAGCTGGTCATGCTGAGCTTCACGGTCGCTTGGGCGCCCTCGCGGACGTCTTCGACCCGCCCGCCCGCGGCCTCGACGAGCGCGCGCGCCTCGTCGACGGAGGCGACGTCGAGGATCGCGCGCAGGCTGGCGCGGCCGGCGGGGATCGCCGGGTCCTTCGGCAGCGCCTCGGCGAGCGTCGCCAAGTCGCCGGAGACCAGCCGAGGCGTCGGCTCGAGCTTCGAGAATGGGGTGATCAGATCGAGCACCTGCTGGAAGTCGTCGAAGCTCGCCAGGAACGCGCGCCACTCCTGCAGCGGCTCCAGCCGCAGCGTGATGCGCGCGAGGATCCCCGCGGTGCCGTAGTTGTGGATGTACGGCTCGGTCGCCTCGCCCTCCAGGTGCACGAGCTGCGCGTCGGGCACCGCGTGCACCACGTCGAGCGCGGTGACGAATCCGGTGTGCAGCATGCCGTTCTTGATCGACCCGGTTCCGCCGGAGCCGCCCGAGACGAAGCCGCCGAGCGTCGACTGCGCGGTCGACGGGTACATCGGCAGCTGCTGGCCGGTCTTGGCCGCGGCCTGCTCCAGCGCGATCATCGTCGCGCCGGCGTCCGCGATCAGGTATCCATCGCCCACCTCGATGATGGCGCGCGCCTTCGAGGTGTCGAGCACCAGACCGCCGGACATCGGGATGCCCTGGCCGTAGTTCCCGGTGCCCTTTCCGCGAGGCGTGATCGGCACGCCGTGGCGCACGGCGGCGCCGACGACCTCGGCGATCTGCTCGGCCGTGGTCGGGAACGCCACCAGCTGGGCGCGACCCAGCGGCAGCTGCTCGCCGATCACCGGCGAGAGGTGCGAGCCATCGATGGAGGCGCGCTCGAGGCTCGCGTCCTCGTCGCTCACACCGAGCTCGCCCAGCAGGGTGCGCAATTCGGCGGCGAGGGCGTCGACGCGGGCCGGGTCGACGGCGGGGAGGGTGCTCATCAGGGTGGATCCTTTCGGTGCTGCTAGTGCATCACCATGCCGCCCGTGACATTCAGGGCTTGGCCGGTGAGGTAGGAGGCCTCGGCGGAGGCGAGGAAAAGAGCGAGGCTCGCGACGTCATCGGGCACGCCGAGGCGGCCGAGCGGCGAGTAGCTCGTCCACTCGGCGATCTGCTCGTCGGTGCGGGTGGCGGCGCCCATCTCGGTGAGGATGTAGCCCGGGCAGATCGAGTTCGCGCGGATTCCGTGCTCGCCCCATTCGAGGGCGGCGGCACGCGTGAGCGCGACGACCGCGGCCTTCGACGCGGCGTAGTGGCCCTCCATGGCGCCGCCTTTCTTGGCGGCCATGCTGGCGAGGTTGATGATCGACCCGCCGGTGCCGGCGTCGATCATGCTGCGCGCGGCCGACTGCATTGTCGTGAGCATCGCGCGCGTGTTGATCGAGAACATGGTGTTCCAGTCCTCGACGGTGATGTCGAGGAGGGGAATCAGCTTGAAGATGCCGGCGCTGTTGACGAGCACGTCGACGCCGCCGAGCGAGGTGAGGGCCTCATCCATCGCCCGGGTGATGTCGTCGGGCTTGAGGAGGTCGACTTCGATGAAGCGCCCGCCGATTGCGGCGGCGTGCGCGGTGCCTTCCGGCACAAGCCGGTCGAGGATGCAGATGTCTGCACCCTCGACCGCGAGGCGGGCCGCAATGGCACCGCCGATGCCACGGGCTCCCCCGGTGACGACGACTCGGGATCCCGAGAGTCGGGGAGCGGTCGTCACCGAGGGAGCGTTCATGGCGTTGTGCTGTGTTTCGTGTTCAGTGGAGCTCAGAAGCCGATCGACGGGTCGATGAACGAGTCGTCGAAGATGACATCGGCCGTCAGGTCGGTGACGATGCCCTTCTCCTCGTCAGCGCCGTACATCTCGGTGGCGATGTCGATGAGCGACTGCAGACGCTCCGGGTCGATGTTTCCGACGATGTCGTCGTGGCCGTTGCCGGCCAGACCGAGCTCGAGCTGAGCCGCGACCGAGAACTCGGCCGTCTCGGCGCTGTAGACCCAGAAGGAGTTGTAGGCCTCGACGGCGTCCAGGATGAGCGCGTTGGTCTCAACCGGGTCGGCGTAGTAGTCGACCGCGGCCTGCTGCAGCACCGGCACGAGGGCGGTGAGGCAGTCGGCGTACTCGGTGATCGTCTCGGGCTTCACCGAGACGACGGCCGGGTACTTCGGGTAGCCCGCGTCGTTGATCAGCTCGAACGCGACCGGCTTGCCCCAGGCAGCGATCTCGTTCTCGTAGATGTACGGCTCGGCCGAGGCGAAGCCCTGCTGGGCGATCGTTCCGCCGGCGCCGACGAACACGTCGGGAGCACCGTCGTAGGTGGAGTCGATCTGGTCGGCCGACAGGACACCCGTCGACACGAAGTAGTCGATGTAGTAGCCGCCGGGGAAGACGCGCACGGGCACGTCCGCCTCGCCGAGGTCAGCGATCGTCTCGATCTCGGGGAGGGTCTCCGGGTCCCACATGATCATCTGCGGGTCCTTCTCGAGCGGCGCGAAGACGCCGACCGTCGGGTAGCTGCCCGAGTGCACGACGGCCTCGTCCGAGCCGACGTAGCCCGCGAAGATGTCGTCCTCGGCGTAGAGCATGCCGTCGGGCTGCAGGTAGTCGGGACGGGCGGATCCGCCGGAGACGATGGTGATGTCGACACCGGTGTACTCGCCGCTGGCCACGAGCGGGCCGGTGACCGAGTACTCGCTGTTCGCCTCGAAGGTCGGGTCGTCGCCGACGAGCTCGTAGAGGTGACCGTGCTCGGCCTCGGGGAACCAGTCGGTCGCGATCTTGATGTCGGCGGGGCAGCCGGCCGCAGCGAGATCGATCGAGCCGATGGTCAGTTCGCTGGTCTCCTCCGCGGGGGTCGCCTCGGTCGCGCAGCCGGCAAGGGCGAGCGACGAGATGGCGACTCCGGCGACAACGACACCGCGGGTGCGGGTGATTCGCATGGGTACTCCTTCGAGATGTGGTGTGGTGCAGTGGATGGTGCGGGGTGGTGCAGCAGACCTCGGGGTTAGCCGAAGTCGTACCATCGGCCGACCGCGAGTCGTGCGATCAGACCGAAGACCAGGAAGACGACGACGCCGAGCAGCGACGCAAGCAGCACCGAGGCGAAGAGCTCGTCGGTCTGCAGGCGTGCCTGGTAGCGGCGGATGAGGGCGCCGATCCCGATGACGCCCTGCTGGAAGAAGAAGTCGCCGACGACCGCGCCGACGACCGAGAGGCCGGCCGAGATCCGCAGACCGGCGAAGATCGCGGGGGAGGCGGCGGGCAGCTGCAGCTTGGTCAGCACGACCCAGCGGGTCGCCTTCTGCAGCTGGAACAGCTCGCGGTGGCTGCGATCGACTGACTGCAGGCCGAAGTAGGTGTTCGACACCATCGGGAAGAGGGCGATGAGCAGGCAGACCACGCTGCGGGCGTAGAAGCCGTCGTCGATCCAGAACGCGATCAGCGGCGTGATGGCGAGAATCGGGATGCTCTGCAGCACCACCGCGTAGGGGTAGGTCGAGCGCTCGATCCACTTCGCCTGGCTCATCGCGATCGCCCAGACGATGCCGATCACCGCGGCGAGGAGGAGACCGAAGAGGGTCGTCTGCAGCGTGACGCCGAGGCCGGCGAAGATCTCTGAGCGGGTCGAGTCGCGCAGGAACACCGCCAGCACCTGATGCGGCGGCGGAAGAATGAAGCTGCGCTGGCCGAGCGAGGCCGAGATGGCGTACCAGAGGCCCAGCACCCCGGCGAAGACCAGGACGGGCGGGCCCCAGATGCCGATCTTGGCAGGGCCGGCGGTGCGACCGGAGGTGATGCGCGGGGCGGCCGCGGTGGTTTCGGCGCTCATGAGTGTGCTCCTCGGAGTGCGTGGGAGACCTTGCCGACGAGTTCGGCGAATTCGCCCGTGAACCGGATCTCCGGGTCGCGCGGCATGTCGAAGGGAACCTCGAACTCGTCGACGATCGTGCCGGGGCGGCCCGACATGACGATGACGCGGGTCGAGAGGTACACGGCCTCGGAGACCGAGTGGGTGATGAACAACCCGCCGAACTGCTTCTCGGCGAAGAGCTTGATGAGCTCGTCGTTGAGGCGCTCACGGGTGATCTCGTCGAGCGCGCCGAACGGCTCATCGAAGAGGAACAGCTCGGGGTCGAGGGTGAGCGAGCGCGCGAGCGAGGTGCGCATCCGCATGCCGCCGGAGAGCTGCTTCGGCAGGTGCTTCTCGAAGCCGCTCAGGCCGACCAGGTCGATCGCCTCCTGCGCCTTCTTGCGCCGGACGGCCATCGTGTCCCACTGCAGCTCCGCGAGCAGCTCGACGTTCGCCATGACGTTGCGCCACGGAAGCAGCGTCGCGTCCTGGAACACGTAGCCGATGCGGTCGGTCGCGAGGGCCGCCGTTCCGTCGCTCGCGCTCTCCAGCCCCGAGGCGATGCGCAGCAGCGTGCTCTTGCCGCAGCCCGAGGGGCCGACGACCGTCACGAACTCGCCGCGGCGCACCTTCAGGTCGACCGAGTGCAGGGCGACCGTGCCGTTCGGAAACGTCATCTCGACGTTCTCGAAGTCGAGCAGCGGCTCGCCCGTCGCGGTCGGGGTCATTGTCGGACTGGGGTCTGTCTGCGCCATGGCTATCGCGCTCCCGTCGGGGTGAGGTGGGCGGTGGGGACGGCAACGTCGGTCGCGACCGTGGTGCGGGCGACGAGGCGGCCGCGGTGGATCACCAGGCGCTCGGCGGAGGCCTCGGCGACGACCTCGGGAAGGCTCGCGCCGCGCACCGCGAGCAGTTCGGCGGCGGCGCCGACGGTCACACCCGCGGTCGGCAGTGCGAGCACTTCGCGGGCGCCGTCGCTCACCGCCGTCCAGGCCTCGTCGACGGTGAGGTGACCGGCGGTCACGAGCAGCATCGCCGTCTCGAACGGGTCGGAGCGGCCCAGCGGATTGAAGGGATCGCGCACGTTGTCGGCGCCGGCGGCGAAGCGTGCCTTCGCATCCACCAGGGCGCGCACGGCGGTGAGGCCGCGCGGCGTGGCGACGTCGTCGCCCCAGCCCTGCAGGTAGAGGTTCGTGATCGGGTTGGCGATCACGCCGATGCCGGCCGCGACGACCGCGCTGACCAGACCGTCGCGCTCCGGGGCCGGAAGCGTGCCGAGGCGCACGCAGTGACCGGCGGACGTGTTCTGCGACCAGGTCGCCACGATGCGGGCGTACTCGCCGAGCGTGACGGCGCCGTCGAGGCTCTCGTCGGTGTGCAGGTCGACGGGCAGGCCGCGGCGCTCGGCGATCTCGAGCAGCCGACGCAGGTCATCCAGAGGCTCGGGCGCCAGGTGCGGGGCGCCGCCGACGACGTCGACGCCCGCATCCAGTGCGGCTTCGACCGCCGCGCTGTCGATGTCGGGGCCTGGCAGGGCGACGATCTCGATGTCGATCAGGTCAGCCAGCTCGGCGCGCACCTGCAGCAGCGCGTGCACCCCGCGCAGCGGCTCGTCGCCGAGAAGGATGTCGACGTGGGTGCGGATCGCGGTCGTGCCCTTGGCGAGCATCGTGAGCGCCTGGGCGCGGGCGCGCTCGGCCACGTCCTCGACGGTCATCGTGGCGGCGTAGGCGCGCCACGACTCGATGGCCAGCTCCAGGTCGCCCATCGGCGGACGGATCGCATCCCACGAGCGCGTCTTGTCGAGGTGGGCGTGCGGCTCGGCCGCGGCCGTGACGAGGAGGTAGCCGTCGAGGTCCACGACGGTGGAGGCATCCGCCGGAAGAGCGGCGGTACCCGCGGGGAGGATCTCGGCGATGGTATCGCCCTCGATCACGACGTCGACCAGGTCGCCGCCCGCAAGGCGCGCGTGTCGCAGCAGCGCGATCGAGGCAGGCAACAGGCTCACGGGTCAGGTCTCCTAGGGGGAAAACGGAGGCCGCTGCGGCGCCGATGACGAGCGGGTGAATGTTGATAGTTTCAACATGCTTCAAGTTAGGGACGGCGCGTTTCCGTTGCGTAACACGGCAGTTTCGCCGTATTAACTCAGGCGGCCCCGGTTCGTCGCGGCGCTGTCGGCTGTGGTACCCCTTGCTGGAGCAGAGAGGAGGGACCATGTCGCCGATCGAGACCGCGCCCGTGTCCGAGCCGGACGTTCAGGCCGAGCGAATCGGGGCGCGCATCCGTCAATTGCGCCACGCGCGCGGTATGACGCTCGTGCAGCTCGCCGACAAGGCTGCGCTCTCGCATCCGTTCCTCTCGCAGCTCGAGCGCGGACGCGCCCGTCCGAGCATCTCCTCGCTCGAGAAGATCGCGCGCGCGCTCGGCTCCAGTCAGGTCGAGCTTCTCGCCGGGGCGGGTGGCGCCGACGGCGACGCGGACGCGCCCGTGTCGTTGGTGCGCTCCGTCGGCGGCACGCGCGGGCACTACGCCGAAGGCGAGGCTCGGATGCTCGTCGCCGGCGACTCCGCGCGCTTCCACCCGATGATGGTCACCGGCTCCAACACCGAGTTCGGGGATGCCTTCGAGCATGCCGAAGACGAGTTCCTGCACGTCGTCGAGGGGCGCATCGAGATCGACCTGGGCGAGCGCGGCGTCTTCCAGCTCGGCGAGGGGGACTCGCTGTACTACGTCGGCGGAACGCCGCACCGCTGGCGGACGCTCACCGACGGCGGCTACCGCCTGTTCATCGTGAAAGAGCACCCCGCGACGCTCTGAGTCGCCGTACGACCGCACACCCCTGAGAGGCACCCATGTCACGCCCCCGCGCCGCCGACGCCGAGGTCACCGTTGTTTCCCGAATCGCCGCGACCGACGCGGTCACGATGCTCGAGCTGGCGTCGCTCGACGGCGCTGCGCTACCGGCGTGGGAGCCGGGCGCCCACATCGACGTGCTGATGCCCTCGGGGCTCGTGCGGCAGTACTCGCTGTGCGGCGACCCGACCGCGGCGACGTGGCGCATCGCGGTGCTGCGGGAGGAGACCAGCCGGGGCGGATCCGAGTGGATCTGCTCCTCCGTCGAGGAGGGCGCCGCGCTGCGCCTCGCTGGGCCGCGCAACCACTTCTCGTTCGCGCCGACCACGGGCGCTCCGGTGCTGTTCTTCGCGGCCGGCATCGGCGTCACCCCGATCGCGCCGATGGCGGCGGCCGCCGCGGCTGCGGGGCTCGACTACCGGGTGCACTACTCGGGTCGCGCCCGTGAGCGGATGGCGCTGCTCGACGAGCTCGAGTGCTTGCATGGCGAGCGGCTCGTCGCGCACGTGTCAGGCGAGGGGTCGCGCGTCGACCTCGCGGCCGTGCTCGGCTCGGCGTCGGCGGGCACCGTCGTCTACGCCTGCGGTCCTGGGGAGTACCTCGAGGCCGTCTCGGCCGCAGCCGAGGGCGCCGGACTCGAACTGCATCTGGAGCACTTCGAGGCCGTCGAGGCCGTCGCTCCCGTGTGGGAGGGCGCCTTCGAGGTCGAGCTGGCGCTGACCGGGGTGACCGTCGAGGTGCCGCCGGAGCGCAGCATCCTCGAGGTCGCGGAGGAGAACGGGGCCTTCGTGCTCTCGTCGTGCACCGAAGGCACGTGCGGAACCTGCGAGACGCCGGTCGTCGAGGGCGAGGTCGACCACCGCGACTCGATCCTCACCCCGCAGGAGCGCGCGCGGGGCGACGTGATGTACGTCTGCGTCTCGCGGGCGGCCTGCCCGAAGCTCGTGCTCGAGCTCTAGGTACCCCTCCGCGCAGCGCTCTGCGGGCCGAGAGTCGGGGGCGATGCCGGGGAGTGACGGGTCAGACGACGAACTTGCGCACGGAGGCGGCGAGGGTCGCGGCGTCGCCGGTGACCAGCTCGTAGTCGCGCACCACCACGCGTCCGGCGACGATCACGTGGCGCGGTCGGCGGCCGGGGTTCGCCCACAGCAGGCCGGCGACCGGATCGGCGACCCCGGCATCCGCGACGCCGGAGACATCCCAGACGCAGAGGTCCGCGGCGGCTCCCGGGCGCAGGTGACCGAGCTCGTCGCGCCCGAGGCCCGCGGCGGATCCGGCGGTCGCCATCCCGAGCACCTCGCGGGCGGGAAGCTGGTCGCCGACCAGCCCCGAGACCTGCATCGCCAGGCGCGCGTCGGCGAGCAGGTGCCCCGCGTCGTTCGAGCCGCCCCCGCTCGTGCCCAGGCCGACGGTGATGCCCGCCACGCGCAGCGCCGCGACGGGCGCGATTCCCCAGCCCATCGGCACGTCGCAGCCCGGCGCGTGCGTGGCGGTGACGCCCGCCGCGGCGAGCCGCGCGATCTCGTCATCGGTCACATCGCACAGGTGCGCGAGCGTGACATCGGGGCCGAGCCAGCCCCACTCCTCGAGCAGGTCCAGCGGCCGCTTGCCGTACTTCTCGAGCGCGATCGCCACGTCGACCTGCTCGTTCGCCTGGGTGCGGCGGCGCAGCCCGTGACGCGCCGCCACCTCGCCGAGCCGCTCGAAGCTCTCGCGCGGGTCGCTGTGCACGCCCGCCGGTCCGACCGCGAGCTGCAGCATGCCGTCCTTCGACACGCCGCCGGATGCGTCGGGCAGCAGCGCCTGCACGATCGCCTCTGCGCTCGCGGCCGCCTCGTTCGGGTCGTCGCGCGCGGCGCCGCGCACGAAGACGAGCCGTCCGCCCAGTTCGCGCGCCGCCTCCGCGGTCGCGCGGGCGAGTGCGACCGAGGCCCCGGCGGGGAGCCCCGCGGGCCAGCTCAGGTGGTGATCGGCGACCGTCGTCACCCCGAACAGAAGCCCCTCGGCGACCCCGACCGAGGCCGCGGCGCGCATCAGCTCAGGGCTGATGCCGACACGGGAATATGCCGCGGCCATGGTTGGCAGCCACTCGGCCATCGGAACCCCGCGCGTGCCCGGCAGGGTGCGAAACGCGGACTGCATCAGGTGGTGATGCGCGTTGACCAGGCCGGGCGTGACAACGCATCCGGAGACGTCAAGGGTCTCGCCGGCGGGCTCGGTTCCCGGTTCGGCGACGACCGCGCCGTCCAGAATGAGGTCGCCGCTCGACTCGGTGGCTGCATCGTGCAGGATCGCGGTCGCGTTGCTCAGAATCACGAAACGATCCTGACATCCGAATGTGTCACGCTGATGTCGTGCTTGAGCTCGCGGATCGCCTCCTCGCCCAGCTGCACGCCGGTCGCGAGCTCGTCGTGGCGACCGTGATCGGCGTCGACGGGTCCGCCCCGCGCACCCTCGGCACCTCGATGGCGTGGGACGGCGAGCGGGTCATCGGCTCGATCGCCGGCGGATGCGTCGAAGGCGCTGTGCTCGACGTCGCCGACCGCGTCCTCGACGACGGCGTGACGCGCGTGATCGAGTTCGGCGTGCCCGACGACGGCGCGGCGGGGGAGCTGGCGCTCGAGGCCGGCCTGAGCTGCGGCGGGGCGCTCACCCTGCACCTGGCGCTGCTGCGTCCGGCGGATGCGGCGCTCGCCGCTCTCGAACGCGCGTCCGCGGGCGGGTCGTCCCGCATTCGGCTGACCGAGGCGGGCTTCGCCGTCGACGAGTGCGACAGCATCTTCGTCGACGAGAAGGTGCCGCTCGCGCGTCTGATCATCGTCGGCGCGATGGAGTTCTCCGTCGCCCTGTCGGCGGCGGCGCAGCCGCTCGGCTACGCCGTCACGGTGTGCGACCCGCGCGCGGTGTTCATGACCCCGGAGCGCTTCCCCGGCGCCGAACTAGTCGTGCAGTGGCCGACCGAGTTCATGCGCGGCACCGAACTCGACGAGCGCAGCGTGGTCTGCCTGCTGAGCCACGACGACCGCTTCGACGTCGAGACCCTGCTGCTCGCCCTGCGCTCGCCCGCGCGCTACGTCGGCGCGATGGGCTCGCGGCGCACGGATGCGCGTCGCCGCGCGCGACTTGCGGAGCTCGGAGCGCGCAGCGAGGAGCTCACTCGACTGCACTCGCCGATCGGGCTCGACCTGGGGGCATCCACCCCCGAGGAGACGGCGGTCTCGATCCTCGCCGAGGTGCTGCAAGAGCGCGCCGCCGCGAGCGCCCGCCCGCTCGCCGACCTCGACGGCGCCATCCACGCGCGTCCCGCCCGCCCCGCCCGCCCCGCCCGCTGACCCGCCCCGCGCGCTGCGCGTCCGGCGCATTGACCCGCGCCCCGCCCGCTTCCCCGCCCGCCCGTTGCATCGACCCGCGCCTCGCCCGTCCGCTGCATCGACCCGCGCCCCGCGCGCTTCCCCGCGCCATCCCTCACCCCCTCATACCCACCCCGTGCGAGCGGTGCCAAAAGTGGGGTGTGGGCGCGCGGGATCGCATGTTTGGCACCGCTCGCGGGGGGTCGGGGTGCGCGGCGGGGGTGCGAGGCGCGGCGTGCACGCGCGCGGCGTGTGGGCGCGGCCCGCGGTGCGCGGCGTGCACGCGCGCGGCAGATGCGCGTGGCGCGGGCCCCGCGCGGGCTCTGCGCGTGGTGCGGGCGCGCGAGCTCTACGCGCGGCCCGCGGTGAGGCGCCAGACGCGGTCGCGCGACATCGGGATCTCGACCGGACGCACGCCGAGAGCATCGCGGATCGCGTTGGCGACGGCGGGGGCGACCGGGTTGTACGGCGCCTCCGACATCGACTTGGCGCCGAGCGGCCCGAGCTCCGAGTGCGTCTCGGCGAAGAGCACCTCGGTGCGCGGCAGGTCGGCGAATTGGGGGATGTGGTAGTTCCGGAACACGTCGGTAGTGATCCGTCCCTCCTCCAGCATGACCTCCTCGTAGAGCGCCGAGCCGTAGGCCTGCGCTGCGCCGCCCTCGATCTGGCCGCGCAGCTGCTCCGGGTTCAGCACCGTGCCGGCATCCGCCGCCTGGATGGAGCGCAGGATGCGCACCTCACCGCTGCCGGGATCGACGGCGACGCGCACCCCGTGCACGTTGAACGCGACGGTGCGCGGCGTTCCGTCGTGGGTGGCGGTGGCGACGCGCTCCCCGCCTTCGGCGAGCTGCGTGGCGAGCGCGGTCGCGGCGGCGAAGACCGCCTTGCCGGCGACGACGACGCCGGTGGAGCCGTAGGCCCCGGTGTCGTGCCGCGCGCCGGCCACCGCGGTGTCGGACTGGCGGATGCGCACCCGCTCCGGCGTCGTGCCGAGCGCGGTGGCGGCGAGCTGCGCGTGCACCGTGGTGGTGCCGTTGCCGAACTCGGCGGTGCCGACCTGGACCTCGTAGAGCGCGCCGTCCGGCTGCTCCCCGTCGAGAGCCCGCACGGTCGCCTCGGCGAAGTGCCCGCGCGGCGGGATCGTGGCGATCATGGCGAGGGCGACGCCGTCGCCGATCCGCCAGTCGCGGCCCGCGTCGAGGGAGCGCATGCCGCGGCCCAGCTGGCCGAGTTCGGGGCCATCCTGATCGAGCGCCGCCTCGACGAGGTCGAGGCACTGGCGCAGTCCGTCGGCGCCGTCGTAGGCGATGTCGCCCGAGTCCTCCTCGATGGTGCGGATCGGATCACCCGGTCGCACGCCGTTGCGCCGCCGCAGCTCGAACGGCGAGATGCCGAGCTCGCGGGCGAGCTCATCCATCGCCGATTCGATCGCGAAGATCACCTGGCCGAGGCCGTAGCCGCGGAACGCGCCCGAGGGCGGGTTGTTCGTGTACACGGACTGCGCATCCACGCGCACGTTGTCGCAGCGGTAGGTCGCGACCGACTCGTGCACCGAGTGGAACATGACGCCGACGCCGTGATTGCCGTAGGCCCCGGTGTCCATGATCTGGTCGATGGCGAGCGCGGTGAGGGTGCCGTCGCGGCGGGCGGCGAGGGTGACGCCGACCCGCATCGGATGCCGCCCCGGCGCGATGCGGAACTCGTCGGTGCGCGTGAACTCGTACTGCACGGCGCGACCGGTCTTGAGCACGGCGAGCGTCACCAGGTCTTCGGTCAGCAGCTCCTGCTTGCCGCCGAAGCCGCCGCCGACGCGGGTGGCGAAGACGCGCACCTTCTCGCGCTCGAGGTCGAAGATGCGGGCGACCTCGTCGCGGATCAGGTACGGAACCTGGGTGGAGGTGCGCAGCACGAGCGTGCCGGTGCGATCCAGCCAGCCGCGGGTGGCGTGGGTCTCGAGGGCCGCGTGCGCCACGCGCGAGGTGAAGAAGCGATCGGAGACGGTGATGTCGGCTTCGGCGAGGGCCGCCGCGACGTCGCCGCGCTCGCCGTGCACCTCGGCGACGGTGTTGCGGGCGGCGTCGGCAATGCGCGACGACGCGGGCTTCTCGGCGTGCAGCAGCGGGGCGCCGGGGGAGCGCGCGTCCTCCGGGTCGAACACCGCGGGCAGAAGCTCGTACTCGACATCGATGAGGTCGAGCGCGCGCGTGGCGATGCCGACCGTGTCGGCGACGACCGCGGCGACGCGCTGCCCGTAGTGCCGCACCACGGTGTCGAGCACGAGCGTGTCGTCGGGGTCGTCGGTGCGCGCCTCATGGCGGCCGGTGGAGAACAGCGTCTGAGGCGAGTCCTCGTGGGTGAGCACTGCGTGCACGCCGTCGAGGGCGAGCGCGCGGCGGGCATCGATCGACAGGATGCGCGCGTGCGCGTGCGGCGAGCCGAGCACCGCGAGGTGCAGCAGTCCCGTCGTCGTGGTGGAGCTGTCGGACGGGTCGGCGGCCTCGCCGATGGGGGCGTCGAGCGTGTACGCCTCGCGTCCGCTGACGACGCGGCGCGCGGCGGGCGGGGCGACGGATCGTCCGGCGGCGGCGCCGCTCGTCACGGTCTCGGTGTTGGCCGTGCCGCAGACCGCATCCTCGATAGCGCGGTAGCCGGTGCAGCGGCAGAGGTTGCCCTTGAGTGCGTTCGGAAGGTCGGCGCGCTGCTCATCGGTGAGGGCGGAGGCGGTGACCACGAATCCGGCGGTGCAGAAGCCGCACTGGTAGCCGCCCGCGGCCACGAAGGCCTCCTGCACGGGGTGCGGGTGGTCGGGCGTTCCGAGCCCGGCCGCGGTGGTGACGGTGGTGCCGTCGGCGCGGTGGGCGGGGGTGATGCAGGAGTGCATCGGGGTGCCGTCGACGAGCACGCTGCACGCGCCGCAGTCGCCCGCGTCGCAGCCCTTCTTGACGCTGAACACGTCGGCCTCGCGCAGCAGGGTGCGCAGCACCTGCCCGGGGCGCGGCTCCATCTCGCGCTCCTCGCCGTCGACCACGACTCGGATGCTCACCGCGCCTCCTCCGCTGTCAGTTCGAGGCGCAGTTCTTCCGCCATCGCCAGGGTGCGGGCGCGACGCCAGTCGGGGGCGCCGTGCGCGTCGTCGTACCAGCCGTCGCCCGCGGCGACGCTCGCCTCGATCGCCTCCCGCAGCTCGGCGGCGGTGGGAGGTGCGGCGAACCAGACGCGGTGCGGGCGGGTCGTGGCGGCGGTGACGGTGGCGACGAAGCTGCCGGCGACATCCCGCCGGGCGATCACGATGGCGCCGGAGCGTCCGAGCGGGGCGAGGGCGGAGCGGCGGAATCCGATTCGGGCGCGCAGCGCGTGCGCGGGCAGGTCGATGCGGCGCAGCACCTCACCCGGGCTGAGCGCGGTCGTGCGCACGCCGGTCACGAATTCGGTGATCGGGAGACGGCGCTCGCCGCCGTCGGCGTGCCAGATGAGCGCCTCGCCGTCGAGCGCGGAGGTCAGGCTGGTCATGGCGCCCGCCGGCAGGGCCATGCAGACGTTGCCGCCGACGGTGGCGGCGTTCCAGATCTTCCACGAGGCGACGAGCGACTCGGCCGCCCGGCGAAACAGCGGTGCGACGCCGGGGCCCCAGGCGGGGTCGGCGGGATGCGCGAGCAGCTGCGCGATCGTGCACGTCGCGGCGATGCGGAGCCCGCCCGTCTCCTCGGCGTCGACGGGCGTCCAGCCGAGGGTCATCAGGTCGACGAGCTCCTCGAGCCCAGGCTGCGGTTCGGAGTACAGCCAGGTGCCGCCCGCGAGCGGGCGGACATGCTCGTTCACGCGCAGGTCGTCGCGCGTGCGGGCGGCGCGCAGAGCGCGCACCTCGATCAGGTCCATGTTCATACAGTCAACATCACGCGTGTGTCGGATATGTAACGCCGGACCGTGACAATGGGACGGTGAGCACGCGAGATTCCGCCCCCGCCCAGGGGCCTGACGATCTGGATGACGAGGCCCTGAGCTGGGCCGGCGACGAGGACCGCGGGGGCGTCGCACCGCGCCGCTCCGGCGCAACGGCGACCGACGCCCCGAGCGACGCCGTCGAGCCGGACCCGATGGGCGGGCAGGCGGGTGACGAACCGGATGCCGGGCAGGCCGAGCCCACGCCGAGCAGCCCCGCGCGAACCGCCGCCACCGTCGTTTTCGCGACGCTCTACCTCGCGATCGTGCTCGGCTGGGTGCTGTCGGTGCAGTCCACCTCGTCCGGATCGACGGAGCTGTTCGTCGATATCACCTGGCAGTTCGGCGAGTTCATGGCGCTTGTCGCAGGTGTGCTGTGGTTCGGTGCCGTGCTCACCCTCACCCGCACGCGACCGACGCTCGAGCGTGTCGGATGGTGGGCGCTCGGCACGGCGATTCTGGTGCCGTGGCCGCTGGTCTTCGTCGTGATCTCGGAGGCCTCCGCATGATCGCCGTCGTGCTCGCTTTCGCGCTGCTGTTCGGGCTCGCCGAGTTCACGGCGATCTCGAACCTGCTGGTGCTGCCTGCCTACTACGAGCTGCTCGGGATCGGCGCGGCCACCCCGTGGTCCCTCCTCATCGCCGGGGTCGTGATCCCGCCGCTGTTCTTCGGTCTCGCGCTGCTCGCGGGGCGCCGGTGCGTCGCCGTGTTCGATCGCGCGCTGATCCTCGCCGTGGCGCTCGCCGCGACCCACGCGCTCGCGCTCAGCGCGGTGTCGTTCGCCAGCGCGATCCAGCCCGCGATCGGCTGAGCGAGCCCGCCGCCGCGCCTCCGCTGCGGTGCCGGATCGCGGTCGGAGCGCGCTCGGTGCGCGCACCGTCGTCGCGGGCGGCCCGCGTCCACTAAACTCAGTACCGCCGCGCCCGCCATCGCCGAGGCGCATTCTTGCGGCCCTCTGGCCGCCGAACCCCGAGGAACGACCACGTGGCCAAGCCGATCGTCCTGATCGCCGAAGAACTTTCCCCCGCAACCGTCGAGGCTCTCGGCCCCGACTTCGAGATCCGCTCCGTCGACGGCACCGACCGTCCGGCGCTGCTCTCGGCGCTCGCCGAGGCGCATGCGATCCTGATCCGCTCGGCGACGCAGGTCGACGCCGAGGCGATCGCCGCGGCGCGCCAGCTGAAGGTCGTCGCCCGTGCCGGCGTCGGTCTCGACAACGTCGACATCAAGGCCGCGACCGAGGCCGGCGTCATGGTCGTCAACGCGCCGACGTCGAACATCATCAGCGCCGCCGAGCTCACGGTCGGGCACATCCTGAGCCTGGCGCGCCACATCCCGGCCGCGCACGCGAGTCTCGCGGCGGGGGAGTGGAAGCGCTCCAAGTACACCGGCACCGAGCTCTACGAGAAGACGGTCGGCATCATCGGTCTCGGCCGCATCGGCGCGCTCATCGCGGCGCGACTTCAGGCCTTCGGCGTCGAGATCGTCGCCTACGACCCCTACGTCACTGCCGCTCGCGCCCAGCAGCTGGGTGTGCGCCTGGTGGAGCTCGACGAGCTCATCTCGACGTCCGACTTCGTCACGATCCACATGCCGAAGACCCCCGAGACCACCGGCATGATCGGCGAGGCTCAGCTCAAGGCGATGAAGTCGACCGCGTACGTCGTGAACGTCGCGCGCGGTGGCCTCGTCGACGAGGCGGCGCTCGCCCAGGCGCTCCGCGACGGGGAGATCGCCGGCGCCGGCATCGACGTCTTCACGAGCGAGCCGCCCACCGATGACCTGCTCACCAGCGCTCCGAACATCGTCGTCACCCCGCACCTCGGTGCCTCCACGGCGGAGGCGCAGGAGAAGGCGGGCGTGTCGGTCGCCAAGAGCGTGCGCCTCGCCCTCAGCGGCGAGCTCGTTCCGGATGCCGTCAACGTCGCTGGCGGCGTCATCGACCCGCTGGTGCGCCCGGGCATCCCGCTCATGGAGAAGCTCGGCCAGGTCTTCGCAGGCCTCGCCGACGACCCGCTCGCCTCGATCGACGTCGAGGTGCGCGGTGAGATCGCCGACCTCGAGGTCGGCGTGCTCAAGCTCGCGGCCCTCAAGGGCGTCTTCACCAACGCGGTGACCGAGCACGTCAGCTACGTGAACGCGCCGCTGCTCGCGGAGCAGCGCGGCATCGCGGTGCGCCTGATCACCGAGCCGGTGAGCGAGGAGTACCGCAACGTGCTCACGATCCGCGGCGCGACCAGCGACGGAACGCAGCTCTCGGTGAGCGGAACGCTGACCGGCACGAAGCAGATCGAGAAGATCGTCGAGATCAACGGCTACGACGTCGAGGTGCCGCTCGCCGAGCACTTCGTCGTGATGCTCTACACCGACCGTCCCGGCATCGTGGCGGTGTACGGCCAGCAGTTCGGCGACGCGGGCATCAACATCGCCGGAATGCAGATCGCGCGTCACCACGCGGGCGGCGAGGCGCTCAGCGTGCTGACGATCGACTCCCCGGCGCCCGAGGGGCTGCTCGAGTCGGTGCGCGAGGCGATCGACGCCACCTTGCTGCGCGAGATCGACGTCGTCTCCGACTAGTTTCCCCTGATCAACCGCCAGTATCCGCCTCGTCTGGGTGGACAGATCTGTCGATTGTGACGATTCCTCCGTTGCGTTAGCGTGAGCTGACGCGAGCATGCCTGCACCCGAAATCCCGGCGGCTCGCGGCCCCCATGCTCGCCTTCCCCCGGAGGAACCCCCATGCTCCTTGCTGAGCCGTCTTCCCGTTCACTGACCCCGACACGACGGCTCGCCGCCGTCTCGCTCGCCGCCGGCGCGATGGCGCTGCTGGCCTCGCCGATCGCCGCTCACGCGGTGACGAGCGACGCCTACGACGCGATCCCGGACACGCTCGCGCCGTCCTACGTCAGCCTGGGCTATCAGGCGACGCAGACGGCGGAGTTCGGCGACCTCGTGGAGCTGGCCGGCACGGATCGCGACCTCGAGGCGGTCACGATCGTGATGGTCAACTGGGCGTGCGAGACGGGGAGCGGCACGACCTGCGAGACGACGCCGGGTTCGAGTTTCAGCCACCCGGTCACGGTGAACATCTACGCCGAGGGTGCGGACCCGCTCCCCGGCGCCCTGCTCGCGACGGTGACGCAGGACGTCGACGTGCCGTTCCGTCCGTCCGCGGACGCCGTCAACTGCAGCGGCGGCCTCTGGTACCACGAGGCGACCGGGAACTGCTCCAACGGCTTCGCGTTCGAGGTTCCCTTCGACTTCTCGAGCCTCGCGGTGACGCTGCCGGATCGGGTCGTGGTCTCCGTCGCCTACAGCACCCAGACCTATGGAGCGGCGCCGCTCGGCGTCGGCGGTCCCTTCAACTCGCTGAATGTGGCGTTGGCCACGACCGCCCCCGCCGTCGGCACCGACGTCGACCCGGGAACGACCTACTGGAACACGCTGAAGGCGGAGTGGTACGGCGACGGCGGTGCCGCGGGAGCGGGCATTCTCCGCAACGACGGCGGCGGGCTGGGCGGCACCTACGGGCTGCTGTTCTCGCTCACCGCGTCGACGCCCGAGGTCGAGCTTCCGACGCTCCCGCTGGAGGATGGCGAGGCGGCACCGGCCGAGCTGGCGGCCACGGGCACGTCCGACTCGCTGATCGCAGCGGCGGTGCTCGGAGCCGGTGCGGTGCTGGCGGGCGCCGTCGCGCTCACCGTGCTCGCGACGCGCCGCTCGACTCGGCACCGCACACGCTGAGGCTCCGTCGCGGCGGGGTCGGCCCTAGCGGTCGACTTCGTCGCGGTGCGAGGTCTCGTCGTGGACGACGGTCGTGCGACGACGCGAGAACAGCACGATGCCGATGATCGTGGTGACCGCTCCTGCTCCCATCAGCAGATAGCCGACGAGCGTCAGGTCGATCCAGTCGAGGCCGACGTTGAGCGCGAAAGCCAGGACGGCTCCCACGACGAACAGAAAGATTCCGAATCCGATACTCAAGGTGTTTCCCCTTTCCTCGAAGTGCGGGCGGCCTTGTGAGGCCCGGCACCATCTCGACGCTAACGGCGGGTTCGCGGCCGAGGCGAGCGCGCCCGCGCCGGCCCGGCGACGCGGCTAGGCTGGGACGGCTGGAAACCCCCGGATTGCTGGGCGACGTCGCCTTTTCTGGGAGTAATCCGGGAACAACCTGGACGTCCCTGAACTTTGGAGCTTGAGTGACCCGCACCCTGGACTTGGCCGTGATCGCTGGCGATGGCATCGGCCCCGAGGTCATGACCGAGGCGGTGCGCGTTCTGACCGCCGCTGTCGGCGACGAGGTGACAGTCGCGACGACGCCCTACCCGTTCAGTGCCGCGCACTACCTGGAGACCGGGCGCATCCTCGAGGCCGAGGACATGGAAGCGCTCGCCAAGCACGAGGCGATCCTGCTGGGCGCCGTCGGCGGCGACCCCCGTGACCCGCGGCTCGCGGGCGGCATCATCGAGCGCGGGCTGCTGCTCAAGCTGCGCTTCGCCTTCGACCACTACGTCAACCTGCGTCCGTCGAAGCTGCTGCCGGGCGTCGTCAGCCCGCTTGCGAACCCCGGTGAGGTCGATTTCGTCGTCGTGCGCGAGGGCACCGAGGGGCCCTACGTCGGCAACGGCGGCGCGATTCGCGTCGGCACGGATGCGGAGATCGCCAACGAGGTGAGCATCAACACCGCGTACGGGATCGACCGAGTGGTGCGCTTCGCCTTCGCCCAAGCCGAGAAGCGCCGCAAGAAGCTCACCCTTGTGCACAAGACGAACGTGCTGACCTTCGCGGGCTCGCTCTGGGCGCGCACCGTCGAGCGCCACGCGGCCGATCACCCCGACGTGGCCTGGGACTACCTGCACGTGGATGCGGCGACCATCTTCCTGGTGACCGATCCTGCTAGATTCGACGTCATCGTCACCGACAATCTCTTCGGCGACATCCTCACCGACCTGGCCGGCGCCATCAGCGGCGGCATCGGACTGGCAGCCTCGGGAAACATCAACCCCGACGGCACCTTCCCCTCGATGTTCGAGCCCGTGCACGGGTCGGCTCCCGACATCGCGGGACAGCAGAAGGCCGATCCCACGGCGGCCATCCTGTCGACGGCCCTGCTGCTCGACCACCTCGGACTCGAGGAGGCGGCGCGGCGGGTCGAGTCAGCGGTCGCCGCGGACGTCGCCGCGCGAGGCACCGCGCCCCGCCGCACCGACGAGATCGGCGCCGCCATCGCCGCGGCGGTGGCCGCTCCCTAGCGGTCGCCCCCTCTCCGGCGCAGACTAGTTCCACTCCGACAGATCGGCCAGCGATATGCAACTTCTCCCGATGGCGAACCAGGACCTCGCATTCCAGGTGACCCCGAACCCCGCCGCCCTCCCCGCCGACGAGCGTGAGGCGATCCTCGCCAACCCCGGATTCGGGCAGAAGTTCACCGACCACATGGTCGACATCTGCTGGTCCGAGCGCGGCGGCTGGCACCGCCCCCGAGTCCAGGCCTACGGCCCCATCCAGCTCGACCCTGCGGCCGCCGTGCTGCACTACGCGCAGGAGATCTTCGAGGGCCTGAAGGCGTACCGGCACGCGGACGGCTCGATCTGGTCGTTCCGCCCCGAGAAGAACGCTGAGCGGCTTCAGCGCTCCGCGCGTCGCATGGCGCTGCCGGAGCTGCCGACCGAGTACTTCCTCGACTCCCTTCGCCAGCTCATCGCGCTCGACGGCGCGTGGGTGCCCTCGGCACCGGAGACGAGCCTGTACCTGCGACCGTTCATGTTCGCCAAGGAGGCCTTCCTCGGCGTTCGTCCCGCCAAGAAGGTCAACTACTACCTGATCGCGAGCCCCGCGGGGGCCTACTTCCACGGCGGCGTCGCACCGGTGTCGATCTGGCTGTCGACCACCTACGCCCGCGCGGGCAAGGGCGGCACGGGCGCCGCGAAGACCGGCGGCAACTACGCCTCGTCGCTGATCGCGCAGCAGGAGGCATACGACCAGGGCTGCCAGCAGGTGCTGTTCCTCGACTCCGCGGAGGAGAAGTACCTCGAAGAGCTCGGCGGCATGAACGTCGTGCTCGTCTACCGCGACGGCACGCTCGTCACGCCGCAGAGCGAGTCGATTCTCGAGGGCATCACGCGGGACTCGATCCTGCAGCTCGCCGAGGACGCCGGCCACACGGTCGAGCGTCGCCAGGTCTCGATCGAGGAGTGGCGCGAGGGCGCCGCCTCGGGGGAGATCGTGGAAGCGTTCGCCTGCGGCACCGCCGCGGTGCTCACCCCGATCGGCACGCTCAAGGCCGCCGACTTCACCATCGACATGCCGACACCGGAGGACGGCGTCGCGCTGGCGCTGCGCCGGGCGCTCACCGACATCCAGCACGGTCGCGCCGAGGACCGCCATGGCTGGATGATGCGACTCGACGCCGAGGCGTCCGAGTAGGCCCGGGATGAAGGTCGCACGCTTCAGCTCAGCGGGGGAGGACCCCCGGTGCGGCATCGTCGACGACGAAGAGATCGTGGTGCTCGCCGGCGACCCGATGTTCGCGGGTTTCCAGCCGACCGGCGAGCGCGTCGCGCTCGCCGACGCTCGCCTGCTGGCCCCCGTCATCCCGCGCTCGAAGGTCGTCTGCGTCGGCCTCAACTACGCCGCGCACCGCGGCGACATGGCGAACATCGACGCGCCCGAGAACCCGCTGATCTTCCTCAAGCCGAATACGGCGGTGATCGGCCCGGGCGACGCGATCAAGATCCCGCCGGTCGAGGGGCGCATCACGCACGAGAGCGAGCTCGTCGTCGTCATCGGACGCATCGCCAAGCAGGTGCGCGAGGAGGACTGGGCCGACTACGTCTTCGGCTACACGGTCGGCAACGACGTGTCGGCGCGCGACCAGATGTTCGCCGACGGGCAGTGGGCGCGCGCCAAGGGCTACGACACCTTCGCGCCGATCGGCCCGTGGATCGAGACCGAGCTCGACCCGTCGAACCTCGAGATCCACAGCTGGGTCGACGGTGAGGCCCGCCGACACGGCAACACCTCCGAGCTGCTGCACTCCATCCCGAAGCTCATCGCCTACATCTCGGATGTCTGGACGCTCCTGCCGGGCGACATCATCATGACCGGCACGCCGTCGGGCCTCGGCGGATTCGTCGCCGGGCAGACCGTCGACATCGAGATCGAGGGCATCGGGCGCCTGACGAACCCCGCCGAAGCGCGCGACGCCACGCCCGGCGCATGACCGTTCCGGTCGGCGGCTCGCCGCTGCTGAGCGACGAGCAGGTCCGGCGCGCGCAGAGCCGCACGCGGGCGGTGCTCATCGCGGGGCAGGTGCTTGCCGGGATCGGAATGGGCTCGACGCTGTCGGCCGGAGCCCTGCTCGTCACCCAGGTGAGCGGGTCGCCCGCCTGGTCGGGCATGGCGGCCACGATGACCACCGTCGGCGCCGCGTTCGCGTCGGTCCCGCTGGCCCGACTCGCGCGCCGGGCCGGCCGTGCCCCGGCGCTCGCGACGGGCGCGGTCACCGCGGCGCTCGGCGCCGTCGTCGGCATTCTCGCCGCCGTGCTCGTCTCGCTTCCGCTGCTGCTCCTGGCGCTCGCGCTCATCGGCGTCGGCACCGCCGTGAACCTGCAGTCGCGCTTCGCGGCGACCGACCTTTCGGAGCCCCGGCACCGGGGGCGCGACCTGGCGCTCGTCGTCTGGGCGACCACCGTCGGGGCGATCGCCGGTCCGAATCTGATCGCCCCCGCGGACGCGGTGGGCATCGCCGTCGGCCTGCCCGAGCTGTCGGGACCGTTCCTGTTCACCCTGGCGGCGCAGGCGATCGCGAGCGTCCTGTACCTCGTCGCGCTGCGGCCCGACCCGCTCAAGATGGCGGAGCGCCTGCGCCTCGAGCGGCCGGTCTCGGCCGTGGTCGAGAGCGTCGCCGATGCGAACGGGGTGCGCACCGGGCTCATCGCGCTGGCGCTCAGCCACGCGACGATGGTGGCGGTCATGTCGATGACCCCCGTGCATCTCGTCGCGCACGGCGCCACGCTGGTCGTCGTCGGGGTGACGATCAGCCTGCACGTGGCGGGCATGTACGCGCTCGCGCCGCTGTTCGGCATCCTCTCGGACCGGCTCGGGCGAGGACGCACGATCGCGATCGGCCAGGCGATGCTGCTGGCGAGCCTGCTGACGACCGCGCTTGGCGCCGAGTCGCAGGCCGCCGTCGTGGTCGGGCTCGTGCTGCTCGGCCTCGGCTGGAGCGCGGCGACCGTCTCCGCCTCGGCGCTCATCTCCGAGTCGGCGCCAGCTGACCGGCGCACCGTCATCCAGGGCCGCTCCGATCTGCTGATGAGCGCCACCGGGGCCGTGGGCGGCGCGCTCGCCGGGCCCGTACTCGCTCTCGTCGGCTACGCCGGTCTCGCGCTCAGCACGCTGCTGCTTGTCGTCGTGGTCCTGGTCGCGCTGACCTGGCGAGCGGTTCGCCGCACCCCCGCCGCGCGCAACTAGACTCGATCCCGATGTCGCTCCCGTTCTCTGCCGCCTCGGGCTCCGAGGTTCGCGTTCGCTTCTGCCCCTCGCCCACCGGCACCCCGCACGTCGGCCTGGTGCGCACCGCCCTGTTCAACTGGGCCTACGCCCGCCACACCGGCGGCAAGCTGGTGTTCCGCATCGAAGACACCGATGCCGCCCGCGACAGCGAGGAGAGCTACCTGCAGCTTCTCGACGCGATGCGCTGGCTCGGCCTCGACTGGGATGAGGGCGTCGAGACAGGCGGACCGCACGAGCCGTACCGGCAGTCGCAGCGCGGTGAGATCTATCGGGAGCTCATCCAGAAGCTCACCGAGGCCGGCTACCTCTACGAGAGCTTCGTCACGCCCGAAGAGATGGAGGCGCGCAACCTTGCGAACGGCCGCGACCCCAAGCAGGGCTACGACAACTTCGAGCGCGAGCTGACCGAGGCCGAGCGCGCCGCCTTCCGCGCCGAGGGCCGCCAGCCCGCGCTGCGGCTGCGGGTGCCCGACGACGACCTCAGCTTCGACGACCTGGTGCGCGGCGAGATCACCTTCCCCGCCGGCAGCTTCACCGACTTCGTGGTGGTGCGCCCGAACGGCGCCCCGCTCTATACCTTCGTGAACCCCGTCGACGATGCCCTGATGGGCATCACGCACGTGCTTCGCGGCGAGGACCTGCTCTCGAGCACCCCGCGCCAGATCGCGCTCTACGTCGCGCTCATCGCGATCGGCGTCACCGACAGCGTTCCGCGCTTCGGCCACCTGCCCTACGTGATGGGCGAGGGCAACAAGAAGCTCAGCAAGCGCGACCCCGAGTCGAACCTGTTCCACCACCGCGACCGCGGCTTCGTGCCGGAGGGGCTGCTCAACTACCTGTCGCTGCTCGGCTGGTCGATCGCCGCCGATCGCGACGTGTTCTCCCGCGACGAGCTCGTCGCCGCGTTCGACGTCGAGAGCGTCAACCCGAACCCGGCTCGCTTCGACCTGAAGAAGGCCGAGTCGATCAACGGCGATCACATCCGCCTTCTCGGCGCGGAGGACTTCGCCGCGCGGATCGTGCCCTACCTGGAGGGGCTCGTCAGCGATCCGCCGACGCCCGCCGAGCAGGCGATCCTGCGCGAGGCGGCCCCGCTGGTGCAGGAGCGCATCAATCTGCTGGGCGAGGCGCACGGCATGCTGGCGTTCCTGTTCACCCCCGATGACCGGATCGAGTTCGAGGCCGACGCGCTGCCCAAGCCGAACGCGGTCGACGAGGCGCGACTGGTGCTGGATGCGGCGGAGGCCGCGCTGTCGCCGCTGACCGAGTTCGGCCGCGTCGAGATCGAGGCGGCGCTGCGCGCGGCGCTCACCGACCCCGTCGAGGATGGCGGCGCCGGGCTCAAGCCGCGCGTCGCCTTCGGCGCCCTGCGCACCGCCGTGAGCGGCCGTCGGGTCAGCCCTCCGCTGTTCGAGTCGATGGAGATCCTCGGCAAGGCCTCCACGCTCGCGCGCCTCGCGCGGCTTCGCACGCACCTGGCGTAGCAGCGGCCTAGCGGACAGTGCCGCCGAGCAGGGCGATCTTCTTCTGCACCGGCACCCGAAGCACCACCCAGGCGACCAGCATCACCACGAGCGACCCGGCGAAGACGAGCGCGCCGATCCAGGAGTCGTCGTTGCGCCCTGCATACATGGTGTTGAGATTCCGCAGCGCCCCGGTGGTGAGCACCAGGCCGACGTGCACGATCGTGAACGCGATGAAGTACACCAGCACCGCGAAGTGCAGGGATCGCGCGAGGCTCTCGGTGAGCAGCCGGTTGACGCGCCACTCGTGCTTCCACACCGGCGACAGCCGAAGCCCGGTGAGCAGGGCGAGCGGCCCCGCCAGGAACACCGTGGCGAAGTAGCTCAGCAGCTGCAGCGCGTTGTAATGCACCCAGCCCTCGTGCGCCGGCCAGTCCAGCGAGAGGTAGTGCACCCCGGCCGTGACGGCGTTCGGGATGACATCCCAGCCGAGCGGAACCACGCGCACCCACTGCCCGGTGGCGAACAGCAGCACGACGTACACGACGCCGTTCAGCACCCACACCGTGTCGACGACGAGGTGCCACCAGACATGGACGCTCAGCCGCCGCGGCGCGCCCTTCGTGCGGATCAGTCCGTCGTTGCGCCGGGTGACGAAGGCGGGCGGGCGCTGCCTGCCGCGAATCAGGAGCGCGGAGCGCACGATGAACAGCAGGAAGAACGAGTTGAGGAAGTGCTGCCAGCCGAGCCACGCGGGGAAGCCCACGGGGGTGTCGGCGGGAAGCTCGGTCGTGCCCGGGAAGCTCGCGGCGAAGTCGAGCCAGCCGGGGGTCTCACGCAGCCAGCGCGCCGCGAGCACCAGCAGCGCCAGCAGCACGAGCGCCGCCGGGATGAGCCAGACGAGCGGAAACCAGCGTCGCTCGCGAAGTCGTGTCACGCTCCTACGCTAGCGGCCCCGGGGCGTGATCAATCGCGACTCGGCTCGGGTCCGCGCACGAAGGCGCGGCCGCTCACCGACTCCGGGTGGATGCGCACCCAGCGGTACTTGAGCGTGGGAACCCAGGGCGCAAGGCCCAGCTTCTCGGCCGCGTCCATCTCTGACTGCAGCTCGACGCGCTCGGCGCGGCCCTTGACCACGACACTCATCGCGTCGATATCGCTCACGTGATCGATCTCGAGCGCGACGTGGTCGTTGATGCTGAGCTCCAGCAGCTTGGTGCCGGGCGCGGTGCGCAGGTAGATCACGTTGTCGGCGTCGACGACGAAGTTGATCGGGAAGATGTCGATCTCGCCGGCCACGCACAGCGCAAGTCGCCCGAGCGATGCTCGTCGCAGTTCCTGCCAGCTCTCCTCGGTGCCGAGTTCGCGAACCGGGTCGTCGGTCATGATGATTCTCCTTGCACTCGCAGCTGGTTGTGGACGAAGTGGACTCCGCGGATGCGCTCCACGCGGTGGCGCAGGCGCTGCAGCGTCGGCCGGTCGGGAACCGTGCCGGTCAGGGTCACCACGTGCTGCTGCACCGCCACCCCGACATCCGCGGCCGCCGAGGGCTCGCGGGCGAGCGCCCAGCGCACGGAGCGGGCGATCGCGTCGTCGCTGCGCCGCCAGCCGGTGGCGACGGGAGCGACGACGAGCTCGTCGACGACCCTCGAGACACCGTCGACATCGCACGCGAGCGCTCGGGCGAGCACCCGCGCCGAGTGGGCCCGAACCGCACCGCGCAGATGCACGACGTTGTCTTCGATGACGACGCGGATGCGCGTGGCATCCAGATCCGGACAGGCCTTCAGCGCGCGACGCACGCGAGCGGCGCGGTCGCGCTCTCGGCTCATCCTCGCCATCGCCGGTCCTTCCGTTTCCGCCAGTGTGCGCGCGGATCGCGGAAATCGCGAGGGCCGAAGGTCCCGCTAAGGCTCGATATCGCGCTTGACCGCGTACACCGCCGCCTGGGTGCGCCGCTCGAGCCCGAGCTTGGCGAGGAGCCCCGACACGTAGTTCTTGACGGTCTTCTCGGCGAGCTCGAGCCGTTCGCCGATCTGGCGGTTGGTGAGGCCCGCGCCGATCAGGTCGAGCACCTGGCGCTCGCGCAGCGTGAGCTCCGGCCCGCCCTGCGCCTCGGCCGGAGCCAGTCGGGACACGACGCGTTGGGAGACGGAGCGGGTGATCAGGCTCCCGCCGCCGGCCACGCGCCGGATGCCATCGATCAGGTTCTTGCCGCGGATGTCTTTCAGCACGTAGCCGGACGCCCCGGCCAGCACCGCCGCCTCGCTCGCCTCGTCGTCGTCGAAGGCCGTGAGCATGAGGCAGGCGATCTCGGGGTACTCCGAGCGGATGGCGCGGCAGACGTCGACGCCGGAGCCGTCGGGCAGTCGCACATCGAGCACCACGACGTCGGGCCGGGTGGCGCCGACGCGACCGAGCGCCTGGCCAGCGGTCCCGCACTCGCCGACCACCTCCAGATCGCGTTCGGCATCCACGATGTCGGCTATGCCGCGACGAACCAGCTCGTGGTCGTCCACCAGAAAGACTCGAATCACGCCTCGGCTCCGTTCGGGGTCGTCGACAACGGTACCGACCAGGTCGCGATCGTGCCGTGCGGGTCAGCGTCGGCGACCTCGAACGTGCCGCCGCGCTGCTGCGCGCGCACCTCCAGGTTGTCGAGACCGCTGCGGCGGGTGACGGCGCCGAGACCCTCGCCGTCGTCGTCGACGCGCAGGGTCAGCTCGGCGTCGGTGACGCGCAGATCCAGGGCGCAGGTCGCCGCCTGCGCGTGGCGCACCACGTTGCTGAGGAGCTCCCGCGCCACGGCCACGACATCGTCGGCCAGATCCTCGGCGACGAGCAGGTCGACGGCGCCGCCGAAGGTGAGTCGCGGAGCCGACTCGAGGCTCTCGGTGACCTCGCCGACCAGATCGAGCACGCGATGACGGAGGGAGGGAGCGCGCGACGCGGAGCGGGTGCGCAGGGTGAACACGGCGGTGCGGATCTCGGAGATCGCGTCGTCGATCGCCTCCACCTGGCGCTCGAGGATCGTCCGCTCCGGGCCGCCCGCCGAGGCGGCAACGCTCTGCAGCGTCAGTCCGGTGGCGAACAGCTGCTGGATGACGTGATCGTGCAGATCGCGCGCGATCCGGTTGCGGTCCTCGATCAGCTCGAGCTTGCGCGAATCGGCCTGCATGCGCGCCAGCTCCAGGGCGACGCTCGCCTGCGTCGCGAACTCGGAAGCCATCTCGAGATCCGCCTCGGTGAAGCGCAGCGATCCGCGTCGGCGACACAGGGTCAGCACGCCCAGCGGCTTGCCAGAGGCGGCGAGCGGAACCGCGATCACCGGACCGACGTCGACGGCGCCACCGAACATCACCCCGTCGTCGCTGTCGTCAGTGGCGATCGCGCGGCCGCTCTCGACGGCGCGCGCGGAGATCGAGCCGGCGGCCGGGAAGCGCAGCGCGGTGAGCGCCTCGGCGCCCTCGCCGCGGGCCGTGTCGACGAGGAAGGCCTCTCCGTTGTCGCTGGGGATGACGACCGAGACGAGGTCGGCGTCGACGAGCGAGGCGACCCGGTCGGCGACGACGTGAAGCATGTTCTCGGAGCTGCCGGAGAGCAGCGCGGCATTGACTTCGGCGAGCGCCGCGCTCCAGCGCTGTCGGCGCCGCGTCTCACCGAACAGACGTGCGTTCTCGATCGCGATGCCCGCGGTGGCCGCGAGCGCCGTCACGAGCTCCTGGTCCTCCGAGCTGAACGGGCCGCTCGACCGGTTCGTGAGGTAGAGGTTGCCGAAGACCTCATCGCGCACACGGATCGGGACGCCGAGAAACGAGTCCATCGGCGGGTGATGGGCGGGGAAGCCCACCGAGCGCGTGTCGTCGTGCAGGTCTTCGAGCCGGATCGGGGCCCCGGTGTCGATGACCGCGCCGAGCAGGCCGTGACCTTCCGGCAGGTGCCCGATCGCCTCGGCATCCGCTTCCGACATCCCGACGTGGATGAACTGCTCGAGGGTGCCGTCCGGGGCGATCACGCCGAGCGCGCCGTAGCGGGCATCCACCAGGGCGACGGCGACCTCGGCGATGCGGCGCAGCACGTGAGACAGCTCGAGCTCCTCGACGACGATCGTCGTCGCGGCCAGCAGGTGACGCAACCGGCCCTCGGTGTCGAGCACGCGCTGCGCGTGCTCGAGCATCTCGCCGATCGAGCGCTCGAGTTCGGAACGCGGAGCATCCGGAAACCCGAGGTCTCCGGGAGCGGGCTCGGGTCGTGACTTCTGGTCATCCGGCACGCCGCGAGTTTATCGCCGCGCTTGGGACCTTCGGCACTACTCGTTCGCTGTCGTCTGGCGTGAAATCGAGGCAGACCACAGGAGTTGAGGCTGACATGACGGATTTCGAGCCGCGAGGGCGCATCGTCGTCGGAGTCGATGGCACGGCGCCGAGCCAGGCCGCCCTGCGCTGGGCGCTGCGCCGTGCGGAGCGCGACGGCACCGAGCTCGTCCTCGCCCACGTCGTCGATGACGCGTTCGGCGAGATGGGCTCGACCTACGGCGCGGACGCGCGGAACGCCGCGCGAGAGCTGCTGGATCGCACCCGGGCCGAGGTCGCGGACGACCACGCGCAGGTCAAGATCTCCAGCGTCCTCACCGACGGCAGTGTCGCGTGGGCGCTCGCGCATGCGACGCGCCCGGGCGACCTTCTGGTGATCGGAACGCACAAGACCGGCTATCTGCACGGCCGGGTGCTCGGCTCGCGGAGTGTCCAGATCGCGACCGCGGCGCCGTGCGACGTCGCCGTCGTCCCCGATGTCGAGCTTCGGTTCCGCCGCGGTGTGGTCGCAGGGATCGACCGCGCCATGACCGCCGAATCCGTGGCCCGGGCGGCGGCGCTCGAGGCCGCCGGGCTCGGCGACGAAGTGCTGTTCCTGCACGCGACGCCGCGGATCCCGGGGGCCGGGGTGGAGAGCGTGCGCGCCGACACCGCCCAGAACGATGTGGTGACCACCGCGGTGCGCGCCGCACGGCAGATCCATCCGCAGCTGGAGATCCGCGCGCGCATCGCGCACCGTGACCCGGCCGAGGTTCTGCTCGATGCGGCGCGCGACCGCGCGCTTCTGGTGCTCGGCCCGGGCTCGCTCGAGCCGACGCGCTCGCCGATCGGGTCGGTGCTGCACGACGTGCTGCTGAACGTCAACGCGCCTGTGCTCATCGCGCGGACCGGTCACGGGCCGGCAGTCCTGGACGCCGACGCTCATGTCGGGGCGACCGCTCGATGACCCAGCGCACCTCGATGGACGACTGCTCCGGCCTGCCCGGCTGGCTTCCCGGGGCGGCCGATGCCGCGAACGCTCCCGGCCCGCGTGAGGTTCCCGTGCGCGTGTGGCGACGGCTCAAGGCGCGCACGGCGAACAACCTGCGGCGCATGCAGCCGCCGATCGACCGCGTCGAGCCGCCCGAGTACTTCGACTAGCGGAGCTCTCTCGCGCCCGCGGCAGCAGGCGCGAGCGACGCTGACGGCTGTGCCAGCGCAAACTCGGACATCCGGCGCGGACGTCCACGGCGCGGGGACGAGGTGGGCGATTCTCCGACGTTGCGTGCGGGGGCCTAGTCGACGAACGCCGCCGACTGCTCGGCGATCTCGCGCTCCTCGTCGGTCGGCACGACGAGCACCGCGACGGGCGCGTCGTCGGGGGAGATGCGCCGGGCCCCGCGGGCGCCCGACTCGTTGAGCGCGTCGTCGACGTACAGCCCCAGGAAGCCGAGCCGGTCGACGGCGCGGCGGCGCAGGTCGGCATCGTTCTCGCCGACGCCGGCGGTGAACACCAGGGCGTCCAGGCCGCCGAGCTGGGCGGCGTAGGCGCCGATGTAGTGCCGCAGCCGGTGCACCACGATGTCGAGCGTCGTGCGGGCGGCCTCGTCGCCCGCATCCGCCGCCGCGTGCACGTCGCGCATGTCGGCGTGGCCGGAGAGCCCGAGCAGGCCGCTCTCGCGGTTGAGCATCGCGTCGAGCTCATCGATCGTGAGGCCCTCGGTGCGCGCCAGGTGCACGAGCACCGCCGGATCGATGTCGCCCGAGCGGGTGCCCATCACCAGACCCTGCAGCGGGGTCATGCCCATCGAGGTGTCGATCGAGCGGCCCCCGGAGACGGCGGCCGCCGACGCGCCGTTGCCGAGGTGCAGGATGACCATCCGCAGCTCGTCGAGGGGCCGGTCGAGGAGCGCCGCGGCCTGCCGCGACACGATCTGGTACGAGGTGCCGTGGAAGCCGTAGCGGCGCACCCCGGCGCGCGCGGCGAGTTCGCGATCGATCGCGTACTCGCGCGCCTCCACCGGCAGGGTGGCGTGGAAGGCGGTGTCGAAGACGGCGACGTGGGGGACATCCGGAAACGCGGAGCGCGCCCCGCGGATGCCGAGGAGAGCGGGCGGGTTGTGCAGGGGCGCGAGCACCGCAAGCCGTTCGATCGCCGCCTCCACCTCGTCGTCGATGAGGGCCGGGCCGTCGAAGACGGCGCCGCCGTGCACGACGCGGTGGCCGATCACGTCCACCGGGACGTCGCCGAGCTCCTCGCGGATGCGGCGCAGCGCCTCGCTGTGATCGGCGACCCCGGAGCCGGGAACTCCGATCCGCTCGATCATTCCCGAGGCGAGCACCTCGCCGCTCGGAAGCTCCAGCAGCCGGTACTTGATCGACGAGGAGCCGGTGTTCACAACGAAGACGTGGGTCACGCGGGCTCGCTTCCGTGCTGGGCCTGGATGGCGGTGATCGCGATCGTGTTGACGATGTCGCGCACGAGGGCGCCGCGGGAGAGGTCGTTGATGGGCTTGTTGAGGCCCTGCAGCACCGGACCGATCGCGAGGGCGCCGGCGCTGCGCTGCACGGCCTTGTAGGTGTTGTTGCCGGTGTTCAGGTCCGGGAAGACGAACACCGTCGCGCGTCCCGCGACATCGGAGCCCGGCATCTTGGAGGCGCCGACGGTGGGGTCGGCGGCGGCGTCGTACTGGATCGGTCCGGCGACGGGCAGCTGCGGCTCGCGCTCCCGCACGAGCGCGGTCGCGGCCCGCACGCGGTCGACCTCGGCGCCCGAGCCGGACTCGCCGGTGGAGTAGCTGAGCATGGCGACGCGCGGGTCGATGCCGAAGGTGCGCGCGGTGTGGGCCGCCGAAATCGCGATGTCGGCGAGCTGCTCGGTCGTCGGCTCGGGGATCACGGCGCAGTCGCCGTAGACGAGCACCCGATCGGCCAGCGCCATCAGGAACACGCTCGAGACGACCGAGACGCCCGGCGCCGTCTTGACGAACTCGAAGGCGGGGCGGATGGTGTGCGCGGTCGTATGGGCGGCGCCGGAGACCATGCCGTCGGCGAGCCCCAGGTGCACCATCATCGTGCCGAAATAGGAGACGTCGGTCATGGTGTCGCGCGCCTGCTCGAGTGCGATGCCCTTGTGGGCGCGCAGGCGCGTGTACTCGAGCGCGAACTGCTCGTGCAGCTCCGAATCGTTCGTCGAGATGATCGCGGTGTCGCCGAGGTCGACCCCGAGTTCGGCGGCGCGGGCGCGGATGCTGCGCTCGTCGCCGAGAATCGTGAGCCGCGCGATGCCGCGCGCCACGACCAGTCCGGCGGCGCGCAGGATGCGGTCGTCGCCGCCCTCCGGCAGCACGATGTGGCGCTGCTGGGCCCGGGCGCGCTCGAGCAGCGAGTACTCGAAGCGCACCGGGGTCATCACAGCGGTCGGCGCGAGGCTCAGCGCGCTCACCAGCGCCTCGGAGTCGACGTGACCGTCGAAGAGCGCGAGCGCGCGCGCGTACTTCTGCGGGGAGTCGGCGGCCAGGCGGCTGTGGGCGTTCGTGATGCGCATCGCGGTGTCGTAGGTGCCGAGCGGCGTGCGGGCGATCGGGAGCGAGGAGTCCAGACCCGCGAGCAGCGTCTCGATCGAGGGCGCCACCGGGAATCCACCGTTCAGGACGACCCCCGACAGCGACGGGAAGGTCTCGGAGAGGTGGGCGACGACCGCGCCGACGAGCACGTCGGAACGGTCACCCGGGACCACGATCACGGCGCCCTCGAGGAGCCGGGGCAGCACATTCTCGAGCGTCATGCCGGCGACGACGACGTCGAGCACGGGGCGATCCAGCAGTTCGGGATCGCCGCGCAGCAGTTCGGCCTCGGCAGCGTGCAGCACGGTGCGCAGCAGCGGGGCGACCAGTTCGGGATCCTCCGGGATCGCCCAGGTCGGCAGATCGTGGTTGCGGGTCGAACGGCGCACCGCCGACACCACCTCGTCGAGACGCTCCGGGTCGGCCCGGTTGACGACGATCGCGAGAACGTCGGCGTGCTCCGAGTGCAACTCGCCCGCGGCGATCGCCGCGACCTCCGCGATGTCCTCGGGGGAGCGGGCCTCGTCGCTGTCGGCGCGGCGACCGCCGACGACCAGCAGCACGCTCGCGGCCAGGTTGGCGGCGATCCGGCCGTTGACCCCCAGCTCGGTCGGGGTGCCGACGTCGGTGTAGTCCGAGCCGAGGATGACGACGGCGTCGCAGCGCTCCTCGATACGGGCGAAGCGCTCCACGATGCGGGCGAGTGCCGCATCCGGGTCGTCGTGCACCTGGCCGTAGGTGGCGCCGAGGCACTCCTCGTACTGCAGGTCGGCGCTCGCGTGCTCGAGCAGCATCTCGAGGATGTAGTCCGGCTCGGTCGTCGAGCGCGCGATCGGCCGGAACACCCCGACCCGCTCGACGCTGCGCCCGAGGGTGGCGACGAGCCCCACCGCCACGGTCGACTTTCCGGTGCCGCCTTCGGCGGAGCTCAGGTAGATCCGAGTAGCCACGTCGCCCACGCTACGCGACTAGATGAACAGAGCCGCGGTCGACTCGGCGACCTTGCCGTGCACGGTGGCTCGTGCGCTCGCCGGATTCCGCTTCTCCATGTCTCTCCATCCCCCGGGGTGCCCGCCGTCGCGACCATCGCGCGTCGACGTCCTCCAGTCAAGGGTGGAGGCGTGCGAGCGAACAGTGCCGAAGGTCCCTCAGTGTGCGGCGAGCGGCGCCGCGCCGGTCAGCAGGGGGTGCCGAAGACCTGGGCCCAGTAGACGCTGCCGTCGCCGCCGGTCGCTGTCGCGAGACCCATCTCGGTGTTGCCGCTCAGGATGTTGGCGCGGTGCCCGGAGGAGTTCATCCAGCCGCTGTGCACCGCCGAGGCCGAGGTGTACCCGGCGGCGACGTTCTCCGCGACGGCGCACCACGTGTAGCCCGCCGCGCTCACGCGCGCCCCGAGGCCGCCGCCCCCGTCGTGGGTCATCTGCTGGGTGCTGGCCTGATGCACGGCCTGCGCACCGGCGGCGGACGACAGCTTCGAGTTGATCGTCATCGGGGGCAGTCCCGCGTCGGCGCGCGCCGAGTTCACGAGCGCCAGTGCGGCCTTCTGGTCGGAGAAGTCAGCCGTCGGGCCGGAGGGCGCCGCGCTTCCGGAGTCCGGGGTCGACGGCGTGCTCGGCTCGTCGGCCTCCGACGGAGTCTCCGGAGCAGGCGAGCCGTCGTCGGAGTCCTCCGCTTGGTCGGCATCGGCTTCCGCGTCGTCGTCCGCGGCACGCAGGATCGCGTCGCGATCGACCCCGTCGCCGGTGAACAGGAAGGCGCTGGCCGTCTGTGATGAGCTCGGGGTCTCGGCGCCGGGCGCCGTCGCGGTGTCGTCCGAGCCGGTGGCGAGCAGAAAGATGCTGCCGACGACCAGCATGCTCGCGCCCACCGCGGTGGCGGTGGAGAGGAGCACGCGTCGCAACATGGGGGCATGTCTAACACGGGGTTTCTGCGAGTTCCGTCACATCGCGGTGCGCGGACCCTCGCCCGCGGGGCTCGGCGGCGCGCGGGGCGGTGGCGCGAGCTAGCCGACGAGTCGGCGCACCCGATCGGCGGATCGACCCGAGCGACGGCGATGGTCGAGGTCGATCAAGCCATCGCCGCGCGCATCCGCCACGGCGAGGATCGCGCGGGCGAGCACCTCGTCGCTGGCGGTGCGGCGGGCGCGGTCGTCGGCGAGGATCTCGACCAGCACCGCCACCTCGGATTCGGCGCGCACGGCGATCGGAAACCACGGCAGGGCGCTGCGCCAGGCGCGGAATGCGAGCAGCAGCAGATCGTGACGCTGTTCGACGTGCGCGCGCTCGTGGGCGATCACGGCCGAGAGCTCGGCCGGGCTCAGCCGGTCGAGCAGCCCCTGCGAGAGCACGGTGAGCGAGCCGACCCCGCGCGGCAGGCAGTAGGCCACGGGGGCGGAGTCGTCGAGCACGCGGGTCTGGGCACGGGTGGGGTGGGGCGAGGTCAGCAGGTCGAGGAGAGCATGGTGGCGCCGTCGCTGCCGCGTGACGATGACGACGGTGGCGACGAGGTGCCCGAGCAGGTAGCCGGCGAGGGCGAGCGCGGCGCCGAATGCGATCCCGCCGCCGAGTCGTGAGGCGGGGAGGATGCCGAAGCCGAGCGCCACGAACGCGCCGATCATCGAGAAACCGCCCGCCAGGCCGATCGCCTGCCACAGCAGGAGGGCGCGCACCGGCGCGCCGCTCGGCCAGGCGGCGCGAGCGAACGCGATCGGCACGGGCACCGCGAGCGCGACCGCGAACAGCGCCAGGCCGATCGACAGGGAGAAGAGCATCGGACTCAGCTGCTGCCCGCCAGGAGCCGGCGCAGCACGGCCGCGTCGTCGTCGGAGACCCCGCCGATGAAGCGCTCCAGCACGGCGCCGCGGTCGGCGGCATCGCCCAGTACCTCGTGCATCAACTCGGCGACGTGGTCGGCGCGCGAGGCCGTCGCGCTGTAGCGGTGCGGGCGGACGGAGCGGTCGCTCGCGACGAAGCCCTTCTTCTCGAGCCGTGAGAGGACGGTGAGGATGGTGGTGGCGGCCAACGGGCGGCCGGACTCGCCGGCGTGGAGGCGCTCGAGCACGTCGTAGGCGGTGACCGGAACGGGCGAAGCCCAGACCGCATCCATCACCGATCGCTCAAGCTGCCCCAGTCCTGCCATGGTGCGATTCTACGCCGCGTCGAACTACTTCTACAGCACGTAGAAAAACGGGTATCGTGGAGCAGGAGCACGGGACGGGACCTTCGGCCCTAGGTGAGGACACTGCATCCCGCCAATCTTGCTCAGGGCCGTGAGGCACGGACCCGTCGTACGAGAAGGAGCAGACCCCGCGTGGATCCCCTAGACATCGCCCGTTGGCAATTCGGAATCACGACGGTCTACCACTTCCTGATGGTGCCGCTCACCCTGGGACTCGGGGCCACTGTCGCGATCATGCACACCGCGTGGGTGCGCACCGACAACCCGCAGTACCTTCGCATGACGAAGTTCTGGGGCAAGCTCTACCTGATCAACTTCATCGTCGGCGTCGCGACGGGCATCGTGCAGGAGTTCCAGTTCGGCATGGCCTGGAGCGAGTACTCGCGCTTCGTCGGCGACGTCTTCGGCGCCCCGCTCGCGATGGAGGGCCTGCTGGCGTTCTTCGTCGAGTCCACCTTCCTCGGACTCTGGATCTTCGGCTGGGGTCGGCTGCCCAAGAAGCTGCACCTGGCGACCCTGTGGGCCGCCGTCATCGGCTCGTGGCTCTCGGCGTACTTCATCATCGCCGCCAACTCGTGGATGCAGCACCCCGTCGGCGTCGAGCTGATCGACGGGCGGCCCGTGCTCGTCGACATCTGGGCGGTGCTCGGCAACAATACCGCCGTCGCCGCCTACACCCACACCCTCGCCGGCTCGCTCGCCGTCGCCGGCGGATTCCTTCTCGGCATCTCCTGGTACCAGCTCTGGCAGCGCCGCAAGGACGGCATCGACACGGTGGATGCCACCGGTCGCGTCGTCGTCGGCGAGGCAGCCGAGATCCCCGGCCGCGACCGCGCCGACCACAAGGTGTGGCTCACGTCGCTTCGACTCGGCGCCCTCGTCGCGATCATCGGATTCGGAGCCGTCGCGATCAGCGGCGACGTCCAGGCGAAGCTCATGTATGAGCAGCAGCCGATGAAGATGGCCGCCGCCGAAGGCGCCTGCCACACCGGCACCAGCTTCTCGATCCTGACCCTCGGCGACGTGGGCGCGACCGATTGCTCCAGCGTCACCACGCTCATCGAGGTGCCCGGGCTGCTCTCGTTCCTGGCCAACGGCGACTTCATCACCGACATGCCCGGCATCAACGACCTGCTGCCGTACTACCAGGAGACCTACGGCGCGACCCTGGTCGGCGACGGCCTCTACGGCGAGCACGCGGGCAGCGAGATCCAGTACGTTCCGCTGCTCTGGGTCACCTACTGGGGCTTCCGCATGATGATCGGCTTCGGTGCGATCGCCGCCTTCGCCGCCGCCGTCGCGCTGTGGCTGACGCGCAAGGGAACCGTGCCTCGCTCGCCGTGGATCATGCGGCTTGCGGTGCTCGGAATCCTCGCCCCGTTCGCCGCCAACTCGGCCGGCTGGATCTTCACCGAGCTCGGTCGCCAGCCCTTCGTCGTGGCGCCGAACCCGGACCCGAGCGGCATCGACGGGGTGTTCATGTTCACCGCCGCCGCTGTCTCGCCAGGGGTGACCGCGGGAGAGCTGCTGTTCTCCACGATCTCGCTCACCCTCGTCTACGGGGTGCTGCTCGCCGTCGAGCTGTGGCTGCTCGTCAAGTACGTGCGCGGCGGAGTGGTCTCGGCGATGCCTGAGCTTGCGCCGCACGATGACGATCCCGACGACCCGGACAAGCGCTCCGACGTCCTCTCGTTCGCCTACTGACCCGGAAATCGGAAGACACTGACATGGACGTTCTGCCCACCATCTGGTTCATCGCCATCGCCGCGCTCTGGATCGGCTACCTGCTGCTGGAAGGCTTCGACCTCGGCGTCGGCATGCACATGCTCGTCGGCGTGCGCGGCGACGCCGCCGAGAAGAACCGCCAGCGCCGCGTCATGCTCAACACGATCGGCCCGGTCTGGGACGGCAACGAGGTGTGGCTGCTGACCGCCGGTGCCGCCACCTTCGCGGCCTTCCCGTTCTGGTACGCCTCGTTGTTCTCGACGCTCTACGTGCCACTCACGCTCGTGCTGCTCGGCCTGATCTTCCGCGCCGTCGCGATCGAATTCCGCGGCAAGCACCACACCGCCCGCTGGGCGAAGACGTGGGACTGGGCGATCGGCCTCGGCTCCTTCGTCAGCGCCTTCGGGATCGGTGCGGGCCTCGCCCTCACCACGACCGGGCTTCCGATCGACGCCAACGGCGACCGCGTCGGCGGACCGTTCGTGTTCCTCACCCCGATCGCCGTGCTCGGCGGGCTGGCGGTTGTCGGCTTCGCCCTCGTGCACGCCGCGACCTTCCTCGCGCTCAAGAGCGACGGCCCGGTGCGCGAGCGCGCCGGACGCTTCGTCAGCGGATGGGGCATCCTCGCGCTCGTGCCGATCGTCGGCTGGGTGCTCGTGGTGCAGCTCCAGAGCGGCGGGGTCGCCTCCTGGGCGCTCGTCGCCGTCGCCGTCGTCGCCGTGCTGCTTGGCTACGTCTCCGCGCGGGCCGGGCGAGAGGGTCGCGCCTTCGTCGGGATCGCGGTGTTCCTGGTCGCCGGAGCGGCGTCCATCTTCACGGCCGCCTACCCGGTGGTGCTGCCGTCGACGATCGACGCCGCCTTCAGTCTGACGATCTCCAACGCCTCCAGCGGCGACTACACGCTCGGCGTGATGACGGTCGTGACGGCAGTCGCGCTGCCGGTCGTGCTCGTCTACCAGGCGTGGAGCTACTGGGTGTTCCGCAAGCGCATCTCGGGTGAGCACATCCCCGCGGTGCACGAGATCCTTCCGGCGGTGCGCCAGCCGTGAGCCGGATGCGCGCGCGACTCGGCCAGTTGACAACGCGGTTCGACGACGCGGGCCTGGGTGTTGGGGGGCCAGGCCCGCTTGTCGGGCTGACGGCGCTGGCCGTGCTGCGCGCGGTCGCGCTGGTCGTGATCGCCGAGTCGATCGCGATCGGCGTGACGGCCCTCGCCAACGGGACGGACGCGTGGCGAGACGCGTCGGTGCTCGGGGCGGCCGCCGTGCTCGCCCGTGCGGCGCTCGGCTGGGCCTCGCAGACCGTCGCCGCGCGCCTGGCGATCCGCTCCACGGAGCGGGTTCGTCGCGGCGTCGTGGCGCGCGCGCTCGACGCACCGGGCGAGACCGGCGGCGGCACCGTCGTGCTCGCCACCAGCGGTCTCGACGAACTGGATGCGTACTACCGCCAGGTGGTGCCCGCGGCGGTCTCGGCTGCCGTCGTGCCGCTCGTGATCGGCCTGCGCATCCTCGGCACTGACTGGCTGAGCGCCCTCATCATCGCGCTCACCCTGCCGCTGGTGCCACTGTTCATGGTGCTCATCGGCATGCACACCCGCGACCGCGTCGACCGGGCGACCGGCGCGCTGGAGCGCCTGGGCGACCACCTGGTCGAACTCGCGCGCGGACTTCCGGTGCTCGTCGGGCTCGGCCGGGTGGGCGAGCAGACTCGCGCCCTCGCTCGCATTCAGGACGAGTACCGGGAGCGCACGCTCGCCACGCTGCGCGTCGCCTTCCTCTCGGCCCTCGCGCTGGAGCTGATCGGCACCATCTCGGTGGCGCTCGTCGCCGTTGCCATCGGGTTGCGGCTCGTCGAGGGCCAGTTGGGCCTCGAGATCGGGCTGGCGGCGCTGATCCTGGCGCCCGAGGTCTACGCCGCCGTCCGCGAGGTCGGGGTCGCCTTCCACGCCGCACAGGGAGGGCTCGGCGCGCTCCGCCGTGCCCGCGACGTGGTGCGCGAGCCGGCGGACGCCGACTGGCGGCGCGTCGGCGGCACCGATGCGCACGTCGACGCCCTCACGGTGCGCTACCCGGGTCGCGACGATGCCGCCGCCTCCGGCGTCACCGCTGCGTTCCCCGCGGGCAGCATCACGGCCCTCACCGGCCCGAGCGGGGCCGGCAAGTCGACCGTGCTCGCCGCGCTCGTCGGCGCGCTCAGCGCCGAGGCCGAGGTGCAGGGGGCCGTCCGGGTGCCGCGCGGCCCGATCGCCTACGCGGCGCAGGCGCCGCGGCTGGTCGCCGCGTCCGCGGCCGAGGAGCTCGCGCTCACGGGAGCCTCGGCCGGGGAGATCGAACGGATGCTCGCGGTCCTCGACCTCGGGTCGGTGGCGGGTCGGCATCCGGCGCTGCTGAGCCCGGGGGAGCGGCGCCGCGTCGCCGTTGCGCGCGCCCTGCTGCTGGCGCCTGGCGCCGTGCTCGTCGTGCTCGACGAGCCGACCGCGCACCTGGATGCGGCGCACGCCGAGCAGATGCGTCTCGAGGTCGGCCGCCTGCGCACCGACGCCCCGGTCGTGCTCGTGTCGCACGAGCCTGAGACGGTCGCCCTCGCCGACATCCGCATCCCGATCACGCCGCCGGCGCCTGGCGCACCCGCGCACGCGGCCGCGGCCGCCGCCGACCCGGTCGCAGTCGTTCGCTTCTCCGGAGATCCTGCGGATGAGCGCCCCGCGGCCCCCGTGATTTCGGCGCACCGCGCCGAGACCTCCGGAGAAACGACCCACTCGGAGCCGAGCGCGGCGAGCACGGCGGGTGCGGAGTCGGCGCGCGAGGCCGCCGTCGAACCCGCCCGGATGCCGATCCTGGCCCGCGCCTCCCTCGCCATCCTGCTGGGTGTGGCCGCGACCGGCTTCGGCATGGCGCTCTCCGCCGTCTCCGGCTGGCTGATCGTGCGGGCGAGCGAGCAGCCCGACCTGATGTACCTGTTGGTCGCGATCGTGGGCGTGCGCTTCTTCGGCATCGGCCGCGCGGTCGCCCGCTACGCCGAGCGTCTCGTCACTCACGACGCCGTGTTCCGCGCCAGCGATGCGCTGCGCCTGCGGGTGTGGCGCGCGATCGCCGCCCGCGGGGCGGCGTCGGCTCGACTGCGGGAGGGCGGCACCGCCGTCGACTACCTCGTCACCCTCGTGCACGAGGTGCGCGATCTGGCGCCGCGCGTCATCGCCCCGATCGTCGTCGGGGTGCTGAGCGTGATCGGCGTCGTCATCACGACCGCATTCGTGCTGCCCGAGCTGACGCTCGTGGTCGCGCTCGCGCTCGTCATCGGGGTGGGGCTGGCGGTGCTGGTGACCGCGCTCACCGACCGTCGAGGCGCCGCCCCGCGGCTCGAGGCGCGCTCGGCCCACACCGCGGCCCTTGCCGCGCTGCTGCGCGGCGCCGACGAGGTGCGGGCGTCGGGTCTTGCGCCCGCGGCCCTGGCCGAGCTCGACCGTCTGGCCGACCGTTCGTCGTGCCTCGCTCGGCGCGCCGCCCGCGCCGAGGGCGCCGGTGCGGCGGTCGCCGTTGTCGCCCTGGTGGGGCTTGCCGTCGCCGTCCCGAGCCTCGCGGCCCCGTTGGTCGCGGCCGGAGCGACCAGCGCGCCGACCGTCGCCGTCATCGCTCTGCTCGCGCTCGCCGCGCTCGACCCGGCGCTCGCGCTCGTGGAGGCGACGCGGCTGACGCCGCGCCTGCTCGTCTCCTGGCGCCGGCTCTCGGCGCTGCGTGCCCCGGCGGCAGACGCCGCCGCGGCTCCCGACGAGGCGTCGTCCACGGAGGCGTCACGCGGCCTTGTCCTCACCGACCTCGCCGCCCGATGGCCTGGCGCCGACGAGCTCGTGTTCGAGCATGTCAGCGCGCAGGTCGATCGGGGCGAGTGGCTGCAGGTGAGCGGCCCCTCGGGGGCGGGCAAGTCGACGCTGCTGACCGTGCTGCTGGGCGGGCTGCGTCCGGCATCCGGCGACGTCCGTCTCGACGGGGCGCCGATCGAGGTGGCGTCCGACGACGCGATCGCGGGGGAGGAGCGCCGCCAGGTGGCGTGGTGCCCGCAGGATGCGCTGCTGTTCTCGTCGACGATTCGGGCGAACCTGCGCATCGCCCGGCCGCGCGGCCATGAGCCCAGCGACGAGAGCATCCGCGAGGTGCTCGACCGGGTGGGGCTTCGGCGTCTGCTCGCCAGCATGCCCACCGGTCTCGACACTCGGGTCGGTGCGGGCGGCGCGGCGCTGTCCGGCGGCGAGCGTCAGCGACTCGCCGTCGCCCGTGCGCTCCTCACCGACGCCGAGGTGGTGCTGCTCGACGAGCCGACCGCCCACCTCGATGCCGACGGGGCCGCCGCGCTGATCTCCGACCTGCGGCGGGCGACCGCCGATCGCATCGTCGTGCTGGTCTCGCACCGGGCCGCCGACGCGGAGTCGGGGGATGCGCGCATCCTGCTCAGCCGGGCCGCAGAGGATCCGTCGGCACTGCCGACGACCGCTCGATTCGAACCCCTCGCGTCCGTACGGTAGAGTAACTCGTCGGCCCCACTGCAGTGAGGCCATTGGGGTATGGTGTAATTGGCAACACGGCTGATTCTGGTTCAGTTGTTCTTGGTTCGAGTCCAGGTACCCCAGCAGTAGATCGAAGATTCTCGCCCCGTCCGCGGGGCGTTTTCTTTTTCGCACCCCCGCACTGGCGCTGCGGCCGTGCGAACGGGGGCACCTCGATTCGCCCCTAGGGTGAAGGGAGTCTTTTCTTCTTCCCAACCCTGCAGGATGCTTTCATGACGACCGATTCCGCCACCCCTTCGCCCGTGCGCCGCTATCTGGCGCTCGCCCTGGTGGGGGTGATCGGCGGTGCGCTCTCCGGCGCCTTCGGCGTCGGCGGCGGCATCGTGATGGTGCCGCTCCTGATCTGGCTGGCGGGCCTGGACCAGCGTCACGCGGCCGCCACCTCGCTCGTGGCGATCCTGCCGACCGCGATCGCCGGTGCGGCCAGCTACTTCGCGCAGGGCGAGGTGAACGTTCTCGCCGGCCTGCTGATCGCCGCCGGTGGAATCGTCGGCTCGATCATCGGCACCCGCCTGCTCAAGAAGCTGCCGATCGGCTGGCTGCGCTGGCTGTTCATCGCGCTGCTGTTCGTGGTCGCCGTGCAGACGATCCTCGAACCGCCGGCCCGCGGGGTCGACCTCGAGCTCACGACCTGGACGATCGTCGGCCTCGTCGGCCTCGGCGTCGCGATGGGAGTCGCGGCCGGGCTGTTCGGCATCGGCGGCGGCGTCGTCGCCGTTCCCGTGCTGATCGCGCTGTTCGGGATGGGCGACCTGGTCGCCAAGGGCACCTCGCTGCTGGCGATGATCCCGACCGCCACCACCGGATCGATCGCCAACCTCCGCAACCGTCTCGTGCGGCTCTCCGACGGGCTGATCGTCGGCATCTTCGCGACCGGCGCGAGCTTCGGCGGTGTGGCCCTCGCGTTCTGGATGGAGCCGCGCGTCGCCGCGATCCTGTTCGCGCTGCTCGTGCTCTTCGCTTCGGTGCAGCTCTCGATCCGCGCGATCAAGGCGCACCGCGCCGCCCGTAACGACAAGCCCGACACCGACGCGTAGCGGCGTCGCGGCGCGCACCGCAGCGCTACAGCGCGATGGACTCTCCCGGCGCGAGGACGAAGTACTCGCCGCCGCGTTCCGTCGTCGCGCGCTCCAGGCGCGGGCTGTGGAGGCCGAAGCCGGCTACCGAGAGCGTCATCTCGTGGATCGGAAAGACTCGCCCCGCGCCCACCGCGAGCACGTAGTCCATCGCCTCGCCGATCTTCAGCCAGGGCGCCCCGACCGGGGCCGCCAGGGTCTCGACCGGCACGTCGGGCACGGTGTAGGAATCGCCCGGGTGGAAGAGCTCATCGTTGACCAGCACGCCCAGGTTGTCGACGACCGGAATCGAGGCGTGGATGACGTTGTGGCGCCCGCCGAAGAACTGCAGCGTGAACGCCCCGATCTCGACGGTCTGCCCGGCGGTCACCACCTCGACCTCGAACTCGCTCGCCGCATCCACGACGCCCTGCGGTCCGAAGATGCGGGCCTCGGGACTGTCCTCCAGGACCCGGCGGAGCTGTTCGGGAGTCCAATGGTCGGCGTGCTCGTGCGTGATGACGACGGCGACCGTGCCGTGGAAGTCGGGCGGAGTCAGAAAGGAGCCGGGATCGATCACGAGCAGGTCGTCGGCGCGCTCGATCAGCAGAGTGGCGTGTTCGTACTTCGTCACCTTCACACGGCGAGCGTACCCGCGCCGCTATCGTGGCGGTGTGTTTTCCGACCTTCCCGAAGCCCAGCTGCGCGAGTACCAGAGCTCACAGATCACCCCCGATGACTTCGACGAGTTCTGGGCTCGCACCATCTCGGAGGCGCGCGCAGCGGACGGCGAGGTCACGCTCACCCCGGTCGACACCGGGCTGGTGACGGTCGAGGTCTTCGACGTGACGTTCCCGGGCTTCGGCGGGGAGCCGATCAAGGCCTGGTTGCGGCTGCCGGCGCAGCGCAGCGGCCCGCTTCCGACGGTCGTCGAGTACGTCGGCTACGGCGGAGGCCGCGGCCGCCCGACCGAGAACCTGCTGTACGCCTCGGCGGGCTTCGCGCACTTCCACATGGACACCCGCGGCCAGGGCTCGACCTGGTCGCCCGGTGCGACGGCGGATTCGGCGGTGGCGGGCCCTCAGATTCCCGGCTTCATGTCGCGCGGCGTCGACAGTCGTGAGACCTACTACTACCGCCGGGTGTTCACGGATGCGGTGCGCGCCGTCGACGCGGTGCGCTCGCTCGAGGTCGTGGACTCATCCCGCGTCGCCGTGACCGGCGGAAGTCAGGGGGGAGGCATCACGCTCGCGGTTGCCGCTCTCGTGGAGGGGCTGGTCGCCGCGGTGCCGCACGTGCCGTTCCTCTGCGACTTCCCGCGCGCAGTCACGATCCACGACTCGGAGCCGTACCACGAGCTTGTGCGCTATCTGCGGACGCACCGCGAGAAGGTCGACGCGGTGTTCGAGACGCTTTCGTACTTCGACGGGGTCAATTTCGCCAAGCGCGCGAGTGCTCCGGCATGGTTCTCGGTGGCGCTGATGGACGAGACGTGCAAGCCGTCGACGGTGTTCGCTGCGTTCAATGCGTACGCCGGGCCGAAGAACATCGATGTCTGGCCCTTCAACGGCCACGAGGGCGGTGGCCCCGACACACTCGCCCGCACGATGAAGGTGCTTCACGGAGTGTTCGGCACCGCCTGAGTATTCCGTGGCAATTGCCGGCGGTTGATACCCCCTAGGGGTACTACCGACGTGTGATCGAGGACATCAAGAAGCGCGCCCTGCACCGCACGAAGATCCTGCAGGGACAGCTGCGCGGCGTTGAGAAGATGATCGAGAACGAGGACTACTGCGTCGACATCATCACGCAGTCGCTCGCGATCCAGAGCTCGCTGCGCAGCCTCAACAAGCTTCTCGTCGAGAACCACCTGCGCACCCACGTCGGCGAGATGTTCGACGCGGGTGCCGAATCACGCGACGCGGCCGTCGCCGAGCTGCTGACGGTCTTCGAGCTGCAGAACAACCGAGGGAACTGAGATGGCACGCGACACTGCCACGAACGAGCACGACCACCACGAGATGGCCGAGAGCGGCGCCGCCGAGCACGGCGCGCATGACCACGCCGCGCATGAGCAGGGCGCACACGACCAGGGCGCCCACGAGCACAGCGCCCACGACCCGGCGCGGTTCAAGCGGCTGTTCTGGATCACGCTCGTCCTGACCATCCCGACCCTCGTCTTCTCGACCGGACTGCAGGACATCCTGGGGCTCTCCGGTCCGCGCTTCCCCGGCAGCCAGTTCATCCCCGCCGCCTTCGGCCTCGCGATCTTCGTCATCGGCGGGCGCATCTTCCTGCAGGGGGCCTGGCACGAGCTGCGCGTGAAGTCGCCCGGCATGATGACCCTCATCTCTCTCGCGCTCGTCGTCGCCTTCGGCTACTCCGCCGCGGTCACGCTCGGCTTCGAGGGCATGGACTTCTGGTGGGAGCTGTCGACCCTGGTGGTCATCATGCTGCTCGGGCACTGGATCGAGATGAGTGCCGTGATGGGCGCCCAGAACGCGCTCGGCGAGCTCGCGAAGCTCGTGCCCGACACCGCCGAGCGCGTGCGCGACGCCGAGCATGCGGCACCGGATGCCGAGAGCGAGCGGGTGCCGACCGCGGAGCTCCGTGTCGGCGATCTGCTGATCGTGCGCCCGGGGGAGCGCGTTCCCGCCGACGGCGAGATCGTCGACGGCGAGGCCGAGCTCGACGAGTCGCTGCTCACCGGGGAGTCCGCTGCCGTGGCGAAGAGCGCCGGCGACACGGTCATCGGCGGCAGCGTCGTCGCGGGCGGCGCCCTCGTGATCAAGGTCGCCAAGCTCGGCGACGACACGGCGCTCGCCGGCATCATGCGGCTCGTCTCGGATGCGCAGACCAGCAAGTCGGGGCAGCAGCTTCTCGCCGACCGGGTCGCCGCGCTGCTGTTCTACGTCGCCGTGGCGGCGGCGGTCATCACGCTCCTCGTCTGGTACCTGCTGATGCCGGATGACCCGGCCTTCGTCATCAACCGCGTCGTCACGGTGCTCGTGATCGCCTGCCCGCACGCGCTGGGGCTCGCCATTCCGCTGGTCGCGCAGCTGTCGACCTCCATCGGGGCTCAGCGGGGCATCCTGATCCGGGAGCGCGCGGCGCTCGAGACGGCGCGCGAGATCGACGTCGTCGTCTTCGACAAGACCGGCACGCTGACCCGCGGCGAACTCGCCCTCTCGCGCTGGGTGCCGTCGCCCGGGCAGGACGAGCAGGAGATCCTCCGGCTCGCCGGTGCCGTCGAGACGCGCTCGGAGCATCCGATCGCCCGCGCGATCGTGACCGCGGCGCGCTCCCGGCGGCTCAAGCTCGGCCGACCCAAGGGCTTCACGGCGCTGGCAGGTCGCGGCGCGAGCGCGATCGTTGACGGGCGCGAGCTGCGCGTCGTCAGCGGCCGCCAGATCACGGCCGCCGGCCTGCGGCTCGAGAACGGGATGGTCAACGTGCAGCGCGAGCTCGCAGCCAAGGGCCACACCCTCGTCTACCTCGCCGAGGGCGACCAGGTGCTGGGCCTGTTCGCGCTCGCCGACGCGGTGCGCGAAGAGTCGGCCGAGGCGGTGAAGCTGCTGAAGCAGCGCGGCATCCGAGTCGCGATGATGACGGGCGACTCGCACGCGGTCGCCGATTGGGTGGCCGCGGAGCTCGGCATCGATGAGGTCTACGCGGAAGTGCTGCCCGAGCAGAAGGCAGCGACCGTAGCGCGCATCCAGAACGGCGGGATGCACCGAGTGGCGATGGTGGGTGACGGCGTCAACGACGCCCCGGCGCTCGCGACCGCCGACCTCGGAATCGCGATCGGCGCCGGCACCGACGTCGCGATCGAGTCGGCGGGCATCGTGCTCGCCTCCAGCGACCCGCGGGGCGTTGCCGACGCGATCGCGCTGAGCCGCGCGACCTACCGCAAGATGCTGCAGAACCTGGGCTGGGCGGCCGGCTACAACGTCGTCGGGCTGCCGCTCGCGGCGGGCGTGCTCGCCGGGGTCGGCTTCCTGATGCCGCCCGCGGTCGGCGCGATCGTGATGAGCGCATCCACCGTCGTGGTAGCGCTCAACGCGCAGCTGCTGCGCTTCGTGCGCTTCGCGCGGTAGCCCGCGCGCGCTGGCATACTCGGGGGATGGTGACGACGCAGGCGAAGCACCTCGTCGTCGCCATCAACCCCTCCGCCTCGTTCGGCTCCACCCGGGGCGTCGGGCCGCGGGTCGTGGACGCGCTGCGAAAGCTCGGCCACACCGTCACCGCGCTGACCGAGCCGGATGCGAAGTCCCTGCTCGCGGCCGCCCGCGCCGCCGTCGCCACGCGCCCCGACGCGCTGATCGTCGTCGGCGGTGACGGCATGGTCAACCTGGGGGCGAACCTCGTGGCCGGCAGCGAGGTGCCGCTCGGCATCATCCCCTCCGGAACCGGCAACGACATGTCGCGAGGCCTCGGCATCCCGCTGGACGACCCGGAGCGCGCGATCGAGACGCTCGTCGCTGCACTGCAGAAGCCCGCGCGAGTGATCGACGCGATGCGCGTGAGCTGGCCCGCGACGGATGGCGAACCGGCGGGGGAGCGCTGGTCCGCTGGATCGATGAGCGCCGGCTTCGACGCCATCGTCAACGAGCGCGCCAACTCGATGCGGCACCCGAAAGGCCCCAGCCGCTACATCCTCGCCCTGCTCGTCGAGCTCGTCCGACTCGCCCCGATCAGCTACCGGCTGGCCTTCGACGACGAGGTGCTCGAGATCGAGGCGCTCATGGTCTCGGTGGGAAACAATTCCTCGCTCGGCGGCGGCATGAAGATCACCCCCGATGCGAAGTTCGACGACGGGCTGCTCGACGTGATGATCGTGACACCGCTGTCGCGGCTCGCGTTCCTGCGCATCTTCCCGCGCGTGTTCGCGGGCACGCACGTCACCGATCCGCGCGTCATCCTGCGTCAGGCGAAGCGCATCCGGATCGAGGCGAAGGGCATCGTCGCCTACGGCGATGGTGAGCGTTTCGCACCTCTGCCGCTCGACCTCGAGGTCGTTCCCGGCTCGCTCAAGGTGCTGGTCTGAGCCGATTTGGGAGAGCCGCAGATGCTGTGGCATACTCGTACGGTTGTCATCCGGCCCCATCGTATAGCGGCCTAGTACGTCGCCCTCTCACGGCGGTAACGCGGGTTCGAATCCCGCTGGGGTCACCAACACAAAAAACCCTCGGTTCGCCGAGGGTTTTTTCTTTGCCGGAGTTGCCGGGCGCGACGTCGGCGGCACGCGGCAGACTGTCGGTATGTGCGCGAGCTACGGTTTGCAGGTCACCGCCGACGAACTCCACGACGCCTTCGGCACGCTCGATGAGCGCGGCAGCGCCCCGGCGCTCGCCGAATGGCTGCAGCAGCACGCCGAGAAGCCCGTCAAGCCGACCGGCGTGCACGCGCTGAACCTCAACCCGATCGTGCGCGAGCGGGAGCGCGAGGGGGAGCGTCGGCGCACGATCGACCTCGCCTGGTGGAAGCTCTGGGTCGGCGGGCAGCCGGCGAAGTTCCCGGCGATCAACGCCCGGGTCGAGAAGCTGCTCTCCTCGGGCGCGTGGTCCGGCCCGACGAAGTCGCGGCGCGCGCTCGTTCCGGTGACCTCGTACCTGGAGAAGGGCCGGTCGTTCGAGCTGCCCGAGGGGCTGTTCGCGCTCGCCGGCATCTACAACGTCACCCAGCGGCCCGACGACACATGGATGGTCTCCTACGCGATCGTCACGCGGCCGGCCGCACCGAACGTCACCGAGATCCACGACCGGATGCCGCTGATCGTGCGCCCGGAGCTCTACGACGAGTGGCTCGACCCGACCAGGGTCGGCGACCAAGGGCTGATCGACGAGGTGCTCGCCGCCAGCGACGACCCGTCGCGGCGGCTCGAGGTGGTCTGAGGCAGGCCTATGGCTTGCGTCTGGTCATCTTCGCGACCTCGGCATCGATGTCGGCCTCGGTGATGTGGCGACGGGTGATGCCGAAGGCATCCAGTCCCACGAACACGGCTGCGATCGACATGCCGAAGATCGGCCAGATCGGCCAGAAGTAGGAGTTCGGGCCGCTGGAGAAGTACCAGACGGCGATCAGGATGAGCACGACGACGCCGAAGATGGCGAGCATCGTCCAGAAGTCGTTGCGGGCCTTCAGTCGCTTGCGCGCCTCGGCCCGGATCTCGTCGTCGCTGTGCAGGACACCGTCGTTGCTCATCTTCTGAGTTTATTCCCGTAGAGTGGGCGACGCGAAGGGGAGTATCCCACCTCATCGCGGCCGTCATCACGGGTTGCAGTGTCGGAACCCCGGTCGCGATCGCGAGCACTCCACGGAGTCATCGCGCGGGAGAGACGTTCGAGGCTTCGCTGTCTCCTCCCTCGTGAAAGGTCCCCTGTGGAACTCGCTCTTCCCCTCTGGTTCGAAGTCGGATCACTTGTCGCGCTGACGCTGATCCTCGGCTTCGACGTGTTCCTCGCGTTCCGGCGGCCGCACATCCCGTCGACGCGCGAGTCGGCGCTCTGGATCGGCTTCTACGTCGCGCTCGCGATCGTCTTCGCCCTGCTGATGCTGTGGCTCGGCGACGCGGAGCACGCGGGGCAGTTCGTCGCCGGTTGGCTCACCGAGTACAGCCTGTCGATCGACAACCTGTTCGTCTTCCTGATCATCATGGGGCGCTTCTCGGTGCCGCGGAAGTATCAGCAGGAGCTGCTGATGATCGGCATCATCCTGGCGCTGCTGTTCCGCGGAATCTTCATCCTGCTGGGCGCGGCGCTGATCGAGAACTTCTCCTGGATCTTCTACATCTTCGGCGCGTTCCTGATCTACACCGCCTTCAACCAGGCCTTCACCGGTCACGAGGACGAGGCCGAGACGGAGAACAAGCTGATCGCGTTCTTCCGTCGGCGCATCGCGATCACCGAGGAGTTCGACGGCGCCAAGATGCGCACCACGATCGACGGCAAGCGCGTCTTCACCCCGGTGATCATCGTGCTGATCGCCCTCGGCACCACCGACGTGGTGTTCGCGCTCGACTCGATTCCGGCGATCTTCGGCATCACGCAGAGTCCGTTCATCGTGTTCACCGCGAACGTGTTCGCGCTGATGGGCCTGCGCCAGCTCTACTTCCTGCTCGGCGACCTCGTCGACAAGCTCGTCTACCTGAAGTACGGCATTGCGTTCATCCTCGCCTTCATCGGCGTCAAGCTCGTGCTGCACGCGCTGCACGAGAACGAGCTGCCGTTCATCAACGGCGGCGAGCACATCGACTGGGTCCCCGAGATCGGCACCTTCACGTCGCTCGCCGTCATCGTCGTCGCGATGGCGGTCGCCGTCATCGCGAGCCTGGTCAAGATCCGCATCGACCACGGCCGGATTCCGGAGCCGCAGATCCCGGGCGCCAACGGCAACGGCGACGCCGAGCTGCCGCTGGACACTGACGCGAAGAGTTAGCTTGCTCAGGGGAGCCCTCCCCATCGACCGCGCCGCGCGCGCGTTCTAGCGTTGCGCCAGCGCGTCGCGGTGCGCGTTCAAGGCACTGCTACGTTTGCCGATATATTTTCCTCACGTTTTGTGATGTCTGCGCTCCGCGGAGCTTCGACGCCGTGGGGCGGCGGCACGGCACATGGTCGAAGGGAGGCGCGGCGTGGAGACGCACGGTGAGCAGCAGTGGTCGCATTCCGAACATGTCGTCGCGATCCGCTTCGCGGCGCGAACCGACCGCGGCCTCGTGCGTCGGGTGAACGAAGACAGCATCCTCGCGCGACCCCCGGTCTTCCTTGTCGCTGACGGGATGGGCGGGCATGCGCACGGCGACCGGGCGAGTCAGGCGGTCGCCCAGGTCTTCGAGGCCGAGATCGCCGGCGGCGCTCCCACCGACCCGGATGCGGTCCTCGCGGCCGTCCGGCGCGCCAACGAAGTCGTCCACGCGATCGGCGAAGATCAGTTCGCCGGCACGACCGTGGCGGGTGTGGCGCTCGTCGTGTCGCGAAGCGAGGAGCTCCAATGGCTCATCTTCAACGTCGGGGACTCCCGCGTCTACGAGTTCGCCGACGGCGCGCTGACACAGCTCAGCGTGGATCATTCCGCGGTGCAGGAGCTCCTCGACGCGGGCACGATCTCGGTCGACGACGTCGAGAACCACCCCGAGCGGAACGTGGTGACACGAGCCATCGGGCCCGATTTCGAGCCGCAGCCCGATGTCTGGCTGAGGCCAGCGGCGGGCGCGCGCACGTTCGTGCTGTGCACGGACGGGCTGACGAAGGAGCTCGACGACGCGGCGATCGGGCGGATCGTTCGCGAATCCGAGCTGTCCGCCGCGGCGACCCGACTGGTCGATGCGGCGCTCGCGGGCGGCGGTCGCGACAACGTCTCGGCGGTGGTCCTGGAGGCAACCGTTGAGCGGCGAGCTGAGCCTCACCGCGGCGCCGACGCAGACCCTGAGCAGCTCGAGCACCTGATGGACACCCTGCCCCGCAACTAGGAGACGCCCTGTGATGCATACCTACACCTCGGACCCGGACGGGTGGTACCTGATTGCGGCGCGCGACGGGCTGGTGGCGGGGCTCGCGCCGACGGTCGCGCCGCCGCTGCTGATCTCGGCCTGGCAATCGATGCACGGCGAGATGCCGGCCGCCGCGCTGATCGACGGCTTGATGTCGGACGGCATCAGCAACATGCCCGAGTTCATCGTCGTCGAGCGGACCGGCGACGGAGGTGCCCGCATCGTGGTCCGCGGATCTGTGGAGGCGGCCGTCGTCGGCGCCAGCGGGGACTCGGAGGTGCTGACGGCCCGCGGCGCAACGACGTGGATCGAGCGGGTCTTCCCCGGGCCGTGCTCGGTGCAGCTGTCGTGGGGGGCTGCACCGACGACGGCGTCGGCGGTCGAGCTGCCGATCGGGTCCGGGATCGTGAGGTCGGCGCGTGCGGTGCTGTTCTCCGCGCCGGACGTCGCGGGCGCATCCCGATCCGCCGCGCCAGCGCCTGCCGCGGCGACCGAGCAGCCGGTGCCAGCGCGCGTCGAGCCGCCGGCAGCGGTCGAGCCGCCGCCAGCGGCGCCGACCGAATCGCCCGCGGCATCGATCGAGCCTCCTGTGGGCGAGGCCACGCTCGCGTCGGTGACGCTCATCGAGCCCCCCGTCGCGAAGGCGCCGCCCACGCCGAATCCGGAGCCCGCGGTCGAGGTGCCCGCCACCGGCTACGACCACCTCTTCGGCGAAACCGTGATGCGCGATGTGGAGAGCGCGGCCGTGCGAAGCGAGGAGGAGGCGGAGGAGCAGGCCGACGTCGGCGACCGGACGGTGATGGTCGAGGACATCGCGGAGCTGCGCCGCCGACGCCGCGCCGAGCGAGCGGGGACGCCCGTCGTCGCCGCAGAACCGCAGCACGTGCTGCTGCTGTCGACCGGGGGGCGGGAAGTGCTCGATCAGCCCGTGATCATCGGTCGCGCGCCCAGCGCCGAACGGGTCAGCGCCGGGCGAGTTCCCCGACTGGTGAGCATGACGACGCCGAACCAGGACATCTCTCGAACCCATGCCGAGATCGCCCTGGAGGGCGGGACCGTCGTCGTCACCGACCTCCACTCTCGCAACGGGACGACGATCACGATGCCGGGTCGGCCCCCGCAGAAGCTGCGCGCCGGGGAGCCGACCGCCGTCATCGTCGGCACCGTCGTCGACCTCGGCGATGGCGCGACGATCACCGTTCAGGCGGGGGCATCGTGAGCCGGGCCGCCAGCCAGCCGCCCGCGCTGCGCGGGTTCGAATTCGTCCGCCTGCTCGGGTCGGGCGGCTTCTCGGACGTCTATCTGTTCGATCAGGAGCTTCCGCGGCGGCGGGTGGCAGTCAAGGTGCTGCTCACGGACGCGCTGACCGATCAGAATCGTGCCGCATTCGTCGCGGAGGCGAATGTGATGGCGCAGCTCTCGGCGCATCCGTACATCGTCTCGATCCATCACGCCGATGTCGCCGACGACGGCCGACCGTATTTCATCATGGAGTACTGCTCGGGGCCGAGTCTCGCGGCGCGATACAAGTCCCAGCCGCTCGGCGTCGTCGAGGCTCTGCAGATCGGGATCCGTGTCTCGAGTGCGGTCGCAACGGCGCACCAGGCGGGGATCCTGCATCGCGATATCAAGCCGGCGAACATCCTCATCAACGACTACGGCTGGCCCGCACTCACCGACTTCGGGATCTCATCCGCCTTCGAGGAGGAGGTTGCGACGCACACCGTCACCCGTGGCGGTGACAGCGAGGCGCATGCGACGACCGGAAGCCAATCGGTCGGGATGTCGATCCCGTGGTCGCCGCCTGAGATGTTCGACGACGAACCCCGCCCGGACGTGCGAGCGGACGTGTTCTCGCTCGCGGCGACGGTGCACACCCTGCTGGCGGGGAGGACGCCGTTCGAGCTTCCGGGGCGCTCCAACGGCACCATGGACTTGATCTCGCGCATTGAGCGGGGTCAGATCACTCCGATCGAACGCACGGATATCCCGGCGTCGCTGCTGGCGGTGCTCCGCAAGGGCATGGCGACGTCGCGCAGCGACCGTTACGCCTCCGCGGTCGAGTTCGCGCGCGCTCTGCAGCGCGTCGAGCTGGAACTGCAGTACTCGCCCACGGCGATTGATGTCCCGAACCTCGTCGTTCCGGCGCCGCAGCGTGACGCGGATCCAGAGGCCGAGGATGCCACGCGTGCCCGCGGGGTCACGGCGATCCAGGCGCAGGCTCCCGTCGCAGCGCCGGAGGAGCGATCACCGAGCCTCGACGCGACGGTGCTGGGCGGCGCTCGACGTACTCCGGTGGCGGATGCGACGGTCGTTCGCGCGCCGGCGTCGCCGGCGGCCGGGGGAGCGGGCACGGACGGCCCATCGCCGCAGCCAGCGCGTCGGTCACCGGCCGCGGCGGTCAAGGCGCTGATCGGGGTCGCCGCAGCGGCTGTGATCGTCGTGGGGGTCGTTGTCGGGGTGGGGCTCGCGGGCGGGCAGACCGATGCCTCCGCTGAAGCGCCGGAGGCCACGGACCCGGGCGGCGAGGTGCTCTCGTTCGGCGCCCCCGTGCCCGAGTTGGCGTCGGCGGAGCGCTCGGCCGACGGGCGCGAGCTGGTGGTGACCTGGAGCAACCCGGACCCCGTCGACGGCGACACCTACGCGTGGCAGCGCACCGATGCCGGAGCATCCGAGACACGATCGGTGACCGAGGCGACGGAGGTGACGATCGGCTCGCTCGAGGCGGGAACGACCGTGTGTCTCGACATCTGGGTGGTTCGGAACGGCGTGCTGTCCGCCGAGCCGCTCTCCGTGTGCGATCCGTCATGACGCCGCTCCGCGTCGAGTACTGCGGCGAGTGGTACACGGCGGACCCGGAGTCGGGCCTCGCCATCGGGCGCGAGGCGGACGTTTCGATCGACGACAACCCGTACCTGCACCGGAGCTTCCTGCGCCTCTTTGTCGATCACGAGATGTGGTGGATCGGCAACGTCGGAACGGTTCTCGCGGCCACCGTGACGGACGCGTCGGGGCACGTTCAGGCGTGGCTCGGTCCGGGGGCGCGGCTGCCGGTGGTATTCGAGAAGCTGCACGTGCTGTTCAGTGCGGGAGCCACCACCTACGACTTCACGATCCACGGCGATGGGCAGCTCTTCGCCTCCACGGCATCGTTCATGCGAGGGTCGGGCGCGACCACGATGGAGCCGATTCCGCTCACCAGCAGTCAACGGCTGCTGATCCTCTCCCTCGCGGAGAACGTGCTTCGCGAGCGCATTCCGGGGCGCAGCGAGCTGCCGAGCTCCGCCGCGGCGGCGGAGCGCCTCGGCTGGTCGATGACCACGTTCAATCGCAAGCTCGACAACGTCTGCGACAAGTTGGACAAGCTCGGAGTTCTGGGGCTCCGTGGCGGTCGCGGCAACCTCGCGACGGGGCGACGCGCGCGGCTTGTGGAGTACGCGGTGTCGACACGGCTCGTGTCTGCGGATGACCTTGCGCTGCTGGACCAGCCCCGCGAGTAGGCCCATGGGTACCGCTCCCCATTGAGCGCTCGCGCGCGCCTCGATTGAATGAGACAAATTTCGAGGATTTCCCCGTTTTGACATCCTCGAGAAACATTCAACTGCTACGTTTCGGTACGCGGCAGCCCCGACGGGGCCCAATGACGGCAGAGGTGACGAGTGAGCAAGACCCCTCTGGAATGGCTGCGTGAGCGACGTCGCCTCGCCTCGACCGTTGCCGTTGCCGTGCTGTTGAGCGCGCCCGTCGCGCTGGCGATCGCGCATGAGGGTTACCCGATCTCCGACGTCGACCTCAGCGCGCGCAACGTGTGGGTGACGAACTCGTCGGTCAAGATGGCCGGGCGCCTCAACGTTCAGATCGAAGAGCTGACCGGCGGGGTCCAGACCGCGGCCGCGGCGGGCCTGGATGTACTGCAGGACGGGGACGACATCTTCGTCGTCGACGATGCCGCGTCGACCGTGACGCGCATCGAGTCCACGGTGACCGAGTTCGGGGCGGGGGTGTCCATCCCGCCGGCCTCGACGGTGAGCTTCGGCGGCGGCATCCTCGCGGTCGTGTCGCCAGCCGGCGGTGTCTACGCGGTCGACGCTCGCGGCGATCTCGAGTTCGATCCTGCCTCTGAGCCGGTCGTCGAGCTTGCCGCGGGAGCCAAAGCGGTGACGTCGACCGCCGGGGTGATCTTCGCCGCGGCGCCGGGGGATTCGACGATCACGCGGGTGGACCCTTTCGAGGGCGGACCTCAGGCGCGGGCGGAGGTCTCGCTGCGGGACTTCGACATCACGGTGATCGGCGACCACGGGGTGGTTCTGGATCGCGACGCCAACGCCGTCATCTTCGACGACGGTCGCGTCGTGCTCCTCGGCGCCTCGCAGGGGCTCCGGCTGCAGCAGGCCGGCCCCGAGGCCGACTCGGTCGTGGTGGCCACGACGACAGGGCTCGTGGAGGTCGGCCTGGACGGCAGCCTGAACGAGCTCGGTCCTCGAGTCGACGTCGCGGCGACCGCGCGAGAGTACGTCGCCGCTCCGGTCGTCATCGGTGCCTGCGTCCACGGAGCGTGGGCTCAAGCGGGCAGTTATGTGGGCGTCTGCGACGGGCGCGAGGCGGTCGCGCAGCAGATTCCCGGCATGGCGCCGAGCGCTCATCCGGTGTTTCGGGTCAACCGGAGTTCGTTCGCGCTGAACGATCTCGTCGGGGGCGCCGCGTGGCTGATCGACGAAGAGATCATCCAGGTCGACAACTGGGACGACGTCGCGCCGCAGGACGAGACCGAGACCGAAGGCGAAGACGACAGCACGACGCAGCAGACCTTCGAGAACCAGGATCCGACGCTCAACGCGCACAACGAACCCCCCGTGGCATTGGACGACTCGTTTGGCGTGCGCCCCGGCAAGGTGACGATTCTCGACGTGCTCGGCAACGACAGCGACAGCGACGGCGACGTTCTTGTGATCACCAAGACCAGCGACGTGCCGGAGAGCCGCGGCGTGCTCGACGTGGTCGACGATGGGCGGGCGTTGCAGTTCCATCCCGCCGAGGGCTCGACGGCGGGCACGTTCAACTTCCGCTACACCGTCTCGGACGGACGCGGCGGCACGAGCGAGGCGCGCGTCGAGGTGGCATTCCACGCCAACGATGAGAATGCCCCTCCTGCCGCGCATCGCGTCAGCGGCGTCGCCGTGGAGCAAGGCCAGAGCATCACCTACAACGTGCTCAACGACTGGCGTGATCCGGACGGCGACGACCTGACGCTGATCGGTGCGAGCGTCGACACCGGCGACCTCGTCCGGTTCACGTCCGACGGCTTCGTGACCTTCACGAGCCTCAGCGCGGAGCGCACCGTCAAGACGGTTTCCTTCACCGTGTCGGATGGTCGTGAGCAGAGCGATGGCGTCCTGAGCGTGCAGGTCGTGCCGAGCGGCAGCCTCGCCCCGGTCGCGATCCCCGACTTCGTGTCAACGTTCGTCGGCAGGTCGGCGGAGCTCGAGCCGCTCGGCAACGACCTCTCACCCGCCGGCAGCCGTCTCTCGCTGGTGACGGTCGACGTGATCGATGCGGAACTCGTGGCGGAGGTCGACCCCGACCGCGGCGTCGTCGTGTTCTCGGCTGGCCAAGCAGGCTCCTACTACGCGAGCTACGTGGTCAGTGGCGGATCGTCACAGGCGTCGACCGGCCTGATCCGTGTCGATGTGGCCGACGACCCGTCGGCGGATCTGCCTCCGATCGCGGTCAAAGACACCGCGTATGTGCGCCCGAAGGAACCGACGCTGGTTCCGGTGCTCGCCAACGACGCGTCTCCGTCGGGTCGGGTGATCGGAATCCAGAGCGTGGAGCCCGTGGATCCTGCCTCCGGCATCACGGTCGAGGTTCTCGCGAGCACGCGGCTTCGGGTGACGGCTCCGTCGGCGCTCAGCGAACCGGTGGAGATCGGCTACACGATCTCGGATGGCGTGGCGACGTCGACCTCGTCGGTCACGGTGATTCCGGTTCCGGAGCTCACCAAGCATCAGGCGCCGATCGCGAACGACGACGCCGTGAAGGTCCGCGTCGGGGACATCGTGAGCGTCCCGGTCCTCGCGAACGATCTGCACCCCGATGGGGTCGCGGTCGCACTCGACACGGCTCTCGTCCAGGCGAACATCGGCGTCGACGGGCTTGCCTTCGTCACCGAGGACTCTCTGCGACTGCAGGCGCCGACCGAACCCGGCACCTACTCGGTGACGTATCGCATCTTCGACAAGTACGAGGAGTCGGCCGTCGCCGATGTCACCGTGACGGTGATCGGAGCGGATGCGCAGAACAACAAGCCGCCGCTGCCGTCCACACTCGTGTCGAGAGTGTTCCAGGGCTCGACCGTCACAGTGGAGGTGCCGCTGGACGGCATCGACCCCGACGGCGACTCGGTCGTCTTGACGAGCGCGTCGGGCCCCAACAAGGGCACGATCATCTCCAGCGACTCGCATTCCTTCGTCTACCGGGCCGGCGCCGCGAGTACGGGCACCGACACCTTCAGCTACGAGCTGCGCGACACGTTCGGCGCCGTCGCGACCGGAGAGGTGCGCATCGGGATCCTGGAGCGCCCGGAGACGCTGCTGCCGCCGACGGCGGTGCCCGATGCGATCGTGCTCAAGCCGGGTCGGCTGGCTGAGTTCTCTCCCTCGGCCAACGACAGCGACCCGAACGGCCTTCCGATCAGCTTCGGCGGGATCGTCGAGTCGCCGGAGTCGACGCTCACACCGGAGGTCACCGACGATCTCGTCACCGTGACCGCCCCGGCAACGCCGGGCACCTACACTTTCCGGTATCTGATCGAGAACTCCGAGGGCGCGAGCTCGGAAGGACTCGTGACCGTCGAGGTCGACGAGGATGCGAGCGTGCTGCCTCCGGTTGCGGTCGACCACGTCATCGAGACCGCCGACATCATCGGGCTGGAGTCGATCGATGTGAGCGTGCTGGACGGCGCGACGAACCCGGGCGGTCGCCTGAGCGAACTCGAGATCGAGTTCGACGGGCCGAACGTGGCCAACGCGACCGTGATCGACGGCGACACGGTGCGGGTCGTTCTGACGTCGGAATCGCAGGCGATCGCCTACCGGCTGGTCAACGCGCGCGACGGGGTCAGCGGAATGGCGTTCATCGTGGTGCCCCGCTTCACCGACGCCGCGCCGCCCGCGCTCAAGCCCGAGTTCAGCGAGCCGGTCGAGCTGGCGTTGAACGAAACCCGCCAGTGGTCCGTCAGCGATCTTGTGGATGTGCCCTCGGGGCGCGACGTTCGCATCATCTACCCCGACAAAGCCAACGCCGGCGGCAGCGTCGAGGGGGAGATCGTCGTCGACGAGTCGACCCTTCAGTTCGACCCGATCGAGGGCTTCCGAGGCGACACGTCGCTGACGTTCACCGTGACCGATGGAGCGTCCGCCGACGACCCGATCGGCAACATCGCGACGCTGACGCTGCCGATCTTCGTCGGCGACCCGGAGTACCGCGACGTCGCGCCCGAGACCACGGTCGGCCGGCTCGACGTGGAGGCGGGGGGCGATGCCGCGGTGCTCGACCTGCGCTCGCTGCTCGTGCACCCGAACCCGGACGTGATCGCGGACACCGGCTTCGGTTCGCTCACCGGGCTCGGCGGCGAGCTCAGCGGCGGGCTGTCGGGTTCGGAGCTGCGCGTGAGCGCGCCATCGGACGCCGAAGGCGTCGTTGCGAGGGTCAGCTACACGGCGAGCGTCAACGGCTTCGATGTGGTCGGAGAGGTGGAGGTCCGGGTCGTGGCGTCGAAGCGGGCGCTCGCGCAGGCCGTCGACGACGTCGAGCCGGAGGGGCGTCCGTCGTCGGTCTACACGATTCGCGCCCTCGACAACGACGTGAACCCTTTCGCGGCCGACGGCGAGCCGCTGCGCATCACCGAGGTCGCGTTCGATGGGGACCGCCTGGGATCGACCGTGCAGACGAACGGCACGACGGTGACGGTCACGACGGGGACGGCGAAGTCGGGAACGATCAACCTGTTCTACACGGTGCGGGATGCGACCGGGTCGGCCTCGCGCGAGGTCACCGGACGCATCACCGTCGTCGTGGCGAGCGCGCCCGAGCCGGTGACGACGATCACGCTCAGCAACCCCGACTCCGAACAGGTCGCGGTCGTCTTCGATCCGCCCTCCAGCAGCAACGGGGCCGAGATCACCGGGTACACCGTCCGCATTTCGGGAACCGGTGGAACCGTGGAACGCACGGACTGCCTGCCCGGCGCCACCTGCCTCTTCACCGGACGCACGAACGGCGCGGTGCAGACCGTGGTCGTCGCCGCGACGAACAAGGTGGGCACGACCTGGTCTTCGGAGCGCACCATCACCCCGTACGGAACGCCGACGGCGCCCGTGAATCCGGCGTTGAACACCAACAGCTCCACCGCGACCGCGACGATCACGCCGACCTGGTCGAGTCCCAGCAACGCCGGAGGCGGATCGTTGACGTACGAGTGGGAGTACACGTCGGGAACGACCGGATCGGGCACAACCTCGTCCACCTCCGCGCCGGGCAAGAGCGTCGGCGCCGGGACCTATCGTTTCCACGTCCGCGCGTGCAATCCCGCCGGGTGCGGACCGTGGAGCGCCGAGGCGAGCCGCACGATCAGCGACCCGCCGCCGCGCGTCACCATTGCCAAGGGATCCTCCGCGACCTCGGCGTCGTGCGGAAGCGCGGAGTGCGCCAGAATCCTGGTCGACGGGTTCAACTTCACCCCGAACTCCGAGGTCACGATCCAGTTCTTCGTGACGGACTGCGGGTCGCACACCGCCGCAGCCGGCTGCGACGTCGGCGGAGGGTACCCCGGTGACCCGTACGACGACGTACAGGTGACCGCGAACGCGTCGGGCCGGATTGACTACGACAACGCGCTGTTCGGCTTCCCGGGAGCCGAAATCGTCGTCCGAATCGTGGGTTCGCCCGCGAACGCCACCTCCAACTACCTCACTTGGTAATCGCGAACAGGAGATCACGTGCCTATTACCCCTGAACAAGCAACCTGGTTTGCCGACGCCTTCGGCAAACTCGTCGACAACATCGACAAGGCGATCGTGGGCAAGAAGCACCAGATCCGGCTGGTGCTGACGGCGATGCTGTCCGACGGCCACGTGCTGCTTGAGGACTACCCGGGCACCGGCAAGACCGTGCTGGCGAAGGCCGTGGCGAACACCCTCGATGGCACGCACTCGCGCATCCAGTTCACGCCCGACCTGCTGCCGTCCGACGTGACCGGCGTCACGATCTACGACCAGGGCAAGGGCGTCTTCGAGTTCCACAAGGGCCCGATCTTCGCATCGGTCGTGCTCGCCGATGAGATCAACCGGGCTTCGCCGAAGACCCAGAGCGCGCTGCTCGAGGTGATGGAGGAGGGCGTTGTCACGATCGACGGAGTCGGCCACTCGGTCGGGCAGCCCTTCATGGTGATCGCAACGCAGAACCCCGTCGAGCAGGCGGGAACGTACAAGCTGCCCGAGGCGCAGCTCGACCGGTTCCTGATCAAGACCTCACTCGGCTACCCCGACCACCAGACCAGCGTGAGTCTGCTGATGGACGCCGCGAACCGCTCACGCGCCTCGCGCATCGGCGCGATCATCAAGTCGGATGCCGTCGTCACCATGGCGGAGCTCGCCAGCGACGTCTTCGTCGACCCGTCGATCATGGAGTACATCAGCCAGCTGGTGACGGCGACCCGGCACGACAAGGATGTTGCGCTCGGGGTGAGCATGCGCGGGGCTCTCGCGCTCGCCCGCGCGATCAAGACCTGGGCGATCGCCGCGGGGCGTGCCTACGTCACCCCGGACGACGTTCGCGATCTCGCCATCCCGGTTCTCGCCCACCGCATCATCGTCGACCCGGAGTCGGACTTCGCGGGTGTGACCGCCGAGCAGATCCTCGAGCGGATCATCGTCGACGTCGCGCCGCCGGCGTACCGCGCGGCATGACGGCGGCAGCACCCAGCGCACCGCGCTCCGGTCTCGCCGCGGTCGTGCGCCGCGGAGGTCGGATCGCGGCGAACGGGGTGCGCCGGAGCATGGGCGCGATCCGCCGTGCGACCGCCGCGCTGGTCTCGATCGTGCGCCCGCTCATCGCGCTCGTCGTCGCGCTCGTTCGGCCTGCCGCCGCGGTCGTGTCGCCCGCGGGGGCGGCGGCGATCGCGCTCGCCGCGGGCGCTCTCATCGTCGGCTACGCCCTCGCCTGGCAGGAGCTGACCTACCTCGGGATCACCGTCGGGGTCGCGCTGGTCGCGTGCGTCGTCTACCTGTTCGGGCGCACCACCTATCGCGTCTCGATCGAGCTGTCGCCTCCGCGAGTCGTGGTCGGGGAGCGCGCGTTCGGGCGGCTGCTCGTTGCCAACTCGGGCACCGCATCTCTGCTGGGGGCCCGCATGGAGCTCCCGGTCGGCACGGGGACGGCCGAGTTCGCGATCCCGGGTCTGAAGCCCGGGGAAGAGCACGACGAGCTGTTCGCGGTGCCGACCCAGCGCCGCGCCGTGATCATCGCCGGCCCGGCGCGGTCGGTGCGCGGTGACCAACTGGGGCTCCTGCGCCGTCGCGTGCGGTGGACGGATCCCGTCGAGCTCTTCGTCCATCCGGTGACCGTGCCCCTGGCGCCGTCGGCGGCCGGGCTGGTCCGCGACCTGGAAGGCCAGGTGACGAAGAAGATCACCAACAACGATCTGTCCTTCCACGCCCTGCGTGCCTACGAACCGGGCGACGACCGGCGCTATGTGCACTGGCGCACCTCCGCGAGAACCGGCCAGCTGATGGTCCGACAGTTCGAGGAGACGCGACGATCGCAGCTCACCATCGCGCACTCCGAGTTCACGGGCCACTACGCCTCCGACGACGAGTTCGAGCTGGCGGTGTCGGCGACCGCATCCATCGCGACGCAGGTCATTCGCGACGGCACTCAGATGACCGTCGTCACGGAGTCGCGGCGGCTGCACTCGCACACTCCCTCGGCGCTGCTCGATGACAGCTGCCGCATAGAGCGGCGCCCCAAGAAGTACGAGGATCCCCGCGCGTTCGTCCGCGACGTGACGCGTCGACTCCCGTCGCCGAGCGTGCTCATCGTCGTAGCCGGCTCGGCGATGTCTGCCGCGGACTTCCACAGCATCGAGTACCTGTACCCGGGCGATGTCACCCTGGTCGGGATCCGCGTGGATGAAGGCGCGTCGCCGGCCCTCAAGCCCGTGAGCCGCTTCCTCGTCGCGACGATCGGGCAGCTGAGCGACCTCCCCAAGGTGCTTCGAAGAATGGCGCTGTGAACGCCGAGCGCGGGCGCGACGCCCGCCGCAGTTGGATCGTCGATCTGGCGGTCCTGAGCGCGCTCGCCCTCATCGGGCTCGTCGGGTTCGCGAGTGTGTTCGCCGACGGAAGCTACCTCGTGGCGGCACTGGGCGGGCTCGTGCTCGGAACGGCCGTCGGCGTCGCGACGTCCTGGCGGACGTGGGGGCCTCTTCGCACGCTCGCGGCCGCGGTCGCCTGCTACTTCCTGTTCGGCAGCGCGCTGGCGATGCCGGCCCGCGCCACGTTCGGCATCCTTCCGAACTTCGACACGCTCAACGGGCTCGCCTTCGGCGCCGTGTTCGGCTGGAAGGACATCGTCACCCTCGTCACTCCCGTCTCGGCGCCGGAGTACATCGCCGTCGTTCCCTATCTCGCCGCGCTCATCGTCGGCTTCGCCTCCGCCACGATCGCGCGGCGACGCTATGCCCGCGTCACGCGGACACCGCTGGCCTCCGCGCTCGCCGTGATCGGCCCGCTCTTCCTGTACCTGCTCAGCGTGTTCACCGGCACGCACGAGCCCTATCTGGCGGCCGTCCGCGGCATCCTGTTCGCCGTGATCGCGCTGACGTGGATCGGCTGGCGACCCACCGGAGGCGCGGCAGCGGAGTCGCGCGCGAATCGGGTCGCGCTGCTGCGCCGACGCATCGTCGGGATCACGGTCATCGTCGCGGTCGCGGTCGGCGGCGGCGGCCTGCTGGGAGCGGCCGCCGCGCCGAGCGACGCCGACCGCGTCGTCGTGCGCGAGGTGATCGAACCGCCGTTCGACCCGTTGCTCTACCCGAGCCCGCTCTCCGGCTTTCGCAAGTACACCAAGCAACTGGCCGAAACCGTGCTGCTCACGGCCAGCGGTCTGCGCGCGGGCGACCGCATCCGCATCGCGACCATGGACTCCTACGACGGTCGGATCTGGAACGTGACCGACCCGGCCTTGGATGTAGCGGCATCCGGATCGTTCCGCCTCGCAGCCACTCGCTTCGACGCCTCCGACCTCAACGTCGACGCGGATGCGGTCGAGGTGACGGTGCAGGTCGCGGGCTACGCCGACGTCTGGCTGCCGTCCGTGGGGTACCCGACCGGGCTGCAATTCGTCGACGTCGCACCGGACCCGACCGCGATCCGCTTCAACGACGCGACGGACGTCTTCGTCGTCACCAGCGGGGTCCGAGACGGAATGACCTACGAGCTCGGCGCCGTCGTTCCCGATGTCTCCGACGCCGAGCTTCAGGCGGTGTCGGACATCGCGCTGCCGCCGATCTCAGGGGTGCCCGATGCGGTCGCGCAGAAGGCGGCGGATCTGATCGGCGACGCGGCGACGCCGATTGAGCAGCTTCGTGCGATCGAGTCGGCGATGAGTGACGCCTACCTCAGCCACGGCTCGACGAGCGCGGGGTCGAACGCGCCCTCTCTGGCGGGTCACGGCGCCGACCGCATGAACGTGTTCCTGACCTCCAAGTACATGGTCGGCGACGGCGAGCAGTACGCCTCGGCGTTCGCGCTGATGGCTCGGAGTCTCGGCTTTCCCGCCCGCGTCGTGCTGGGTTTCGCGCCCGAGGTCGCCGAGGGCCAGAGCGTGGTCGATGTGGTCGGCGAAGACATCGATGCCTGGGTGGAGGTCGACTTCGACGGGGTCGGTTGGGTGCCGTTCTACCCGACGCCGGAGGACACCGACGTGCCCCTCGATCAGGCGCCCGCTCCCCGCGCGGAACCGCAGGCGATCGTCCGTCAGCCTCCGCAGAATCCGAACCTCGACGATCAGCTGGTGTCTCCGGTCGTGATCGAAGACTCGAACGAGGAGGCGGCGCCGTTCCGCATTCCGGCATGGGTCTGGACGGTGCTCTCCGCGGTGGGGATCCCGCTCGCCCTGTACTTCGTGCCGCTCATCCTGGTGGCGCTTCTCAAGAAGCGCCGCGTTCGGCTCCGCCGGACGGCGGCTGCCCCGGATCGTCGCGCGGCGGGCGCTTGGGACGAATTGGTCGATCGTTTCGTCGAACTCGGCTACCGGCTTCCGGCCTCGGCGACGCGGCTGCAGACGGCTCTCGACTTCGAGCAGCAGTTCCGCGACGAGGTCGCGGCGCGGGCTCTGGAACGGGAGTCGGCCAAGGAGCGCGCGGAGATTCGCCGTGAGCGCGAGGAGCTCAAGAAGGCGCGGGCTCTCGAGTCCGCATCCGCGGACGCGAAGAGCCGCGCAGCGAGCCGCATGGCGAGCGTCATGGACGAAACCGTTGTTCGGGCCCGTGGCGCCGCAGCCTGGCGCCCGGGCGTCGAGGTTGACGGGGCCCCGCTCCCGGTGCTCACGGGGCTGCGCGAGTTCGCCGTGCGCTCCGATGCCGTGGCGTTCGGCGGGCGCGAGGTCGATGATGCGGCGATCGCCGAGCTGTGGACGAGCGCCGACAGCGCCGCCGACGCCGCCGAGCACTCGGTGAGCTGGTTCCGCCGGCGCCTGGCGGGCTTCCGCCTCCACCTTCCCGCGGGGTCGGTCGAACGGCTGACCGCCCGGCTCAATGGGCTCGTCCCCCGTCCTCACACAGGAGTGGCTGCACGATGAAGCTGAAGTTGACCTACCTCCGCGAGGGGAACGAAGCGGTGGACGTCGCGGTCACGGCAGAGGCGACCACGTCGCTTGCGGAGCTGGCGAGCGCTCTGCGCGCGGCCGACCCGGCGCGGCCTTCGGGGCCGTCGCGTCAGGAGCCTGCGACTCTCCGCCTTCACATGGACGATCCGAGCGGTCCGCGCCACGAGGTTCTCAATCCATCCGAGAGGCTCATCGAATCGAGTCTCGCGAGCGGCGCGACGATCTCGATCGCGCCCGCATCCGGCTTCGAACAGGCCAGCCGACGCGGCGATGTCGCCGCAACAGTCACCGTCATCGATGGTCCCGATCGCGGAAAGACGTTCGAACTGGCGCGTGGTTCCTCCTCTCTCGGGCGCGACAGCGCGAACCGGATTGTGCTGTCCGACGCGCTCGTGTCGAAGACGCACGCGCGGATCAACGTGTCGGACCACCTCGAGATCATGGACGCGGGATCGGCCAACGGCACGCTCGTCAACGATGTCGCGGTCGATCGGGCTTTTCTCGCCGACGGCGACCGGATCACGGTCGGCGACACCGTGCTGTCCGTGCGCTGGACCGCCGCCACCCAGGCGGTCTTCGACGAGGGTGTGGTGTTCTTCAACCGCCCGCCACGGCTCGACCCGCAGTACGAAGGACGGCAGCTCACCGCACCCGAGCCGCCGGAGAAGCCGCGCGGTCAGCGGCTGCCCTACCTCGCGCTCCTGGCGCCGCTGGTCATGGGTGGCGTGATTCTGCTCATCGACCCGAGCAACCTCTTCTCCTTGGTGTTCATCGCGCTGTCGCCGGTGCTGCTTCTCGCCGGCTGGATCGATGGGATCGTGCAGTCGCGGCGCGAGTGGAAGCGCGCCGCGTCGCAGTTCAACGAGAGCGTCGAGTCGATTCGGTCAGAGATCGTCCGGCTGCACGACGAGGAGCGCGCCGGTCGGCGACGTGAGACGCCGTCGGTCGCGGAAGTGGTCGATGCGGGGCGGGCGAGGAACGGAGTGCTGTGGACCCGGCGGCCCGAGCATGAGGCGTTTCTGACGCTGCGACTCGGCGAAGGTCGCGTGCCGAGCCGTCACGAGCTCGAGATGCCGTCTCAGCGCAAGGGGCCAGCTCAGCTGTGGGCGCAGTTGGAGGAGCTTCGTGACGAGATCGCGTTCGTCGCGGACACCCCGGCGACCGAGAACCTGCGCGAAGCGGGGTCGATCGGGGTGTGCGGGCCGAGCGACACCGCACGTGCAGTGGCGCGAGGGATCGTCGCGCAGCTGATCGGTCTCCACTCGCCGGCGGAACTCGCGCTCGTCGCGCTGAGCTCGACCGCCAGTTCAGTGTCGTGGGACTGGCTCAAATGGCTGCCGCACGTGGGCTCGCCGTTGAGCCCGCTGTCGTCACCGCCGCTCGCGACCGGTGGGCCGGCGGCAACCGCGTTGATCGCGGCTCTGGAGGAGCTCATTGCGACGCGGAGCGAAGCGAAGACCAGTGCTGGCGAGCCGACCGTGCTCCCGACTGTCGTCCTGCTCGTCGAAGACGACGCGCCGGTCGAACGGGCGCGCCTCGTCGGTCTTGCGGAGAACGGGCCCGACGTCGGGGTGCACCTGATCTGGGTGGCCCCGTCGCTTGACCGCGTGCCGGCGGCGTGCCGCACCTTCGTCGACGTGCGCGCGACCGCGGGGGACTCGGCTGCCGGATTCGTGCGCACCGGCATCGGCGTCCAGCCGGTCACCGTCGAACCGCTCGGCGCAGACGACGCGCGCCGCCTCGCGCGCTCGCTGTCGCCCGTGGTCGACGCGGGGGCGCGAGTCGACGACGCGAGCGATGTGCCGAGTTCGGTGTCCCTCCTGCATCTGATCGGCCCCGACCTCGCGCAGCAGTCTTCGGCGGTGCTCGAACGCTGGCACGAGACGAACTCGATCCTCACCGGGCCGCTCGCGTCCGCCACGCCCGGGAAGATCCGTCCGAACCTGCGCGCGGTGTTCGGACAGGCGGCCACCGAGCCCTTCGCGCTCGACCTGCGCACCGACGGGCCGCACGCGCTCGTCGGAGGAACGACCGGCTCGGGAAAGAGCGAGTTCCTGCAGGCGTGGGTGCTCGCCCTTGCCGCCGCCCACTCGCCGCAGCGGGTGTCGTTCCTGTTCGTGGACTACAAGGGCGGCGCCGCATTCGCGGACTGCGTCGACCTTCCGCACTCGGTGGGTCTGGTCACCGACCTGAGCCCCCACCTGGTTCGACGCGCGCTCACCTCGCTCCGCGCCGAACTGCGCTACCGCGAGCACCTCTTCAACCGCAAGAAGGTGAAGGACATTGTCGAGTTCGAGCGAACCGGCGATCCGGATGTGCCGCCGAGCCTGGTGATCGTCGTCGACGAGTTCGCGGCGCTGGCGACCGAGGTCCCGGAGTTCGTGGACGGTGTCGTCGACGTTGCGCAACGTGGACGATCGCTGGGGCTTCACCTCGTCTTGGCGACCCAGCGTCCGGCGGGCGTCATCCGCGACAACCTGAGGGCGAACACCAACCTCCGCGTTGCGCTTCGCATGGCAGACGAGGCCGACAGCACCGACGTGCTCGGCACGCCGGCCGCGGCGCAGTTCGACCCCTCGCTGCCCGGGCGCGGTGCCGCCAAGACCGGACCAGGCCGGATTCGTGTATTCCAGTCCGGGTATGCGGGCGGGTGGACCAGCGACGAACCCGAGCCTGCCGACATTCAGATCGAAGAACTCGCCTATGGTGGCGGGCGGGTCTGGGAAGCGCCCGCCGACCCGGACGCGGAGGCACGAGCGGCGCGCGTCTCGAGCGGGCCGACCGACATCAAGCGCATCGTGTCGACCGTCCGATCGGCGGCGGGGGAGGCCCAGCTGCCCGCCCCGCGGAAGCCGTGGCTGCCCGAACTGGCGACCACCTACGACTTCTCAAAGCTCCCCAACCCGCGCACGGACGCCGAGCTGCTGCTCGGGGTCGTCGATGACGCGGCAAGCCAATCGCAGCCGACCGTCAGTTATCTGCCCGATCGCGACGGCAACATGGCCATCATCGGCACCGGCGGTGCCGGGAAGAGCACGGCACTGCGGACCATCGCGGTCGCCTCGGCTGTGACCGTCCGAGGCGGGCCGGTGCACGTCTACGGCTTGGACTTCGGCTCGGGTGGTCTTCAGATGCTGCAGCCGCTCCCGCACGTCGGGGCCGTCATCTCGGGCGACGACGAGGAGCGGGTGGCGCGTCTCCTGCGCTGGCTGCGCGACCTCGTCGATGACCGCGCGGTGCGCTTCGCCGAGGCCCGTGCCGGCAGCATCGTCGAGTATCGGAAGATCTCGGGCCGTGCAGACGAGCCGCGGATCCTTCTGCTGCTCGACGGGATGGGCGCATTCCGAGACATGTATGAGTCGAGCATCAGCTCGCCCTGGTTCGCGGTGTTTTCGCAGATCGCGACGGATGGCCGACAGGTCGGCGTCCATGTCGTGGTCACCGGCGACCGTGCTGGTGCCATCCCGACGTCGCTCTCATCGTCGATCCAGCGTCGACTGGTCCTGCGGCTGGCGAGCGCCGACGACTACGCGATGCTGGGAGTCGAGTCCGATGTGCTCGATGCGGCGTCGCCCGCGGGGCGCGGCATCCTCGACGGCCAGGAGGCCCAGGTCGCCGTGCTGGGCGGCGACAGCAACGTCGCGGTCCAGGCCCGCGAACTCGAGGCCCTCGCGGAGGCGATGCGGAAGGCGGGAATCCGAGAGGCGCCCCCGGTCAAGCGTCTTCCCGAGCAGGTCCCGCTGGCGGAACTCGACGCGGCGGGGGACAGCAAGGTGCCCCTCGGGATCGCCGACGACACTCTCGCCAGCGTCGGAATCGATCCGACCGGGTCGTTCATCGTCGCCGGCCCTCCGGGGGCGGGGCGCACGACGGCGCTGTTGACGCTTGCAGCGTCGCTTCGCGCGACGCGCGCGGGTACCGAACTGCATCTGCTCAGCGCCCGGCGGACCCCATTGGCTCGGAGCGGCGTGTGGACTTCGGTCAGCCAGGACGTCGACAGTGTCGTGACCCACGTGAGCGGGTTGGTTGATCGGCTCAACGCGGGCAAACTGCCCGCCGCCGGTGTCGCGGTCTTCATCGAGAACCTTGCGGATTTCAGTGCGAGCGCGGCCGAGTACGAGCTCGAGGGGCTCGTCAAATCGCTCATCAAGCACGAGCAGTTCGTTGTCGCGGAAGCCGAGACGTCCACGTGGTCGCAGGCCTACACGCTCGGCCAGCCGCTGCGCGCGGGGCGCCGAGGACTCGTGCTGCAACCCGACGAGGGAGACGGCGATCTGCTCTTCAGCACGCCTCTGGGGCGGATTCGTCGGCGCGACTTCGGCGTCGGGCGGGGGTTCCTCATCGCGCAGGGGCGTGCGCGCAAGGTGCAGGCGGCCTTCGTCGGGGACGCGACGTAGTCGGATCCCCGGGATGGGCAGCACTGCCCATATCGAGGATTGTTCGTAAAACAGTAAGCTCAAGCAAATCACCGGGGCTCCCGGTCACAACAGAGAAAGAGGCAACGAAATGGCCAACGTGTGGGGACTTGATGTTCAGCAGGTTCGCGACCTCGCGACCAACCTGGATCGCGAAGCGGACTCGATCGACCAGACCCTGTCGAAGCTCACCGGCGTGCTCAACAACACGCAGTGGACGGGGCCCGACGCGACCCAGTTCCGCAACGAGTGGCAGTCCTCGCACGTGAGCGCTCTGCGCCGCGTCGGCCAGGCGCTGCGCGACACCGCGCAGCTCGCGCGCGGCAACGCCGCGGCTCAGGAGCAGACCTCCCAGAACTGACGCAGGTGGGGCGGCGCCGGCCGGTGCCGCCCCACAACGGAGACCGAATGGCGCCGGAACCGGCGTCCTGATTTCGAAATGGAGACCAGGCATGGGGTTTGCGGGAATGGATATCGTCGCGATTGGGCACCTGTCGCGTCAACTCGCTATCCAAGCCGAGGAGGTGCAGAGCGCTCAGCGAGAAATCGACCACCTCACGCGGTCGACTGAGTGGTCCGGTAAAGACCGCGAGGACTTCCTTCGCGGTTGGGACACTGAGCTTCGCGTTCGGATGACGCACGCATCTCAACTGCTTCGCGACGCTTCCAACGTCGCGATCCAAGAGTCGCGGCGTCAAGACGACACCTCACGGCGGCTGCAATGACGCCCGCGGGTGGATTCGTTGGAGCCGACCCCGACGCGCTTGATTCGTTGGCAGCGCGTTATCGACTTCAGTCGGAGAAAGTCTCAGAGATCATCACTTCGTCGTCGGCAGCGCTCTTCACAGCGCAGTGGACGGGCGCGAAGATCGACGGGATCCGCGCACAGTGGAACCAGAAGTCGCGACCGCAGCTGCTCTTCTTGGAGCACTCGCTTCGAGAGGCTGGCGAAGCGCTTCGCGTTCAAGCGCAGCAACAACGGGCCACAAGTGCGGGACGCAACGCCGGGCTTGTGGATGGCTCGACGCTCGACCCGGAGCTTCGAGACCGGATCGAACAGATCGTTGGCGACTTCTTCGCTGGTGCCCTCACTTCTACTGAGCTGCTCACTCTGCTGCTTGAGCTCGACGGACTCGATCTGAGCGCAGCCTCGAAGATCACTGGGCCGATTGGTCTGATCACGAGCGCGATTGAGGCGGCGAAGGGTGTTCACGAGGATGGCGACTACTTCGGCTACGCGCTATCGCTGCTGGGCGCTAGCTTCAGCGCAGTGCCGTGGGCTGGTCACCTCGCCGGGCTGAGTGGAACTGTCGCCACCACCGCGGCAACGGGGTTCGGAGTCGTCGGTCTCGGAGTGGCCCTGCTGCACAAATGGATCGACTTCGGCATCCCCTACACGCCGTCTGCACAAGACGAAACGATCCAGGAAGGCATCCGCAAGATGTATGGAGACGGAGTGACGCAGGAGTCGCTGACTCCAGCGCAAGCCCAGAGAGTTGCCGAGCGCTATAGCCCACCATTTGGAGTTGCCGTAATGATCAGCGACAAGATGGATTCCGTTGCACAGCGAATCTTCCCCTGGAACAGGTGAACACATGGCTGCTGCATCGATTTCTTGGCATGCTGTCCACTCCGTGGAGTTGCTAGCGATTGCGGGACGCAAAAGTGTCTCGCTCGACTCTCCGGTAGCCAAGGCCCTCGCGCTCGACTACTACCTTCAGTCCGATCACGCAGTCGAAATGTGGAGCGATGTCCTAAAGGCCCGCCTAGCGGAAATGTCGACGGAGCATCCTTCGGAAGCGAAGGGCCTCGCGGATGTAACCGAGGCTGTCGGCGAATTGATGTCATCTGATGGTTGGTTGGTTCGAGTTCAGTTGCTGGCAACGCGCGACTACGAAGCGTGGATCGGGTTGGCAGATCGCGCAATCGGCATCCGTCTCGCTGCCGACGGATGGTGGCTCATATCGGACGTGGTACAGGCCACGGTTGCAGTTCAGTCAGTCCGATCCGCCATGCGCGGCGAGGAGCCATACATCGCTGACTGCGACTCGGGGGGCAAGAATTGGGGAGTCGGGCTGTCGCCGGATGGCATGTTTGCAGAACTGCGCGACACATCGCAAGGGGTAGTCGTCGATCGAGACGCTACCGAGTCGCGCTTCCTTGACCACGTCAGCAAGATCGCCCAGGTCCCGCATTCGGGTGCCACGGCGGACAACATGCGGGCCTAGGCCCCGCGCCGCACGCGAAGAAAGCGTCTAGGAACCCCATGGCCAAGCGACACAAACTTGCGGGCAACGGCGTCGACCTCGTCACGACGCTGACGCGCGCCGACCTTGCGTCGATCGTCGCGAGCTGCGCCACCGCGAGCACCGGCGACCTGTGGAAGGGCAAGACGAAGGTCGAGCAGACGGGCGCTGGGGACAACGGCTGGCGGTTCGTGATCAAGGACGCGCTCATGAGTTGGAAGCGACAGATGACGTTTTCGGTCGTGATCGAGACGACGGCCGCCGGCAGCACTCGGCTGCGCACGTCAATTGACGAGTACTTCACCGTCCAGTCGACGATGCTTGTCTTCATACCTGTGGGGCCGAAGCAGCTGGTGGCTCACCACGCGTACATGCAGTTCGCCCACAAGCTTGCCAACACCGTGAAGACCGCGGATGCCAGCTCACGGGTGAAGGTATTCGAAGGCCCGTTTGTGAACGTGCCGACGCGCGTCGACGATGCTTCCGGTGCGGCCCCAACCGCCGCGAGCTCGAGTGCTCCGGTCGCGGCGCCCACGCCCGTGGATTCTGCGACCCCGGCAGCCCCGGTACCTTCGGCAGCTCCGGCACCTTCGGCCTCGGAGGCTCCGGCGTTCGTGGCGCCGCCAGCGGTTGCAGCCGATGCGGATTCCACCATCGACGACTCGACGGTCGCCGTCCCGCGGCGGCGGCGCTCAACCGCCGTGCTCGCACCCGACGGTGCCGAGCCCGTCGTGCTCACCGGGCGAATTGTCCTCGGCCGCACGCCGAGCGTTCTCGCGCCCGGTGACGGTCTCCTTGCGCTCGGAGTGGACGAACCGACGGTGTCGGGCACCCACGCGCTCGTCGAGCAGTCCGAGGGCGTCGTGTACGTGACGGATCTCGAGTCCACGAACGGAACGTATCTCGTGTCACCGGACGATCACGCCGTCCGGTGCGATGCGGGGGTCCGGAAGGTTGTGCCGCCCGGCTCGTCAATCGAGCTCGGCGTCTATCGCGTGCATGTTCGACGGGAAGTGGTGCGGCAATGAAAGGTGCGGGACTTGGCCTGGCGGTGATCGGCGGCATCATGGCCGGCATCGGCATGATCTGGGCAGTGGTGGTCGGCTTCTACCCGAGCGATCTCCCGGCCCTGGCGATCCTCCTTCTTGGCGGGATCACGCTCCTGTGGATCGGTTCCCGGATGAACCGCGACAAAAACCCGACGGCGGCCGTCGAATGGTCACAGGCCCGCGCGTCGCAGCCACAATCCACCCCCGCGGCCCCGCCTGCGCCCGTCGCCGAGGCCGCCGATGTCCCTATGGCGCAGCCGACGGCGCCGGCCCCGTCGGCCACGGCGGAACCGATTGTCGGGCCAGCGCAAGAAGTTGAACGTCCCCGCATCGCGGCGTCAGAGGCGGTCGATGATCGCACGCAGGCGGTGGTGCGGCGGCCGCGAGCCGTGGCGCTTGAATTGGCGGATGGGAGCCAGGTGCTCGTCGTTGATGCGCTCATCGTGGGTCGGGAACCTCGTGAGTTGCCGCACACGAGTGGGGGAGTCTTGTGTGCGCTGCCAGCTCCGGACTCGACCGTGTCGCAGACCCATGCAGTGTTTCGCCGCATGGGTCGAACAGTCACCGTCGAAGACCTGGGTTCGACCAACGGCACGCTGATCATCGGCGCCGACGGCGCGGAGACGGCGTGCCCCGCCGGAACCGTCGTGGAAGTCCCGATTGGCTCAACGGTCGAGTTGGGAACGTACCCGGCCCGTGTCGTCGGTACCGCGGTGCCTCCGTGGGCGAAACGATGAACTGCACCAGTTGTGGCAACGAGACTCGTGCGGGCGCAGCATTCTGCGGCGCCTGCGGTTCACCGATCAACGCGCCCCAGATCCCGAGTTCGCCGGTTGTGGCGCCGGCCCCGGCGGCCGCGACGGCGCACGCTCCGGTCGACCAGGCTGGCTTCATCACGTTGCCGCCGGGAGTCGCGCCGCGCCGAAGTGAAAACGTCGCCGCGCCTGCCGCGCCTCCGATTGTCCCCGCCGCCGCACCTCCCGCGGCCCTTGCCGACGCGTCGGCCTCGGGGCCCGCTGACATCGAGATGACCAGGGCGCGCCCGCAGCGTTCGTGGGCGCTCCAACTGCCGGACGGCGGCACGATCGCGATCGAACGCGACACGATCATTGGTCGTGCGCCGACCGACGCGGCCCACCCCGGAGCGGCCCTGGTTCGGATCGACGGCTATGAGAAGTCGGTCTCGAAGTCGCATCTGCTGCTGCTGCTGGCGCCCGACGGGCTCTCCGTGCGCGACCTCGGGTCGGTGAACGGCGTCTTTCTCGTCCGGTCGAACGGGGCCGAGGTCGAGGTGAGCGCGAACTCGCCCGTCCGCCTCGAGGTCGGCGACCAACTCGATCTCGGCGCTCTCGTCCTGGAGGTGACACGGTCATGACTTACGCCCCCTACTGCGCTTCGTGTGGAGCTGCCAACCAGGGCACTGCATTCTGCGAGAGCTGCGGCGCTCGAGCGGTCGAGGTCTCGAGTCCGGCGACGGTGGCGCCGCAGGTCCGGGCCGCGCACGGCTCGACCGTCGCCGTCGCTGAGGCTGTCGCCCCGCCCGCGCCAGCGATGACGATGGCGGGCGCCGGTTGGATCCCACCGCGGCATGTCGAACCGATCGCCATCGTCGCTCTGCTCGGCGCCCAGACGCTCCCGTACCTGTACACGGCCGTCGCCGGCGACATCGATCGGTCGTTGCTCGCCGCGACGTGGATGTTCCCGCTCACCCTCGGCATCGTGCTGTGCCTCGTCTTCGTCGCCGCGTTCGCGGTGCTGCTCGGGCGAAGCCCGGAGGCGCCGGGCGCGAAGGTCGGCGCCAGCCTGCTCGTGTTTCCGGGAGTGGCGCTTGCGTTCCTGAACTCGGGTGGCGCATACGGATATGCGGCCGGGCTTGTCGACATGATGGTGGCGACCGCGGTTGCCACCAGCATGATCTTCGTCGGGTGGGCCGTCGTCCGCGGGTTGCGTGCGCGAACCTACTGGGCGCTTCTCCTGCTGATTGCGACGGTTGTCGCCGGATTCGTGATCGAGATCCCGATCACGACATCGTGGATCGGTTCGGCCGCCGCCTACTGCGTCGTGCTGGTTGCGGGAACTGCAGGAGCGCTCGTCGCCGCGCTGCGCTGGGATCGGCGCGCTCGGATCGAGAAGCCAGCATCTTTGGTGCGCTACCAGCCGAGCTACTCGGCGCCAGCCGTCGTTCCCGCTGCGACGGCGACTCGCCCTGCCGTCGCGGCGACCGGAGACCCCTCTGCTGCGCTGCGGACGAACTCCGTCGCAGTGCTCGCACTCATCTTCGGAATTCTGGGATCGGGACTCTTGCCGGTCATCCTGGGCCACGTCGCGCTCGGCCAAATCGACCGGTCCGGGGAACGAGGCCGAGGAATGGCGATCACGGGACTGGTCTTCGGGTACCTCGTCCTGGGGTCCGGATTTGTGGTCCTCGGTGTGTTCGCGGTCATCGCGCTCGTGTTCGGTGCTCGGTGAGCGGAGAGGAGCGTCATGTCACAGGGTGAACTGGTTCGTCGCGGAGGTTCGGCGCTCGAAACAATCCTGATCTCCGTCGCGCTTCTCGTTGTCTCCTCGCTCGCGGCCACGGCGGTGCTGCTCACAGGCCAGGCTGGACTCGATGCCGCCCAGCACGAGACACGTCCGTACTCGGGTTACGACATCCCGGAAACCCAAGACGTCGGCGGAGGCTCGGCGAGCGGGTCTGGAAAGGAGGCAGCGGAGACACCAGAGCCCGTCTCACCCGCGCCCGAAGTGACCGTCCAGCTCCCGACCGACTGCGCGGATGTCTACAGCTCGTCACTTACGAGCACTCTCACCGGCGCGGGCGCGGTCCTGAATCCCTCGGCGTCCGTCGCGGCGCAGCTGAAGCCGATCGCGGGAACGGGCGACACCGGACTCCGTGAACTTCTCCGCGACCTCCCGCGTCTCGAGTGCCGGTGGCTCTCGGCGACGGGCGCGAAGGACTGGGGCGTCGAGACGTCGATCGCTCTTCTGAGCGAGGCGGAGGCATCCGAGGTGCGCGCCGAACTGCAGACGACCGGATTCCGAGCGTTGAAAGAAGCCGACGGAACCCGCTACGTGCTGGAGAAGACGCTCTCCGATGGCAGCGGGCACTACGGCGAGTCGCACATCGTCGTCGGCTCGTACTGGTTCGCGACCTATTGGAGCAAGTACGGGCCCTCCGGGTACACCGCCGACATCGTGGCGCAGGTCGTCCGCTAGCTCGCGACATGCTCCCGACGCGTGCGCGTCGTAAGCGTGCCGTTGGCCACGACGGTCAGCTGCCAGGTCTCGGGGCCCCCGCTCAGGCGCACGGTCATCATGCCGTCGGGCTGGCTGTCGAGCACCTCGGCGGCCTCGGCGAGCCCGTCGGAGAGCCAGTCGTCGGGCGCAGGGGCGGCCGCATCGTCGAGCAGCAGCACCGTGATGCCGCGGCGGCGGGCCGCATCCACCGAGGCGCGCAGGCGGGGCGCTTCGAGGGCCCGCCCACGGATGCGGTCGCGCAGCCGCGCCTCCAGCACCAGCAGATCGGTCGGGCTGCGTGTCGTCGTCCCGTCGGCGATGTCGCGCAACGGCTCGGCGACGACCGCGCGAACGCGAGCGAGCTCCCGTTCGCGCTCCTCGGCCCGCGCCTCATCCGCGGCGGACTCGACCGCGCGGCGGTGCTCGACCTCCTGCAGCTGAGCGATCGCCTGCGCACTTCGCCGCATGCCGATCGCGAAGAAGGTCACCGGAACGTTGATGGCGACGTGCATGTAGGAGAGTTCGACGCCGAGCACGGGAGAACCTGCGGTGATGGTGCTCCAGCTGATCGCCACGGCCGCCATCAGCGCGATCCCCGCCCATGACCAGAGGATGCGACCGCGGAAGGCGACCCCGATCATGACGAGCGCCGTCATGCCGAAGTTCCATGATGCCCACCCCGGCCATTCGGCGGGGGTGAACTGCCAGACCATCGCCACGTTGCAGTACGCCGTGAGCGCCAGAATCGCGACGAGGCGCGTCGACGTCAGGCGATCAGGCCCCGGCGCGATGACCAGACCTGCGGCGGCGATCAGGGCAGCGGCAGCGGTGAGCCCCCACGGCGTCTGGCTCATCGGACCGGTGTTGACGACAAAGGCCAGCATCGTGAGGGAGAAGAGCGCGAAGATCGACCCGGCGGCCAGTCGATCGACGTCGAGCAGACGCGCTGGATCGCCGGGCGCCGCTCCATCGCGGGCGCGTCGCGGTTCTGCCATCGTGCGCGCGCGGCCGACGGTCATCTCGCACCCCATTCGAGACGAACCCGGGTTCCGACTCCCCGCTGCGAGGCGATCCGCGCAGCGCCGCCGACCGCGGCCATCCGGTCGATCACGCTGACCCGGATGCCGAGCCGGTGCGCGGGGACCTGCTGCGGGTCGAATCCAGCGCCGTCGTCGACGATCTCGACTCGGATGCGGCCGCGATCAGCGTGGATCACCACGATCCGCTGCGCGGCGACGCCGGCGTAGTCGCGGCTGTTGCGGAGCACCTCGGCGCTCGCCTCCTGCAGTGCCGCGCCGACCTCCGGCGGCAGCGGATGATCCAGCTCGCCCGAGATGACGACCTCGGCCGCAGGGGTGATCTCGGTCGCGGTGGCCTGGATCCGCCACGCCGTGTCGCGGAAGGTCTGTGCCGAGTCGCGGTCCGGATCCTCCGCCTCCAGCACGGCGAGAGCCCGGCGCGCCAGGGGAGCGGCCGCGTCCTCCTGGCCGGGCTCGGCTCGGGCCGCGCTCAGCAGTGCGACCAGCACCGTGTCGTGCACGAGCGCCCCGACTCGCGCGGTCTCGCGCGCGCGGGACTCGGCGCGCGCGGCGCTCGCCGTCTCGGCGGCGGCCGTGTCGAAGCTCTCGTCGAGGGTGCGGGCTCGGCGTCGCAGCGCCAGAGCGAGCGCCACGAACACGCCGTTGAACAGCAGCGTGTAGGCGGTGTCGATCAGGAGGAAGCCCAGATCGAACGAGGTCCAGCCGAGGGTCGTGCGCACGCCCTCGACGGCGACGACCGTCGCCAGCAGGTACGCGATGGCGAACGACGGGCGCCACCAGATGGCCGCGATCGACGACGCGAGCGCAGAAATGGTGAGCGGCCACGGCGTGCCGAGCGTGTCGAAGGAGGCGCCCTCCGGGATCGCGAGCAGAGCTGTCGCCCCGGCGGCGAGAAAGCTCAGCGCGCTGATGTTCGCGAGCACGGCGGCGACGCGCAGCCCGAGGAACGGAGTCAGCGTCAGGGCGGCCGCGGGAAGGATGAACCCGGCTGCCGCCAGGACTGTCCACCATGAGGCCATCGTCGCCGCCTGATCGAGCGCGAGAGGCGCGCGGATGAAGCCGAAGACGAGCCCGGCCGAGCCGACACCGGCCGACATGGCCACGTAGACGGGTGTCGCGAGCGTGCCCTTCATCGCGGTGCCCCGCGGGACGTGTCGGCGAGATCGGTGAACGGCAGGAAATCGTCGTCGAGGGCGCGGGCGAACAGGTCGCTGCGGCTGGCCGGCGCCTGGAGACGCGCGTACTTGCCGCGCAGCGTCGCGACGGCCTCGTCGACCTGAGCCGCCGACAGCTCGAGTACGCCCACGATGTCGTCGCGGCCGAATCCGGCAGCGAAGAGCTGCAGCACCTCGCGCTCCTCCGCGCGGAGTCCTGCCTCGGCCAGCCGCGGATCCGCGTCGATCGCCGCCGCCCAGTCGGTGGACATCACCGTCGCCCCCGCAGCGCACGCCCGCACTGTGTCGATCAGAACGGCGACCGGGTCGGACTTGCGGACGACCCCGACGACCGCGCTTCCCGCGATCATCCGGAGGTACTCGGGGTTCTCGCCGGAGGTGTACACGACGACCTCTGTTCCCGCGTTGACGAGCCGTTCGACATTGCGCCGCGGCGAGGATCCGTCGGCGAGTCGCAGATCGAGGACCACCAGGTCGATCGACTGGCCGGCCGCGAGCAGCTCATCGACCGTTTCGACGCTCGCCACGAGCTCGAGGTCCTGGTGCGGGGCGAGTGCCTGGGCCAGCGCGAGCCCGATCGCTTCGTGGTCGTCAATGATGGCAACGCGACACGGCATCCGAACCTCGACTTTCGGCGATACCTGAGCGTATCCCAACACTTCGCCACGAGGTGCTCGGCGACGGCGACGCTCAGCCACCCGGTGCTACCCTGATCGAATGCTGTTCGATCGGCTTCTTCTCCTTCGTCGCCGCGACGAGGCCTAGTCACCCACCGGCCTCCCTCGTCGCGGAGACCGTCACGCCCTGACATCCGGCCGATTCGACATTCAGCGAAGAAGGAACCGATACAGCTATGAGCGCAAAGACCCTTGCCGAGAAGGTCTGGGCCGACCACCTCGTCACCCGCGGTGAGAACGGCGAGCCGGATCTCATCTACATCGACCTGCACCTCGTGCACGAGGTCACCAGCCCGCAGGCCTTCGACGGGCTGCGGACCGCCGGACGCCCGGTGCGCCGGCCCGACCTGACGATCGCGACCGAGGATCACAACACCCCGACCCTCAACATCGACAAGCAGATCGCCGACCTCACCAGTCGCACCCAGATCGAGACGCTCCGCAACAATGCCAAGGAGTTCGGCATCCGTCTGCACTCGCTCGGCGACAAGGACCAGGGCATCGTGCACGTCGTCGGCCCGCAGCTCGGGCTGACCGTGCCCGGCAGCACCGTCGTCTGCGGCGACAGCCACACCTCCACGCACGGCGCGTTCGGCGCGATGGCCTTCGGCATCGGCACGAGCGAGGTCGAGCACGTGCTCGCCACCCAGACCCTGCCGCTGAAGCCCTTCAAGACGATGGCGATCACCGTCGAGGGCGAGCTGCGTACCGGCGTGACCGCGAAGGACATCATCCTCGCCGTGATCGCGAAGATCGGCACCGGCGGCGGGCAGGGCTACGTGCTCGAGTACCGCGGCAGCGCGATCCGCTCGCTGTCGATGGACGGCCGCATGACGATCTGCAACATGTCGATCGAGGCGGGCGCGCGCGCCGGCATGGTCGCCCCCGACCAGACCACCTACGACTACCTGAAGGGGCGTCCGCACGCGCCCGAGGGCGCCGACTGGGATGCGGCGGTCGCCTACTGGGAGACGCTGCGCACCGACGACGACGCGGTCTTCGACGCCGAGGTCTACCTCGATGCGAACGAGCTGGAGCCCTTCGTGACCTGGGGCACCAACCCCGGTCAGGGCGTCTCGCTCTCGGAGGCGGTGCCCGACCCGGCGACGATCACCGACCACAACGAGCGCGCCGCGGCCGAGCGTGCGCTCGAGTACATGGACCTCGCCGCGGGCACCCCGATGAAGGAGATCGCGGTCGACGCGGTCTTCATGGGCTCGTGCACCAACAGCCGCATCGAGGACCTGCGGGCCTTCGCCTCCATCATCAAGGGCAAGAAGAAGGCCGCCGGCGTGCGCGTCATGGTCGTGCCCGGGTCGGCGCGGGTGCGTCTCGAGGCCGAGGCCGAGGGGCTCGACAAGGTGTTCGAGGAGTTCGGGGCCGAGTGGCGCTTCGCGGGCTGCTCGATGTGCCTGGGCATGAACCCCGACCAGCTGGCACCGGGGGAGCGCTGCGCCTCCACCTCGAACCGCAACTTCGAGGGTCGGCAGGGCAAGGGCGGCCGCACCCACCTGGTCTCCCCGCTGGTCGCCGCCGCCACCGCCATCCGCGGCACCCTCTCCTCCCCCTGGGACCTCGAAACCGACGCGCGGGATGCATCCCTGACGCCGGCGAGTGCCGCGCGCGGCACGCGCTCGGGTCACCAGGCACTCGCTGACGACGGGCAGAGCGCCCACGACGGAGAATTGGCCCACGACGAGACGGGAGCCCGCTGATGGAGAAGATCACCCAGGTGACCGGCGTCGCCGTGCCGTTCCGCCGCTCCAACGTCGACACCGACCAGATCATCCCGGCCGTGTTCCTGAAGCGCGTCACCAAGACCGGCTTCGATGACGCGCTGTTCCACTCCTGGCGCCAGGACGAGAGCTTCATCCTCAACCAGCCCGCCTACCAGGGCGCGCGCATCCTGTTCGCCGGCCCCGACTTCGGCACCGGGTCCAGCCGTGAGCACGCCGTCTGGGCGCTGCGCGACTTCGGCTTCGCCGCCGTCATCAGCCCGCGCTTCGGCGACATCTTCCGCGGCAACTCCGGCAAGCAGGGGCTGCTCACCGGCACGATCACCGAAGATCAGATCACCACGATCTGGGAGAAGCTCGAGGCGAGCCCCGGTATGGAGGCGACCGTCGACCTCGTCGAGCGCACGGTCACGGTCGGCGACTTCACGGTTCCGTTCGACATCGACGACTACACTCGCTGGAGGCTCCTGGAGGGGCTGGATGACATTGGGCTGACGCTCCGCAACGAGGAGCGCATCACCGAATTCGAGACCTCTCGCGCGTCGTGGCGACCGACGACTCTCCCGGCGAAGACCGCCTCCTAGCCGTCGGTGCCTGCAACAGAAAGAAGCAAAGTGGTGGATTCGATCGCGACGAACGACCTCGCGAATGATGCCCGCAAAGCGGGCGAGCGCGTCGGTCTGACGGGTGACACCATCGTCATCCGCGGTGGCAAGCCGCTGCGCGGCACGGTCGACGTGCGTGGGGCCAAGAACCTCGCCACGAAAGCGATGGTGGCGGCGCTGCTCGGCGAGACGCCGAGCATCCTGCAGGACGTTCCGGCGATCAGCGACGTGCAGATCGTCTCGCGCATGCTCGAGGCCTACGGCGTCGCCGTGACCAGCCCCGAGGACGGCGTGCTCGTGCTCGACCCGGTGAACGTCGCCCGCGCGCACTTCGCCGAGATCGACGCGCTCGCCGGCAGCAGCCGCATCCCGATTCTGTTCTGCGGCCCGCTCCTGCACTCGCTCGGCGAGGCGCTCATTCCTGACCTCGGCGGATGCCGCATCGGCGACCGTCCGATCGACTTCCACCTGGATGCGCTGCGCGCCTTCGGCGCCGTCGTCGACAAGAGCTACGAGGGCATCCGCATCACGGCCCCCGACGGACTCTCCGGCGCGAACATCGAACTGCCCTACCCGAGTGTCGGCGCCACCGAGCAGGTGCTGCTGACGGCGGTGCGGGCGAGCGGCGTGACCGAGCTGAAGAACGCGGCCATTGAGCCGGAGATCATGGACCTGATCGCGATCCTGCAGAAGATGGGCGCGATCATCTGGACCGAGCCGAACCGCACCATCTTCATCGAGGGCGTCGAGCACCTGAAGGGCTACACCCACCGCGCGATCTTCGACCGCAACGAGGCCGCCAGCTGGGCCTCGGCCGCGCTGGTGACCGGCGGCGACATCTTCGTCAAGGGCGCCAAGCAGCTCGAGCTGATGACGTTCCTGAACGTGTACCGCAAGGCGGGCGGCGAGTTCGAGGTGGCCGAGGACGGCATCCGCTTCTGGCACCCGGGCGGCGCGCTCAAAGCCGTGCAGGTGGAGACGGATGTGCACCCCGGCTTCATGACCGACTGGCAGCAGCCGCTCATCGTCGCGCTGACGCAGGCCGAGGGCATCTCGACGGTGCATGAGACGGTGTACGAGAACCGCTTCGGGTTCACCGAGGCGCTCGTCGAGATGGGCGCGAACATCGTCGTGCACCAGGACGGACTCGAGTCGCTCACCCGCCGCGTTCCGCGGCGCAAGCTCGAGCAGGCCGCCGTGATCACGGGGCCGACGCCGCTGCACGCGGCCGACGTCCGCATCCCCGACCTGCGGGGCGGCTTCAGCTACCTGATCGCCGCGCTCGCCGCCGAGGGCACCTCGCGCGTGAGCAACCTGGGGCTGATCAGCCGCGGCTACGAGCACTTCGTCGACAAGCTGACCGATCTCGGCGCCGACTTCACCGTCGAGGCCTAGGCGTGGCGCGCACGCGGTCGGAGAAGTCCTTCGGGTGGCGGGTCATCGCGGCGTTCGTGCTGCCCCTGCTGCTGATGCTGGCGCGCTATCGGATCCGCAATCCGGAGCGCATTCCGAAGTCGGGCGCGTTCGTGCTCGCCCCGAACCACGTCACCAACTTCGACCCGCTGGTGACGGCCTACCTGCTGTGGAAGCTCGGACGCGTGCCGCGCTTCCTCGCGAAGGCGGGGCTGTTCGACATTCCGATCATCGGCGGGCTGCTGCGCTACACCGGCCAGATTCCGGTGGAGCGCCAGGGGCGCGGCACCGCGGACCCGCTCTCGGCCGCCTCGCGGCTGGTCGACGACGGTCTCGCCGTGATCGTCTACCCGGAGGGCTCGCTGACGCGTGACCCGGAGCTGTGGCCGATGCGCGGCAAGTTCGGTGCGGCCCGGCTGGCGCTCGCGCACGGCATCCCCGTGATCCCGGTCGCGCACTGGGGTGCGCAGCAGGTGCTGCCGCGCTACTCGAAGAAGCTCAGCCTGTTTCCGCGCAAGACGATCGAGCTGAACGTCGGCGAGCCGGTGGACCTCTCCGCCTGGGAGGGCCGCGCGGCCGATCCGACCGCCCTCGCCGAGGCGACCGCCGAGATCATGCGCCGCGTGACGCTGCTGCTGGAGGAGCTGCGCGGGGAGACCGCGCCCGCCGAGCGCTGGGACCCCGCCAGCAAGGGACAGTCGGAGATCGGCCGCTTCGACGACCCCGCCTAGGCCGCACCCCCTCCGCGCCGCGTCCCGCGCTCCGCGCATTGCCGCGCGCTCCCGGAATGCACGAGCGAAGCCAGTTCTTCAGTCGCGCTCGTGTGTTTCGGCAGCGCTCGCCGAGGGGGCGGGGGAGTCGTCTTCGTTGAGGACGTCGCGCACGAGCAGGATCGCACCGGCGGCGGCGGCAGGCATCGCGATGACCGCTCCGAACGGGATCAGGAAGCACGCCTGGACGGCGGCGCCGAATCCGAAGCTGCGTGAGCGCCGCCGCCGCAGCGCGAGGCGCGCGTCGCGGCCGACGAGCCCGCGGGTGCCGAACGGGGCGAGCGTCAGCTCCCAGCTGAGCGCCCGCGCGGTGGCGAGAAAGCCGAGCACCGCGGCGCCGACCGTGCCGATCACCGGAATCACGCCGACGAGGGCGACCACGATGCTCGCACCGATCGAGAGCAGCACCAGCACCGCCGTGTCGCCGATGCTGCGCCACGCGCCGGGAGACCGATCCGGCGGCACGTCGCCGCGCGACAGGTCCGCGGCCCGCTGGATCCGGTCGTAGAACGGCGCGCCGACGAGCAGGGTGAGGGCGGTGAAGACACGTGCCGCGAGGGCGAGAGTCGCGATGATCAGCGCGATGGCGACCAGCAACTGAAGCGCACCGCGCCAGCCCGAGTCCCAGGCCTCGGCGAAGAAGGTGGCCGCGCTGGTGATCGGCTGCAGGAAGGTCCCGAGCAGCGCGATCACGGTGATCAGGCCCGCGCCGACGAGCACCGCAGGAAGGAGCCCGAGCGCCATCAGGCCGGGCCGAACCGACCAGAACGCGAAGCCGCGCCCGAGCAGGGCCACGCCGCGGAGGAACTCCGGCACCGCGCGCAGCGGCCGCGTTGCGACGGCGGCGACCCGATTGCTCACCCCTCCAGGGTAGGCGGGATGCGGGCGCTTGCGATCGGACACGGCAGAATGGGGGCGGTGGTCTCGCGAGGGCGGGATCCGAAAGGCGGATGCGTGAGCGAGACCCAGGCCGATGGTGCCACGGCGTACCCCCGGACCATGCCGCTGCCGGTCGTCGCGCCGGGGACGCGTCGCGTCGCCGTGCTCGGCGCCGGCTCCTGGGGCACGACCTTCGCGAAGATCCTCGCCGACGGAGGCTCGAGCGTGTCGATCTGGGCGCGCCGTCCCGAGCTCGCGCGCGAGATCACGCAGTCGCGCCGCAACTCCGACTACCTGCCCGGGGTGAACCTGCCGCGCGGGATGTGGTCGAGCTCCCGCCTGCCGGATGTGCTGGAGGGCGCCGACCAGGTGTACCTGAGCGTGCCGAGCCAGTCGCTGCGCGAGAACCTGCGCATCGTGCGCGAGCTGATCCCCGAGGGCGTGCCGGTCGTCTCGCTCATGAAGGGAGTCGAGCGGTCGACGCGTCAGCGCATGAGCGAGGTCATCCAGCAGGAGCTCGAGATCTCGCCCGACCGCATCGCCGTGGTGTCGGGGCCGAACCTGGCTCTCGAGATCGCGAAGGAGCAGCCGACGGCGGCGGTCGTCTCCTCGACCAGCCTCGCCACGGCGACGGAGGTCGCCAAGGCGGCGACGAACCGCTACTTCCGCTCCTTCGTCAACACGGATGTCATCGGCACCGAGTTCGGCGGTGTGCTGAAGAACCTGATCGCGGTTGCGATCGGCATCGTGGACGGCGTCGGCTACGGCGAGAACACGAAGGCGTCGATCATCACCCGCGGCCTGGTCGAAATGACAGATTTCGCCGTCGCATTCGGTGCCCGCCCGGAGACCCTGGCGGGTCTCGCCGGGCTCGGCGATCTGATCGCCACCTGTGAGTCTCCGCTCAGCCGCAACAACACGGCGGGGCGTCTGCTCGGGCAGGGCTACGACTACCACGAGGTGATCGCGCAGATGAATCAGACAGCCGAGGGCATCGGCTCGGTCGCGCCCGTGCTCGAGCTCGCCGCCGAACGCGGCGTCGACATGCCGATCGTCTCGCAGGTCGCGGAGGTGCTCGCGGGCACTCTCGCCCCGAAGGACATCGCTCCGCATCTGACGACCGACGGCGGCGAACCGGAGGGCGAGTGATGACCACCTCACGCATCCGCGTCGCACTGCTGTTCGGCGGCCGTTCAAGCGAGCACGCGATCAGCTGCGCGACTGCGGGCGGTGTGCTCGGCGCAATCGATCGTGAGCGATTCGAGGTGATCCCGGTGGGGATCACGCGCGAGGGCGCCTGGACGCTGCACCCCGACGATGCGGCCTCGCTCACCCTGCACGGGCTGCCCGAGGTCGCGGACGACGGGTCTCGGGTCCATCTGCCGGACTCGGCGGCCAGTCGCGAGTGGACGGTCACCGACGCTGGCGGTGTCACTCGCTCGCTCGGCGAGGTGGATGTCGCGTTCCCCATCCTGCACGGCCCGTTCGGCGAGGACGGCACGATCCAGGGCGCTCTCGAGCTGCTCGGGGTTCCCTACGTCGGCAACGGCGTGCTCGCGTCGTCGCTGGCGATGAACAAGCACTTCACCAAGAGCGTGCTGCTCGCGGCGGGCGTGAGCGTCGCACCGTGGGTGACCCTGACGCGAGCGGCGCTCGCTGCCGATGCCGAAGTCTGGGATCGGCGCGTGCGCGCGCTGGGTCTGCCGGTGTTCGTGAAGCCCGCGCGCGCGGGCTCGAGCGTGGGCGTCACGAAGGTGTCGGACTGGGATGCGCTCGACGCGGCGCTGGATGTCGCGTTCGCGGAGGATCACCACGTGCTCGTCGAGCAGGCGATCGTCGGCCGCGAGCTCGAGTGCGCCGTGCTGGAAGGCCACCAGGGTGCCCCCACCCGGGTCAGCGTCGCCGGCGAGATCGTGGTGACCGGCCGCGCCTTCTACGATTTCGATGCCAAGTACCGGGATGTGCCCGGTGTCGAGCTGATCTGTCCGGCGCCGCTCGGCGAGAGCCAACTGGCCGAGATGCAGCGGATTGCCGCGCGCGCGTTCGAGGCGCTCGGCGGCTCGGGGCTCGCTCGAGTCGATTTCTTCTTCACCGGCACCGATTTCGTCGTCAATGAGGTCAACACGATGCCCGGGTTCACCCCAATCTCGATGTTCCCGAAGTGCTGGCTGGCGAGCGGCCTGAGCTACCCGGAGCTGATCGACGAGCTCATCGGACTCGGGCTCGAGACCGCGCGGTAACTCGCCGGTCTACGGCGTGGGCGAGGGCGTCGGTTCGAGGTCCAGGTCGGCGTCGAGATCATCACCGGTCACCGTGTCGGCGAAGCCCGTGCACTCCCGGCCGTTCAGCGGGGTGAACGAGACCGCGTTCGCGAGGTCGTCGAGGGCGACGCCCGCGCTGATGATCTCGGTATTGACGGCGACCGAGACGGCCGGGTCGCGTCCGTAGCTCGTGTAGCGGTAGTTGGGGGCGTCGGTGTCATCGAGCAGCCACGAGATGCCCGTTCCGGGAATCTCGATGCACAGCTGCGTCGACGGGCCCGGCACCTCGACGCCGCAGCGCAGGATGACGGCGACCGGATCCCCCCAGGCGCCGGTCGCCTGGGCGTCGGTCTCGAGCGCGTCCAGAGTGCCGACCGTGTCGGGCAGGCGGACCGTGACGTTGGCGCAGTCGGGGTTGTTCGCATCCGGGGCCGCCTCGAGACTGACGGCGGTGGTGCATCCGCTCAGCACGGCGAGGAGCGGAAGAATGAGCGCGAAACCGAGCGCGCGAGAGCGGCGTGAAGACATCCCGTTCAGGCTAGCGTGGACGGATGGACACTCTCGGCTCGATCGGCGAGATCGCGGTGCTGCAGCGCCTGTTCCCGCGCCTGCCGGAGGCGGAGTCGGCCCTGGTCGGACCGGGCGATGACGCCGCCGTGCTCGCGGTGCCGGACGGGCGCGTCGTCATGACCACTGACACGATGGTGCAGGGGCCGGACTTCCGCCGTGCCTGGTCGAGCCCGTTCCAGCTCGGCTGGAAGGCGGCGGTGACGAACCTGTCCGATGTCGCGGCGATGGGCGCGCGTCCGACGGCGCTGCTGGTGGCGCTCATCGCGCCCGCCGACACCCCCGTCACCGATCTGGAAGAGTTCGCCGACGGCTTCCGGGAGGCATGCAACGCGCTCGCCCCCGGCTGCGGGGTCGTGGGCGGAGACCTCTCGGTCGCGGACTCGCTGACGCTCGCGATCACTGCCTTCGGCAGCCTCGACGGGCGCCCGCCGGTGCTGCGCTCGGGGGCGCGCCCGGGCGATGTGGTCGCGGTGAGCGGTGCGCTGGGGCTCGCCGGGGCGGGCATCCGGCTGCTGTTCGAGCGCGGTGTGGATGCGGAGGGCGAGCCGAGTTCCGGGGCGGCCGCCGCGCTGCGCCCCGAGTTCGATGCGGTGCTGGATGCGCAGCTCGCCCCGCGCTCGCCGATCGGCGACGGCGCGCTCGCCGCGGACGCCGGCGCGACGGCGATGCTGGACGTGAGCGACGGCCTCGTGCTCGATGCGCGCCGCATCGCGCGAGCCTCCGGGGTGCGAATCGACTTCCGCTCCGCCGATCTCGACACCGACGTGGTGGCGCTGGAGCGCGTTCTCCACGGCGGCGAGGATCACGCCCTGCTGGCGACGTTCCCGTCGGGCGTGCGCCTGCCCGGCGGTTTCCGCGCGATCGGCTCCGTCGTCGACGGCGACGGCGTCACCCTCGACGGCGAGGTGCTCGACAATCGCGGCGGATGGGATCCGTACGCGGACTGGGACGGCGCGTCCGGCTAGACGCTCACGGGCTCGTGGCGGCGACCCAGTACAGCGTCGTCTCGCCGTAGGTCTTCTGCCGTTCGAGTTCGAAGCCGTCCGGCCACTCCGGCTCCGGGTCGCGGGTCGAACGCTCGACGACGACGGTCGCGTCGGGCGCCAGGCGCGGCGCGAGCAGTTCGAGGTCGTGTCGCAGGGCCGCGTTGTCGAGCTCGTACGGCGGGTCGATGAACACCAGATCGAACGACCCCGCCGCGCCGACCAGGTAGGCGGTGACCGACTGGCTCGACACCGTGATCTCGGGGCTCTCGCCGCGCGGCGCCGCCCGCGTGATCGTCGCCGCATTGGCCCGCATCACCCGCGTCGCGGCGGGGGACTTGTCGACCAGCACGACGCGGCGGGCGCCACGGCTGGCCGCCTCGAGGCCGAGTGCGCCGGAGCCCGCGAACAGGTCGAGCACCTGGGCGCCGCGGAGGGCATCCCGGGCCTCGAGCGCCGAGAAGATCGCCTCGCGCACGCGGTCGCTGGTGGGACGGGTGCCGCTTGTCGGAACCGTCAGCCGGAGGCTCCCCGCGAACCCCGAGATGATGCGCGTCATGCCCCCACGCTACCGGCGGGGCCCCCTCCCTTTTCGATGGTGCCAATTCAGCTTGGCGCCAAGCTCAATTGCCACCATGTTTTCGGGGGTGCGGGTCGGCGGGCGCCGGTAGCCTCGAAACGTGGATGCGTCGGGAGCGGACCCGCTCGAGCAGCGGCTGGTGGCGGTGCTCGGCGACCGCACGGCGAAGGCGCTCGAGAAGGCGTTCGGGTACCGCACCGTCGGCGAGTTCTTGGCTCACTACCCGCGCCGCTACGCCCGCCGGGGCGAGCTGACCGCGATCAGCGAGCTCGCCCTCGACGAGGCCGTCACGATCGTGGCCGAGGTGCGCAGCGTGCAGGAGCGCTCCATGCGCAACCGCAAGGGCAGCATCCTGGAGGTGGTGATCAGCGACGGTCGCAGCCACCTCACCCTCACGTTCTTCAACCAGGGCTGGCGCGCGAAGGAGCTGCAGCCCGGCGCGCGCGGCATCTTCGCGGGCAAGGTGGGGGAGTACCGCGGCGCGCGGCAGCTCGCCCACCCCGACTACGAGCTGTTCGATGAGGCGGATGCCGCCGGCGGCGCGCTCGCCTCGACGACCGCGGGCGCGGAGCAGCATGCGCGCGCGTGGGCGGAGCAGCCGATTCCGCTGTATCCGGCGACATCGACGCTCGCGAGCTGGCAGCTGCAGCGCGCGATCGGCGTCATCCTCGACACGCTGCCCGAGCTCGACGACCCGGTGCCGACGTCGGTGCGCGAGTCCCGCAGGCTGTTGACCTTCCGGCGGGCGCTCGAGCTGGTGCACCGGCCGAGCACCGACTCCGAGTGGCGTGCGGCGCAGGATGCGCTGCGCTTCCAGGAGGCCTTCGTGCTGCAGGCGGCGCTGCTCGCCCAGCGCGCCGAGAGGCGAGCCGAGGCGGCGACCCCGCGCGAGCCGGGGCCGCGGGTGGCCGAGTTCGAGGCGGCGCTGCCGTTCGAGCTGACCGGAGACCAGCGCGCCGTCGGCGCCGAGATCCAGGCGGAGCTGGCGGCGGGCATCCCGATGAACCGGCTCGTGCAGGGCGAAGTCGGCTCCGGCAAGACGCTGGTGGCGCTGCGGGCGATGCTCACCGTCGTCGACTCCGGCGGCCAGGCCGCGTTCTTGGCGCCCACCGAGGTGCTCGCGGCGCAGCATCTGCGCTCGATCGTGGCGAGCCTCGGACCGGACCTGGCGGCGCGGGTGCGACCGACCCTGCTCACTGGGCAACTGCCGACCTCGGACCGCAAGCGGGCGCTCCTGGCCGCGGCATCGGGGAGCGCCGGAATCGTCGTCGGAACGCACGCCCTGCTCGGCGACACGGTGCAGTTCGCCGAACTCGGTCTGGTCGTCGTCGACGAGCAGCACCGTTTCGGGGTCGACCAGCGCGAGGCGCTGCGCCTGAAGGGACGCAGTCCGCACGTGCTCGTGCTGACGGCGACGCCGATTCCGCGCACCGTGGCGATGACGGTGTTCGGCGATCTCGACGTCTCCACGATCCGCGAGCTGCCGGCGGGGCGCACCCCGATCGCGAGTCATCTGGTGGCGCTCGCCGAGCACCCGCAGTGGGAGCAGCGCATCTGGCAGCGGCTGGCCGAGGAGCTCGAGCAGGGACGGCAGGGCTTCGTCGTCTGCCCGGCGATCGACGCGATCGCGGCGGAGGAGCAGTCGGCGGAGGCGGAGATGCAGGTTGCGGCGGAGGGAGCCTCGGCGCGCCCGCCCGCCGCCGTCGAGACGATGCTGGCGGAGCTGCGGGCGCATCCGGCGCTGGCGGGCCGTCGCATCGAGCCGCTGCACGGTCGGATGTCGAGCGAGCAGAAGGATGCGACGATGCGCGCGTTCGCCGGAGGAGAGATCGACGTGCTCGTCGCGACCACGGTGATCGAGGTCGGCGTCGACGTGCCCAACGCCTCGACGATGGTGGTGCTCGATGCCGACCGCTTCGGGGTCGCACAGCTGCACCAGCTGCGTGGCCGGGTGGGTCGCGGCGGCGTGCCCGGACTCGCGCTCTTCGTCACGCACGCCGAGCCGGAATCGTTGGCGCTGGAGCGCGTCGCGGCCGTCGCCGCAACGCTCGACGGCTTCGACCTCGCGCAGGTCGACCTCGAGCTGCGCCGCGAAGGCGACGTGCTCGGGCGGGCGCAGTCAGGCGGACGCTCGTCGCTGAAGCTGCTGCGGGTCGCGCGCGACGGCGATCTCATCGCCGAGGCGCGCGAGGTCGCATCCGAAGTGCTGGAGGCGGACCCGGCGCTGCGAGAGCAGCCCGCGCTCGCCGCCGCGCTCGCGCGGCGACTCGACGACGCCGAGCGCGCGTTCCTCGCGAAGTCGTAGTGGGTCACAGCTCGCTCACGACGACCGGATAGGGTGTGACGCATGAAGCGCATCGCGGTGGTCCCGGGCTCATTCGATCCGGTCACTCTGGGTCACATCGACGTCATCGAACGCGCGGCGAACATGTTCGACGAGGTGCACGTGCTCGTCGTGCACAACCCCGACAAGGCGGCCCTGCTGCCGATCGCGCAGCGCGTCTCCCTGATCCAGGAGTCGATCGCCGAGGCCGAGCTGTCGGGCAACATCCTCGTCACCAGCTGGAGCGTCGGGCTGCTCGTCGACTACTGCACGGATGTCGGGGCGAGCGTGCTCGTGAAGGGCATCCGCTCGCAGGTCGACGTCGCGTACGAGACGCCCATGGCGATCGTCAATCGCAATCTCGCGGGCGTCGAGACGGTGTTCCTGCTGCCCGACCCCGCCCACGCGCACGTGTCGAGCTCGCTCGTGCGGCAGGTCGCGGCGCTCGGCGGTGACGTTGCGCCGTACGTGCCGCGCACGGTCGCCGAGTTCCTGCAGGCCGAACGCGAGTAGCGCCCGCGGTCGCTACGACGAGCTCGGGTCGACCCAGTCGAAGGTGCGAGTGACCGCCTTGCGCCACTCGGCCAGGCGCTGCTCCCGCTGGGGCTCGGCCATCACTGGCTCCCAGCGAGCGTCCTCCTGCCAGAGCGCGCGAAGCTCGTCGAGGTCCGTCCAGAACTCCACCGCGAGTCCCGCGGCGTAGGCGGCACCCAGGGCGGTGGTCTCGGCGACCACCGGACGGATCACCGGAACGCCCAGAATGTCGGCCTGGAACTGCATGAGCGCTTCGTTCGCGACCATGCCGCCGTCCACCTTCAGCTCGGTGAGCGGGACACCGGTGTCGGCATTCGCGGCATCGAGCACTTCGCGGGTCTGGAAGGCCGTCGCCTCGAGCGCGGCGCGGGCGATGTGGCCCTTGTTGACGAAACGCGTGAGGCCGACGATGGCGCCGCGCGCATCCGGGCGCCAGTAGGGCGCGAACAGGCCGGAGAACGCCGGCACGAAATACACCCCGCCGTTGTCCTCCACGCTCGCGGCGAGCTGCTCCACCTCCGGCGCGGAGGAGATGAGCCCGAGGTTGTCGCGCAGCCACTGCACGAGCGAGCCGGTCACCGCGATCGACCCTTCGAGGGCGTAGCGCGGGGCCTCGTCGCCGAGACGGTAGGCGACCGTCGTGATGAGTCCGTGCGTCGAGTTGACGATCTCGTCGCCGGTGCCGACGATCAGGAAGTTGCCGGTGCCGTACGTGTTCTTCGACTCACCGCGCTCGAACGCCGCCTGGCCGAAGGTGGCGGCCTGCTGATCGCCCAGGATTCCGGCGATCGGCACCCCGCGCAGCAGGCTGGACTCCTCCACGTCGCCGTACACCTCGGAGGAGGAGCGGATCTCGGGCAGCATCGCCCGCGGGATATTGAAAGCCTCGAGCAGCTCGTCGCTCCAGGAGAGCGTCTCGAGATCCATCAGGAGCGTGCGGCTGGCGTTCGTCACGTCGGTCGCGTGCACGCCGCCGTCGGGGCCGCCGGTGAGGTTCCAGAGCAGCCAGCTGTCGGTCGTGCCGAAGAGCAGCTCGCCGGTCGCGGCGCGCTCGCGGGCGCCCTCGACGTGGTCGAGGATCCAGGCGATCTTGGTCGCCGAGAAGTAGGTGGCCAGGGGCAGCCCGGTCTGCTTCTTGAAGCGGTCGGTGCCGCCGTTCGCGGCGAGGGCATCCACGAGGTCCTGGGTGCGGGTGTCCTGCCAGACGATCGCGTTGTGGATCGGCTTGCCCGTCTTGCGCTCCCAGACGACGGCGGTCTCGCGCTGGTTGGTGATGCCGACCGCGGAGATGTCGTGGCGCGTGATGTCGGCCTTGGACAGCGCGATGCCGATGACCTCGCGGGTGTTGGTCCAGATCTCGCTGGCGTCGTGCTCGACCCAGCCGGCCTGCGGGAAGATCTGCTCGTGCTCGCGCTGACCGCTGGAGACGACGCGACCGGCGTGATCGAACACGATGGCGCGCGTGCTCGTGGTGCCCTGATCGAGAGCGACGATGTACGACATGCGGCGAGAACTCCTTTGTCTGCGGGTGCTGGCGCGAGCGCGCGTTGGGGCCAAACTACCCAGGTCGGAATCCGTGCACCACCTGATGCACGGATGTGCAGGAACTACGCCGTACTGACCAGGCGACGGGCCAGGCCCTCGTCGATGACCAGGTCGGTCATCAGCTGCGCGGCGAGCGCCCCGCGCAGGCTCGCCAGCTTCTGCGAGCCGGAGACGACGCAGACGCGCCGCGCGACGCGGCGCAGCCGGTCGAAGTGCACGCCGGTGCCGCGGGCGTTGAGGGCGACGTCCTTCCAGCTGCCGTCCTGCCGGAAGAACACGGTGGCGACGTCGCCCACCACCTTGTCGGCGCTGAGCGAGCGGTAGTCCTGCGCATCCAGGTAGCCGCCGATGTAGACGTGGCTCGGCACCTCGGCGAACGGCGAGCCGAGACCGAACACCGCGACGTCCATGCGGGACTGGATCTCGAGCACGCGCTTGGTGCTGCGCTCGCGCCAGAGCGCCTCCTTGGTCTGCGGGTCGTCGAAGAAGGCCGGCACCGGGAACTGCTGGATCTGCGCCGAGAAGGTCGCGCCGAAGCGCTGCAGGATCTCGCTCGCGTAGTCGATGCCCGTGGTCTGCGTGTTGCCGGCGCCGTTCAGCTGCACGATCACCGTGTTGTGCGTGTCCTTGCGCACCAGGTGCCGGCTGATCGCGCTCAGTGTCGAGCCCCAGGCGACGCCGACAGTCATGTTGGAGTCGACGTAGCGGCCGAGGAGCCGGGCGGCGGTCATGCCGACGCGCTCGAGACGGTCGACGTCGCTCGTGGTCTCGGGGATCGGCACGACGTGGGTCGTCACCTTGAAGCGCCGCGCGATCTCCTGCTCGAGCTGCCCGCCGCGCTCCAGTGGCGAGTTGATCTGGATGTTGACGAGGCCGGTGTCCCGGGCGTGGGCGAGCAGACGGGAGACCGAGGATCGCGAGGTCTTCAGCTCGCGTGCGATGGCATCCATCGTGAGGTTCTGCAGGTAGTACATCTGGGCCGCGGTGAGCGCGGCGCGCACCTTGAGGTCCTCCGCCGACTGTGCTGGCATGGCGATCCTTCCCGAATCTGCACATCCGTTCACGCGGCTTGCGCGAATGTGCCCGGCTTCCCACGATAGACGACGACAGTGCCCACACTCCGAGGACGAGGATCGCAATGAAGCACGTGCCCACACCCGAACGTTCCGCCGTGACGTCCCTGCGAGCCGCGGGCCGCACGAGCGTGCTGATCGTCGGGGGCGGCATCAACGGGATCGCGACCTTCCGCGATCTGGCGATGCAGGGCGTCGACGTCGTGCTCGTCGAGCGCTCCGACTTCGCCTCCGGCGCCACCGCCGCGTCGAGCCACATGATCCACGGCGGGGTGCGCTATCTCGAGAACGGCGAGTTCCGCCTCGTGCGCGAATCGGTGCAGGAGCGCAACTCGCTGCTGAAGATCGCGCCCCACTTCGTGCGACCGCTGCAGACCACGATCCCGATCTTCTCGACCTTCTCGGGCATCCTCTCGGCGCCGCTGCGCTTCCTGCGTCACGGCTCCGGTCGCCCGCAGGAGCGCGGGGCCGCGCTCATCAAGATCGGGATGATGATCTACGACCTGTTCTCCCGCGACGGCGGAAGCGTGCCGCGCCACAGGTTCCTCGGCCGGGACGCCTCGCGTGCCGCGTTCCCCGAACTCGACCCCCGCGTCAAGTACACCGCGAGCTACTACGACGCCTCGGTGCACGACCCGGAGCGGCTCGCGCTCGACGTGCTGCTCGACGGCCTTGCCGCGAACAAGCGCGCCCACGCCGTCAACTACGTCGAGGCGATCGGCATGGAGGCGAACGGCGTTCGGCTGCGCGATCAGGAGACCGGCGAGGAGTTCACGGTCGCCGCCGACGTCGTCGTCAACGCCTCGGGACCGTGGACCGACCTGACCAACGGCGCCTTCGGGCGCTCGACCGAGCTGATGGGCGGCACCAAGGGCTCGCACATCGTGCTCGACAATCCGGAGCTGCTCGCCGCCACCCACGGCAACGAGATCTTCTTCGAGCACTCCGACGGACGCATCGTGCTGATCTACCCGCTCAAGGGCCGCGTGCTCGTCGGCACGACCGACATCGAGGCGGATCCGCGGGAGCGCGCCGTGTGCACCGAGGAGGAGGTCGACTACTTCTTCGACCTGATCGGGCACGTCTTCCCTGGCGTCGCGGTGGACCGCTCCGACATCGTCTTCCGCTACTCCGGCATCCGTCCGCTTCCCAACCACGGCGACCTGGCTCCGGGATTCGTCTCCCGCGACTACCACGTGGCGCTCGACCAGGCCGAGAACCGGCCGCCCGTGCTGAGCCTGGTCGGCGGCAAGTGGACGACGTTCCGCGCCCTCGGCGCCGAACTGGCCGACCGCGCCCTCGAGGTGATCGATCGCCCGCGCTCCGGCTCGACGGTGGGCGTGCCGATCGGGGGAGGAGCGGACTACCCGGCCTCGCCCGAGGCGCGTCGCGAGTGGCTGAGTCGCAACCTGCCGCGCCTCGACTCGGTGCGGCGCGAGCTGCTCTTCGAGCGCTACGGCACCCGGGCCGCCGCCGTGGCCGCGTTCATGGACGCGGGCACCGACAGCCTTCTCGTCGGCGGCGTGCTCTCGACCCGCGAGCTCGAGTACCTGGTGCGACGTGAGCACGTCGTGCACCTGACCGACGTCGTGCTGCGTCGCACGAGCCTGGCGTTCACCGGCGGCGCGACCGCCGCCGTGCTCGACGAGCTCGGACGGGCACTCGCCCCGATCCTCGGCTGGGACGACTTCGCGCTCGATCACGAGATCGAGCAGTGCGCGGCCGAGCTCGAGCGCTACCACGGCGTCGCCGTGCACGCGGCGACCGCTCCGTAGCCCCCCAGGCCCCGCGAGGCGTGCACGTTCGTGCAACTTCGCTGAAATGATGTCCGGCCCGCCGTCCCGCGGCAATAACCTGCCGCAGGACGGTCGGAGCTGAACACCGGAACGCACGCGCGGAGCACCCCGCCGCGAACCGGAACACCCCAACCGCCGACGCGAGCGTGATCGCGTCATCCATAACAAGGGAGTTAGAGACCTATGAAACAAGGGCTGCTGAAGCGCAACAGCTTCTGGCTTGCACTGTCGCTCGTGGTCATGCTGGTGTCGGCGATCGTCGCCTCCGCCGTGCAGACCGCCGGCGGCAGCGTCGCCGTCAAGGACCTGCAGTGGGAGACCTCGTCCGGACGCACGCTCAACGCGCTGCTGTTCAAGCCGGACACGGCCACCGCGGACAACCAGGCACCGGCGATCGTCGTCAGCCACGGCTGGTGGAACAACCGCGAGATGCAGGACGCCAACTACGTCGAGCTCGCGCGCCGCGGCTACGTCGTCATGTCGATCGACATGTACGGCCACGGCAACTCGGACCCGCTGCCCGCGGACGAGCTCGCGGTGAACGGCACCGGCATGTACGACGCGGTCAAGCTCATCGCCGACCTGCCGTACGTCGACGTCGACCGCATCGGCGTCTCCGGCCACTCGAACGGCGCCCGCGCCGCGAACTGGTCGGTGCCGATCGATGACGCGGCCGAGCAGCAGCTCATCGCCGCCGTGCTCCTGGTCGACAACGACCCGGTGTACTGGGATGCCGACTTCGCCTACACGAACATCTACGGCTCGCGTGATGTGGGCGTCATCGCCGCGCAGTACGACGAGTTCTTCTTCCGCAGCTACAGCCCCGAAGGGGCCGTGCTGACCCCGCCGCGGGAGTACCTGTCGACCGCCAACGCGCAGTCGTTCCTGCACTTCGGAACCGACCCGGCCGAGGCCGGCGACGTCCGCGAGGCCGGCCAGGTCTACACCGAGACGATCGACGGCGAAGAGGCGATGCGCGTCATCTACTCGATGCCGCAGACCCACCCCTGGTCGACGATCTCGTCGGGCGCAGTCGGGCACCTCCTCGACTTCTTCGACGAGTCGCTCGGTGCTCCGGAGGACATCGACTCGGGCTCGCAGGTCTGGCAGGTCAAGGAGTTCTTCACCGCTCTCGGCCTCGTCGGCTTCGGGATCTTCCTGGTCGCCTTCACGCGGGCCATGCTGTTCACGCGTGCCTTCGCGGCGCTCAAGGTCAGCGAAGCTCCGGCGATCGCCGCGCCGACCCGCAAGGGGCTCGCGTGGTTCTGGGGCGGCCTCGCCGTGTCGGCCGTCATCTCGGGCGTCAGCTACGTGTGGCTCAGCCAGCAGACGTGGCTCTACGGCACGTTCTTCAACTCGGCTCCGTCGATCTTCCCGCAGGGCGCGGTGTTCTTCATCGCCTTGTGGGCCGCGATCAACGGCGTGCTGGGCGCGATCATCATGGCGATCTCCTACTTCGCCTTCGGTCGCAAGAACGGCCTGAACCTGCGCGAGGCCGGCATGCTGCCGGGCTGGGGCAAGTTCTTCCACGGCGTCGGCCTCGCCGCGCTCACCGTGACCGCCGCCTTCGGTGTGGTCTTCGTTCTTGACTACTTCTTCAAGACCGACTTCCGCCTCTGGGTCATGGCGATCAAGTGGTTCCCCGCGGACAAGATCGGCTACGCGCTCATCGTGCTGCCGCTGTTCCTGATCTACTTCGTGGCGAACTCGATCGCGATCAATGTGTTCAACCGCATGACGCTGCGCGGCAAGGAGTGGCTCAACACGCTCCTGCTGGGTGTGTTCAACTCGCTCGCCCCGATCGTGCTCGTCGTGGCGCAGTACACGACCTTCGCGATCACCGGCTACACGATCGACGGCTTCGGCGGGATCTTCAGCATCTGGCTGTTCCCCGTCATCGTCATCCTGTTCGTGACGGCGGTCATCTCGCGCAAGATCTACCGCGCGACCGGCAACCCGTACATCGCGGGCATCATCAACGCGACCGTGGTCGCGCTGATGTCGGCGTCGAACACGCTGGTCACCACCTTCTAACTGAATAGCTCCGGTGGTGGCACCGGAGAGAAGGCCCCGGGCGCGCGATCGTCCGGGGCCTTCCTGTGTCAGGGCCGCGGCTCCAACCACACCAGGGGGATCTCGCGCCGCGTTCTCGACTGGTAGTCGGCGTAGTTGCGGTGGTCTCGCGTCACGATCGGCCACAGCTCAGCGCGCTCGGCGGGCGTGGCGACGCGGGCGTGCATCGTCTGGGGCTCCCCGCCCCGGAACACGACCTCCACCTCCGGGTTGGCCACGAGGTTGAGGTACCACGCCGGGTGCCGGTCGTCGCCGCCGCGGGAGGCGACGACGAGGATCGCGCCGTCGCGCTGCAGCGGCGAGCTCAGCATGGTCGAGCGGCGCTGCCCGCTCGAGCGGCCGATCGTCGTGAGCTCCAGCATCGGCATTCCGCTCGCCCGCCAGCCGAGGCGGCCGCCGGTGACGGCGAGCAGCAGGCGGTGCATCCGATTCATCAGATGCAGTGAACGATCGGTCGGCATGAGGATCCTTCCGCGAGGCGACTCTGCGAGACTAGAGGTTCGACCTGTTCGGAAAGGAACGCCATGGCTCCGCTCACCCTCGGCTACAAGGCCTCGGCCGAACAATTCGGTCCGCGCGAGCTCGTGGAGATCGCCGTCGCGGCCGAAGCGCACGGCATGGAGAGCGTCGCGGTGAGCGACCACTTCCAGCCGTGGCGGCACGAAGGCGGGCACGCGCCGTTCTCGCTCAGCTGGATGGCGGCGGTCGGGGAGCGCACCTCGACGATCCGCATCGGCACGAGCGTGATGACGCCGACGTTCCGCTACAACCCGGCCGTGCTGGCGCAGGCGTTCGCCACGATGGGCGTGCTCTACCCGGAGCGCATCTTCCTCGGGGTCGGCTCGGGCGAGGCGCTGAATGAGATCGCCACCGGATTCCGCGGCGCGGGCGAGCAGGACTGGCCCGAGTTCAAGGAGCGATTCGCGCGCCTGCGCGAGGCGGTCGACCTGATGCGCGAGCTCTGGACGGGCGACCGGGTCAACTTCGCGGGCGAGTACTACTCGACGCACGACGCCTCCATCTACGACGTGCCGGAGGGCGGCATCCCCGTCTACATCGCGGCGGGCGGCCCGATGGTGGCGCGCTACGCCGGTCGCGCCGGCGACGGCTTCATCTGCACTTCCGGCAAGGGCATGGACCTCTACACGGAGCAGCTCATCCCCGCCGTGAAGGAGGGGGCTGCGAAGGCCGAGCGCTCGTTCGATGACGTCGACCGGATGATCGAGATCAAGCTCTCATACGACACCGAGTACGACACCGCACTCAACAACACGCGCTTCTGGGCGCCGCTGGCGCTCAGCAAGGAGCAGAAGCACGACATCACCGACCCGATCGAGATGGAGAAGGCGGCGGATGCGCTGCCGATCGAGCAGATCGCGTCGCGCTGGATCGTCGGCAACGACCCCGATGCGGTCGTCTCCGAGATCGCGCAGTACGTCGACGCCGGGCTCAATCACCTGGTCTTCCACGCCCCGGGTCACGACCAGCGCCGCTTCCTCGAGCTGTTCGAGCGCGACCTGGCGCCGCGTCTGCGCGCGCTCGGCTAGGCGACCGGCCGCGCGCGCTCGGTCGAGCTCGCGCGGCTACTCGGCGTGCTCCGCGTCGTACCGTTCACGGTTGGCTTCGAGTTCGTCGATGTGGGTGAACGCCCAGCGCACGAGGCCGAGCGCCGCCGGGATGAGCGTGACGCCGAGCGGGGTGACGGTGTATTCCACGCGTGGCGGGATCTGCGGGTAGCTGATCCGTGAGACGAGTCCGTCGCGCTCGAGCGTCCGCAGGGTGAGGGTCAGCATCCGCTGCGAGATGCCCGGAATCGCTCGGTGCAGCTCGGTGAAGCGCATCGTCCCCGGCTCGAGGGTCGCGATTACGAGCAGGCTCCACTTGTCGCTCAGGCGGTCGAGTACGGCGCGCACGGGGGCGCTGTCGCGCGGCTCCCGGCCGCAGACCTGCTCCATCTCGATCTCGCGGGCGTCGCTCGCGGAGGCCGTGGGCTCGGCGGTCGCCTGTTCGGCCATTACTTACCTCGGTGTGCGTCAGGCACCCTGCAGTGCGGTGAGGGCGTCGTGTAGGAATGTCTTCTGTTACTAACCGTAACTCACTCACGAAACGTAAGGAACACTGCATGGAAATCGCCGCCTGGATCACCTCCGGATTGCTCGCCGCCATCTTCCTCATGGCCGGAGCCAAGAAGATCACCACCCCCTACGAGAAGCTGTCGACCGAGATGACCTGGGTGGCGCGCGGGAACAAGCCGCTTGTGTGGTTCGTCGCCGTCATGGAGATGCTGGGAGCGATCGGGCTGATCCTGCCGCGCCTGACAGGCATCCTGCCGTGGCTCTCCGTGGCCGCGGCCGTGGGGCTGGCGCTCGTCCAGGTGCTCGCGATCATCGAGCACGTCCGCTACAAGGAGTACAAGCTCCTGCGGACGAACTTCATCCTGTTGGCGCTCGCGGTCTTCACCGCCATCGCCCTGATCGTGGTGCTCTAGACCGCGCTCAGCTCAGTTCGAGCGCGTAGTAATAGGCGCGCTCGCCGGTCACCGGCTCGACGCCGTGGAAGCCGTGGCGCTCGTAGAAGCGCTGCGCGTCCACATCGGGGGCGTCGACCAGGATCTCGACCGCCGCGACGCGTGCGGCGGAGGCATCGGCCAGGATGCGCTCGATCAGCGCCCCGCCGATGCCCTCGCCGCGCACCTCCGGCTCGACGTACAGGTCGTCAAGCAACCAGACCGGGGTCGCGTACCAGACGTTCGGCCGGCTGGTGAGAAGAGCGACGCCGCGGGCGGGATCGCCGCCGAGGTAGGCGAGCGTGCGGTCGGTCGCCAGCATCGCGGTGAGCCGCTCGGTCAGCACCGGGACGCCCGGACTCTCGGTATCGAACTCGGTGTTGAAGTCGTGCAGGAGCTTCGCGACGGTCGCGGCCTCGGCGGGAGTCGCGCGCTGGACGGAGGACGGCGTCATTGCCATGCCCCAAGGGTAGGCCGCCCGCGGGCCCTCAAGAAGCTCGGGATAGGGGCGCTTCGACTGCGGAGGCAGTCTTTGTGTCGCTTGTCTGCGAACTGAAGCACTCCTCGATTTCGTTCCCGCGGGCTCCGGCAGGGCGGCCTTTGCTGGCGCTGCGCGCCGTGGCCGTGGGCGCGGCCATGAACGGTCTTCGGAATCCGCCCACAAGGTCGCCTGCGACTGGGCTCACACTGTGTTGCCAGCGGTCGCGCCGTCGCTCGCCTCTTTCTTGCGCGTCGATCGACGGGCCAACTGCGCGTGAACCCATTCGTACAGTTTTTTGGCCAGCGAGGTGTTTGGCATCGGTACCAGGGCTACGGCGACCTGTATCCCGAGCCCGATCATGCCAATGGCGAGACCGATTCCAGTTAGCGCACTTAGGGAAATTATCGTGACCGTCAGCACGGCGGCTCCGGATGCCAGGAGAAGCAACGTGAGAAGAACGGCGCTTCGCGCCAACTTTTTGCGTCCTTCACGTCTCAACGCGTCAAGCTCAGCTGCGAGCAGCCGCGCCTGGGCTTGCGCCTCGCCAAGATCGGTCGCACTGCGCGCGAGCTCGGCGTCCTTCTGCTGAAGTTCCTCGCGGACGGGGGCTTCGAGTTCTGCTCGTGCGATGTCCAACAGCATTTGTGGCGTACGGAAGTGGACTTCACCCGACTCGTCGATGCTTTCTATTATTGAGGAACGGTCGATTTCGTTTCGTTGCGCAATTAGCTGGATGTCGACGTCTTGAAGCACACCGCTGCGCTCAAGCGCTCGCATTTCGTCGAGATAGGCGTTCCAAGTGGCTTCGCTCGGACGGAGGATTGACAAGCACATCGCAAGTAGTTGGCGCGTTGGCAAGTCAGACCCGGACGAACCAACCTTGATCCAAAGGAGTACGGCTACATCGTTGACATGCATCGCGACCGGCCATGGCTCGGCGTCGAGGTCGCGCACTTTCCTTGAGGCGCGCACAACCCGATAGTTGCCCGTCACGAAGACGGCACGGCACTCTTCGAATCGGTCTTGGGCAAGGCGATTTCGGAGAATCCGAATCGAAGCGAGAACGCGGGAGTCGTGATGGAGAGCATTCTCGTTGGCGTACGGGTAGGCGCCTTCATTGAGAGCAGCTTCGACTCTGTCCTCGTCGACTTGGAGGTGATGCTTGCCCGCTGGGTCAGGCATTCCCTCGATCTCAATTCTCAGGCGCGCGAGTTTCGCCTCAAGACTGGCGATCGCTGCGGAGATGGTCCCGGGTGTCATTGAAGTTGCATGGAAGTGTGCGGCGACGGAGCCGGGCCGGCCTTCCCACGCCCGTCCGATCCGGACTTGGCCGAGCGCATGGCTCAGTACGCCGCGCGCTTCGCGGAGGGTTGGCTCGAAAACCGCCACTCTCGCTCCTTGGTCTTGGGCGAGGCGAAGCCACTCGAGGCTCGCGGCCTGTTTCTCGTCGCCCTCGAAGCCGAGTGTTGCGAGAAGTACACCGGTGTCGAGGTAGAGGGTTGTGTGCCTAAATTTTCGATCCTGATCGAAGTGGTTCTGAAAGAAGAGCGAGGTCGATAGGAAGCTCCCTTTTGCAACGTTCAGGATGTACTCGAACTGTGCTGGGTCCTGCTTCGCTGCGTTTGCGATGAACGCCGCGACGATGATTCGATCGGCCTCTGTTGAAACGAAACTGTCGTCAGGAGTTGCGGCGACGAAGTCCGCCGCGATCAGACGTGCTGATGCGTCTTCGACGTAGGCGAGAAGCGCTCTCGAAGCGTCGGGTTCCGCCCAAGCATGTCCAAAGCGCTCTTCGGCGAACTTCACCAGTGCGTGGCCGAGGGCCTCTTGTTCCCGCAACAAACGTGCGCGGTCATGCGCGTGGGGGTGGGTCTCCTGCTTGCCTTTCGCGGTGAGCGCGACGTTGCCTGCGTTGAGACGCGTGATGATGCCGAGTCGGCCCGCTCTCTTCAGGATTGCGTTGACGACCTCTGACGGGATTGACAGTCCGAATGAGCGCGCAAGTTCCTCCGAGACGTCGTGTGACGTTACCTCGGACTTTCCAACGGTTCGGATTGCCTCAACAGCAAACGGGACGAAACTGTCGAGATGGCTCCGGGCGTTGTCGTGCCAATTGACGTTCAACACGGCCAGACTTGCAAGCGCGAGATCGGAACTGGAACTCGTTGAAATTGGCGCGATCAAGACACTTCCTCATTTTGTTGGGGGTGCGAACACGCTACTGCCTTCCGGGTGGCAGGCGCTACGGAACACTGCGGGTTGGCAAACCGCGAAGATAGTCCTATGTCGTCTCGACCATCCCGCCCTCACATCGGCTACGCCGCGCAGCTGGAGCAGTTCGCGCCCGCCGAGGCGGTCGCGCTCGCCGCGCTCGCCGAGCAGCACGGATTCACCGGCACCTCGGCATCCGACCACTTTCAGCCCTGGACCCCGCAGCAGGGCCAGGCCGGCTTCGTCTGGAACGTGCTCACCGCCGCCGCGGAGCGCACCGCAGGTGACATCGGCACGGGCGTGACCGCCCCGACCTTCCGCTACCACCCGGCGATGGTCGCCCAGGCCTCCGCGACGCTCGCCGCGATGTACCCGGGCCGGCACTGGCTCGGGGTGGGCAGCGGTGAGGCGCTCAACGAGCACATCGTCGGCCAGTACTGGCCCGAGGCCCCCGACCGCATCAACCGGATGTTCGAGGCGGTCGACGTCATCAAGAAGCTGTTCTCCGCCTCCGCCGCCGGCCGCGACGTGAAGCACGCGGGGGAGTTCTTCACGCTCGAGTCGACGAGGCTCTGGACGATGCCCGAGCAGGCGCCGCCGATCTATGTGGCCACCGCCGGACCGCTGACCGCACGCCGGGCGGGCCGCACCGTCGACGGGCTGATCACGGTGGGCTCTCCGGCGGAGAAGATCGCCCTGCTGTTCGAGCGCTTCGCCCAGGGCGCGCGCGAGGCGGGCCGCGATCCGGCGACGATGCCGCGCATCCTGCAGCTGCACGTCTCGTGGGCCGAGACCGACGAGCAGGCGATGGCCAACGCGCTGACCGAGTGGCCGAACGGCGCGATGCCGTTCGGCAAGAGCGACGTGCGCTCCCCGTACGAGTTCATCCAGATCGCCCGGCTGGTGCGCCCGGAGGACTTCGAGGGGCGGATGCTCGTGAGCTCCGATCCGGACGTGCACCGCGCGCACCTGCAGCGCTACCTCGATCTCGGCTTCGATCGCATCTACCTGCACAACGTCGGGCGCAACCAGCGCGAGTTCCTCGAGGTCTTCGGCCGCGAGGTCCTGCCGGGGCTCAGCCGATGAGCGACATGCGGCTGGAGGTATGGGGGCTGCCCGGGATCCCCGAGATCACGGCGGCCGACGATCTCGCGGCGATCATCGGCGACGCGCTGGATGCCGCGGGCGGCATGCAGGACGGCGACATTCTGGCGGTCACCTCGAAGGTCGTCTCGAAGGCCGAGGGCCGGGCGATCGCGGCGGCCGATCGCGAGGACGCGATCACTGCGCAGACGGTGCGGCTCGTCGCCTCGCGCCCGCACGCGAACGGCGTGACGCGCATCGTCGAGAACCCGCTCGGGCTCGTCATGGCCGCCGCCGGCGTCGACGGATCGAACGCCCCCGACGGGGTGGTGCTGCTGCTGCCGGAGGACCCGGACGCCTCCGCCCGCGCGCTCTGCGCCGCGCTACGCGAGCGCTTCGGGGTGGCGCTCGGCATCGTGATCACCGACACGCTCGGACGGGCCTGGCGCATCGGCCAGACGGATGCGGCGATCGGAGCGGCCGGGCTCCGCGTCGTCGAGGACTGGCGAGGTCGCACCGACGCGAACGGGGTCGCCCTGGAGGCCACGATCGTCGCGGTGGCCGACGAGATCGCGGCCGCGGCCGATCTGGTCAAGGGCAAGGCGTCGGCGGTGCCGGTCGCGGTGGTGCGGGGTCTCGGGCACCTCGTGGGCGCCCTTGACGAGCCGGGCGCTCGCTCGCTGGTGCGTCCCGCTGAGGAGGACCTGTTCCGCGTCGGCTCCGACGAGGCTTGGAACGAGGGCTACGCGGCGGGAGTCCGCGACGCCGAGGGGCATCAGGTCGAGGAGTAGGCCATCGCTCGCGACGACCGGGGATGCGCGTCGTCTCCTCCACGCGATCGAATTCGAGAACTTGCTCGAGATAATCGAACATATCTTCGAAAAATGAGACATTGGGGTCATGTCCGGCTCCCCGTCCTCGGTTCTTGCGGCCCCGCGTGTTCTGCGGATGCCGCCGACTGAGGCTCGGCCGACTCACCGATCCGGAGCTGCTGGAACGTCAGCGCGAGTTCGCGGCGCTGCGGCGCGAGATCGATGCCGGAGCCGCGCGGGTGGCTGCCGAGGTGGCCCGCCGCTCGGCGCGTGAGCTCGGCTACCAGGGGCTCGCCCAGCGAGAAGGGGCGCGCTCGCCGGAGCAGCTGCTCGAGCGTCTCGCCGGGGTGACGGCGGGGGAGGCGCGAGCCTTGGTGCGCGTCGGCGAGCTGACGGTGGCCTCGCAGGAGGCCGACAGCGCGCCGCCCATCGGAGGCCCGGGGTGAGCGTCCACGTCGACCGCCAGGCGCTCGTCTCCGGCGTCGGCGCCGCCGCGCTGGAGGGCAGCCGGGCGCGGGTCTCGATCGCCACCGCACAGCGGGTCGCCTGCGCGTCCGGCGCCGTCCCCATCGCCTCCTCGTGCACAACCAGGGGTGGCGGATCGACGAACGACCTCGCGCGGGAAGGCGGCCGGGCGAGCGTGAGCTCGTCGCGATCCCGCCACCGGAGCGGCGCGAACCGCCCCGGCCGATGCCGCGACGGCAGCGATGCGCGTGGCGGGCTCCGTCGCCGCGCCCGCCGCCGACCGGGGCCGACGCTCGAGGATTGGTCACAGAATTTGCCGAGTATCCACCCAGATTCGTTGTTCGCATCACAGCGCGATGGCAGACTCGCGAACGTGAGAACCGAGCCGAAGGAGTCGGGTCGCGCGCGCAACGCTGCCGCGGACGACCGCTATTCCGACCCGCGCGCCGCCCTCGCCCACGAGGCGACTCCCGGGTCGGAGACCGCCGATGGTGCGCCCGTCGGCGTCGCCGAGTTCGCGCTCGACGGTCGCGCGGTGATGGACGCGATCGAGACCGTCGTCGACGGCAAGCGGGAGGTCATCGAACTCGCGGTGACCGTGCTGCTCGCGGAAGGGCACCTGCTGGTCGAGGACGTTCCCGGGGTCGGCAAGACGATGCTCGCCCGGGCACTCGCGAAGAGCGTCGACGGCACCATCTCGCGCATCCAGTTCACGCCCGACCTGCTGCCCTCCGACATCACCGGAGTCTCGATCTACGACCAGTCGCGACACGAGTTCGAGTTCAAGCCCGGCCCGATCTTCGCCAACCTCGTCATCGGCGACGAGATCAACCGTGCGAGCCCGAAGACGCAGTCCGCCCTGCTGGAGAGCATGGAGGAGCGCCAGGTGAGCATCGACGGCACCAGCCGGGAGCTGCCGGACCCGTTCATCGTGATCGCCACCCAGAACCCGATCGAGATGGAGGGCACCTACGCCCTCCCCGAAGCGCAGCGCGACCGCTTCATGGCCCGCGTGACCATGGGGTATCCGGATGCCGCGAGCGAGGCGGCGATGCTGCGGCACCGCGCGACGCACAGCCCGCTCGCCGATCTTCAGCCGGTGATCTCGCTCGCGCACCTGCGGCACATGGTCGAGACGGCGCGTCGGGTGTTCGTGAGCCCCGCGATCCGCCACTACGCGGTCGCCCTGGTGTCGGCCACCCGCGATGACCGCGAGATCCGCCTGGGCGCGAGCCCTCGCGCGACCCTGCAGCTGGCGCGCGCGGCCAAGGCCCGTGCGGCGCTCAACGGCCGGGACTTCGTCCTTCCGGACGACATCGACGCGCTCGCCGCCCCCGTGCTGGCGCACCGGCTGGTGCTCAGCCGAAGCACGGGCGCCGATCGCGGCGCCCAGACGGCGATCGAGATCATGCAGCGTCTCGTCGCCACCACCCCCGTTCCGCTGGGCGGCGGAAGCTGACGGTCGGGCGACGATGACCGCCCGACGACCCGGCCGCTCACGGGGCCTGCGCCGGCAGCTCTCGATCCGTCTGACGACGCGCGCCGTCGTGACCCTCGCGCTCGTCGGCGCCGCCACCGCCGCCGGCTACGCGACCGGGCGCGCCGAGTTCCTGACCATCGCCGCCGCGGGCAGCGCGCTGCTGCTCGGGGCCCTGGCGTATCTGCGGGTGCGTCGGCCGAGGCTCCGCATCGAGCGGGAGACCGACCCCGCGATCGCCGTCGCGGGCGACACGGTGCAGGTCACCGTGCTGCTGCACAACACCGCCGCGGCCCCCGCGCCGACCCTGGACTGCGAGGACGCGGTGCCGTGGGACGACGACCTCGTCGCGGTCCTGGTTCCGTCGATCCCGACCGGGTCGCCCGAGCGGCGGGTGCGGCGGATTCGCTACCGCGCGCGTCCGCCACGGCGAGGTCACTTCGAGCTCGGGCCGCTCATCGTCGAGTACGGCGACCCGTTCGGCATGGTGCGCGCCGTGGTGGCGACGACGGGAACTCATCTGCTCGTGGTGGTGCCCGATGTGGCGGAGCTGCCCGCCGGGGGCCCCGCCTTCGCAGAGGGGGAGGGGACCGCGCAGCTCGCCCAGCACCGCGCCCACGGCAGCCACGATGATCTGACGACCCGCGAGTACCGCTCGGGTGACGCGATGCGCCGGGTGCACTGGCGCGCCTCGGCGCGACACGGCGAGCTCATGGTGCGTCACGAGGAGCAGCGCAGCCATCCCGATGTGCGACTGGTGCTCGACACCCAGCGCGACGGCTACCCCGACGCGCTTCCGGACGGCGACCCGGCGCACGACGAGGCCTCGAGCGAGTCGTTCGAGTGGGCGGTCCGCATGCTCGCCTCCGTCGCCATCCACCTCGACGAGGAGGGCTTCACCGTCGCGATCGAGGAGACCACCGCGGCGCAGCTGGCGCCGATCGGAGCCCGCTGGGAGGGGCGGGGCCGCGTCGACGACTTCCTCGTCAGCCTCGCGGGGGTCGAAACGCGCTCTGGGCAGGGCCACCGGCCGTCCGCCGACACGGAGGCGCGCGGCCCCGTGATCGCCGTGCTGGGCAACCCGCACCTCCAGACCGTCGACTGGCTCGTCCGGCGGCGCTCGCCCCGCGATGTCGGGGTCGCCGTGCTGCTGGAACCGGCCACGACCGTGCTGCTGAGGCTGCGTGAGGCGGGCTGGGTGACGGTGGTCGCACGCATCGCCGACGACCCGGCGGAGGTCTGGGCTCGCGTGAGCGGCACGGTGGAGTTCGCCGATGTCGACGACTGAGCGGCGACCCACGCGGCCGACGGTGCGACGTGCCCCGCGGGGCTCGCGTGTCGTCGTCTCGCGGGTGGCGCTGGTGAGCGCAACCCTGCTCGTCGCGGTCGGCGGTCTGCATCCGCTGCTGCAGGGCCTCGGCTGGTTCTTCGCCGTGGCCTCCCTCATGCTCGTGCCGATCATCGTCGCGACCCTCGCGCGAGCGATCGGGGTTCCGACCGGCGTGGCGCCGCTGCTGGCACTGCTGGCGGCGGGCTTCGCGCTGGTCGCCGGTTTCGCCCCCGAGACGGCCGTGCTCGGGATCGTTCCGACCGATGAGACCTGGAGGCAGCTCGCCGCGCTGCCGGGCGAGGGTGCCGCCTCGATCGCCTCTCAGCGGGTGCCCGCCGAGGCCGACGCCGGGATCGTCTTCGTGCTCGCGCTGCTCGGTGTGACCGTCGCCGTCACCACCGAGAGCATCGCCCTCGGGCTTCGCCGACCCGCGTTCACCGTCGTGCCCGTCGTCGGAATCCTGGCGATCCCGGTGATCGTCGGCTCGGGGCTCGCGGACCCGCTGGTGTTCGTCCTGGCTGCGGCCTGCTCGTTGACGCTGCTGCGACTTCCGACGCCGCGGAGCACCGTCGTCGCGACGGCGACCATCGGAGCGTTCGCCGTCGTGGCGGCGCTCGTGGTGCCGCCGGTCGCGCTCGCCGAGCCGGGGACCCGCGGCTCGGTGGTCGGATACGCGACCGGCATCAACCCGCTCATCTCACTCGGCCGCGACCTGCGGCGGGCCGACCCGGTGGAGGCGGTCGTCTACTGGACCGACACCGGGGCAGGGGCGTATCTGCGGCTCACGACCCTGGCGGTGTTCTCGGGCGGCGACTGGCTCGTCGGAGATGTCTCCGATGCGATCGAGGAGATCGACGGCGCGCTTCCCGGGCCCGAGGGCCAGAGCGAGGACGTGCGCAGCGCGCAGCGCGCGGGCACCTTCACGGTCGGGGAGATCAGCAGTCGCTGGGTGCCGGTCCCGTACCCGGTGACCGAGATCGAAGGGCTCGAGGGCAGCTGGCTGGTGGAGACCGGCGGGCTGTCGATCCGCACCTCCTCCGGCAACGCCTACCAGCAGACCTACGAGCTGGAGTACTTGGACGTGCTCGCGACGAGCTCGCAGCTGCGCGACGCGGCGGAACCCGGGCCCGAGCTGGAGCGGCAGCTCGCGCTGCCGGATGAGGTGCCGGCGAACATCGTCGAGACGGCGCTCGAGATCACGGGCCGGGCCGAGACCGACTACGACGCGGCGGTGGCGCTGCAGAATTACCTGCGGGGTCCCGACTTCGAGTACTCGACCGAGACCCCGCTGGAGCGCGGCGGCGATGGGGCAAGCCTCGAGGTCGTGTCGGCGTTCCTCGACGAGCGCTCCGGCTACTGCGTGCACTTCGCCTCGACGATGGCGATCATGGCGCGCACGCTCGGCATTCCGTCCCGGCTCGTGGTGGGCTTCCAGCCCGGCAGCGAGACGCTCATCACGCTGGAGGACGGTCGCGAGCGGCTCGCCTACGTCGTGACGACGCACGATCTGCACGCGTGGCCGGAGCTCTACTTCGAGGGGGTCGGCTGGACGCGCTTCGAGCCCACCCCGAGCCGCGGATCGGTGCCGAGCTACCCGGAGACGCTGCCGAGCGAGGCCGTGACGGCGCCGGGGACCGGGCCGAGCACGCCGCGTGACGCGCAGGATGCGATCAGTCCGACGCTCAATCCGCGCGACGACGGGTTCGACGTCGACGACCCGGCCGCGGCGACAGTCGACAACGGACTCGCGTCGCTCCCGGCGATCACGACCATCGTGCTCGTCATCCTGGCGGCGGCGGCCGTCACCCCGATGACCTGGCGCGCGCTGCGCCGGTGGCGGCGGCTCCGACGTGTCCGCCGCGGCGACGGGGCGGCGCAGGCGGCGTGGGATGAGCTGCGCGACACCGCCCGCGACGTCGGCTGGTCGGCACCCGACTCGGAGACGCCCCGGGCCTTCGCGGCGCGGCTCGGCATCGTGCTGGCGAGCGAGCGTGAGGTTCTCGACCGGGTGCGCGACGACGTGGAGCGGGTCGCGTTCGCGCCGGAGCCGACCGCCCCGCTCGACGACCGAGCTGTGCTCGAGGTGCGGCGCGCCATCCTCGCCTCGGCCGATGCGCGACAGCGCGCGAGGGCGCTGCTGCTGCCGCCGTCGCTGATCGGCGGGGGCGCCCAGGAGGATTCGGAGGCCGACGCCGAGGCTCGGGCGCCCGCCTAGCCGGTGGCCTGCCCGCGTGCCGCGCCGACGGTGCGAGTCGCGGCGTGGGTGGTCGCAGCGCCGCTGTTCGCAGCGCCGCTGTTTGCAGCGTCGTTGCGGGGAATGTCGTGGTCCTCGGCCGGCGCCACGGCGAGCAGCGGGCGTCCGGTGAGCGGATTGTCCAGCCAGACGGCGCGCACCCCGTAGACCTCGCGCACCAGTTCGGGGGCGAGGGTGGCGCGCGTCGGCCCCTCGGCGACGACCCGCCCGTGCTGCACGATCACGACATGGTCGGCGAAGGCGGCGGCGAGGCTCAGGTCGTGGAGGGCGGCGACGACCGTCATTCCGTTCGCGCTGAGGCGCTCCAGCAGCGTCAGCACCTCCAGCGCCGCGGCGACGTCCAGGTGGTTCGTCGGCTCGTCCAGCAGGAGCAGTCGCGGATCCTGGGCGAGAGCCCGGGCGAGGAACGCCCGCTGTCGCTCGCCGCCGGACAGGCTCGGCACCGTGCGGTCGGCGAAGGCGTGCGCGCCCGAGAGGCGGAGTGCTTCGTCGACGATCTCGACCGCGTCCGGGTCGTCGCCGCCGAGCCACGACTCGTGCGGGGTGCGTCCCAGCCGTGCGGTCTCGCGCACGGTGACGGCGAGATCGGTCGAGGAATCCTGCTCGACGAGGGCGACCCGTCGCGCTCGCGCGCGGCGGCCGAGCTCGGCGAGGTCGTAGCCTTCGAAGCGAACCTCACCCGCATCGGGACGCTCGACGCCGGCAACGGCCCGCAGCAGCGTCGACTTGCCTGCGCCGTTCGGTCCGAGGAGGGCCGTGAGGGCGCCCGCGGGGGCGTGGAACGAGACGTCCGTGAGCAGCGTCGTGTGATCGCGCACGACTGTGATGCCGCGCGCGTCGAGTCCCGGGCCCGGGGCCCGCCGCTCGCTCATGCCTCCGACCTCCGGCGCGCCAGCAGCAGCGCGAACACGGGCGCGCCGATCAGCGCGGTGACGATGCCGACGGGCAGCTCGCGCGGGTCGAACGCGGTGCGGGCGAGCGTGTCGGCCCACACCAGGAAGATGCCGCCGGTGAGCGCCGAGAGCGGTAGCAGCGCGCGGTGCCCGGGCCCGGTGAGCAGCCGAACGGCGTGCGGGAGCACCAGGCCGACGAAGCCGATCGAGCCGGAGACCGCGACGAGCGCGCCGGTGAGCAGGGCGGATGCCGCCAGGAGCGTCCAGCGCAGCCGCTGCACCGGGATGCCGAGCGAGGCCGCCGTGGCATCGCCGAAGACGAAGGCGTCGAGCAGGCGCCCCGTGAGCATCAGCGGGATCCCGATCACGATGAGCGCGGTGCCCGCAATCGCGACCGAGGACCAGCGCGCCCCGGCGAGCGAGCCGAGCAGCCAGTTCAGGATCTCGCGGTAGGAGTCGCCGGTCACCGACCAGAAGATGACGAAACTGGTCAGGGCGCCCGCGAGCGCCGAGACGGCGAGCCCGGCGAGCACCGTGCGGGTGGGCGTGATGCGTCCCAGCGAGTTGGCGAGCGCGAGGGTCGCCCCCAGGGCGAGCAGCGCACCGACGAAGGCGGCGAGCGGCAGCACGATGGCGGCCCCGAGCAGCAGCACGCTGACGGCGCCGAGCGAGGCACCCGACGACAGACCCAGCAGGTACGGATCGGCGAGCTGGTTGCGGGTGAGGGCCTGCATCACGGCGCCGCAGAGCGCCAGGCCCGCGCCGACAGCCGCCGCCGTCAGCACGCGCGGAAACCGCAGCTCCCACACGATCGCGTCGCGCGTCACGCTGAGCCCCGAGTCGCCGCCGGTCAGTTGGGCGCCGACCGCGGCCGCGACCTCTGCGAGGGAGAGCTCGGCCGGGCCGATCGTCACGGCGACCGCGATCGAGGCGAGCAGGCCTGCGCCGAGGATCATCGTCACGAGCAGCAGACGCAGGCGTCCCGCCGTGCGCGCGGCGGGGCGGCGAGCGCCTCCCCGGGACGAACCGCGAAGGTTTCGTCCCGGGGAGAGCCGCTCGACGCCCGGACTCACGGCGCCGTCAGGCTCGCCAGCTGCGCAGACAGGTCGCTCGCCGCGGAGACGCTGCGCACCCCCGCCTCGCTCGCCGCGAACGGCACGATCAGGTAGCGCTCGCCGAGCACGGCGGTCAGCTGCGCGGTCGCCGGGTTGCCCTCGAGCTGCGCGATCTTCTTCTCGGCGCTGCCCCAGTCGGATTCCACGAGCACGATGACGCTCGGGTCGGCCTCGATGACGGACTCCCAGCTGAGTGAGGTCCAGCCGCCCTCGATGTCGCCCGCGATGTTCCGCAATCCGATCGCATCCAGCACCATCTGCGGGGCCCCCGATCCGGCGCCCACGTAGGGGGTGTCGGAGCCGGAGGAGTACCAGAGCGCGGTCAGCCCGCGCGAGTCGGGCACGATCGCGTCGAGCTCGGCGCGCTGCGCCTCGATGAGCTCGCTCGCGTCGACGTCGAAGATCGAGGCGACCTCGGCGATCTCGCGGAAGACCTCCTCGAAGTCGAGCTCGTCGGGCACCTCGGCGCTGCGGCATGCGGCGGGGGACACGTAGGTGTCGATGCCGAGGGCGGCGAGTTCGTCGCGCTCGCCGACGCCGTCGGCGGAGAAGTTCGACTCCCAGCCGGCGTAGATGAAGTCCGGTTCCAGTTCGAGCACCGCTTCCTCGCCCGGCACCCGGTCGCTCACGAGCGGCAGGTCGGCGGCGGCGTCCGCCCATTCCTCGGGCACCGGGCCGTCGGGGAACGCGGTGCCGATGATGCGGTCGCCGAGTCCCAGCGCGAGCAGCATCTCGGTCGACGTCGACTTGATCGTGATGACCCGCTCCGGGGGCGCGTCGATCGTGACGGCGACCCCGCAGTTCGAGAGCTCGAGTGCCGCGGCGGCGCTTCCCGTGTCGGGGTCGACGCCGGACGCGGGTTCGGGCGCGCAGCCGGCGAGCGTCAGCGCGCCGAGGGCGACCAGGGCGGACACCATGAGAGGTCGGGACGCACGGCGAGCCCGCGGCTCGAGGGCGGGGCCGGTCGTCGGCGAAGAGGTGGGGGCGTGAGGCATGGGATTCCCGGGGGTCGAGGTGGTCGGCAGGGCGCAGAAAGAGGCTGCGCGGGCCGTGCCGCCCGAAAGCCCCGGGCGACGCACCGGGGCAGGAGTGCCCCGGGGGTCCGTGTGCCCATCGTAGCGGGGCGCGCTCCTCAGCTGCGCGCTGCGGTCGCGAGCACGGCGGCGACATCCTGCGCGGTCTCGACCGGCACCACCCCCGCCGTGACCCGCAGTCGTGGCAGCGGCTCGCCCGCCTGGAACGGCGAGCCGGGGGCCACCTGAATGCCCGCCGCCGCCAGGCGCACCATCGCCTGGCGCTCGTTGTCGACCTCGAGCCAGATGTTGATGCCGTCCGCGGCGGAGGTCTCGACGCCGTGCCGGGCGAGCCCGGCGGAGAGCGCTGCCTGCCGCGCCGCGTAGCTCTCGCGGGCGATGTCGAGCTGCGCGGTCGATTCCGGGTCGGTGAGCAGCTCGAAGAGCAGGGCCTGCACCATGCGCGAGGTCCAGCCCGGCCCGAGAAGTCGCCGCGCGACCACGCGGTCGATCAGGGTCCGCGGCCCGCCGAGAGCGCCGATCCGCAGGTCGGGCCCGTGCGACTTGGAGAAGCTGCGCACGTGCAGGACCCGCTCGGGCAGCCAGCGGGCCAGCGACACGTCGGGGGAGCGCGAGATCATCGACGAGTGGTCGTCCTCGATCACGACGGTGCGCTCCGCCATGCGGCTGCGGCGCACCAGCGAGGCCAGCCGCTCGGCGCGCTCCCCGCTCATCGACGCTCCGGTCGGGTTGTGCGCACGCGGCTGCAGCAGCACGAGGGCCGGGCCGCGCCCCAGGGCGCGCGCGAACTCGTCCGGTCGCATGCCCTCGGCGTCGACGGCAACCGGGATCGCCTCCAGGCCGTACAGCTCGACGAGGTCGAGGAACGGCGGGAAGGTGGGGTCTTCGAGCACGATCCGGTCGCCCAGCCGCACGAGCGCACCGAGCGCCCGGTCGATCGCGTCGAGGGCGCCGTTGGTCACCGTGAGCGACTCGACGGGGGCCGGCCACGTCGCCCGCAGGAGGTCGTGGAGCTCGGGGATATCGGGCTTCGACTGATAGCTGACCGGGGAGGCGCGGTCCGAGACCCGGGCGAGTGCGGGGCCGAGCTCGGGCAGCAGCTCCGGGTCGGGGGTGCCGCGCGAGAGGTCGAGCCGCGCCGCTTCGCGGCCCTCGAGTCCGCGGTAGCGGGTCGGCAGCCACTCGCGCGGGGCGGAGCGCACGAAGCTGCCGCTGCGCCCCCGGCTCGTGATGAGCCCGGCGGCGGCGAGGGTCTGCCAGGCGTGGCTGACCGTGGCGGGGCTCACGCCGAGCTCGGCGGCGAGATCGCGCACCGTCGGAAGCCGATCACCCGGGGCCAGGTCGCCGCTCGTGATGAGCCGGGCGAGGGCGGCCGCGATGCCGCGCGGAGTGCGCTCGTCGAGCTCGAGGGCTACCAAGTTGATGCGTCCCGTCGTAGATTGCGAATGAGGCCGGATACCCGATGCTGAGTTTTACGCCGCTGTCACGTGCAGAAACGTCAGAGAAATGTTTTCGGCGAACAATAACAAAAGCACGACCAAGGGAGCCAGCATGTCGATCATTCGAGCCGCGATCACCCAAACCACCTGGACCGGTGACAAAGAGTCCATGCTGGCCAAGCACGAGGGCTTCGCCCGCGAGGCCGCGGCGCAGGGTGCGCAGGTCGTCTGCTTCCAGGAGCTGTTCTACGGGCCCTACTTCGGCATCACCGAAGACAAGAAGTACTACGCGTTCGCCGAGCCGGCTGACGGCCCGATCGTGCAGCGCTTCGCGGCGCTCGCCAAGGAGCTCGGCGTCGTCATGATTCTCCCGATCTACGAGGAGGACATGACCGGCGTCTACTACAACACCGCGGTCGTGGTGGATGCCGACGGCACCATCCTCGGGAAGTACCGCAAGCACCACATCCCGCACCTCGACCGCTTCTGGGAGAAGTTCTACTTCCGTCCCGGCAACGGCGGCTACCCCGTCTTCGACACCGCCGTCGGCAAGATCGGCGTCTACATCTGCTACGACCGGCACTTCCCGGAGGGCTGGCGCGAGCTGGGTCTGAACGGCGCCCACATGGTCTTCAACCCGAACGCCACCAAGCCGGGGCTCTCGAACCGGCTCTGGGAGGTGGAGGGACCGGCGGCCGCGGTGGCCAACGGCTACTTCGTGCTCCAGCCGAACCGCGTCGGTCGCGAAGACAACGAGTATGGCGACTTGGCGGTCGACTTCTACGGCACCAGCCAGGTCATCGACCCGCGCGGCAACTTCGTCGGCGAGCGCGGCTCGGGCGAGCACGAGGAGATCCTGATCCGCGACCTCGACCTCGACATGGTCAAGCAGATGCGCGACGATTGGCAGTTCTACCGGGACCGTCGTCCGGAGTCCTACACGTCGATCCCCCAGCCGTAGTCCGGACTCTCGGGAGGACATCATGAAGACCCTCATCATCAACGGCACGGTCGTCTCGGCGACGGGGCGGACCCCCGCCAACGTTCTCATCGACGGCGAGACCATCGTCGCGGTGCTCCAGCCGGGTTCGACCGCCCTCGGCGTCGACCTGGAGAGCAGCGTCGACACGGTCATCGACGCGAAGGGGAAGTACGTCATCCCCGGCGGTGTGGATGCGCACACCCACATGGAGCTGCCCTTCGGCGGCACCGCCGCCTCCGACACTTTCGAGACCGGCACCCGTGCCGCCGCGCACGGCGGCACCACGACGATCATCGACTTCGCCGTGCAGACCTACGGCCAGCGCGTCTTCGACGGCCTCGAGGCCTGGCACACCAAGGCCGCCGGCAACTGCGCGATCGACTACGCGTTCCATCAGATCATCGGCGGCGTCGACGAGGACTCGCTCGCCGCGATGCCGAAGCTCGTCGACGAGGGCATCTCCAGCTTCAAGCTGTTCATGGCCTACCCGGGCGTCTTCTACTCCGACGACGCGCAGGTGCTGAAGGCCATGCAGGTCGCGCGCGACACCGGAATGCTCACGATGATGCACGCCGAGAACGGTCCCGCGATCGACGTGCTCGCCGAGCAGCTCGTCGCCCAGGGCAAGACCGACCCGTACTACCACGGCATCGCGCGCGCCTGGCAGATGGAGGAAGAGGCCACGCACCGCGCGATCATGCTTGCCAACCTCACCGGCGCTCCGCTCTACGTGGTGCACGTGAGCGCCAAGCAGGCGGTCGAGCAGCTCGCCTGGGCGCGCGACAAAGGGCAGAACGTGTTCGGCGAGACCTGCCCGCAGTACCTCTACCTCTCCTTGGAGGAGCAGCTCGGCGCCAGCAGCGATGAGGCCGGCGCGTTCGAGGGGGCGAAGTGGGTGTGCTCCACGCCGCTGCGCTCGCGTGCCGAAGGCCACCAGGACTCGATGTGGCAGGCGCTGCGCACCAACGACCTGCAGATGGTCTCGACCGACCACTGCCCGTTCTGCATGAAGGATCAGAAGGAGCTGGGCCTCGGCGACTTCCGCAAGATCCCGAACGGCATCGGCTCCGTCGAGCACCGCATGGACCTCATGTACCAGGGCGTCGTCACCGGCGAGATCACGCTCGAGCGCTGGGTCGAGCTGACCAGCACCACGCCCGCGCGGATGTTCGGGCTGTACGGCAAGAAGGGCGTCATCCAGCCGGGTGCCGACGCCGACATCGTGATCTACGACCCGAACGGCCACACCAGCATCGGCTACGAGAAGAAGCACCACATGAACATGGACCACGCGGCGTGGGAGGGCTTCGAGATCGACGGTCGTGTCGACACGGTGCTCAGCCGCGGCAAGGTGATCGTCGACGACGACACCTATCTCGGAACGAAGGGCGACGGACGCTACCTCAAGCGCGGCCTGTCGCAGTACCTGGTGTAGACGATGGACTTCGGAGCAGTACTTCAGACCAACCCGCCGGCCAGCCGGACGGTTCACCTCGCCAAGCTCGCCGAGCAGCACGGGTTCAGCCACGTCTGGACCTTCGACTCGCACCTGCTGTGGCAGGAGCCGTACGTGATCTACAGCCAGATCCTCGCCGAGACCCGCCGGGTCACCGTCGGGCCGTTCGTCACCAACCCGGCGACGCGCGACTGGACGGTCACCGCCTCGGTGTTCGCCACCCTGAACGAGATGTACGGCAACCGCACGGTCGTCGGTATCGGGCGCGGCGACTCGGCGGTGCGCGTGACCAACGGCAAGCCGACGACGCTCAAGGAGCTGCGCGAGTCGATCCACGTCATCCGCGAGCTCGGCAACAGCCGCGAGGTCGAGTACAACGGCTCCCAGCTGCGCTTCCCGTGGAGCGTCGGCAGCGAGCTCGAGGTGTGGGTGGCCGCGTACGGTCCGCTTGCACTCAAGCTCACCGGGGAGGTCGGAGACGGCTTCATCCTGCAGCTGGCGGATGTCGATATCGCCAAGTGGATGATCGCGGTCGTGCGCGACGCCGCCGAGAAGGCGGGCCGCAACCCCGACGACATCACGTTCTGCGTCGCGGCGCCGTTCTACATCACCGACGGCACCGACGAGGGGCTGGTGCACGCTCGTGAGCAGTCCCGCTGGTTCGGCGGAATGGTCGGCAACCACATCGCCGACATCGTCGCCAAGTACGGTGACTCGGGCGCCGTGCCGCAGGCGCTCACCGACTACATCAAGGGCCGCGAGGGCTACGACTACAACTCTCACGGCAAGGCCGACAATGACCACGTCGACTTCGTGCCGGACGAGATCGTCGACCGGTTCTGCGTGCTCGGCACCGCCGAGGAGCACATCGCCAAGCTCGAAGAGCTGAAGGCGATCGGGGTGCACCAGTTCGCCGGCTACCTGCAGCACGACAACAAGGAAGAGACACTGCGTGTCTATGGCGAGACCGTGATCCCCGCGCTCCAGGATCACCTCACGGCCAAGGCATGAGTCGCTCCCGGAGCTCCGCGCGTCGGGGACTCGCCGCGCTCTGGGGAGTGCTGGGCGTCCTCGCGGTCGGTCTGCTCTGGGAAGGCTACAAGTTCCTCGGGCCGGCCGAGGGTGTGACGATCGGGGCGATCGAGGGCGAGACCGGCTCGGGAGTCATGATCCTGCCGCGCACACACGATCGCGCCATGCCGCACATCTCCGACATGGTCACGCGGCTGTTCGAGTCGACCAGTGGCGGAGACACCCCGCCGCTCATCGTTCCGGTCATCACGGCCGCGCTCACCACGCTCGGGATCGCGGCCGTCGGCTGGCTGATCGGCGTCGCCGTCGGCGCCCTGCTGGGCGCTCTCATGCAGCGCTGGAAACTCGTCGAGTGGGGGCTGCTGCCGTGGATCGTCGTCAGCCAGACGGTGCCGCTCATCGCCTTCGCCCCCGTCATGAACAGCATCGGATTGCAGATCGACCGCGATGTGATGCCCTGGCCCCAGTGGCTTTCGGTCGCGGTCATCGCCTCCTACCTCGCGTTCTTCCCTGTGGCGGTCGGAATGCTGCGCGGACTCGAGGCGCCCGACCGCATCCACATCGACCTGATGCGCAGCTACGCCGCCGGCTACTGGCCGACGCTGCTGCGCCTGCGCCTGCCGGCCGCGGTGCCGCACCTGCTGCCGGCCCTGCGCCTCGCGGCCGCCAACGCGGTGCTCGGCGCCGTCGTCGCGGAGGTCTCGATCGGCATGCGCGGCGGCATCGGGCGCATGCTCATCCAACTCGCCGGTCAGGCCTCCAGCGACCCGGCCGCACCGTGGGGACCGACCTTCGGCTCGATCGCGCTCGGCCTCATCGCCGCCGGCTCGGTCGCCCTGGTCGGACTCGGACTCAAGAACTACCGCAGGGGAGAAGCCGCCGCATGACCACCACAGAAACTCCCCAGGCCTCCGTGCCCGCCGTCCGCGCCGCGGGGGTCGGGCGGGTGTTCCCCACCGCCTCGGGCGACGTGACCGCGCTCGGCGGGGTCGAGCTCGAGGTCGCGGCGGGCGAGTTCGTCTCCCTGATCGGCCCCTCGGGATGCGGCAAGTCGACCCTGCTGCGACTGATCGCCGACCTCGACCAGGCCTCCAGCGGCGAGCTCGAGATCTTCGGCAAGCCGGCCGCGCGGGCCCGCATCGACCAGGACTACGGGATCGTCTTCCAGCAGGCAGGCCTGCTGCCCTGGCGCACCGTCGGGGCGAACATCGCGCTGCCGCTCGAGCTGCACAAGGTCGACAAGGTCGAGCGCGAGGCGCGGGTCGCCGAACTCGCGGAGCTCGTCGGCCTCACCGAGTTCATCGATCGCTACCCCGACCAGCTCTCGGGCGGCATGCAGCAGCGCGTCGCGATCGCGCGCGCGCTCGCCGCGCGGCCCCGGCTGCTGCTCATGGACGAGCCCTTCGGCGCCCTCGACGAGATGACCCGCGAATACCTTCAGTCGGAGCTCACCCGCATCGCCGCCGAGACCGGCGCCGCGGTCGTGTTCGTCACGCACTCGATCCCCGAGGCGGTGTTCCTCTCGGACCGCGTCGTCGTCATGAGCCCGCGCCCCGGTCGCATCACCGAGGTGCTCGCGACCGGCTTCGGCGACGTGGTGCGCGACGAGGCGCTGCGCGAGTCGCCCGCCTACTTCGAACGCGTCACCGCGGTGCGCGAGGCGCTGCACGGCGCCCCCGTCGAGAGAGCGAACGAACGGTGACCGCGCGCGTGCTTCCCTCCTGGCTGCGGGTCGCCGCGCCCATCGCCGTGGGCGTCGTCGGGGTGCTCGCGTGGATCGTCTACGTCGACGTGCTCGGCGCCGCGCCGCGCATGCTGCCGAGTCCCGCGGCGATCGGCGCCGAACTCGTCGAGCGCTGGGGGATCATCAGCGACGCGATGATCATCACGGCGACGAACGCCCTCATCGGCCTTGTCATCGGGGCGCTCGTGGCGATCGTGTTCGCCGCACTCGCGGCCGCCGTGAAGCCGATCGACGGGATGCTCGCCCCGATCGTGGCGGCGATCGCCGTCGTGCCGATCGTCGCCCTCACCCCGATCCTCAACACGATGTTCGGCGCCTCCAGCCAGTTCGGGCGGCAGGCGGTCGCGGCGCTCGCCGCCTTCGTGCCCGTCTTCGTCAACGTGCTGCGCGGCCTTCGCCAGACGACGCCGGTGCATCGCGACCTGCTGCGCGCCTCCGCCGCCAGCCCCGGCCAGACGTTCCGCGTGCTCACCCTGCCGACGGCGCTGCCGTATCTCATGACGGGGCTGCGCATCGCGAGCTCGCTCGCGGTCATCGCCGCCCTCGTTGCCGAGTACTTCGGCGGTCCCGCCGACGGCATCGGCACCGCGATCGCGACCTACGCCAAGTCGGGGCGCGCCGCCCTGGCCTGGGCGTTCGTCGCGGGAGGCATCCTGATCGGCCTCGTCTTCTTCCTCGTCACCTCGCTTCTCGAGAAGCTGGCGACGAGGCGCCCGCCGGTCTGACCGGCGGAACCCCCTGCACCACCCGGCACCACCCACCTGAAAGGAACACCATGAGACACAGCACTCGCCGCGGCCTCGCGGCCGTCGCCGCTGCGGCCGTCACGGCGCTCACCCTCGCCGCGTGTACCACCGCCGAGACCGACACGACCGACTCGGGGGAGTTCGAGCCGATCACCTCGGTCAAGCTGCAGCTGCAGTGGCTTCCGCAGGCGCAGTTCGCGGGCTACTACGTCGCCCTCGACCAGGGCTACTTCGAGGAGGAGGGCTTCGACAGCGTCGAGGTCGTCCCGTCCGGTGGCGACATCGTCCCGCAGGATGCGCTCGTCGCCGGTGACGTCGACTTCGCCATCGCGTGGGTTCCGAAGGTGCTCGGCACCCTCGAGGCCACCGGTGTCGAGCTCACGAACATCGCGCAGGTCTTCCAGAAGTCCGGCACGCTGCAGGTCTCGTGGGCCGACAGCGGCATCAGCTCGGTTGCCGACTTCGAGGACAAGCGCATCGGCTCGTGGGGCTTCGGCAACGAGTGGGAGATCTTCGCGGCCATGGCCGATGAGGGCCTCGACTCGACCAGCGTGTCGATCACGACCCAGGACTTCAGCATGAACGCGCTGCTGGACCGGGATGTCGACGCCGCGCAGGCGATGACCTACAACGAGTGGGCGCAGATTCTCGAGGTCGTGAACCCCGACACCGGCGAGCTGTACCAGCCGGAGGACTTCAACGTCGTCTCGTACGAGGACACGGCCGGAGCGATGCTCCAGGACGCGATCTGGGCCGACACCGAGCGCCTCGAGGACCCGGCCTACGCCGACGCCGCGGTGCGCTTCCTGAAGGCCGTCACCAAGGGCTGGATCTTCGCGCGGGACAACCCGGAGGAGGCCGCGGCGATCACCTACGACGCCGCGATCAACGCCGAGGCGGCGTTCCCGGTCGGCCCGACGCATCAGCTGTGGCAGATGAACGAGGTCAACAAGCTGATCTGGGCCGGTGGCGACTTCGGTCTCATCGACTCGGCGGCCTGGGACAAGACCGTCACCGGCGCTCTCGCGGCGGTCAACCAGGACGGCCTGAACCTCATCACCACGGAGCCCGCGGCCTCCGCGTACTCCAACATCTACATCCAGCAGGCGCTCGACGCGCTCGCGGAGGAGGGTGTTGTCGTCGGCGGCGACTACACGCCGCTCGACGTAGTCCTCACCGAGGGCGGTCAGTAGCACCCCGCCGGTCGAGTAGCCCGCAGGGCGTATCGAGACCCCACCACCGAGGTCTCGATACGCCGCGGCGCGGCTGCTCGACCGGCTCACCTCACGAGGTCTGAATAGGCCGCGGCGCGGCTGCTCGACCGGCTCGCACGATTCAGCCGGTCGAGTAGCCCGCAGGGCGTATCGAGACCGTATTCTGACCACGAGGCACCGCAGCTCGGCTCCTCGACCAGCCCCACCACCCGGTCGCCATCGACCCCCTTCACTCGCAAGGACGCACCATGACCACGCACCTCGACCCCTCCGACGGCACTCGCGCTCACGACCTCGATCGGGCGCACGTCTTCCACTCCTGGTCGGCGCAGGGCGCCCTGAACCCGCTGGTCATCGCGGGCGGCTCGGGCAGCGAGGTCTGGGACTTCGAGGGCACTCGCTACCTCGACTTCTCCAGCCAGCTGGTCAACGTCAACATCGGGCACACGCATCCGAAGGTCGTGGCGGCGATCCAGGAGCAGGCCGCGATCCTGCCGACGATCGCCCCGCCTCACGCCAACCTCACGCGCGGTGAGGCCGCGAAGCGCATCGTCGAGAAGGCGGGCCCCGGCTTCGAGAAGGTGTTCTTCACCAACGGCGGTGCTGACGCCAACGAGAACGCGATCCGCATGGCGCGGCAGTTCACCGGGCGCGACAAGGTGCTGAGCACCTACCGCAGCTACCACGGCAACACTGGTGCGGCGGTCGTCGCCACTGGCGACTGGCGGCGCATCCCCAACGAGTTCGCGCGCGGCCACGTGCACTTCTTCGGTCCGTTCGCCTACCGCAGCGAGTTCTGGTCCGACTCGGTGGAGCAGGAGTCCGAGCGGGCGCTGCACCACCTGAAGCGCGTCATCCAGTCGGAGGGCCCCGGCTCGATCGCCGCGATCATCCTCGAAGGCATTCCCGGAACCGCCGGGGTGCTGGTGCCGCCGCCCGGATACCTCAGCGGGGTGCGCGAGCTGGCCGACGAGCACGGCATCGTGCTGATCTTCGACGAGGTGATGTCGGGCTTCGGCCGCACCGGCGACTGGTTCGCATGGCAGAACGAGACGGTGAACCCCGACGGCATCGTTCCCGACCTCATCACCTTCGCCAAGGGCGTCAACTCCGGCTACGTGCCCGCGGGCGGCGTGATCATCTCGCCCGCGATCGCCCACAGCTTCGACGAGAAGGTCTTCCCGGGCGGGCTCACCTACTCGGGCCACCCGCTCGCCATGGCCTCGATCGTCGCCACGATCGACGCGATGGAGGAGGAGGGCGTGCTCGAGAATGCCGCCCGCGTCGGACGCGACCTCCTCGGGCCGGGCCTGCGCGCGCTCGCCGAGAAGCACGAGATGATCGGCGAGGTGCGGGGTCTTGGCGTGTTCTGGGCCCTCGACCTGGTGGCCGACCCGGCGACGCGCGAACCCGTTTCGGCCTCCGTGATCGGCGCGCTGAAGGCGGAGCTGCTCGCCCGCGGACTGCTGCCCTTCGTCGCCGACAACCGCGTGCACGTGGTGCCGCCGTGCGTCGTCACGGACGACGAGGTCGCCCGCGCCCTCGCGATCTACGACGAGGCGTTCGCCGCCGTCTCCGCGTGACCGGATCTTCCGCCCGCCGCGCGCGGGCGGAAGCGCTGTCGGGCGCGTAGAATCGGCGACCGTGGCCACCCCTGCATCCCCGTTCCTGATCCCCGTCCATGAGCTCATGCACCGCCCCGGCGCGATGCGCGAGCTGGACCTGGATCTCGCCGCGCCCGAACAGCTCGGCGCCGGCGCCGCGTACGTGCGCGAGGGCGACTCGGTCGAGCTCGACCTGCGCCTGGAGGGCCTGCACGACGGCATCCTCGTCAGCGCGGACATCCGCACGACCGTGTCGGGGGAGTGCGTTCGGTGCCTCGACCCGGTGAGCCTGGACCTCGAAGTCGAATTCCAGGAGCTTTTCGCGTACTCTGAGGACGAAGCTTTCGACTTCCAGGTTCAAGAAGATCACGTGAATCTTGAACCGGTCGTGCGGGATGCGGTGGTCTTGGCACTGCCCTTCCAGCCGGTCTGTCGTGAGGACTGTCCAGGACTTGACCCGGAAACGGGCGAAAAGCGGACCTCCTCGTCCGAAGGACCAGCGCGCGAGGAAGTCGACCCCAGGTGGGCCGCCCTCGAAGGCTTCCAGACCGAAGAGTGAGGCTCGCGAGAGCCACCCAGACGTGTGCGGTGCGACCGCGCGCCGCGAAGAAAGAAGAAACCCATGCCGGTTCCCAAGCGCAAGCAATCGCGTTCCAACACGCGCAGCCGTCGTTCGCAGTGGAAGGCCGAGGTCCCCACGCTCGTCAAGACCGTCGAGAACGGCAAGACCGTCTACAGCCTGCCGCACCGCGCCAAGGTCGTCGAGGACTCCGCGGGAACCCCGCTGTTCCTCGAGTACAAGGGCCGCAAGGTCGCCGACGTCTGAGTCGTTCGCACGCCTCCGGGCGACGCGAATGAATCGTGGGCATGAGTAGCTCTGTCGGTGCGAGCGCACCTTCGGATCCCGATGCGTCTGACGTCGTGAGCGAATCCGCGGACGCGCTGCGCGCTCGACTGGTCGCCGAGCTCGGCCTCGAGATCGAGCCCGAGCTGATCGAGCTCGCGCTCACGCACCGCTCGTTCGCGTACGAGAACGGCGGGATCGCCCACAACGAGCGACTCGAGTTCCTGGGCGATTCGATCCTCGGGCAGTCGGTCACGGTGATGCTCTACCGCGACTTCCCGCACCTCGACGAGGGCGAGCTCGCGAAGCGTCGCGCCTCGCTCGTCAGCGCGGTGGCGCTGGCCGAGGTCGCGCAGAACATCGGACTCGGCGCGCATGTGCGCCTGGGCCGCGGGGAAGAGCTCACCGGCGGCCGCGAGAAGGGCTCGATTCTCGCCGACGCGGTCGAGGCGATCATCGGTGCGGCGTACCTGTCGGCAGGTCAGGAGGCAGCCAACACGCTCGTGCTGCGCCTGATCGCCCCGCTGCTGGATGACCCGGATCGCTTCGGCGCCGCGATGGACCCGAAGACGAGCCTGCAGGAACTGTCGACCCGCCTCGGCAAGGGGCTGCCGAGCTACGTCGTCGCCGACAGCGGGCCCGACCACTCGAAGCGCTTCCACGCCACCGTCGTCGTCGCCGGCGACAGCGTCGCCACGGGCGAGGGGTCGAGCAAGAAGCAGGCCGAGATGGCCGCCGCGCTCGAAGCGTGGACGCGCCTGCAGCCGCGCAAGCGCTGAGCCGCCATGCCGGAACTGCCCGAGGTCGAGGTGGTTCGCCTGGGGCTCGCCCCGGCGGTCACGGCGTCGCTCGTCCGCGCCGTCACGGTGCTCGATGAGCGTTCGCTGCGCCGGCACGAGGGCCCGAGCGAGGACTTCGTCGACCGCGTCACCGGCGCGCTCCTGAACGCTCCTGAACGCCGTGGCAAGTTCCTCTGGATCCCGCTCGCCGGGGAGCGCGCCGATGAGGCCGTCGTGGTGCATCTCGGCATGAGCGGCCAGGTGCTGCTGCGCTCACCGGACGCGCCCCGAGATCGGCTCACCCGCATCGTGCTCGATCTCGAGCACCCCGAGCACGGCCCGCTGCGCGTCGACTTCGTCGATCAGCGCATCTTCGGATCGATGGCGCTCGATGGCCTGGTGCCGACGCGCGACCGACCCGAGCAGCGCATCCCAAGCCAGGTGGTGCACATCGCCCGCGACCCGCTCGACCCGGACTTCTCCGAACGCGCCTTCTTCGCGGCGCTTGCCCGCAAGCGCACCACGATCAAGCGCGCTCTGCTCGACCAGACACTCGTGAGCGGCATCGGCAACATCTATGCCGACGAGGCGCTGTGGGCGGCACGCATCCACTACGACCAGCCGACCGAGACGCTGTCGCGGCCGCGCGCGCGGCGCCTGCTCGACGAGGTGCGGGCGGTGCTCGGCAAGGCTCTCGCCGAGGGCGGCACGAGCTTCGACGCCCAGTACGTCAATGTGAACGGCGCGAGCGGCTATTTCTCGCACTCGCTGAACGCCTACGGGCGGCACGGCGAGCCGTGCCCACGCTGCGGGCGGCCGATCGTCCGCGAGGTGTTCATGAACCGCGGATCGCACTTCTGCCCGAGTTGCCAGCGCCTCCGCGCGGTGCGCGGCTGATCAGAGCTTCCGAGCCTGCAGCGTCCAGGTGAGGGGCAGTCGCGGGCGGTCGCCGCGCATCCGGAACTCGCCATCGGGGCCCGGCCCTGTCATGTGTCCCGGCAGCGCGAGCCACGGCACACTGTCGTGCTCGGCGAACGCCTCCAGCTGCAGTCCCTCGTCGAGGAGCGCCTGCACCGTCTCGGCGAGGCCGTGGTTCCACTCCATCGTGCGGGTGGCCGCGATGGTGCCGGTCGTCTCGACATACGTCTCGGCGCTGTCGAAGACGAGGGGCTCGTCGTGCTCGAAATAGCCGTAGCGCGTGGTCACCCGCTGCTCGTCGCTCTCGTCGAGCGTCCACATCAGCGGATGCCCCTCCCGCATGAAGAACCGGCCGCCGGGCTTCAGCAGCGCCGCGGCGGCGGCGGCCCAGGGACGGATCCGCGGCAGCCAGCCGATCGCGCCGATTCCCGTGTAGACGAGGTCGAACGAGCCCGGCTCGAGCACCTCCGCCGCGAGGTGCACGTCCGCCTCGACGAAGTCGATCGCCGCGCCCACGTCGGCAGCGAGGCGCCGGGCCTCGGCGAGCGAGGCGGGGGAGAAATCGAGGCCGGTGACGTGCGCGCCGAGCCGGTGCAGCGACAGCGTGTCGGTGCCGATGTGACACTGCAGGTGGACGGCTCGGAGCCCGGCGATGTCGCCGAGCCGCGGCAGGTCGAAGCGCACGACGTCCGAGAGGTGGGCCGGGTCGGCGCGGAAGGCATCGAGACGGTAGTCCGGCGAGGCGGCGTGCAGCGGGGCGCGCGCATCCCAGTTCGCTCGATTCACCTCGAGGTAGTTCGCATCCTCGGTCATGTCAGGTCCTTTCGCCAGGCGCCCTCGAACGCGATCGGCGCGAAGCCGACGGCGTCGTTGACGTCGAGCATGAAGCGGTTCTCCTCCGCGTTGAAGGTGATGATCGAGGGGTGGCCGGGAAAAACTCGCTGCAGTTCCCGGATGCTCGCCACCTTGAGCAGCATGCCCAGTCGGTGCCCCCGGTGCTCGCGCAGCACCAGAGTGTCGTCCTGGTCGACCGGGCGGGAGAGCGAGGGCGGAACGATCAGCAGCGAATATCCCACGAGCGTGGACGTCGGCACGTGCTCGACGACGGCCATCAGCTGGTGCCGCGGATCATTCGCCCAGCGCTCCTCGGCGTCGAGCAGTCGCTGCACGGTCCAGACGTCGGCGGGCTCTTCCATGCCGGCGCTCGGGGCATCGGTGCTCATCCGCGTCATCAGCATCGCCCGGTCGGCGCGCCAGCGCTCCGGGGTGCGATCGACCCAGTGGTGAACGCGATAGTCCGTGCCTGCGTGAGCTTCGGCCGCACGGCGTCGCGCGGTGAGGAGATCGTCGTCGACCGGAAGCGCGAGCCGACTGCCGCGCTCGACCTGCTCCAGGCGGAAGCCGCGGGAGAGCAGAAACCGCACCTCGGGGTTGTCGGCGGGGAGGGAGCCATGCCCGGTGGGCGAGTCCAATCGCGGCCCGGGCGCCGGTGGTGACGCCGCCCAGCAGAGGATGCGGCGCTTGCCCTCCGAGCGCGCCAGATCCTCCAGGTGCGTCGCCAAAGCCGTGCCCATGCCTCGACCGCGGAACTCCGGCAGCACGCGCACGTTCTGCCATGCCGTGTCCACGCCCTCGCCGTCCGGCTGGGTCTGGTGGTACGCGTGCGCGACGATGCGGCCGCCGACGCGCGCCGCGAACGAGCGGCGGCGCGTGTAGACCTGATCGAGCCAGCCAGGAAGCTCCTCCTCGGCCGGATAGGCGAAGTCGGCGCTGCCGAAGCCGAGAGTGTCGACGGCGTTGCGCACCTCGGCGCAGGCCAGGAAGTCCCGCGCCGCGATGGAGTCATCCAGCTCGCGGGGAATCTCCAACTCCTCGACGGTGACCATGGCAGCCCTTTCCGCCGCCGACAGGGCAGCCGATCAGCCTACTGCTCCCCGGATTGAGCGCAACCCTCGGGTACCGTAGTCCCAGCACGCCGAGCGGAGCCGGAAAGGGGAGCAGGTGTATCTGAAGAGCCTGACCCTCAAGGGCTTCAAGTCGTTCGCCCAGCCCACGACTTTCGCCTTCGAACCCGGCGTCACCTGTGTCGTCGGCCCCAACGGCTCCGGCAAGTCGAACGTCGTGGATGCGCTGGCCTGGGTCATGGGCGAGCAGGGCGCCAAGACGCTGCGCGGCGGCAAGATGGACGACGTCATCTTCGCCGGCACCTCGACCCGCGGGCCGCTCGGCCGCGCCGAGGTCAGCCTCACGATCGACAACAGCGACGGGGCGCTGCCGATCGAGTACACCGAGGTCACGATCACCCGCACCCTGTTCCGCAACGGCGGCAGCGAGTACGCGATCAACGGCGAGCAGTGCCGCTTGCTGGATGTGCAGGAGCTGCTCTCCGACTCCGGCCTCGGCCGCGAGATGCACGTCATCGTCGGGCAGGGTCAGCTCGACCAGGTGCTGCGGGCCACCCCCGAAGAGCGCCGCGGCTTCATCGAGGAGGCGGCGGGCATCCTCAAGCACCGTCGTCGCAAAGAGAAGACCGTGCGCAAGCTCGAGGCGATGCAGACCAACCTGACGCGACTGAACGACCTCGCGGGAGAGCTGCGGCGCCAGCTCAAGCCGCTGGGGCATCAGGCGGAGATCGCGCGCGAGGCGCAGTCGATCGCGGCGATCGTGCGTGACGCGAAGTCGCGCCTGCTCGCCGACGAGGTCGTGCAGCTGCGGGCGGCGATCGCCGATGTGGGGCGCAGCGAGAGCGAGCGCAAGACCGAACGGCTGGTGCTGCAGGAGCAGCTCGACCAGTCGAAGCTGCGGCAGGCCCGGCTGGAGCAGTCGCAGAACTCGGAGGGCGTGGACGAGGCGCGGCGCGTGGCGTTCGCGCTGGAGCAGGTGCAGGATCACCTGCGCTCGCTGTTCACCCTCGCCAACCAGCGCCTGACGCTGCTCAGCCAGCAGGCCGAGCTGCCGGGCATGTCGACGACGATCTCGCCCCGCATGGTCGAGGAGGCCCGCGAGGAGGCGGTCCGGCTGCAGGCCGGCGTCGCCGAGGCGGAGGCGGAGCTCGGCCGGGTCAGCGCCGCGACGGCCACCGCGCGGGCGAGCCTCGATGCCCTCGACGAGGAGATCAGTGCGCAGAGCGCGCTCGTCTCGCAGCACGACCTCGAGAAGGGGCGGCTGCAGGGCGTCGTCGCGGCCGCCGAGTCGCGTCTCACTGCGACCCGCACCGAGCTGGAGCGTCAGCGCACCGCGCTCGCCGAGGCGGAGCAGCGTCGCGAGGCGGCGCGCGCCGAGCTGCTCGAGGTCGAGGGCGACTCGGAAGTGGATGACGACAACGCGGGGCTGCAATCCGCGGTGGTCGCCGCCGAGGAGTCCGTGCGTGAGCGTCAGGCCGAGGTCGAGACGCTGCGCGAGGAGCTGCACACCGCCGAGCGCGAGCGCGACGCTCTCGCTGCCCGCACGAGCGCCCTCAGCATGGCGGTCGACCAGCGCGACGGCTCGGCGTCGATCGCGACGGCCGAGGGCATCCTGGGCCGCGTGGCCGAGCAGATCAAGGTGACGCCGGGCTTCGAGGCGGCGATCGCGGCAGCGCTCGGCACGCTCGCCGACGCCGTGCTCGCCTCGACGCGCGATGCCGCGAGCGACGCGCTCGTGGTCGCACGCGACGCCGACGTCGGACGCGTCGAGATCGTGGTGGCCGAGGCGCGCGAGCCCGAGCTGCTCGCCGCTCTGCCTGCGGGAGTCACCGCCGCCACCGATCTGGTCACCGGTCCCGCGGGGGTGCGCGGGCTGCTCGCCCGCGTGGTCGTCGTCGATGATCTTGCCGCGGCGCGGGCCGCCTGGCCGAAGCTGCGAGAGTTCGACGCGCTCACCATGATCACGCGCGACGGCGATGTGCTCACCGAGTACGTGCTGCGCGGCGGCGCCGGGGGTGCGCGCAGCATGCTCGAGCTGGTCGCCGAACGGGATGCGGCGCAGGAGCGTCTCGTCGACGTCACCACCTCGATCGAGCGCGGCCGTTTCGCGCTCGCCGAGAAGCGCGAAGCGCTCGACCTGGCGCAGATCGATCTGGCACAGGCGCAGACCGCCCTCAAGGAGTTCGACGCCCGGCTCGCCGAGCGCAGCGAGGCGCTCGGGCGCTCGCGCGTTCAGCTGGAAGCGGCATCAGGCGAGGGGGAGCGTCTCGCCGCCGCCGTCCGCGAGCTCGAGCAGTCGGTCGCGACGGCCGAGGCCGCGTTCGACCGCGCCACGAATGAGCGTGACGGCCACGCGGCGACCCCTCGGCCCATTCTCGACGTCTCGGCGCGCGACGAGCTGTTCGCCGAGCTGGAGTCGGCGCGTCAGGCGGAGGTGCAGGCGCGCATCGGCCTCGAGACGGCACGCGAGCGCGTGCGCGCCCAGCACGCTCAGGCCGACACTCTGCAGCGTCAGCTGGAGGCGGAGCGGGCGGCGGCCGAGGAGGCCGCGCGTCGCGCCGTGATCCGCGAACACCAAGTGGCCGCGGCGACCCGCGTCATCGAGGCGCTCCCCGCGGTGCTCGACACCGCCGACCGGTCGCTGTCCGAGGCGCGCGTGCAGCTGTCGGCGGCGGAGGCCGAGCGCACCAAGCACAACGAGGAGCTCTCGGAGCTGCGCCGCACCGAGGCGAGCCTGCGCGAGCGGCTCGCCGCCCTCAACGAGAACGTGCACGGGCTCGAGATGCAGTCCTACGAGAAGAAGCTGCACCTCTCCACCCTGCTGGAGCGCGCCGCCGAGGAGCTCGGGCTCGACGAGGACGTCCTCGTCGCGGAGTACGGCCCCGACGTGCCCGTCCCGCTGGACGAGGCCACCCCGCCCGCCCCCGTGCGCGACGAAATGCAGGAGATCACGACGCCGGATGCCGAAACCGCGGGCGAGAGCGCGTCGCCGGAGGCATCCGATCCTGCATTTGGTGAAAATGCGGAGGCGGATGCGGCGGATGCGGCGGCCGACGAGGCGGGGGAGACGGCCGCGGAGGCGCGACCCACGGAGCCCTTCGACCGGAAGCGCCAGGAGACCCGGCTCGCGCGCGCCGAGCGCAAGTACGCCCAGCTGGGGCGGGTGAACCCGCTCGCGCTGGAGGAGTTCGCCGCGCTCGAGCAGCGCCACAAGTTCCTCACCGAGCAGCTCACCGACCTCGCCGCGACCCGCAAGGATCTGCTGACGATCATCGACGAGCTCGACGCGAAGATGCAGGACATCTTCGGCAGCGCCTTCGACGACACCAAGGCCGCGTTCAACCAGGTGTTCCCGATCCTGTTCCCGGGCGGCACCGGCAGCCTGCACCTGACTGATCCCGAGAACCTGCTCACCACCGGCATCGAGGTGACGGTGAAGCCCGCCGGCAAGAAGATCGAGCGCCTCTCGCTGCTCTCCGGAGGCGAGCGCTCCCTCGCCGCGGTGGCGCTGCTGATCGCCATCTTCAAGGCGCGCCCCAGCCCGTTCTACATCATGGACGAGGTGGAGGCGGCGCTCGACGACGCCAACCTGGGGCGTCTGCTCACGATCATGAAGGACCTGCGGCAGAACTCGCAGCTCATCGTCATCACCCACCAGAAGCGCACGATGGAGATCGCGGATGCGCTCTACGGCGTCTCGATGCGCCAGGACGGCGTGAGCGCCGTCGTCGGCCAGCGCGTCGTGGCGGAGGAGGAGCGCGCCTCCTAGCGCTCCGCCGCCAGCGCGGCGCCGTTGACCGCGAGCACGCGCCACGCGCCGGCCTCGAGCGCGACGCGGGAGATCGCCCCGTTGCTGATGGTCTCGAGCTGGCGCCCGGCGATCGATTCGAGCGTGTAGCGGATGATCGATCCGTGGCTGACGATGATGACCTCGCGGTCGCCGTACTCGGCGGCGATCGCGTCGAGGGCGCGGCGCCCCCGCTCGGTGACGGCGGCGAAGCTCTCGGCTCCGGGGTAGTTGCGCTCGGGGTAGCGACGACGGCACTCGGCGTCGTCGAGGCCTTCGACCTCTCCGTAGTCGCGTTCGACCAGGTCGGGGTAGGCGGGACCGAGTTCGAGCCCGAGGTCGGTCGCGATGATCTGCGCGGTCTCGCGGGCGCGCTGCAGCGGTGAGCTGACGATCACCTCGCACCGTTCCTCGGCGAGCCGCGCGGCTGCCGCGTGCGCCTGCGCGCGACCGGTGTCGTTGAGGGGGATGTCGCTGGATCCCTGGATGCGACCGTGGAGGTTCCAGTCGGTCTGGCCGTGGCGGATGAAGGCGTAGGTCACCCCTCCAACCTAGGCGGCGGCGCGCCCCCACTTGCGCGGCGGCAGGCGGCGTGCGGGCCTCGCGCCGCAAACGGGGGGCGCGTGATGCGGGCCGCTTCCTTTACATTCGTTGCGGGGGTACATCGTGAAGAAGCAGGTTCGAGGCGCCACGGCGCTGCTCGTGGGTGCCGCCGTCGCGATGTCGGGGGCACTGTCGGCGGCGCTTCCGGCGGTCGCGCGCACCCCGGATCCCCTCGATGATCTGCCCCGCATGAGCACCCCGGATGCACGCGATTTCGAGGCGGCCGCGGAGCTGCTTCCCGAGGGCCTGGTCGAGGCCGTGGAGCGCGATCTCGGCATCGAGGCGGCCGACTATCTCGCCTCGGCGGAGGCGGCGGTCGACGCGACGGTCGTCGTCGACGCGCTCGCGGAGGCGGGCGTCGAGGTCGCCGGTTCCGAGATCGATGGCACCGAGCTGACGGTGTGGGTGCGCGACGACGCGGACGCCGCCGTCGTGGAGTCGGTGGGGGCGACCGCGATCGTCGGCGAGCAGATCCTGCCCGATGTGAGCGATGTCGTGTTCGAGGCAGCCGACGACCTGTACGGCGGCGCCGGATGGGCCTACGAGACCAGCGAGAGCGGCAAGTATGTGACCTGCTCGCTTGGATTCTCGGGCTACGACGCTGCGGGCGCCGACGTCATGGTGACGGCGGGGCACTGCTTCGACAGCTACAGCAGTCGCGGCGACGATCCGCTCGCGATCAACTGGACCAAGCCGAAGGAGTATGGCGGTTCCGTGTCGCTCGGCGGCGATATCGGCCTTCGGGTGTCAGGCTCCTCCCAGTACGGCGACGGCTACGACGTCGGTCTGGTGAAGGCGAGCGCCTCGGGCGCCGTCGCGCGTCCCTCGGTGCTGTCGTGGGGCAGTGACGGCCGGAGCGCCCCGCTGTCGGAGAGCCCGGTGACGATGACCGGCGCGACCGCGGCCACCGTGGGCGCCCCGATCTGCAAGAGCGGTGCGACCTCAGGCTGGACGTGCGGCGAGGTCACCCACGTCGATCAGCTCGTCATGGTCAGCGACGAACTGGTGAATGTCATCATCTCGGACGCCTGCATGCTGCCCGGCGACAGCGGCGGTGCCGCCGTCATCGGCACGGCCGCCGCGGGCATCAACTCCGGCTCCTCGTTCCCCAGCACCGCCGGGGACGACTGCGAATACACGGGCGAGAGCTCGGTCTTCTTCCCGATGGTCTCCGCCGGCGGCTACGAGAGCGTCGAGGAGCGCTACGGCGCGAGCTGGACTCTGTGCACCGGGCCGGTTCCCGTGGTGACCTCAGAGCCCGGCGGCTATTACGCCGCCCCCGACCCGCTCGCCGGGACGCTGCCGTGCGTCCACATGGGCACGACTCCGACGATGGTGCTGTACCTCGATGATGCCGTGGCTCCGACGGCCACCACGAGTCCGGCATCCGCGGATTCCGCGTGGAGCTTCGCCCTCGACGACCTCGCGCTGGGCACCCACGACTACGTCGTGAAGGCGATCTGGGGGACGGAGGAGTCGGTCGCCGCGACGGGCACGTTCTCGGTCACGGACGTGCCCTCCCTTCCCGACCGTATCGCGGGAGCTGATCGCTACCGGACCGCTGTCGGCATTGCCCAGGTCTGGGATCAGAGCTTCGATGCCGAACTGGTCTTCATCGCGACCGGCGAGAACTACCCGGATGCCCTGAGCGCCGCCGCCGCGGCCGCACATCTGGGCGCCCCGGTGCTGCTGACTCCGAAGGGCTCACTTCCGGACAGCGTGCGTGACGAGCTCATCGAGCTCGACCCCGAACGGGTCATCGTGCTGGGGAGCACAGCCTCCGTTTCGTCGTCCGTCTACAACTCACTGACCTCCCTCTTCGGGGCGGACAACGTCAGCCGTTTCGGCGGAGTTGACCGCTACGACACGATGCGGCAGGTCGTGGACTTCGCGTGGGACGATGGTCTCGGCGGTCACGATCGCGCCGTCACCATCGTCGTCGCGAACGGAGGTAACTTCCCCGATGCGCTGTCTGCGGGCCCTGCGGTCGCGACCGATGGCGGGGCCGTCATCCTCGTCGACGGGCGGAAGTCGGCGATCCCCTCGGAGACGCTCGCGCTGATCGCGGAGCTCGATCCGGATCAGGTCATCGTCGCCGGCGATGCGAACTCGGTGTCGAGCGCCATCTACAGCGAACTCGAGGGCACGTTTGGCGCATCCAGCGTCACCCGCGTGGCCGGGGTGAACCGCTACGAGACGAGCTGGCGACTCGTCGACTTCTTCTTCGAAGGCGCGGACGCGGCGTTCTTCGCAACCGGTGAGAAGTTCCCGGATGCGCTCGCGGGTGCGGCGCTCGCTGGCGGCTTGGGCGTTCCACTGATTGTGACCCCGAAGTCCTGCGTTCCCTCCGACACCCGGGACCTCGTGCTCGCGCTCGGCGCCGACGAGCGGGTGCTCTTGGGCAGCTCCGTGACGCTCTCGTCGGACGTCGCGAGCCTTCGAACGTGTTGATCGCCGGACCCGTCGCCTCGCCGAGCGCCCACGGCAAGCGCGCTCGGTAGGCTTGCCGCATGGCAGCATCCTGGTCTCTCGGTGGCGCGCTCCGCGGCATGTTCCAGCGCGCGACGATCGACGAGACGACGTGGGAGCAGCTGGAGGACGCCCTGATCGGCGCCGACTTCGGACCTGACCTCGCCGATCAGCTCGTCGAGGAGTTGCGCGGCCAGGTGGCGAAGTTCCGCACGACCGACCCGGCCGACCTGCAGCGGATGCTCCGCGAGGCGCTCGAGGAGCGCTTCGCCCGCCTCGACCCGACGCTGACCCTGAGCGCGCGACCCGCCGTGGTGCTGGTGGTCGGGGTCAACGGCGTCGGCAAGACGACGACGATCGGCAAGTTCGCCAAGTTCCTGACCAACCACGGCCGCAGCGTGCTCGTGGGCGCGGCCGACACCTTCCGCGCCGCCGCGGTGGAGCAGCTGGCCACCTGGGCCGAGCGCGCCGGCGCCACGATCGTGCGACCGCAGCAGCAGGGTCAGGATCCGGCCTCCGTCGCCTTCCAGGCGGTCGAGGCCGCCCAGCGCGACGGCATCGAGATCGTGCTGATCGACACGGCCGGGCGTCTGCAGACCAAGAGCGGGCTGATGGACGAGCTCTCGAAGGTGCGGCGCGTGGTCGAGAAGCTCTCGCCCATCGCCGAGGTGCTGCTCGTGCTGGATGCGACGACCGGTCAGAACGGTCTCGCCCAGGCGGAGGCGTTCATCGAGCACGCGGGGGTCACCGGGCTCGTGCTCACCAAGCTCGATGGCAGCGCCAAGGGCGGCTTCGTGCTGGCCGTGCAGGAGAAGACCGGCATCCCGATCAAGCTGGTCGGCCAGGGCGAGGGCATCAGCGACCTCACCGGCTTCAACCCGACCGCGTTCGTCGCCCAGCTCGTCGGGTAGCTAGGTCGCAGTGGCGACCGACACCAGGTAGCCGATCGCGGCCGCTAGGGCGAGCGTGATCGCCAGCGCCGTGATGACGACGGTGCGGATCGGGTGCTCCATGGCGATCGGCAGGGCGCCGGGGTGCGTCGCGATGATCTCCTCCACCGTGGCGCGCTCGTAGCGCGCGAGCGCCGCGTGGGGGAGCGCGGCGATCACGGCGGCGAGCTGATCCTCCGACCACCGGTCGCCGCGCAGGGCGAGGGCGAGCCGGCCCTCGCGGTCGATGGCGCTGACGAGCCGTCGACGCACCGGCGGATGCTCGGGGTCCCACCAGGGCGGCTCGACGCGCTCGACGTCGACCACGTCGACGAGGTCGACGAGGCGCCAGGCCGTGGTGACCCCCCACGCGGTGCGGAGCTCGAGCGTGTCGGTGCGGATCCGGATGCGCGGCACGAGGACGTGCAGGCACGCCAGCGCCCCGAGCCCCGCAATGACGAGCAGCGGCGGCACGGCGAGGACGGGCTCTCCCGAGCCGATTGCTCCGATCATGCCGAACACCAGCACCGCGCCGAGTCCGAGCGCGAGGCCCAGCCAGCGGGAGTCCTGGTTGACCGCGGTGCGGAGCGTCCGCCACCGAGGTCGCAGCTCGGTCATGGTGTTGGCTATCCCTCCCCGGACGCGCTCTCCGCGGCGTAGACGGCCGCGCGCTCGACGTAGCGCTCCGAGTTGCCGTGCAGACCCGCGACCTCCTCGTCGCTCAGCTCGCGGCGCACCTTCGCAGGCACACCCGCGACGAGCGAGCGCGGCGGCACGATCGTGCCCTCGAGCACGACGGCTCCGGCCGCGACGAGCGAGTCGGCGCCGACGACGGCACCGTTCAGCACGGTCGCGTTCATGCCGATGAGGCAGCCGTCCTCGATGCGGCAGCCGTGCACGACGGCGCCGTGGCCGACGCTCACCCCCGCGCCGATGACGGTCGGGGAGCCGAGCTCGGTGTGCACGACGACGTTGTCCTGCAGGTTGCTGCCGGGGCCGAGCACGATCTCGTCGATGTCGCCGCGCAGCACCGCGCCGAACCAGACGCTCGCGGAATGCTCGACGCGGACCTTGCCGATCAGGGTGGCGCTGTTGGCCAGCCAGGCGTTCGCATCCACGCTCGGGGTGGTGCCTTGGAAGGGAATGAGAGGCATGCCTTCAGGGTAGACCCGCGTCCCAGTGAACAACCGGCGCGCCGCCGGTGGCCACCCCCTAGACTGCGGGCAACGAGCACACGATGCGCCGTCGTGCCGCGCGATCGACGCTGGGAGGGACGCGATGACCGAGACGTCAACGGAACGCGAGTCGGCGCCGCTGCTTCCGCCGCTCCTGGCCATGCTCCTCGCGGTGATCGGCACCTCCACGATGCTCTGGACCTTCGTCGAGATCATCGATCTCGCGCTCGGCGGCGGCGGCACGCTCGGGCTCTCGATCCTGTTCTTCCTCGGCGCCGGAATCGACCTGGTCGCGCTCGTGATCGCCGTCATCGGCATCGTGCGCGGACGCCGCCGCGGGCTCTCGTTCATCGCGCTCGGCTTCGCGCTCGTGCCGGTCGCGCTGGTGGCGCTCACCGCCGTCGCCGCCAACGCCACCGTCTGAGCGGTTAAGCTGGGTCAGTCATGGCCACTTTCGGTACTCTCTCGGATCGCCTCACCGCGACCTTCCGCAATCTCCGCACCAAGGGCAAGCTCACCCCGGCGGACGTCGACGGAACGGTGCGCGAGATTCGTCGCGCCCTGCTCGACGCCGACGTCGCGCTCGAGGTCGTCAAGGCCTTCACCGGGCGCGTGCGCGAGCGCGCCCTCGGCGACGAGGTCAACAAGGCGCTCAACCCCGCCCAGCAGGTCGTCCAGATCGTCAACGACGAGCTGGTGCAGATCCTCGGCGGGCAGCAGCGTCGCCTCGAGTTCGCCAAGAAGCCGCCGACCGTGATCATGCTCGCCGGCCTCCAGGGTGCCGGCAAGACGACCCTCGCCGGCAAGCTCGCCAAGCACCTCAAGAAGGAGGGGCACACGCCGCTCCTGGTCGCCTCCGACCTTCAGCGCCCCAACGCGGTCACCCAGCTGCAGGTCGTCGGTGAGCAGGCGGGCGTGCCCGTCTTCGCCCCCGAGCCCGGCAACGGCGTCGGCGACCCGGTCAAGGTCGCCAAGAACGGCGTCAAGGAGGCCGAGCGCAAGCAGTACGACACCGTCATCGTCGACACCGCGGGCCGTCTCGGCATCGACGCCGAGATGATGAAGCAGGCCTCCGCCATCCGCAAGGCGGTCAGCCCCGACGAGGTGCTGTTCGTCATCGACGCGATGATCGGCCAGGACGCCGTCACGACGGCGCGCGCCTTCCAGGAGGGGGTCGACTTCACCGGCGTCGTGCTCTCCAAGCTCGACGGCGACGCCCGCGGTGGCGCGGCGCTCAGCGTCGCGAGCATCACGGAGCGCCCCATCATGTTCGCCTCGACGGGGGAGGGGCTCGACGACTTCGAGCCGTTCCACCCCGATCGCATGGCCAGCCGCATCCTCGACCTCGGTGACATCCTCACCCTCATCGAGCAGGCGCAGTCCGCGTTCGACGAAGAGACCGCGGCTCAGACCGCTGAGAAGTTCGCCACCGACAGCTTCACGCTCGAGGACTTCCTCCAGCAGATGCAGCAGCTCAAGAACATGGGCTCGCTCAAGGGCATGCTCGGCATGCTGCCCGGCGCGCGCGGCATGAAGGACCAGCTCGAGAACTTCGACGAGCGCGAGATCGTTCGCACCGAAGCGATCATCCAGTCGATGACGCCCGCCGAGCGCCGCACGCCGAAGCTGCTGAACGGCTCCCGACGGCTGCGCATCGCGAAGGGCTCCGGCGTCACCGTCACTGAGGTCAACCAGCTCGTCATGCGCTTCGAGCAGGCCGCCAAGATGATGAAGACGGTCGCCAAGGGCGGGGTGCCTCAGGTGCCCGGCATGGGACCGATCCCCGGCGGAAGCTACGGCGGCGGCAAGCGCGCGGCGCAGGCCAAGAAGAAGAAGGGCTCGCGCAGCGGCAACCCCGCCAAGCGCGCCGCGGAGGAGGCGGCCCGCGCGAGCGGCGGCGCCCCGGCGACCTCGGGCGGCAGCGGTTTCGGCCTGGGCGCGCAGGGTGCGCCGGGCGGTCCGAGCCCCGAAGAGCTCGAATCGCTGCAGAAGTTCCTCGGGCGCTGATGTCGCGCCAGCGGGCGGCCCTCGCCGCGCGATAGCGTCGAGCAATGACTTCTCGCCCCGTCCGGCTCGGCGTGCAAATGGCGCCGCAGCACACGCTCTACCCACACATCCGTGACACCGTCCTCGAGCTGGAGCAGCTCGGCGTCGACGTGCTGTTCAACTGGGACCACTTCTTCCCGCTCTCCGGCGACCGCGAGGGCCTGCACTTCGAGTCGTGGACGGAGCTGGCCGCCTGGGCGGAGCTGACCAGCCGGGTCGAGTTCGGGGCGCTCGTCAACTGCAACAGCTACCGCAACCCCGACCTGCAGGCCGACATGGCCCGCACGATCGACCACATCAGCGCCAAGGACGGCACCGGCCGCTTCATCTTCGGCACCGGCTCGGGCTGGTTCGAGCGGGACTACGTCGAGTACGGCTACGAGTTCGGCACGGCCGGCTCGCGCCTGAACGACCTCGCGGCGGCGATGCCGCGCATCGAGGAGCGCTGGGCGAAGCTGAACCCGCCGCCCACGCGCAAGATCCCCGTGCTCATCGGCGGCGGCGGCGAGAAGAAGACGCTGCGGATCGTGGCCCAGCACGCCGACATCTGGCACAGCTTCGCGGCCCCGGCCGACCTGCAGCGCAAGCTCGGCATCCTGGCCGAGCACGGCGCCGCGGTCGGGCGCGACGTCTCTGAGATCGAGATCTCGAACGAGCTGCGGAACCGCGACGAGCACGAGGCGGATGCGCTGCGCGAGCTGGGCGTGAGCCTGTTCACCATCGGGATCACCGGTCCCGACTACGACGTGCAGACCGTGCGCCGCTGGCTCGCCTGGCGCGACGCCGCGAACGCGTAGCGCTAGCCGGCCGCGGCGTCGAGGCTGCCGCGGCCGCGGCGCTCGGAGCGATCGACGGTGACGTCGAAGAGCGTCTCGAGCGCCGCATCGACGCGCTCCGCCTGGCCCGCCCGGGCGTGCTCGCGGGCCCGCACCGTGGGCTCGTGCAGCAGCACCCCGGCGAGATGGCGCAGTGCGGCTGCGACCTCGGGGCCTTCGCCGCGCGCGGCGGAGCGGGCGACCTCGGCGTCCAGGATGTCCGCCATGTGACGGTGCAGCGCCGAGATCGCGGGTACCGCGTCGAGCTCGCGGGACTCGGCGGCGAAGGTATCGGTCGCGTGTGAGACGAGCGCGCGGGCGTCGTCCGAGACGGCGAACTCGTCGAGGCCGGCGTGCAGGCGGACCGTCTCAAGGTCGAGCAAGGTGATCTCGGGCAGGGTCGAGATCGCCGGGTCGACGTTGCGCGGCAGGCCCAGGTCGACGATGAGCTGCGGGTGGCGCTGGGCGAAGCGATCGCGCGTGCTGGCGTGATCGGCTGCCTCCACCACGATGTCTCCGGTCGAGCAGGTGACGATCACGTCGGCGGCCGCGAGCGCCGCGGGCGCCTCCTCGTGCTCGAGCGGGGTGAGCCCGCGCGGGATCCCGAAGGCGGCGGCGCGACCCGAGCGCGAGTGCACCGCGATGTCGCGCGCCCCACGACGTCGCAGCGCGGCGACGGCGACGCGCGCGTACTGGCCGGTGCCGATCAGCACCACGCGTGCCGTCTCCCAGGAGTCGATGCGGCTCGAGGCCAGCTCGAGGGCGAGCTCGGCGAGGGAGCGTCCGACGGTCTCCAGCCCGGTCGCGGCGCGCACTCCGCGCGAGGTCTGCGAGGCCTGCTGGAAGGCACGCTCCAGGTCTCGTGAGGTCGTTCCGGCACGGCGGGCCTGCTCCAGCGCCGTGCGCACCTGCCCGGCGATCTCCGTCTCGCCGACGACGACCGACTCGAGGCCCGAGGCGACGGCGAACAGGTGCTCGACCGCGCGCATCCCGGTGTGCACCTGAAGCGAGGGCTCGAGCTCGGCCAGCGGCACGCCGCTTCGCTCGCTCAGCTGCTCGAGAACGATCTCGAAGCCGATCTCGCTCGCCGGGCTCAGCGGCTCCTCGAGATCCAGGTAGGCCTCGAAGCGGTTGCAGGTCGCCACCACGATCGCGCCGTTGACGCAGTCGAACTCGGCGACCAGCTGCTCGGCGATGCCGTCATGGTCGCTCGCGAGCTTCTCAAGAATGGGGAGGGGCGTCACACGGTGATGGGCGGTAACGCAGGCGAGCACCGGCAAAGTCTAAGTCACGGGATGCGAGACTTTACTGATGCCACCTGACGCCCTGCCTCCGACCCATCCGCTGCGCTCCGGAGTCGTCGCCGACTCTCCGCTGCTCGCCGCGATGCGAGGCACCCGCCCTGACACCCTGCCCGTCTGGTTCATGCGCCAGGCCGGCCGCTCGCTGCCCGAGTACCGCGAGCTGCGCGTGGGCCACGCGATGCTCGACGCCTGCCTCACCCCGGAGCTGGCCGCCGAGATCACCCTGCAGCCGGTGCGTCGGCACGGCGTGGACGCGGGCATCTTCTTCAGCGACATCGTCGTGCCGCTCAAGCTCGCCGGGCTCGACGTCGAGATCGTCGCCGGGCGCGGGCCAGTGTTCGCCACCCCGGTGACGAGCCGCGAGCAGATCGACGCGCTGCCGGACCCCGAGAGCGTCGACATGGCGCCGATCGCGGCCGCCGTCGCCCTCACGGTGGCGGAGCTGGGGGCCACGCCCCTCATCGGCTTCGCGGGCGCCCCGTTCACCCTGGCCGCCTATCTGGTCGCCGGGGGACCGGATCGCGATCAGCTGCAGGCGCGGCGGCTCATGCACGCGGAGCCGGAGACCTGGGATGCGCTCGTCGACTGGCTCGCGCGGCTCACCGGGCGCTTCCTTCAGACGCAGGTGCAGGCGGGAGCCAGCGCGCTGCAGCTCTTCGACTCCTGGGCGGGCGGGCTCTCGCTCGCCGACTATGAGCGCTTCGCCGCTCCCGCCTCGCGCCGGGCGCTCGACGTGGTGCGCCCCGCGCTCGGCGAGGGGGCGGACCGGGCGCCGCTCGTGCACTTCGCGACCGGCAGCTTCGAGCTGCTGCCCGCGATGCGCGACGCGGGGGTGGACGTCGTCGGCATCGACCACCGCATCCCGCTCGACGTCGCGGTCTCGCGCCTCGGCGCGGGCGTGCCCGTGCAGGGCAACGTCGACCCGGCGCTGCTGACGGCCCCCTGGGAGGTGCTCGAGGCGCACGTGCGCGACGTCGTGCGGCGCGGTCAGGCGGCGCCGGCGCACGTCGTGAACCTCGGTCACGGCGTTCCCGCCGACACCGACCCGACGGTGCTCACGCGCATCGTTGACCTGGTGCACTCGCTCTGACCATGCCGCGCGCGAGGGTCATCGGGGGCGGTGTCGCGGGCCTGGTCGCGGCGCGCGAGCTCGCCGAACGCGGCTGGCAGGTCACGCTGCACGAGGCGAGCGACCGGCTGGGCGGCACGATTCACGCGATCGCGGTTCCCGATGGGCTCGGCGGCGAGGTGCTGCTGGATGTCGGCGCCGAGAGCTTCGCGACACGGCAGGGCACGGTCGCCGCACTGCTCGACGAGCTGGGGCTCGCCTCCCGCATCGTCGCGCCATCTCCGCGCAGCGCCTGGCTGAGCGGCCCGGCAGGGGACCTGCCGCTGCCGGCGACGGGTGTGCTCGGCATCCCGCAGAGCGTGCTCTCCCGCGACGTGCGCCGCGTCATCGGGCTTCGCGGCGTGCTGCGCGCGCTCGGCGACGCCGTCGTGCCGTTGGGCGAGGTGAGCGGCGACGAGACCGTGGATTCGCTGGTGCGACGCCGGGTCGGCGCGCGCGTCGCCGATCGGCTGGTCGCGCCCATCGCCGAGGGCGTGTACTCGCGCTCGCCGGATCAGCTGCGCGTGCGCGAGGTGCTGCCCGAGCTCCTGACCCAGGGGTGCACGCGCTCGCTTCGTGCCGCCGTGCGCCGGATCCGCGAGAACCGCCCCGCGGGCGCCGCCGTCGCCGGGCTCGACGGCGGCATCATCGTGCTGGTGCAGAGCCTCGAAGCGCGCCTGCGCGAGCTGGGTGTGCAGATCCGGCTCGAGGACGCACGCGAGGCGGGGGAGCCGGGGGAGCCGGGCGACGATCTCGTCGTCGACGCGCGCCCCGGACCCGCCGCCAGCCGCACCACGGTCGTCACGCTCGTGCTCGACGCCCCCGAGCTCGACGCGGCGCCGCGCGGCACGGGCGTGCTCGTCACCCGATCCGGCGGCGACGTGCCGCGCGCGCTCACCCATTCGAGTGCGAAGTGGCCGTGGCTCGCCGCCCGGCTCGCACCGCACCGTCACGCGGTGCGCGTCAGCTACGACGGCCACCGTGCCGACGACGCCGCGCTGCGAGGCCGGGCTCTCGCCGACGCGTCGAGGCTGCTCGGCATCGACCTCGCGAGCCGCGAACCGGTGGCCTCGCACGTCGCGCACTGGAGCCAGTCCGAGCGCGTGACGCCCCCGGATTCCGATGCCGTGCTGCGCCTCGGTGCGGCGGTCGCGGGGTCGGGACTCGCACGCGTGATCGCACACGCTCGCACCGCCGTCGCCTCCCGCGCCGGCTAGCCGCGCATGCCCCGCTGCTGCTCCCCGTTCCCGCTCAACTCTCCATGAAAGAATCGCCCCCATGCCGTCACCGTCATCGTCGTCCTCCGGCTTCGCGCTCTGGGCGGTGCTCCAGCGTCCGCCGCTCGCCGCACCCGACGTCTCCGATCCCGCCGAGGTCGCGGAGCGCCTCGATTCCGCCATCCGGGATCTCGCCGCAGCCGAGGTCGTGACGCGCGGCATCTACGATGTCTCCGGGCTTCGCGCCGACGCCGACCTGATGGTCTGGCTGCACGGCCCGAGCGCCGAGGGCCTGCAGCGCTCCCTGCGCGAGCTGCGCCGCCGCACTGTCCTGGGTGAGCTGCTCCCGGTGTGGAACGCGATGGGCGTGCACCGCGACGCCGAGTTCAACCGGGCCCACGTGCCCGGCTTCCTGCGTGGCGAGCACGCTCGCGAGTGGCTCACCGTCTACCCCTTTGTGCGCAGCTACGACTGGTACCTGCTGCCGGAGGCCGAGCGTCGCGCCATGCTCGCCGAGCATGGCCGCGCCGGCGCCGCGTTCACGAGCGTCGTCGCCAACACCGTCGCCTCGTTCGCACTGGGCGACTGGGAGTGGATTCTGCCGATGGAGTCCGACTCGCTCACCGACTTGGTCGACATGATGCGCGAGCTGCGCGCCACGGATGCGCGTCGCCACGTGCGCGAGGAGGTGCCGTTCTACACCGGTCGCCGCATCACGTCGGCCGAACTGGCGGAGGTGCTCGCGTGAGCGCGGAGAACCTCGGATCCACGGGCACCCCGCCGCGGGTGCTCGCCGCGAGCCCGCCTGCGGCCGACGGCGCCGAGCACGTGGCGACGCCGGTCGCCTACGACGCGATCCTGCTCGCCGGATTCGGCGGACCGGAGGGCCAGGACGACGTGATCCCGTTCCTCAAGAACGTGACCCGCGGGCGCGGGATCCCCGAGGAGCGCCTCGAGGAGGTGGCCCACCACTACCGCCACTTCGGCGGGGTGAGCCCGATCAACGACCAGAACCGCGAGCTGAAGGCCGCGCTCGAAGCCGAGCTCGCCCGGCGCGGCATCGACCTGCCGGTGTACTGGGGCAACCGGAACTGGGACCCGTACCTCGCCGACGCCGTCCAGGCGGCGCACGACGACGGGCACCGCGCGCTGCTCGGAATCGCAACGAGCGCCTACAGCTCGTTCTCGAGCTGCCGCCAGTACCGCGAGGACTTCGCGCTCGCGCTCGAGGCCACGGGCCTGCACGGCGAGGTGACGATCGACAAGGTGCGCCAGTACTTCGATCACCCCGGATTCGTGGAGCCGTTCATCGAGGCCCTCACGGACGGCGTGCGCGACCTGCTCGCGCAGCTGGGTGACGGCGCGGATGCCGCCCGCGACATCCGCGTCCTGTTCGCCACCCACTCGATCCCCACCTCCGATGCCGAGCGCAGCGGTCCCCGCGACCGCGACTTCGGCGAGGGCGGCGCCTACGCGGCGCAGCACCTGGCCGTGAGCGAGATCGTGGCGGCCGAGGCCGCCCGCGCGCTGGGGCTCGATCGACTGGACTGGGAGCTCGTCTACCAATCGCGCTCGGGCCCGCCCACGCAGCCGTGGCTGGAGCCGGACATCAACGACCGCATCGCCGAGCTGCCCGCCGCGGGCGTGCGCGCCGTGGCGATCGTGCCGGTCGGGTTCCTCTCCGACCACATGGAGGTGCTCTGGGACCTCGACAACGAGGCGACCGAGTCGGCGGAGGAGGCCGGGCTGCTCTCTGTCCGCGTGGCGACTCCCGGATCGCACGCCGCCTTCGTGCGCGGCCTCGTCGACCTCGTGCTCGAGCGGCGCGACGGCACCCCGCCCGCCGAGCGCCCCGCGCTCACGGAGCTCGGGCCGTGGTTCGACGTGTGCCGCCCCGGCTGCTGCGAGAACGTCCGCGCCGGGTTCAAACCCGCGGTCTCCGGGGTCGCCCCGTGACCTTGGCGCGCATCGGAACGCGGGGCAGCCAGCTCGCGCTCGCACAGAGCGGCCAGGTCGCCGAGGCGCTCGCCGGCGTGCTCGGCACCCCCGTTCCGCTCGTTCCGCTGCGCAGCGAGGGAGACGACCTTCGCGGACCGCTCACCGGCCTCGGCACGACCGGGGTGTTCGCGACCCGGCTGCGCGAGGCGCTGCTCGACGGTGCCTGCGAGCTGCTCGTGCACTCCTTCAAAGATCTGCCGGTCGCCGAGTACCCGGGTCTGAGGGTCGTCGCGGTGCCCGAGCGGGCGGATGCGCGCGATGCGCTCTGCACGCGCGACGGGCGAACGCTCGCCGAGCTGCCTCCGAACGCGCGCATCGGCACCGGCTCTCCGCGCCGCGCCGCCGCGCTGCTGCGTCTGCGTCCCGACCTGCGGATCGAGCCGATCCGCGGCAACGTCGACACCCGGCTCGGCACGCTCGACGGCGGGCTGGACGCCGTCGTGCTCGCCGCCGCGGGGCTGGCCCGACTGGGCCGCCAGGACGCCGTCGCCGAATTCTTCGACCTCGACGCGGTCATGCCCGCGCCCGCGCAGGGAGCGCTCGCGCTCGAGGTGCGGGAGGACGCCCCCGCGGAGCTGCTGGCGGCCCTCGACGCGCTCAACGATCCGGAGACGCACGCCGCTGCCATCGCCGAGCGCGCGGTGCTCGCCGAGCTGGAGGCGGGCTGCTCGGCCCCGATCTCGGCCTGGGCCGAGGTCGCGAACGACCGCCTGCGGCTGCGGGCGCGGGTGATCAGCCCCGACGGGGCGGCTCTCGCCGACGCCTCGGGTGAGGTCGCGTGGGTCTCCGCCGCGGGCGACGAGCAGCGCAGTGCCTCCCTCGCCCTCGGGCACCGCGCGGGCGCCGAGCTTCGCGAGCGCATGCGCGCCGACGCCGCCCTCGACGGGCTGGTGACGTCATGACCGGGGCGCTCGACGGCCGCCGCGTCCTGATCGCCGGCTCGCCCCAGTTCGGGCAGGAGCTCGCCGCCGAGCTGGAGGCGCGCGGCGGGCACCCCGAGCTCGCCCCGTTCATCCGCACCGCGCCCGCCGCCGCTCAGCCCTGGCGCGACGCCGTGACCCAGCTCGTCTCGGGCGGCTTCGACTGGGTGATCGTGACCAGCCAGGCGACCGTGCGGACGCTGGCCGCGCTCGACCTCGACATCCCCGAGAGCACCCGCGTCGCCGCCGTCGGCCCCGCCACCGCGCGCGCTCTCACCGCGACCGGGCTGACCGTGTCGCTGGTGCCTGCCGAGCACTCGGCGCGAGGCCTGCTCGCCGACCCGAGCTTCGCCGCGACCACAGGGCGCCGCATCCTGGTGCCGCAGTCCGAGCTCGCCGCGCCGCTGCTCGCCGAGGGTCTCGCCGAGCTCGGCCACGACGTGACGGCGCTCGTCGCCTACCGGATCGAGGCGGTCCCGGCGCCGCCGCGGCTCGTCGAGCGCATCCGCGCAGGCGAATTCGACGCCCTCGTCGTCAGCTCCGGCAGCGTCGGGCATGAGGTGCAGAGCCAGTGCGCGCCGCTGCCCGAGACGACGCACCTGATCGCGATGGGCCCGGCGACCGCCGAGGCCACGCGCGACGTCGGACTCCGCGTCGACGGCTTCGCACTCGACCGCACGCCGGCCGCGCTCGCCGACGCGGTCGAGCAGGTGCTCGCCGACTGCTGGTCGGCGCCGGCCGCGAGCGAGCGTCGCCCGGCCCACGATGGAGAGGACGACTCCGCATGAGCGGACCCACGATCCGACCGCGCCGGCTGCGCCGCACGCCCGCCGTGCGCGCCCTCGCGCGCGAGACCCACCTTGCGCCGTCGCAGCTCGTGCTGCCGGTGTTCGTGCGCGAAGGCCTCACCGAGGCGCAGCCGATCCTCTCGATGCCGGGCGTCGTCCAGCATCCGCTCTCCGAGGTCGGCCGGGTGGCCGCGCGCGTGGCCGAGGCCGGGCTCGGCGGCATCATGCTCTTCGGGGTGCCCGAGACGCGCGACGCGACCGGCTCGGGGATTCTCGACCCGAAGGGCATCCTGAATCGCGCGATCCGCGCCGCCGTCGTCGAGGTCGGCGACGCCACGGTGATCCAGGCGGATCTGTGCCTCGACGAGTTCACCAATCACGGCCACTGCGGCGTGCTCGACGCCCACGGTGCGGTCGACAACGACGCCACTCTGGAGCTCTACGCGCAGGCCGCCGTCGCGCAGGCCGAGGCCGGGGCTCAGCTGCTCGGACTGTCCGGGATGATGGACGGTCAGACCGCGGTCGCCCGCCATGCACTCGACGCCGCCGGACACGCCGACGTCGCGCTGCTGGCCTACTCGGCGAAGTACGCCTCCGCGCTCTACGGCCCGTTCCGCGACGCCGTCGACTCGCAGCTGCGCGGCGACCGTCGCAGCTACCAGCTCGACCCCGCGAACGGCCGCGAAGGGCTGCGCGAGGCGGCGCTCGACGTCGCCGAAGGCGCCGACATCGTCATGGTCAAGCCGGCCAGCTTCTACCTGGATGTGCTCGCCGAGGTCGCGGCGGAGAGCCCCGTCCCGGTCTGGGCGTATCAGGTCTCGGGGGAGTACGCGATGATCGAAGCCGCCTCCGCGAACGGCTGGATCGACCGCCGTCGCGCGATCGAGGAGTCGGTGATCTCGATCCGCCGCGCCGGCGCCGACGCCGTGCTCAGCTACTGGGCGCTCGAGCTGGCGGAGTGGGCGAAGTGACCGCCCGCGAGCCTTCGCGCTCCGAGCAGCTGTTCGACCGTGCGCGCCGCATTCTCCCCGGCGGGGTCGACTCGCCCGTGCGCGCCTTCGGCTCGGTCGGCGGAACCCCGCGCTTCCTCGCGTCCGCGCACGGAGCGTTCGTCGTGGATGCCGACGGCACCGAACTCGTCGACCTGGTGGGCTCCTGGGGTCCGGCGCTGCTCGGCCACGCGCATCCGGAGGTTGTCGACGCGGTGCAGCGCGCCGCCGCCCGCGCCCTGTCCTTCGGCGCCCCCACCGAGGGCGAGGTCGAGCTCGCCGAGCTGATCGCCGAGCGGTTCGCGCGCACCGGGCCCGACGGGGTGCGCCTCGCCCCGATCGAGCGGCTGCGACTGGTCTCGACCGGCACCGAGGCGACGATGACCGCGATCCGCCTGGTGCGCGGCGCCACCGGGCGCGACCTGGTGATCAAGTTCGCCGGCCACTACCACGGCCACTCCGACGGGCTGCTGGCCGAGGCGGGCTCGGGGCTGGCGACGCAGGCGCTCCCGGGCTCGGCGGGCGTCACCGCGGCGACCGCGAGCCAGACGATCGTGCTGCCGTACAACGACCTCGATGCCGTGCGCGCCGCGTTCGCCCAGCATCCGGACCAGATCGCCGGGATCATCGTCGAATCGGCGGGCGCCAACATGGGCGTCGTCGCGCCGGTCCCGGGCTTCACCCGCGCGCTGCGGGATGTCTGCCACGAGCACGGCGCCCTGCTCATCGTCGACGAGGTGCTGACTGGATTCCGCTCGGGTCCTGCCGGCTACTGGGGCATCGAGGTCGATGCGGGCGAGGGATACCTTCCCGACCTGGTCTGCTTCGGCAAGGTGATCGGCGGCGGGCTGCCCGTCGCCGCGATCGGCGGACGCGCCGACCTTCTCGAGCTGCTCGCACCGCTCGGGCCGGTCTACCAGGCGGGAACGCTGAGCGGCAACCCGGTCGCGGTTGCGGCAGGCCTGGCGACGCTGCGCCTCGCCGACGACGCCGCCTACGCGCGGCTGGCGGTCGCCGCGGATGCCGTCGCCACCGGCGTCTCCGCCGCGCTGACGGCGGAGGGGGTCGAGCACGTGGTGCCCCGGGCAGGGACCCTGTTCTCGTTCGCCTTCCGGGCCGAGCTGCCGCGCGGCTACCGTGAGGTGCAGGACCAGCGTGCCGAGCGGTATCCGGCCCTGTTCCACGCGTTCTTGGACCACGGCGTGATGCCGCCGCCGAGCGTGTTCGAGGCATGGTTCGTCTCCGCCTCGCACGACGAGCTCGCGATCGGCCGCATCCTCGACGCGGCCCCGGCCGCCGCGCGTGCCGCGGCGTCCCTCTGATCGCGGTTCACGCGACCCGGATTGCGTCGAGGTGCAAGATTGCGAGAAAGTCTCAAGGTACGCGTACGCTAGCGCCGTGACGGCAGCAAGGACCGATCGAGTCCGCATCGGTGTGCAACTGGGGCTCCAGCACGCGAGCTTCGCCCAGATCCGCGACGCCGTGCTGCGCTTCGAGGAGCTCGGGGTCGACACCATCTTCGTCTCGGACCACTTCTTTCCGGTCGGGCCCGCCGCTGAGGGGTTTCAGTTCGAGGCCTGGATGACTCTCGCTTCGATCGCCGAGCTCACCCATCGCGTCGAGTTCGGGCCGCTCGTCTCCTCCACCGCCTACCGGAACCCCGACCTGCAGGCCGACATGGCGCGGACGATCGACCACATCAGCGCGCACGCCACCGGGGTCGGTCGGTTCATCTTCGGCACCGGCTCCGGCGGGCAGGAGCGCGACTTCCGCGCCTACGGCTACCCCTTCGACGGGCCCGCCGCCCGCGCCGAGCGGCTCGCGAACGATGTCGCGCGCGTGCGCGAACGCTGGGCCGCTCTCAATCCGCCGCCGACGCGCTCGATCCCGCTGCTCATCGGCGGGCACGGAGAGAACACAACGCTGCGCACCGTTGCCGAGCACGCCGACATCTGGCACTCCTTCAGCGACCCAGACACCTTCGTGCGACGACTCGGCGTCGTTCGCCACTGGTGCGCCGAGATCGGCCGTGACCCGCGCGAGATCCGCCTCGCCACCGGAACCAGTCTCGGCGGTGCAGGCATGCTCGACGCCGCCTCGCTGCGGGCCTATCACGCGCTCGGCGTGCGATTGTTCGTTCCCGCCCTCGACGGACCCGAGTTCGACTCGGCGCCCGTGCGCCGGCTTCTGGACTGGCGCGAAACGCTCGAAGTCTGACGCTTCTGGTGCGGAGCGCGCCGGCGGCTCGGCCTAGCCTGAACGAGTGAGCGTCACCTCCCCGCCGCGGTCGAGCGCCGCCGTCCTCGCCGCCATCGCGATCACCCTGCTGGCCTGGGCGAGCGCGTTCGTCGTCATCCGCGACGTCGCGCCCGAGATCGGCGGCGGGGCCCTCGCCCTCGGGCGGCTGCTCATCGGAACGCTCTCGCTCGGGCTCCTTGTCGCGGTGCGGCGGACCTGGGTGCGCCCGACCGGCCGCGAATGGCTGCTGCTCGCCCTCTACGGCCTCGCGTGGTTCGGCGCCTACAACGTGGCGCTCAACCTCGCCGAGCACACGCTCGATGCGGGCACCACGGCGATGATCGTCAACATCGGACCGATCCTCATCGCGCTCGGCGCGGGCGTGCTGCTGGGGGAGGGTGTCCCGCGCTGGCTCGTGATCGGGGCGCTGGTCGCGTTCCTCGGCGTCGTCATCATCGGCCTCGCCTCGAGCGTCGCGGTGCCCGGCCGGGAGATCGACCTCGTCGGCATGCTCTGGGCGCTTCTCGCCGCCGTCACCTACGCCGCCGGGGTGCTCGCGCAGAAGCCGGTCTCGCGCCGGATCCCCGCTATTCAGACGACGTTCGTCGGCTGCGTCGTCGGGGCGATCGCCACGCTGCCCTTTGTGGGCCAGCTGGCGGCGGAAGCGCGAGAAGCGAGCGCGCTCGCGCTTGTCGGCGTCCTCTACCTCGGCATCGTGCCCACCGCGCTCGCCTTCACCACGTGGGGCTACGCCCTCGCGCGGATGCCCGCGGGGCGGCTCGGCGTCTCCACCTACATCGTGCCGCCGCTCGTCGTCCTGCTCGCCTGGATCGTGCTCGGCGAGATCCCCGCGATCCTCGCCGTCGTCGGCGGCGCGGTCTGCCTGCTCGGCGTCGCCGTGAGTCGACGGCGCTCGCACCCACCCGCCGCGCCGCCGGCACCGGTCGCCGCGCCTCCCGCTGGCTCCTGATCCCGCTCATCCGGCGACCTGTTCACAGTTCGCGGCGAAATCTGCCAGAATAGTTCTTTGGGTCCCCGCTACCCGACCCTCTATCCGGTCGCGGACGATCCCCCTTCAGAACTTTCCTGCCGAGTGTGCCCCACGCGCACGGGAGCAGTTCGACCTTCATTCAACGTTTCAGGAGAATCGTGGCTGTCAAGATCCGCCTCAAGCGCCTCGGAAAGATCCGTGCGCCGTACTACCGAATCGTCGTTGCCGACTCGCGCACCAAGCGCGACGGTCGCGTCATCGAAGAGATCGGGAAGTACCACCCGACCGAGGAGCCCTCGTTCATCGAGATCGACTCCGAGCGCGCCCAGTACTGGCTGAGCGTCGGCGCGCAGCCGACCGAACAGGTCGCGGCCCTCCTCAAGCTCTCGGGCGACTGGGGCATCTTCAAGGGCGAGAAGGGTGCCAAGAGCACCATCAAGACCAAGGAAGCGCCCGTCGCGTTCGTCGTCGACGAGAAGAAGAAGCCGGTTCTCAAGCCCAAGGCGGAGAAGAAGGCCGAGGCCAAGGCTGAGGCTGCTGCCGAGGAGGCCGCCGCCGAGGCTCCCGCCGACGAGACGCCCGCCGAGGCGCCGGCCGACGCCGACCAGGCGTAGTCATCATGCTGGCATCCGCTCTGAAGCATCTCGTCACGGGGATCGTCGAGCATCCCGACGATGTTCAGGTGGATTCCTCGAGCTCTGCTCGTGGAGAGGTCCTCGAGGTGCGCGTGCACCCCGAGGACCTCGGCCGCGTGATCGGCCGCGCCGGTCGCACGGCCAAGGCACTGCGCACGCTCGTCAATGCCCTCGCCGACGGTCGACGCGTTCGCGTTGACGTCGTCGACACCGACGAGGCGTGAGCCCCGCAGCTCCCCGACCCGGTGGAGGGTCCGGTCCGCGCGCCGGCGTCACGCAGCTCCGAGTCGGGCGCCTGACGAAAGCGCACGGCCTCAAGGGCGCGCTGAAGATCGAGCTCTACACCGACGACCCGGATCGCCGGTTCGCACCGGGTTCGAGCTTCTCGCTGCAGGTTCCGTCTTCGTCGCCGTGGCACGGCAAGACGCTCGAGCTCGTCGAGCTGCGCTGGTACAACGCGCAGCCGGTCGGGTTCTTCGTCGGCGTCGACGACCGCACCGCCGCCGAGACGCTCGTCAAGGCGATCCTCTGGGTCGACCAGGAGACGGCCGAGCTTCCCGAAGAGAAGGACGCCTGGTACGACCACCAGCTCGTCGGCCTCAAGGCCTTCCGCGACGGCGTCGAGATCGGCCGCGTCGTGCGCGTCGACCACTTCCCCGCGCAGGACCTGCTCGCCATTCGCACCGCCGAGCGCGAGGTGCTCGTCCCGTTCGTGGCGGCGATCGTTCCCGAGGTCGATGTCGCGGCGGGCCGGATCACCCTGACGCCGCCCGCGGGCCTGTTCGAAGACCTGCCCGACGAGCCCGAGCCGGCCGCGTCGCCCACGTCTTCTCAGTCGACCGGCGGCGCCGACTCCGAGGCGAAGCCCGACGCGCAGCCCGACGACGCCGAGTAGCGTCGCCCGCCGAGGTGGCTAGGCTCAACGGGTGCGCATCGACATTGTCACGATCTTCCCGGAGTTCTTCTCCGTGCTCGACGTCTCCCTTCTCGGCAAGGCGCGGGCGACGGGCCTGATCGACGTCCGCGTGCACGACCTGCGCGACTTCACGCACGACCGCCACCGCACCGTCGATGACACCCCCGCGGGCGGCGGCGCCGGCATGGTCATGAAGCCGGAGCCGTGGGGCGAGGCGCTCGATGCGGTGCTCAGCGGCGCGCAGGATGCCGTCGTCATCTTCCCGAGCCCGGCCGGCTCGCTGTTCACTCAGGCGGCGGCGCGCGAACTGAGCGATACCACGCATCTGGTCTTCTGCTGCGGCCGCTACGAGGGGATCGATCAGCGGGTGATCGAGCACGCCCGCAGCCGTCCCGAGGTGGCCGAGGTGCGCGAGGTCAGCCTCGGCGACTACGTGCTGAACGGCGGCGAGGTCGCCGTCATGGCGATGGTCGAGGCGATCGGCCGTCTTGTGCCGGGCGTTGTCGGAAACCCCGAGAGCCTCGTCGAGGAGAGCCACGAGGACGGCCTGCTCGAGTATCCGAGCTACACGAAGCCCGCCGTCTGGCGAGGTCTGGAGACCCCGCCGATCCTGCTCAGCGGCAACCACGCCGCGATCGCCGCCTGGCGTCGCGAGCAGCAGGTGGAGCGCACCCGCCGCGTGCGGCCCGAACTGCTTCCGCCGACGGAGTCCTAGCTCGAGCGCTGGGTCAGGATGACCGGGCCGTCGTCCGTGACCGCGATCGTGTGCTCGGCGTGCGCGCCGCGCGAGCCGTCGCGCGAGCGCAGTGTCCAGCCGTCCGCATCCGTGTAGATCTTGTTGGTGGTGTGCAGGAACCACGGCTCGATCGCGAACACCAGGCCCGCGCGCAGCGGAAGGCCGCGCCCGCGGCGACCGTCGTTCGGGATGTGCGGGTCGCCGTGCATGATGCGGCCGACGCCGTGCCCGCCGAAGTCGAGGTTGACCTTCAGTCGGTTCGCCTTGGCGACCTCGCCGATGGCGCCGGAGATGTCGCCCACCTTGTTGCCGACGACGGCGGCCGCGATGCCCGCCTCGAGCGCCTTCTCGGTGATCTCGATGAGGCGCAGGTCCTCCTCGCGGGGCGTGCCGACGGCGATCGTCAAGGCCGAGTCCGAGACCCAGCCGTTGAGGCTGGCGGCGAAGTCGAGCGTGAGGAGGTCGCCGTCGTGCAGCGCGTAGTCATGGGGAAGCCCGTGCAGCACGCCGTCATTCACCGAGGTGCAGATGACCTTGCCGAACGGCGAACCGCCGAAGGACGGGTGATAGTCGATGTAGCAGGACTCGGCGCCCGCCGAGCGGATCATGTCGTGCGCGAGCGCGTCGAGCTCGAGCAGGTTGACGCCGACCGCGGCGGCATCGCGGGTGGCTTCCAGCACGCTCGCCACGAACGCGCCCGCCGCGCGCATCTCATCGATTTCGGCCGGGGTGCGCAATTCAATCACCGCACGAGCCTAGCCACTTCAGGCGGTGCGAGCACGGCCCGACGCCAGCCGGTTTTTGGCGCGGCCCCGAATGTGGCAGAATAAGCGTTTGTGCCCGGCGCGACTCTGCCATAGGGGAGTCGCGGTTCTGCCGAACAGCACAACTTTTCTTCTTCATCACCGATACCCCGCGTCCCGACCTGTGGCGAACGCAGAGAGCGAACTGACATGCACATTCTCGACTCCGTCGATGCAGCCAACCTGCGCAGCGACATCCCCGACTTCCGTCCGGGCGACACCGTCAAGGTGCACGTCAACATCGTCGAAGGTTCGCGCTCGCGCATCCAGGTCTTCCAGGGCGTCGTCATCGGCCGCTCGAACGAGGGCATCCGCGAGACCTTCACGGTCCGCAAGATCAGCTTCCAGGTGGGCGTCGAGCGCACCTTCCCGGTGCACTCCCCGGTGATCGATCACATCGAGATCGTCACCCGCGGTGACGTGCGTCGCGCGAAGCTCTACTACCTCCGCAACCTGCGCGGCAAGAAGGCCAAGATCAAGGAGAAGCGCGAGAACTGAGTTCTCGAGCTGTCCTGTTCGAATCCCGGCCCGGTCCTCCGGCGCCGGGATTCGTCGTTTCGCGGTCGACGCACCGTGAGCGTAGCTCGACACACGCGGTGGGTGGTGCCGCCGTGTGGGCGCAGTTGCAACCTATGCTTGCTTCGAGCCAACCGAGGTGCAATGTATTCACAACAACCGCGATCCGAGCGATCCCTTCCCCTGGCGCCTCCCGCGGAGGCCCCGGCGCCCGAGCGACCGCGTCGCGGCTCCGGCGTGCTCCGCTTCCTGCGCGACGTGCTCGTCATCCTCGTCGCCGCGGTCGTCATCTCCTTCCTGATCAAGACCTTCCTGATCCGCTCGTTCTACATCCCGTCGGAGTCGATGGAGTCGACGCTGCTGGTCAACGACCGCATCATCGTCAACGAGCTCGTGCCCGGGGTCGTGCCGATCTCGCGCGGCGACATCGTCGTGTTCCAGGATCCGGGCGGCTGGCTCGTCCCGCAGCCGACGGTGGAGCAGGAACCGCTTGCGGCCGCCTTCGACTGGGTGCTGTCGTTCGTCGGTCTCACCGCCCCGGACAGCAACGACCACCTCATCAAGCGCGTCATCGGCCTGCCGGGCGATGTCGTGACCTGCTGCGACGAGTACGGACGCCTGTCGATCAACGGCGTTCCGATCGACGAGCCCTACGTCCTGCTGCCGGACGGCGTGACGAAGGTCTCCCGCGACGACTTCACCGTCACGGTGCCGGAGGACTCGCTCTGGGTGATGGGCGACAACCGCTACGAGTCGGCCGATTCCCGCTACAACCGCGACAAGCCGGGCAACGGCTTCGTTCCCTTCGACAACGTCGTGGGACGCGCCTTCCTGATCTCGTGGCCGGTGGACCGGTGGACCTGGCTCGACAACCACGAGTTCGCCTTCTCCGGCGTCGATGACGCGGTCGAGACGCCGTCCGGCGAGGACGAGACGGATGAGGTCGGGACTCCGAGCCCGCAGGCCACGACGGGCGGCGAGTGATCCGCCGCGATGGCTGTCGCTGAACCGACCCTGGAGCGGGAGCGCGCCCTGTTCGCCGACGGGGCTGCGCTCGTCATCGGCTGCGACGAGGTGGGCCGCGGCGCGATCGCCGGTCCCGTCGCCGTGGGGGTGTCGGCGGCGTCGCTCGACGAGCTCGAGGCGGCCCCGGTGCCCGCGGGGCTTCGTGACTCGAAGCTGCTGAGCCAGAAGCGCCGCGACGCGCTCGAACCGCTTGCCCGCGCCTGGCTGCCGCGCTCCGCGGTGGGGCTGGCGAGCCCCGCCGAGGTGGAGGCGCGCGGGATCATCGCGGCGCTCGGCCTCGCGGCGAGCCGCGCGCTGGGGGAGCTGCACGCCGCCGGCGTCGACTTCCAGGGCGCTGTCGTGCTGCTGGACGGCTCGCACGACTGGCTCACGGCCGCCCTGCCGCGGCGCAGCGTGCTGCCGCGGGTCATCACCCAGGTGAAGGCCGACCGCGACTGCGCCGTCGTGGCGGCCGCCTCCGTGCTCGCCAAGGTGCACCGCGATCGCCTGATGATCGCGGCGCACGAGGAGGCCCCCGAGTTCGGCTGGGCGAGCAACAAGGGCTACGCGAGCGCCGCGCACTACGCCGCGGTGGAGGCGCGCGGTCCGCATCCGCTGCACCGCCGCTCGTGGCTGCGCGAACCCACCCTGGATGTCGCGGTCGAGTCGCCGGGCGCCTGACGAACTAGACTCGCAGCCGTGGATGACGACGAGTTTGAGGACTACGACCGTGAGGTCGAGTTGGCCCTCTACCGCGAGTACCGCGACGTGGTGGGACAGTTCAAGTACGTGGTCGAGACGGAGCGCCGCTTCTACCTCGCGAACGAGGTGTCGCTCGAGCGCAAGGACACCGAGCACGACTTCTATTTCGAGCTGACGATGAACGACGTCTGGGTGTGGGATGTCTACCGCGCCGATCGCTTCGTGAAGAGCGTGCGGGTGCTCACCTTCAAGGACGTCAACGTCGAGGTGCGCGGCGACAAGGATCTGGAGCTCCCCAAGGAGCTCGCGCTCGACGAGTAGACATCCGTGGATCTCTACCTTCCGATCGTGCTGACGATCACCCTGGTGATGGTCGGCCTCGTGATCGGCATCACCTGGGCGCTGACGCGCGCCGCGCAGCGGCGGCGACGCGAGCTCGAGGAGTCCGGAGACCTCGGCTCGCCCGAGTAGTCGCGCGGCGGGCGGTCGGCGCGGTCTCGCGACGCGGCGACCTCGTCTCCTCCGCAGCGCTTGATTCGCGGCGCAGTGCGCCGAACGGATGCCGGCTCGTGCGCGCCCGGGGCCGAGCGCGCATCCTCGGTGCATGGCGGCCAAAGACGAACTCGGACGGCGCGGCGAGCGCATCGCCGAGCACCACCTCACCGAGCGCGGGCTGGTCGTGCTCGATCGCAACTGGCGCTGCCCGAGCGGCGAGATCGACCTGGTGCTGCGCGACGGCGACGAGACGGTGTTCGTCGAGGTGAAGACGCGGGCGGGGCTCGGCTACGGGCATCCGCTGGAGGCGATCACCATGGTCAAGCTCGCGCGGCTGCGACGGCTTGCGGGGGAGTGGTGCGAGCATCGGCGCGCGGCCGGGCAGCCCGTGGGTCGGATCCGCATCGACGCGGTCGGGGTGATCGCGCCGGTCGACGCGCCCGCGCGCATCGACCACCTCGAGGGCGTGTTCTGATGCCGGTCGGGCGCGCTCACGCGATCGCGCTGCTCGGCATCGACGGCGCCGTGGTCGAGATCGAGGCCGACATCTCGCAGCAGCTTCCCGCCTTCGTCCTGATCGGACTGCCCGATGCGGCGCTTGGGGAGGCGCGCGATCGCGTGCGCGCGGCGGCCCAGAACTCGGGGATCCCGCTGCCCTCGCGGAAGCTCACGATCAACCTGTCGCCCGCGGCGCTGCCCAAGCACGGCTCCGGCTTCGACCTCGCGATCGCGATGGCCGCTTTCGCGGCCGACGGCGCCGTCTCCGCCGACTCGGTCGCGGGGGCGGTGCACGTCGGCGAACTCGGGCTCGACGGGCGGCTCCGGCCGCTGCCGGGAGTGCTGCCCGCGGTGCTGGCG